>SAMEA104315436__coassemble_807_pt1 | contig 42095 bp, 43 predicted proteins | sample SAMEA104315436__metabat2_low_PE_043 | metagenome-assembled genome bin SAMEA104315436 (sample SAMEA104315436) | gut metagenome | biome: Monkey gut; feature: monkey-associated habitat; material: faeces | place: China | collected 2013
TACCGCAATCAAACTCAATGCGCCAAATAATGCAGTAACAAAACTTTTTAAGTTATTAACGATACCCAAAGATGCAGTATCGGGGTCATTCAAAAATCTTGTAATAATTACACCCGACGAATTTTCGTCAAAAAATGACGTATCCATATCGCATAATTTGTTGAAAAGCGAAATTTTTACAACGTTGGTAATCTTTTGGCTTGTCCAATCCGTCAAATAACTGTTTAAATATCTCAAAACACCTTGTATAGCCGCAAACAAAACAACCCCGAACGGAATTGCAATTGCCAACATGCCAAACGGAATTGTAAATTGATGATTAAAAAGGTTAATTACCCAATCTTGTTTTCCGACTACATAGTCCATAAACGGCTTGAGCGAAACAGACACAACACCGTCCAGCGCTCCAACAGGGATTGCAACCAAAAAGCCCAATATAACCCTGCCCATAACCGGTTTTATAAAAGGGAAAATCCTTCCCAATAACCAACTGTATCTGAATGAATTCTCTGCTGTCGTATCTTTTAATTTCATACTTATTCCGTTCAATGTCGTATTTAAAAACCTTTATACTATTTTACATCAAATAGATTTTTTTTAAATATTACCACTTCGCATAATGTATTTTTTTTAAGAAAATTTATAATAAAGCAAGAATAGGACTATCGGCTAACTTAGGGGGTATTGAAAATGTTCGGTAAATCAATTGTTACAATCTTATTATTATTTTTTACAAATTTAACAGTTTCTGCAAACTGTGTAACAGGCTACGCTTGTTCTCTATCAGACTTAGAAAAACAACAAAGCGAAAAAGTTTCACCTGTTGAAAAACAAATAAAGAACAACATAAATCCGCATAAAAATAATGTCAAAAAAGAAAAGAAAAAAGGATTTTTCAGAGACGGAAAGGAACTCAACAAACCCGAATACACAGAAGTATTCACAATAAAAGATATTCCTATGAATCCGTAATTTATGCTAAAATAGCCCTATGAAAAACGGGTACAAACATTTTTTCCTGCGAATTGTCGGAATAATCGGAATAACAATAATTTCAATCATTGCGTTCAATTTTTTGAACGACGAGTTTTGCGTTTTTCAAAAAATCTCTCAAAACAAAATAAACAAAATGAAATTTTGGCCAAACGAAAGACTATTGAAAACAAGATATATTCTGAAAAAAACCGACAAATACGACTCGTTTATTATGGGGTCATCAAAAGTCAACAAAATGAACGTTTCCGACCTTAAAGGCGGAAAGTGGTACAACGACTGTCTCGCGATGAATACTCTCGACGAGACATTATCACTTTTAAAAGTCTTTGACACAAATGGTGTTAAAATAAAAAACATCGTTCTGCAAATGTCTGACGAAAACTTTCGCGAACGTGAAATCGGCTATTTTGAATATTTCGACAAGAATATGATTTATGCAAGATACCCGATTTCGCTTATTGAAAAAATCTACTGTTACGGTTGGTATCTTCTTGTTATACCTGATTTTTCGGAAAACAAACGAGACATATACTCACAAAGTTGCAAAGATAATGTTTTGAAAGACGGCTCTTGCACATATCTTCCGAGTGAAAAATATCAGGTAAAAATCGACGGTCATAACCCCGAAAAATTTGTAAATCTTCCGAATGCCGATGACGTCGGAGAATACAATGAATACTGGAAGAAGCCTTTTACCGAAATAGTTAAATTCTGCAATGAAAGAAATATTCGCCTGACAGTTTTCATAACTCCGGAAACATACGATTTATACAAAACTTACGATTTAAAATCCGCTCAAAAAGCGCGAAAAGACCTTGCAAGTTTCGTATCATTTTACGACTTTGCAGGCAAAAATGACGTAACCGAAAACCACGATTATTTTTACGATCACTACCATTTTAACGAATATACAAGTCTTTTAATCAAAAATAGAATTTTCAATCAAACCCCGCAAGATAAACCGAAAATCAAGAATTTCGGAACATTTATCGAGAAAAATTCGTTATAAATCCAACTTTTTGACCAACAAAGGAACGACTTCATCCCAAAAAGTTTCATTCGGATGACCTTCATCAGCAACTCTGTATTTCTTAATATCTTTCAAAGAATGACCGACAAGTTTTTCCGCGTCAATGTGAATGATACCCGCATCATTCAGCGTTTTAATATTTTCATCGGAAAGTTTTATATAAGGTCTGCCATATACCGCACCCTCCGGAATTTCGAGGAAAACGAACTTAGAATCGGGATATTTTTTCCTCATTTCGGCAGCCGAATACTCCATAGTTTTCATAAACAGAAGATAATCGTTTTTTTCCTCAATTTTCAAAGCAACTTTTGATTTGAAATCCAAAAGCATTTTTGTCGTATAAAACGGGTACAAAAATCTCAAAAGATGCTTATCTTCAACAAGTTTGCCATTAAAAACGCTATATGTGAGTCCGATTTGGGTATTATAAAAATCCTCCAACGTAAAGAACTGTTTGCAAATATTGTTATAGTCAAAAACGTAGATGAAATATTCCGCATCGGGAACTTCGTTTTTGAAATTCTTATCATTTAACTGTCTGTATACAATCGCAGGACCTGCATCGCTAACGCCCCTGTTATAAACCGTTCTTGAGGTGTTTTTATATAATTTGTATGCAAAAGTTTGATTTTCCTCTAATCCAACCCCGTCAACGACAGAACAACCAATCGTAACAACAGGTCTTTTGGGAGAATTGCCGACAAAAAATCTTTCCCTGTCTTTTTGGATAAGTTTTTCGTAATTAAAGGCTTTCGGCAATGTATATTTTATAACGGGAAGTTTTATATTGCCGTTTACCTGACTTTTGGCTCTTTCTTGAGCAGAAAAATGATATCGGTAATAAAGTGTCTGAAAATGCCTGTAACATAAGCCTTCTGCAACCAACAACAAAACTCCGAGAACAATAATATTTATAACAATAAATTTTTTCATCAAAAGGATTATACAAAAAATTGAAAGTTTAGACAATAAAAAACAGACGCACCGAAAGATGCGCCTGTTTCAATATTTTTGTCGACCGATTAGCAGCAACCGCAAGTGCAGTTGATGTTAAGAGCTTTCTTAGCTTCTTCCATTCTGACTTTAATTCTGCCGTCAACAGCAATGCCTTCACCTGTTTTTTCAGAGATGAGAAGCGGGTTGATATCGAGTTCGTCGATGAATTTGTAATCATTAACGAGTTGTGACAATCTCAAGAGAGTTTCTTGAATTTGTTCCATTTGTGCAGGTTTTGTACCTCTTGCGCCCTTCAACAAGCCGTATGCTTTAACTGATTTAATCATTTCGTCAGCATCAACATCTGTCAAAGGAGCAATTCTGAATGTAACGTCTTTCATTGTTTCAATGAATACACCGCCCAAACCGAACATCATCATCGGACCGTATTGCGGGTCTGTTGCAATACCGCAAACCATTTCTCTGTTGCCTTTAACCATTTCTTGAATGATTACGCCTTCGAGACCGTCGATAAGACCTTTTTCTGTCAATTTTGCGATAAGGTCTTTGTATTCTGCTCTGAGTTGTTCTTCTGATTGAATGTTAACTCTTACACCGCCAACATCTGTTTTGTGTGAAGTTGTTTTTGAAGTCATCTTCATAACAACAGGATAGCCGATTGAGTTACCGAGTTCCACAACTTCTTCTTCGTTCTTAGCCAAGCCGTATTTGCAAGCTCTGATACCGTATGCTGCGAGCAAGTCGATTGATTCCAATGTTGTGAGTTGAGCACGACCGTCCATCAATGCTAATTTCATAATTTGTTCAGCCTTGTTTCTGTCTACATCGTAGCAAGGAACTTTTCCTTCGGGTCTGCTCATCCAAAGTCTTTGTTGATTCAATCTGTTAAATCCGTCAGCTGCTTCTTCAGCGTACATAAAGAACGGCATATTAACATCCATATCAGACAATGCTGTGAAGAATTCGCTCTTAGTCATAAATACACCGATAACAGGTTTTTCGGGGTGTTCTGCTTTAATTTCCATAACTGCTTTTGCTACGTCGATATCTTTCAAGCCCAAGAACGGCAAGTAGATAACCATAATCATATCAACGTTTTCATCAGCGATAACAGTTTCAAGTGTTTGCTTGTAGTGTTCAATCGGCGCTGAAGCAATCATATCAATCGGGTTTTTAACAGATGCTGCTGAGGGCAAGAAACTTCTCAATTTGTCTTTAGTTTCATCTGTAATTTTTGCCATTTGCATACCGTATTCGCAAACTGCGTCAGTTGCCATAATACCGGGTCCGCCTGAGTTTGTAATGATTGCAACTCTGTCTCCTTGAGGAATCGGACAGTTAGCAAAAACTTTTGCAGTTGAGAACAAATCTTTCAAAGAATATTCTCTAATAACACCTGATTGCATAAGAAGGGCGTTTGCTGCTTTATCTGCACCGGCGAGTGAACCTGTGTGTGAAGATGCTGCAGAAGCACCTGCTGCAGAACGACCTGCCTTCAATGCCAAAATCGGTTTTTTCTTAGAAATTTTTGTTGCCAATTTTCTAAAGTTTGCAGGGTTTTGAATTGATTCCATATAAAGAAGAATTTGTTCGACGTCTTTTTCGTTTTCCCAATATTCAAGGGCTGTTTCAGCGTTAACGTCTGCTTGGTTACCGATTGAAATGAATTGAGCAAAACCGAGGTTCAAGTCTTTCAAGATATTCAAAATACCGCCACCGAGTGCGCCTGATTGTGAAACAAAACCGATGTGTCCTCTTTCGGGAAGAGATTCAGCAAAACATCCGTCCATTCTAACTTCGGGATCTGTGTTTACAACACCTAAGCAGTTAGGACCAACACATCTCATACCGTATTCGTGTACTTTGTCGAGAAGTTGTTTTTCGAGTTCTGCACCGTCTTTGCCTGTTTCTTTGAAACCTGCAGTAATTACACAAAGACCTTTGATGCCTTTTTCGTGGCATTGGTCAATTGTTGATAAAACGAATTTTGCGTTTACTACGATGATTGCCAAGTCGATTTCTTCGGGAACTTCAAGAACTGAAGTGTATGCTTGTAAACCTTCGATTACGCCGCCTTTCGGGTTAATCGGGAAGATTTTTCCGTTGAATTTGTATTCTTGCAATCTTTTCATGATATCCGAACCGATAGTGTGTTCTTTCGTAGAAGCACCAACAACCGCAATTGCTTTCGGTTTCATGATTTTGTCTAAGTTTTGTTCCATGATTTTTACCTTTCTTTAAGTATATGAAATGAATTATTAGTAACCTTTAGGCAACCAAACTCTGTTGCGGAACTTTGCACCCAGAGAATGGCAAATTTTTTCGCACTCCGAAATATTAATCGGCGCTTTGTCAAAGTCTGATACCACAGACGCAGAGGTTTCAATTCCAGCTTCAACACAACCTCTGATAAAATCGAGAACAGCTTGATACGAATTATCTTTATCAGCCGGCTGAGAAACGAAATTGTACATCTCCTTGTTTTCAGCATTAAGACTAATCGAAACGGCATCTGCGTATTTTGCAAGTTCGGGAATGATATTTCTTTTGTGAATTAAATTCGCCTGACCGTTTGTGTTTACACGGATTTTAAAATTCGGATAATTTTCTTTGATGAATTTTGAAACTTCACAAAACATATAAAACTTTATGAGCGGCTCACCGAATCCGCAGAAAACGACTTCTTTGGCATTCGGATTTTCAGATGCAATGTTCTTAAATTGTTCAATGACCGACGAACTGTCAAAATCTTCATTGGCTAACCAAAGGTTTTTGCCTTCAACTTCTTGTGAAAGATTTCTTATGCAAAAAAGGCAACGATTTGTACACTTGTTAGTCAAATTTATGTAGATTTTACCCTCAAGTGTATAAACCAAATTCAGATTTTTAACTTCGCCGTTCATGCTTTCATTTTCGCACAATCTATAATAGATTTTCAAGAAGTTTTTAATATTTTTCACAACTAAAAAACATATCGTGATTTTTATCACATTATTCGTTATTGAAATATAAATCGAATAGATATATAATTTTGCTATGAGCGAAATTTGTATTTTATATTGCCTTACAAAGCGAAAAATGACGATTTATTCGGTAAGAAAGAATATTTCCGAATATTTCGGCGCATTTACGAAGCCCAGCCACGGAACAATCCATCCCGCCCTCAAAAAAATGGCGGAATATGGCTACGTGACAGCGGAAGACATCTTATCGGACGGCGGAAAAAAATCCTGCTATTATTCAATTACCGAAAAGGGCAAAAGGTATTTTTCGGAACTGATGCTTAGCGATTTTAGCGATAATCCGTCGGTTTTTATGAACGAAATTTACACGAGACTCGCTGCGATAGGGGCTTTATCAAACGATAGCAAAAACGAACTTAAAGCCGCAATCTTGCAGACTTTAGATTTATACATAACAGAAACAAAACGCGCTATCGCAAATGAATACTTAGGTTTGGACAAATACCAGAAGTCCGTTATGGCACAAAGCGTTTCAAATGCCGAAAATTTAGTTAAATATGTAAGCGAGATAGAATAATGCCCGCGGAAATTTTGAGCGTAACTAAAAATTCGATAGCAGAAGAAATCGGTCTTGCAGAAGGGGATATTATTCTCAAAATCAACGGTAAAAAGCCGAAAGACTATATTGATTATAATTTTTTGACATCAGGTGAAGAAGTCGATTTGTGGGTCAAACACAAGGACAGAACCCCCGAAATTTATGAAATCGAAAAAGATTTTGACGAAGATTTAGGTATAGTTTTTGCATCGGCAGTTTTTGACAGGATAAAACCCTGCACAAATCATTGCATTTTCTGCTTCGTTGACGGACAACCCAAAGGTCTCAGAAAAACCTTGTACATTAAGGATGACGATTACAGACTTTCGTATTTGCAAGGCTCTTACGTGACATTGACAAACCTCTCGGATAGCGATAAAGAGCGAATTGCAATGATGCACCTCGGACCGCTTTACGTTTCTGTACACACAATGAATCCCGAATTGCGCGAAAAAATGCTCCGAAATCCAAGAGCAGCAAAGATAAAAGAAGAATTACAATTTTTAAAAGACAATGACATTCCGTTCCATGCACAAATAGTGTTATGCCCCGGTTTTAATGACGGAGAGGAGTTAAAATACTCGCTGAACGAGTTATACAAGTTCAAATCGGTATTAATGTCAATTGCGATTGTTCCCGTCGGAATCACCCAATACAGAAAAGATTGCCTAAAAACCGTAGATAAACAAAAAGCGATAGAATGTATTGAAATCGTTGACGAATTTAACAAAAAAAGAAAAAAATTCCCCGCCTGCTTGTCGGATGAATTTTATTTACTTGCGGAAAGAGAAGTTCCGCCTGCTAAATATTACGGTAATTTCGAGCAAATTGAAGACGGTGTCGGCTCTTTGCGCCTGATAAAAGATGATTTTGAAAAGAGATTTAAAAAAGCGCCCAAAAAACTTAAAAAGCCCTTACGGATAACATTTGGGGCATCAAAATCAGTTTACAACACGTTAAAAGATTTTGAAAAAAAACTCGTACAAATTGAAAATCTTACAACCGAAGTTGTCAAAATCGAACCGCATTTTTACGGCAAAGACATTTCGGTTGCAGGTTTAATTTGTTACCAAGACCTTATAGATGCGCTCTCCGATTTAAAACCTACCGATTTGGTAATCCCATCCGTAATGCTTTCTCCGTATACAAATAAATTTTTGGACGGAAAACATCTTGATGACCTGAAAAAAGCATTAAATTGCAATATTCACGTAATAAAAGACATTTATTCTTTCAAGGAATTTTTCGATTTATTAAAATAGAATAGTCATGTTGCAACCGAAAATTTATGCAATAATTATTGTATGAGTGAAAAAATTGTAATACGCGGTGCAAAACAACATAACTTAAAAAACGTGAGCCTTGAATTGCCCAAAAACGAACTTATTGTTTTTACGGGTGTCAGCGGCTCAGGTAAAAGTTCTCTCGCATTCGATACTATATTTGCAGAGGGTCAAAGACGTTATATTGAAAGTCTCTCTGTCTACGCAAGACAAATTGTCGGACAACTCGACAAGCCCGATGTTGAAAGTATCGACGGGCTTTCGCCCGCAATTGCAATCGACCAAAAATCGACAAGCAACAATCCTCGTTCAACAGTCGGCACAACTACCGAAATTTACGACTTTTTAAGAATTTTGTTTGCGACAATAGGCAGACCTCATTGCCCACATTGCGGAAGAGAAGTCGTTCCTCAATCAGTTGACGAAATTGTCGACAAAATTATGAAAATGCCGCAAGGCTCAAAAATTATGGTGTTATCTCCTGTCATTCGTGGCAAAAAAGGAGAATACACCGCGCTTTTAAAAAACATTCAAGCCGAAGGTTTTGCGCGTGTCAAAATCGACGGACAAATTACGAACTTATCCGAAGACGAAATTTCCATCGACAAAAACAAAAAACACAACATCGAAATCGTCATTGACCGCTTGATTGTCAAAGATACAATAACGTCAAGATTAACCGATAGCGTGCAATTGGCACTTCAAAAAGGTGAAGGACTGGTCTACATTGAATGCGACGGGAACATTACAATTTTTAGCGAAAAAGCATCTTGTCCCGTTTGTAACTTGAGTTTTGAAGAAAATACACCGAGACTGTTCAGTTTCAACACACCTGAAGGCGCTTGTCCCAACTGCGGCGGACTTGGTGCGCATTTTGAAATCAACCCCGATTTAATCGTTCCCGACGATACAAAATCATTAAATCAGGGGGCTATTTATCCTTGGGCAAAAACGGGAAATCCATACTATCACGAGGTTTTATCATCTGTCGCAAGAGAATTTAAAATAAATATGGACACTCCGTTCAAAGAACTTCCCGAAGAACACAAAAATATAATCCTATTCGGAAGCAACGGTGTCAGGGTTCACATGGAATATATGAGTTTCAATAATCAATATCTCGAAAAGCGCTATATTCCGTTCACAGGGGTAATTCCATACCTTACAAAAAAATATAACGAAACAAACTCCGACGACATAAGAGAAGAAGTTCAAAAATACATGTCGGCTATTCCCTGTAGCAGTTGTAACGGCGCACGATTAAAACCGTTCCCTCTGTCTGTTACTATTTGTGGCAAAAACATATATGATGTCTGCAAAATGCAGATTAAAGACGCATTTTCGTTCTTTTCAACCTTACCGTTGGAACTTTCTGATTATCAACTGAATATTTCAAAACAAGTAATCGCTGAAATCACGGCAAGATTAAAGTTTTTACTGGATGTCGGACTCGGTTATCTCGATTGTGCAAGAACATCAGGTACACTTTCAGGCGGGGAAGCCCAAAGAATAAGGCTTGCGACACAAATAGGAAGCGGTTTAACAGGTGTATTGTACGTTTTGGATGAACCGTCAATCGGCTTGCACCAATACAATAACGATATGTTGATAAAAACGTTATTGCACCTGAGAAATCTCGGAAACACATTAATTGTGGTTGAACACGACGAGGAAACAATCAGAAATGCTGATTACATCGTAGATATCGGTGTAAACGCCGGAGAACTCGGCGGAAATATTGTTTGTCAGGGTTCTTTAAAAGACATACAAAAATGCAAAAACTCTCTGACGGGAGATTATCTCAGCGGGCGAAAACAAATCGAAATTCCAAAATCAAGACGAGAAGGAAACGGTAATTTTATAAAAGTTATAAATGCTCATAAAAACAACTTAAAAAATATAGATGTCGAAATTCCGCTCGGCAAAATCAACGTAATAACAGGACTTAGCGGTTCCGGAAAATCAACGTTGATGAATGACTTAATCTACGAATACGCTCTTCACAAATTGCGCGGAAACAGACCAAAACCACAAGGAGTTGAGCAAATCGAGGGTTTTGAAAACATTGACAAAGTCATAAATATCGACCAATCGCCGATAGGAAGAACTCCTCGTTCAAATCCCGCAACCTATACGGATGTATTTACACACATAAGAGATATTTTTTCAAAAACTACTGAAGCAAGAGCAAGAGGCTACAAAGCAGGACGTTTCAGTTTTAACGTGAAAGGCGGTCGCTGCGAATCCTGCAAGGGGGACGGCGTTGAAAAAATCGAAATGAGTTTTATGCCCGATGTTTACGTCTCTTGCGACGTATGCCACGGCAAAAGATACAACCGTGAAACCTTGGAAGTCAAATACAAAGGCAAAGACATCTCTGACGTATTGAATATGAGTGTCAGCGAAGCACTTGAATTTTTTGAAAATATTCCGAAAATCCAATCCCGATTAAAGACATTGCAAGACGTAGGTTTGGGATATATAAGGCTCGGTCAGTCATCAGACACTCTTTCTGGCGGCGAAGCACAAAGAATAAAACTTGCGGCAGAATTGAACAAAAAAGCCACGGGAAAAACGTTATACCTTCTTGATGAACCGTCTGTCGGGCTGCATTGGGCAGATATGGACAAACTCATAAAAATCATCCAAAAACTCGCCGATGCAGGGAACACGATACTTATCATAGAACACAATCTTGACATCATCAAAATCGCGGACAACATAATCGACCTCGGTCCCGAAGGCGGCGAAAACGGCGGATTTATCGTAACGCAAGGCACTCCCGAACAAGTTGCTCTCTGCGAAAACTCATTTACAGGACAATATCTTGCCCGTATCCCAAATTTGCTCTGACTTCATCGCTGGGCAAATACTTGATATTCGTTATGGCGCAATATTTTTTGCCTGTTTCAACAACCTCGTATACAAAATATCTGTCTAAATATATCAAGTCATTGATTTTAACGACCATATAATATTTTCTCGTATCTCCGTAGAGTTTGAACAAATCTTCTGCCGAATATCTTCCGTTAAAACCGACAGATTTTTGATAATAAAAAGTCAAAACATATTTGTTTTTAATATCGAAAGTCACAAGCGTTGCGCCATCGGCCTTGGCTTTTTGCGCACATTTAACCAAATCAGTTGCACCGAGTGAATTAACGTAATTGTATACAAATCCTGTCAAACCGAAAAATATCAATAACGAAAACAAAATATGGACAGAAAAATTCAAAACCTTGCGTTTCAGCAATAATGCGATAGTACCAACAATTGCAACAAATAGTGTTATTGCAATAACAGGCATAAGGAACGGATAAATCATTGATTTATACATAGGTGAAACGCAAAAATAAGCAATGACAATTGCAAAAGAAGCGGCAATGCAAAGGAAATAAAAGGCCGTTGATGCTGCCAGCATCATTTTATTATGCTCATTATCAACGAGGTTTCTGTACCAAAAATATGCAGTAATAATTGCAGCAAAAGCAATCATCGGAAGCATTCTTGAAACATCCGTAACCCCTGCAACGAAATATTGCAACAAAGATACGGCAAATCCGATAACTGATACTATTAATATTTTTCTCTCGTTATTAATAATATATTCAGTACCGTCTTTTTTGCATTTTATATAATCTTTGATAAACTTGTAAACCGAAGTTATTGCAACCAAAACGAACACAAAAAGCCATGGGATAATTGCATAAGCAAAATTACCCAAATTCAACAGGCAAAAATCTTTGAAGTTTGCAATCGGCAAATTGATTTTTGCAAGAGAAAATATCGATGCAAAGTTCATATAGCCCGTAACTTGGGTTGAAAACAATACCCAAAATATCAATAACACAAATAGTAGTATCGCGGAAACAATCACGTTGTTTTTGCAAAACAAAGTTTTTCCTTTACCGAAAGCAACATTTGCAAGCAATACCACTAATAGTGGCAAAACAATAGCATATATTCCCGCCGTCAAAAATGAGAGAACCAAAGATATCCAAAAGATTGTAAAAAACTTTTGAACGGGTTGATTTTCATCAGAAAAAATCGGCATTATTCCGCAGAGAATTGCAATCAATTGAAAACAAAAGCAAATCATAAACGGAGATGCCAAGGTTGAAAACATAATAAATCCGACTGAAGTTAAAATAACCAAAGCGGAAATAGTTGCAAAATTTCTGTTTGTTACGTTTTTAAACGCAACATAAACTGCAAAAACCGTTCCGATTGCAGCCAGCGCGGACGGCAATCTCAAAGAAAATTCCGAAAAAGAAAATAATCCGCCAAACAAAGAAGTAATAACATAGTACAAAGGCGCAATATCAACAAAGTTTTGACCGTTCAACTTCGGAATAAAAATATCCGAAATGCCCGAAACCGCAAGTGCCGCTGCCGCATATTTTGCTTCGGAAAAAATTTCCGTAATATAGTAATTTTTAGCGCGCAAAAAGTACGTAACTACGCACAAAACGACTATTGCTATGATAGAATATATTTCTTTTCTCTTCTGTTCCATAAACTAATTTTCTTCAATATAATCCGAATACTCTGTCAAATCATATATATCGGACTGAAAATCAAGAGGTTCTATTTTGATAAGCCAACCGTCAGAGAGCGGCTCATTGTTCAACACATCTAAATTATCAGCCAACAAAGGATTTATTTCCAAGATTTTTCCCGCAACAGGCATATATAACTCAATCGCCGCACCGTCTGCTTCAACAGTTGCAAAGACTTCCTTCTTTGCATAAACAGAATCGGTCTCGGGAAATTCTACAAATATAATATCTCCAAGTTGCTTCAAAACGACGTCGGTTATTCCGACCAAAGCATTTTCACCGCATTCAAGAACGTATTCATTTGTTTTTGCGCATAAGATGCCCTCAGGGATATTCATACTGACTCCTTTCACTAATATGATTAATAATTATATGATTTTTAATATTATTAAAACTCGTATAAGAAGATGAAAAGTTGAAACCTAGATGGAATTTACCGTTTTAAAGTGCAATTTTGAAACCAAATTCAGACTTTCTTTTCCATATTTTGAAGCAAAAAGTTTTGCATCTTGAACAACCGCATCAGAAGCACCTTTGTGAAACGTCATTTCAAATTTGTTTTCCATTTCGCGGCATCTTTTCACAAACTCTGCCCTTGCTATTACCGAGGCAGCCGCAACGGCAATAAAACTTTCACCGCGAACTCTTTGCTCAAGATTTATTTTCTGTCCGTTTTTCAGCAAAGCATTCTTAATCAACGACTCGTCACCGAACTTATCCGACAATGCATATTCGCACTTTTGCTTTGAAAGCACGTTTTCAATGGCTCTTGCGTGCCCCCAAGCCAACAATTTATTCAAATTTTTAAACGAAGAATAAAGTTGGTTATACTTTTCGGGCATAATCGTTACAACCGAATGCGGCGCGGAATTACGTATCGCGGCAGCATATTTCATAATTGTTGTATCATCAAGTTTTTTACTGTCTTTAATCCCTAATGCCTTAAACTTTTTCGCAAGTTCAATATCCACATAAACACCAGCAATAACCAAAGGTCCGAAAAAATCACCCTTTCCGGACTCGTCGGTTCCAATATATTCTGAAATAACAAAAGTCTCTTCCTTAGGTACCGAAAGCAAAGTTTGTTGTTTAACACTATTTGTGTCAGTAGTAGTAATGCCGAGTTTAGACTCCAATTTTTCGGCAAGCGCAGAAACCTCTTTGCCTTGCAAAACAAATTTTCCGCTGGTATACAACGCGGCAGAAATCCCCGAAACGGTTGCCTTCCAATCTGCGTATTGTAACTCTGAAAAAACAGCATTTTTGTCCTCAAAAAACTGCCTTACCAATACCTTCTGTTGAGCATTAAATTTGTTTGTGTAAATATTCATGCTAAAAGCATACCACAAAAGGAATATCAAAATGAAAGTTCAATTATTCGTAGAAAATGCAATTCAAACAAACTGCTGGGTTGTAATTGATGAAGAAACAAATGATGCTATCATAATCGACCTAGGTGGCGGATACAAAAAGATTTTTGAATACATAAAAAATCAAGGTGCAAATCTCAAATACATTCTCTGCACGCATGGTCACTTTGACCACATAATGGGTATTTCCGAAATGCAAAGAGACGGAATTGAGATTCCTGTCTACGTTAGCAAAGACGACAAATACCTAATCCCTCAAATGAACAAAATGCTCGAAATGTTCGGAATGACAAACGGTTATCCCGAAGTTAAAGTTACAGAGTTTATTGACGAAAATTCAAAACTCAAACTCGGAAACAAGGACATAACAATTATTTCGACCCCCGGACATACACCCGGCGGATTGTGTTTCAAAATAGAAAACCTGTTATTCAGCGGAGATAGCCTTTTCTGTCGAGAAATCGGAAGATGCGACCTCCCCGGCGGCGATTATTACTCATTAGTGCATTCTCTCAAAGATAAAATCGCAACCCTGCCCGATGAAACCCTCGTCTACCCCGGACACGGACCCGCCACCAACATTAAAGACGAAAAAGGATACAATCCATATCTAAAATAAACATAAAAAAAGAAACCGCCCTCAACGGTTTCTTTTTTTTCTTAAATACTAATACCTTTTTATTACTATGCTTTGAGATTTTCAACAACTGCTTTTTCTAACGTGTCAAAAAAGTTTCCTAATTCCAATTCAAAAGCAACTGCGTTTACGATTTCGTTCAAAGCCATAAATAAACCTCTTTTTTTCACTTACCTTACTCTATATTAGTCGGTCGCATGAAGCTAATTCTTTAACAACAAGAGTGCAATATTAAGAATTGTAAACACAAAATTAACACAAAAAATAAAGCACTCCTTAGAAAAGAAGTGCTTTACAGATTTTGAAAAAATTCACTCTAGTGAGGAATTAATGAAAGCAATACACCTGCTGCAACCGCCGAACCGATTACACCTGCAACGTTCGGACCCATAGCGTGCATCAAGAGGTAGTTTTGAGGGTTATATTCAAGACCGACCTTATTTGAAACACGAGCAGCCATAGGAACAGCAGATACACCTGCCGAACCGATAAGCGGATTGATTTTTTCCTTTAAGAACAAGTTCATAATCTTTGCCATTATTACGCCTGCCGCAGTAGCCAAAGAGAATGCGATGATACCCAAAATCAAAATGAACAATGTTTGAGGAGTCAAGAATTGTTCTGCCGAAAGTTTAGAACCTACTGACAAGCCCAAGAAGATTGTAACGATGTTGATTAAGGCATTTTGCATTGTATCTGACAATCTGTCGGTAACGCCGCATTCCTTACACAAATTACCGAATGTCAATGCACCAACGAGCGGGCAAGCATCGGGAAGGAAGATTGCGCAAAGAACCAAAACTGCAATCGGGAAAACGATTTTTTCTCTTTTTGAAACTTCTCTGAGTTGTTTCATTTCAATTTTACGTTCGGCATCAGTTGTTAACAATTTCATAATCGGCGGTTGGATAACAGGAACCAATGCCATATATGAATATGCAGCAACTGCGATTGCACCTAAGAGTTCAGGAGCGAGTTTTGATGTAACAAAGATTGAAGTAGGACCGTCAGCACCACCGATGATACCGATAGCACCTGCTTGCGGAAGAGTAAATCCGAAGCAAACAAGAGCCATCAACAAAGCACCGAAAATACCGAATTGAGCGGCACCACCCAAGAGTAATGTTTTGGGGTTTGCAATCAACGGACCGAAGTCTGTCATTGCGCCAACACCCATAAAGATAATCAACGGGAACAAGCCTCTATGAATACCTATTTCGTATACGATACCCAAAAATCCGTTCGGACCTGCCATATCGCATACAGGAATGTTTGAAAGCAAACCGCCGAATGCAATCGGAACCAAAAGTAACGGTTCAAACTGCTTTTTAATACCGAGCCAAAGCAAGAACAAGCATACGACTATCATAATCGGCGCGCCGAATTGGTGCATAACTTGTTCTACGCCGCATAAGTTAGGATCAGCGGGTTTTACGAAGTTCATAATACCCGTCGACATCCAAAGATTTTGTAATCCTTCTGCTAATTGCATCTTGAGCCTCCTAACCTATTGTTGCCATTACTTGACCGGTTTGGACTTTGTCGCCTTGCGCAACAGAGATTGAATTAATCGTACCTGCAACGGGGGCTTTAATCGGAGTTTCCATCTTCATTGCTTCAATTACTACGATTTCTTCGTTTTCTTCAACCGTGTCACCGACAGATTTAAGAACTCTCAAAACTGCACCCGGCATCGGCGCTTTAACTTCCGTTCCTTCGCCTGAGCCGGCATTTGATGCAACTTCTTCAATACCGTCTTTAACATCAACAGAGTATTCTTTGCCGTTTACAACAGCCTTGTCGCCATTGAATTTAACAGCATATTTTTTACCGTTTACGGTAACTGTGCAACCGTCTGAGTTTGCAGTTGATGAAGTTTCCGCTTTTGCTTTGTTAGCTGATTTATCAACAGAAACAACACCTTTACCGAGCAAGAAGTCGATACCTTTATCAACATTACCGTCTTTGCAAGCTGCTGCGATAAAGAGGTTTTCGTCAGTTACAAGCAAACCTGCTGCTTCGAGTCTCTTCTTAGCGGCTTCAACACCTTTTTCAGGGTCTTTTTCGTTGATATCAACAACTTTTTCTGTTGTCGGTTCAACCTTGATTTGTTCAAGTTCTTTATTAACTTCTGCAGTTAATTGTTCTTCCGAATAATCAGGGTGTTCTGACTTGATTTTGTCTTCTATACCCTTTTTCGCTTTGCTTCTTGCATCTTCAGTAAGTTTTTCTTCTGCCCATTTAACCAATTCAGGATCAGGTTCGCAAGGAGTTTTTCCGAAGTAACCCAAGAGCATTTGTGCATAACCGGCGTTAGCCTTTTCCCAAGGATGTTCTGTAATTGCGTTCAAGAATGATTGTTGAGCATAGAATTGTGAAACAGGAGTTACGGATGTTGCATAACCGCCTCTTTCAACAACTTCTTTCATATTCGCAATAAGTTTCGGGAACTTATCGAGCATACCCATATCTTTCAATTGGTTTACTGTTGTAGCAGTTGCGCCACCCGGAAGCGGTGCTTGAATAAGAATCGGGTTTACAGCCAATGAAATCGGAGAAATCGGGTAATCTTTCATACATTCTTTGAAGATTTCTTCTGTTTCCATAACCTTCTTAATATCAATGCCCAAGTCATATTCAGTACCCTTCAATGCGTGCCACATTGAAATAATATCGGGTTGACCGGTACCGCCTGAAACAGGTTTCATAGCAAGGTCGATACCGTCAGCGCCGCCTTCGAGTGCTGCCAAATATGCTGCCAAGCCTGTACCTGCCGTTTCGTGAGAATGGAAGCGGATATGAGCATCTTGACCGAGAAGTTCTCTTGCCATTTTAACTGTTGCGTAAACTTTTCTGGGGTTTGAAGTACCTGAAGCATCTTTGAATGCGAGTGAATCAAACGGCAAGCCCGAATCCAAGATGTTTCTCAAAACTCTTTCGTAGAAAGCGACATCGTGTGCGCCTTCGCAGCCGTAGGGTAGTTCCATCATTGTGATTGTAACTTCGTGTTTCAAACCGTATTTTTTAATGCTGTTTGCAGAGTCAATCAAGTTGTTAACATCGTTCAAAGCATCGAAGTTTCTGATAACGTTAACACCGTGTTTTGCAAACATTTTTGCGTGTAAGTCGATAACGTCACGGGGTTGTGAGTTCAAACCTACGACGTTGACACCTCTTGCCAAAGATTGCAATGTTACGTCAAGACCAACCGCTTCTCTGATTTTGTCCATTGTTTCAAATGCATTTTCGTTGCAAAAGAAAATCGGAGCTTGAAATCTTGCACCGCCCGCAGTTTCAAAGTGTCTGATACCTGCATCTACTGCTGCTTTCAAAGCGGGAATAAAATCATCTACCAATACTTTTGCGCCGTAAATAGATTGAAAACCGTCACGGAATGACGTATCCATTACTTTAATTTGTTTTTTAGTCATTTTTTTATCCTCTATATAAATCTGATTATCTTCTGATTTTTGCAGCTGCAATCGCGATTGCGAGTTCTGCACCGTTATCTTGTGTTGCAGGTCTTGCCGCAACAGCCGTTTGGGTTTGTTCAGGGAAAATTTTGTTCAAATACAAAACAAATTTACTCATTACAGTAACCGCAAACCAAAGAATTACGAGGAAAGAAAACACAGTTCCCATTCCCACGCCCATTAAAATTAAGCCTTCGTTTAACATAATATATCTCCGTTTACTATTGTGATTTTTTTGTTATTTTCGTCCAAAACGCTCAATGTACCGTCGTCGTTCAATGCGTCAAATTTGAACTCTCCATTATTTGATGACGCGCTGATTTTAACGGTATCGTTGAATTTGCACATTTTTTTGTATTCATCAGAAATAAATACAAAACCTTGCTTTGAAAATTCTTCAAAATCTTTGAAAAATTCTTCAACAACAAGGTTTAACAAATCTTCTTTATTAACACTATGACCGAGAATTGAAATTATTGACGTTGCATTCGGAAGTTCTTTAAACTTTGACATATCGCAATTTACATTTATGCCGACACCGAGCGCAACCCCTTGCATTTTGCCCAAAGATGTTTTTACCTCAGCCAAAATTCCCGATATCTTTTTGCCCTCGAATAAAAGATCATTAGGCCATTTAATGTTAGATTTCACCCCAAAATCTCTGTTTAAAACTCTGTTTAAAATAACCGACAAATATTGTGTTAAATTAACAAACGGGAAACTGTCCGTGTTTTCGGGTTTTATGACAAACGTCATATAAATATTTTCCGAAGAGGAACCTTCCCAAACTCTGTCAAATCTTCCTCTGCCTGAGGTTTGAACATCGGTTACAACAACATCTCCCGTCTTCAAATTATCAAAATTATCCAAAACATAGGAGTTTGTAGAGTTTAATTCTTTATAATGTTTCAAGCATGGAGTGTTCATACATTAATTGTACATCAAACACTAATAATGTTCAAAAAAAGACCTTGTCTTAAAAAACAAGGTCTTAATTTCCCCGAAACTCAATCGTAGTCTTATCTTTCGATTTTCATTTCTTTGTTATAAATGTTATAAATATATTCAATAAATACCGTATCTTTTGTGCGTTTTGCATATCTCAAAGATGCGTTGTCGACAACAGCACCAGATTTTATCAAGAGTTTAGACATCTCGATATTTTTGTAAAGCAAAGCCATATTAAGCGGTGTTAAGCCCATAGACGGCTTGTTTACATCCGCTTTATGTTTCAAAAGTACGTTCACAAGTTGCATATTTTTTAACTTAATTGCACTCGCCAAAAGCGTAACCTTGCCGACCGTAGCATTTGCATCAGCACCGTTTGCCAAAAGAACATCCAAGGTTGCAGGTTTTTCATTGATAACGGCACAAAAAGTAACAGGAACCCCTGCGATTTTCATATTCGGGTTATAGCCTGATTTTATAAAGTTTTCGACGGTTCTTGAATCACCGTAAGAAACTGCACTTTCAAAGCCGACTTTAGAATAATCGTAACCTACTTCAATAATTGATTTTATATAGTCCGTTTCCGTATCAGCCATTGCAGGAACAGTCGCAAACATTAACAATGCAAACAAAACCAATAATAATTTTTTCATATTTAACCCTTTCCGTTTTGAGGAATTTTATAGCCCATTTCTTCTAATTTTAACTGAAGAGGAAGTTCGCTGCCAGAAATTAACAATCTTTTAGACAAACAATCGACCCCCAACATATCAGAAATCATCTCGATATTATACATTGCAGAAACAAGAAGGATTTCCGAAGTTTTATAGCGAGGAAAAGTCAAAACCTGCCTTACGAACCATTCGCCCGCAATCATAGGTGCAAAGTCGCTTTCCATTTGCAAATCGGAAATGATAAGGTCAAATTTTTCTTTTCCCGCAAACATAACCTTGTCATATCCGTCCCTTGCAGATTCCGCAAGTGTAATTTCTGCCTCATCTCCAAAAATTGCTTCAATTGAAGATTTATTAAAATTTCTCCAACCCTGATTATCATCTACTATTAATATTTTTAACATTTGTCGAAATGTCCTTTTAAGCAATACATAACACTTTCAGGATTATAACAGAAAATAGTGCAAAAGTTTAATACTTCATAATGCAAAAGTACATTACAAATGTCGAAAAATATGGGATAATTAATCCGTAAGAGAAAGTAAGAAATGAGAGGGCATGTGTATGTTTAAAATTTTCAAAGAAGTCAAAGACTCTATCAAAACTATTGAAGACATTACATCCGAAAACAGACTTATGACAAATCCGTTCAGCAAAGTCGTAAATCAAACTTTCGTATGGACAGAAAAGCCCGAATTGTTCAAAAAGATTTTAAAATAGCGAACGCTCATTTGGCAATAAAAACCCAACCGATTGATTTTTCAAACGGCAGATTTGTATTGTCTGAAATACTGAAACCTTAGCAATATCAGTTGATTTCTTTTCCGACGATATATCTCGGTCTTGATTTTACTTCGGTAAAAATTTGACCTAAATATTCGCCGATAATACCGATACTTAAAATTTGAATACCGCCGATAAACGTAATTGCAACAACCAAAGTTGCCCATCCGGGAACATCAATATTGCTCAAATTGAAAATCTTTTCGATAATAACGCTTATTCCCAGCAAAAATGCAAAAAACGAGATAAACATTCCCGTATAAGTAACCAATCTCAACGGAACTGTGCTAAACGAGGTAATTCCCTGAATAGCCAGCGAGAATAAATCAAGCATTGAAAACTTGGAAACACCCGCCATACGCTTTTTAACGTCATAATAAACAATTGCGGGATTGTGTCCGATTTCTTGAAAAACTCCGCGAAGGAATATATTGCGCTCAGAATATTCTGCCAAAACGTCCACAAGACCTCTGCTTACCAAACGGTATTCGGAATGGTTCGGGCAAGTTTTTGCACCCAATAAATTCATCAATTTATAGAAAGAAACCGCGCAGAATTTCTTGATAAAAGACGTATCATTTCTTTGGATTTTAACCCCGTAAACCAACTCGTTTCCGTCTTTAAACTTTTGCACAAATTCGGAGATTTTATTCTCATCTTGTTGCAAATCCGCATCAATAGTAATACAGCAATCGAATTTGAATTTACGAACTTCCAAAAGTCCTGCCAAAATCGCTTTTTGATTACCGAAATTTTTAACGAAAGAAATCGCTTTAACCTTACTCGGATAAAGGATATGATAACGTTCAATAATATCTAATGTTTTATCGGCGCTGCCATCGTCAACTAAAAATATAAAACTTTCGGGTGACACAACTTTTGAAGTCGACAATTCATTCAAAACTTCCAACAGTCGTTTTATCGTACTTTCCAAAACAGCTTCCTCGTTGTAACAAGGAACAATCAACGCCAATATAGGATTTTGCATGCTTTTTACCCAAAATGTATTACTTAAAAATAATAAAATAATTTTATTATTTATGCAAATTCAACTCGTTTGTAACAGGCTTATTTTTCAAAAATTCCGAAATATTCTGCAAGGTCAATTCTAAAATTCGACCCACCGCATCAGCCGTATCATAAGCAATATGAGGGGTAATAATAACATTTTGCAAGTTCAAAAGTACGTGATTTATCAATGTTTTTTTGAGGCAAGAGGAGTTAATTTCGTCATCAAAATTATCTTTGCCGCTCATAAATAATTCTTCACATTCAACGACATCAAGCGCCGCCCCTCTGATTTTCTTCTGCAACAATGCGTTATACAAAGCCTTGGTATCAATCAGTTCGCCGCGAGCGGTATTTACGATTACGGCATTTGATTTCATCAAGGAAATTTTGCCTGCATCTATAATATGATAATTATCCTTCGTTAAAGGTGAATGCAACATAATGACATCTGAAAAAGCGCAAAGTTTTTCCAGCGAAACGTACTCGACACCGTATTTATCCTCCAATTCAACTTTCGGAGAAATATCCGTTGCCAAAATATTCATCCCAAATCCGTGAGCGATTTTGACGGATTTTGAGCCGATTGCCCCTGTTCCCAAAATGCCGATAGTCTTATCGTGCAATTCTTCTCCCGTATAAGACTGCTTTATAGTGCCATATCTTACATCGTGAGCGGCAGGACAAATATTGCGCAACAGATTTAGCAGAAGCGAAAAAGAATATTCCGCAACCGTATTATCTCCGTAATGCTGCGCAGTTGCAACTCTGATACCGTTTTGCGCACAATATTCCGTGTCAATGTGGCTAAATCCGACGGAACGCGTGACGATAAATTTCAAATTATAAAACTTTTCAAGAATTTCTTTTCCCAAAGTAGAAGCGGGAAAAACACACAAAATATCAGCATCAAGAACATCTTCCGACAAAAATGTCGAAAAATTTAAAGATTCATGGAAATAAATAATCTTCAAATTGTCGAAAATCAAATTTCCGTCAAAAAAACTTCTCTCAATGTTTTTAGTATCAAAAAATACAATCTTCATAATTTTCAAGTCCTTTTTCAACTTGAAAATATCACACGGAAAGAAAAATTAAATGCCTAAACTAACTAGCTTCTCGGCTACTTTTTTCTGCTCTCTTTTTCAAAAGATATTTGTATCTCAAATAACCCATAAATCTTATTTTATGAGGTTTCATACCGATATAACGTTTCATTCTCGCATAGTCAAATTCGTTTTCCCAATATGCAACTGCAACTGTTGCAACGCAGTTACCGATAAGGTTTACGGTTGTTCTGCCCATATCGAGGAATTGATCAATACCGAGCAAAATTGCAACCCCGATAAGCGGATAGTTGAAACTTGTCAAAACACCTGCCAAAATTACAAGCGTAACTCTCGGAATACCTGCAATACCTTTACTTGTAACCATTAACACAAGCATAATGGTTATTTGTTCCTGCAATGACAAATTGATACCGCAAATTTGAGTAGCGAACAATACCGCCATAGAAAGATACAAGGTGCTTCCGTCCATATTAAACGTATAACCTGTCGGCATTACAAAACCGACAATGTTTTTCGGAACACCAAATTCTTCCATAATCTTCATTGCTTTCGGCAAAGCCGCTTCTGAAGTTGCTGTCGTGAACGCAAGCAATGCGGGTTCTTTCAATGCTGAAATCAAGCCCAAGAATGATACATGGCATATCTTGCAAACCAATGTCAAAACGACAACCAAGAAGATTAGCAATGAACAATATAATGCGAAAATAATCTTCGCATAACTAATCATAATGCCGAGTCCGTTTACCGCAATAGTATGAGCAATTGCACCGAATACACCCATCGGAGCGAATGCCATTACCAACTCTGTAAACTTAAACATAATATCTGCGGTTGAATGCAAAACATCCAAGACGGGCTTCGCTTTTTGACCTATCGCACAGACTGCAATTGCAAAGAATATCGCGAATACGGCAATTTGTAACAAATCGCCCTTTGCCATTGCCTCAATGATAGATGTCGGGAACGCGTGCACGAAAATATTAGAAATAATATCCCAAGTGCTGCCGCCCATATCGGTTTTTGCCATACCTTGAACGGTACTCATCATTTCGTTTGAATACGAAATATCAAACCCGACCCCCGGTTGGAAAAAGTGACCTGCAAAAAGACCGATGAACAATGCGACCGTTGTAACGACTTCAAAGTATATTATGGTTTTGATACCCAATCTGCCCAATGAACGTACATTCCCGTGACCAGCAATACCTGTAACCAATACGGAAAACAGCAACGGTGCGATAATCATCTTAATCATATTCAAGAAAACAGTTGCCAACGGCTGCATTTTCATCCCAACCGAAGGAAAAAGCCACCCGACCAAAATGCCGAGTATCAGGGCTATAAATATCATTAATGTTAGTCTTGAATTTTTCAAATTAAATCACTTCCGTTTTGATAATACCAAAAATTTCTTAAAATTTGAAAAATTGAGCGATTTTATGTTAAAATCTGTAACAGATACTAAAGAATTATTTAGTAAATCCGACGTTTTAAAACAGGCGAAAGACGGAGAAAACAATGAGTTTACTGCCAAAATATTTTTACAGAAGATACATGCTGAAGACTCTTAACAACAGAGCTAACGGCATTGAAGAAGACAGATTAAGATTTCCCAATCAAAGATATTCCTTATTAGGAACCTTTGACGAAACATACGAATCGGCTTCAAAAGGCTTTTTCGCCTCGTCGGGAGATTTAATTTCGGAAGAATAAAAAAAAGACCGCTTCATCGGCGGTCTTTTTATATTAAGGAGTTTTTATTATCTCAAATTACCTGATGCTTCCGCATTATAGATAATTGAAGATGCTTTTACGATAAATTCTTTGCCTGCGAAACTGTTGTAAGGACGTTTTGCAAGGATACAAACGATGTATTTGTGACCTTCGGGAGTAATTACAATACCTGCATCGCCCAACATATGACCGATATCACCAGTTTTGTGATAGAATTTCGCTCTGGGATCAATACCTGCTTGAATTAAACGATTATTTTTAACGCCACCCATATATTCAAAAATCTTAGACTTTGAATATTCGGACAAGAAAGATTCATTTTCAATGTTGTACAACATTCTTGCCAAATCTTCGGTTGTTGTAACGTTTGTTCCTTTTAAATCGGGGAGCCAGTTATTGATTTCGGTATTTTTAAGACCCCAAGATTTTACGGCTCTGTTAACGTCATTCATACCGCCGATTGCTGACATCAACATATTTGTTGAAGAATTGTCGGAGATTTGAATCATCTTTTTAGCGAGATAATCCATCGAATATTGGCTGCCTTCTTTTTGGAATTGAATATCACCCGAGCCTTCTGCTCTGTAATAATCCGTCAAAATCATTTTATCCGCGATTGTTCTTTGACCTGTTTCAACCGAACGGAAGAATTGCAAAAGAACAGGGATTTTAATAATACTTGCAGCAGAGAAAGTTTCTTTAGAATTAATTGCCGCGTATTTACCTGTTTCATAATCCCAAACAAAAATAGAAGGATGAATTGTGGGATATTGTTGCATTAATATATTAAGTTGGTTTTCCAAACCTGTCATTTCGGATGTCATTTCAAGTTGTTGCATTGCAGGGGCTTGAAGTTCCGCACCTTGCAAGAAATGTACACCCAAAAATTCGTTGTTATGTAAATATTTTGAAGTGGGAGAGTAAATATGTTGCATATTTACACGAAGTTGAGTTTTTTCGGGATTTTCAAATACGGGAGCCGTAAAGTTTTTGAATGTAAACGGCAAAATCAAACACGCTACAAATGCGGTAACCGCTAATGTAAATAAGAAAGTTACAAAATTAAATGATTTTTTCTTGGCAGGAACTTTCTTCTTAACCGGTCTTAATATTTCCGGTCTCTTTTTCGGTGTATAAACCGTTCTGTAATCTACCCTTTGACTATATGCCAAGTTTCCTGAATATTGGCTCGTTGTAAACAATACATCTAAATTATTCTGTTGCAATTTCAAATTCCCCCGAAGTCACAAATAAATTATACAACAAAATGTATAGTACAACAAATAGTTACAATATGTAATAGTATAAATGTATGAAAAAAAATGTTAAAATCCTAAAAATAGTTGGAATATTTCGATATTTTTGTTAGAATATGTGTACATAAAATTATTAAAAAATATAACGAAGGATAAAAGCCAATGAGAAATGTTATTATTTTCAGCGACAGACCGTCATCAGACATTCAATATGCATTGAGAGACAATGATGACTATGATGTTCGTGTAAAGAGCATCAATGAATTAAAAGAAGCGGAAAAATACAATCCGTCAGTAATTATTTTGGACATTCCGGAAGAAAAAGTGAGAGAAATCTCTATGGTAGTAAAACTTCCCGTTCCGACATTACTTTATTCGGACAAAATGTATGAAGATTTGAAACTCAGAGGCGATGTTTACGATTATGTTACAAAACCTGTAAACGAACAAGAATTGAAAATCCGTTTGCGCAACTTCTCAAGATTGAAAGAATTGCGTGAAAAAATTTCATTAGTATCAACAACGGATGAATTAACGGGTCTTCACAACAGACGTTATCTTCAAGAACGTTTGGAAGCGGAAATTTCTCGTGCAAGAAGATACGGTACGAAACTTTCCTGCTTGTTGTTCGACATTGACTTCTTCAAGGTCGTAAACGATATGTACGGATATGACTGGGGCGACGTTCTCCTTAAAAAGATTGCGGAAATGCTCTTAGGCTTTATCAGAAAAGAAGATATTTTGACAAGATACGGCGACGAAGAATTTATCGTAATTCTTCCGAACACAAAAGAAGAAAACGCATTCATCTTTGCAGAAAGATTCAGACGTGAAATTGAAAAGATGGAATTCATTCCCGCAGGCGAAGAAGAAAGACATCCTATCACAATTTCCGGTGGTATTTCTTCATTCCCGTTCTTGGAAAACGTTGATGAAAATGCAAACACATTAATCAGATACGCAGAACACGCATTGTACAATGCAAAGAAAAGAGGAAAGAATAAAGTCGTATTATTCTCACAAGTAAACCTCGATTACTAATCGGAGAACCAATGGAAACAAAACCCCGTTATTTCGCATTTGCATTGACGGATAGGTGTCAGTCCCATTGTTCTACCTGCAACGGTTGGCAGACACCCGCTGAAAACAAATTTGACGAACTTTCAACTAATGATTGGAAGTTCGTTTTATCATCTTTGCATGAATGGCTTGGCGAATTTGATTTCATTTTCACGGGCGGCGAGCCGTTTCTTAGAGAAGACATATATGAACTTGCGGATTATGCGGCGGCATTAGGTTTAAAACCCAAAGTAATTACAAACGGACTTGCGCTTCAAAACAAGTGCGAAAAAGTCATAAATACAGGTTTTACGGATATAACTGTGTCGTTAAATGCAGTCAAAAATCCGCTTATTCACAACCTTTCGAGAGGAAGACAAAACGCCTTTAAAATAACAAGCGACGTTATCCAAAATTTGGCATATCTTAACAGGGTAAAAAAAGCGGGAAAAACAATCCTGATTGCAGCGGTTATTATGCCGTCAAATTTAACCGAAATGGTACCGTTGGCAGAATTTGCACATACAAACGGAATCGGAATTAATTATCAACTTTTAGACGGTGGAGATTCGTTCTTCACCGCATACGATATTCAAAACGAAAGTTTGAGAATGTTTGACGATATGAAGCAGCAAACAATTGAGGCTATCGACAAACTTATCGAATTAAAGCAAGAAGGCTATTTGATTTACAACAGCAACAAGCAGCTTTTGGCATTCAAAGATTTGATTATAAATTCCGAAACAGAAAAGGCAAACCGTCAAAAGTCTTTCAAAACGATGGTTGTAGAAGATTTTGACCCGTTATTTTTCCAGGATATAAAGAACAGAAAAATCGAGGACAAAATCAATCCCAATCTCATAAAAAGAGTTGTAAACACACCATATACGGAACTTCATCCCGAAAAGGCGGCTGTTGAAACGGAATCCAGTTGCCAAATCGGACATTATAATTTTTTGATTGATCCTTACGGCAGCGTAAGAGTTTGTTTTACGTTTGACCCAATCGGCTCTTTAATCACAACTATTCCGCAAAATATTTGGAATGGCGCGGCCGCAGAAAAAATCAGGAACAAAATCGTTCATTGCGACAAATCCTGCAAACTTTTGAATTGCAATTATCACGAAGGAGATAATTAGCGATGAAATACGTAAGTTGCGAATGGATTGAAAACGGTATGGATTTTGACGTCGGAGTATTCGGCTCAAATATTATGATGTGTTGTTATGTCAGTTGCCCCGGTGGCGGAAACATAATGCTCAAAAGAGATTTTGACGGAACTATTCCCGATTGGAACGAATTTTGGAAAGAAAAAAACAAATACAGAAAAATTCAAAAATCAGGCAAAACCGTTCCGCAATGTACCGATTGCGTCTATCTTCAAGAACGCGACTGGGAAGACGGAAATCACATCAAAAGTATAATTTTCGACCATTTTACGAAGTGCAATTGCAACTGCGTTTATTGTTACACGCACGATGACAAGAAAAAATACAACAGTTTACAAAGTTACAACGTTTTGCCCGTCATAAAAGATATGGTTGCAAAAGGAATATTCATCCCCGGAGGACAAATCGGTTTTGGAGGCGGAGAACCAACAATGCTTGAAGAGTTTGAGGAATTAATAGATTTTCTTATCCAAAACGGATTTGACAACATCAGCATTCCGACATCGGGCATCAAATATTCTCCCGTAATCGAAAAAGGTGTTTCTTTGGGCAAAGTCAACGTTCAAAACTCAATCGACAGCGGATGCCGCGAAACTTTTGCAATGATAAAGGGGTTGGATGCGTACGACAAAGTCGTTGAAAATATGCAAAGATACGCAAGCGCAAAACTTGAGGACTACAACGTAACCAGCAAGTACATAATTTGTCCGGGATATAACGACAACAAACGCGAAATCGACAAGTGGCTGAAAACCTGCAAAGAGAGCGGGCTTCAATCCGTAATTATTTCGGTCGAAAACTTGTGGTTACGCTCTCACCGCCAAAACGGAAACGAAAAAGTTATTGAACTTGTGAAATATATTATGGACAAAGGCAAAGATATGTTCACCCTTTGCAGAGGGGAAAATCACGTCTTGCAACTGTTATCGGGCGCCGAAAACTAAGAGTTTTTAAGCATACAACATTTTTTGTATTTTTTGCCGCTTCCGCAGGGACAAGGGTCGTTTCTACCGACTTTTTGAACTGTTGCCTGCTGTTTTTTCTTTTCTTCAAGCATCAATTTTGCAAAAACTTTTGACGAATATAAAATCGCAGCGGAAGAAATATTCGCATCCTTCGGATTTGTCGGTTTGCAAGCCAAACAGAGTTCTTCAAACGAAGAATAATGCGTGCCCATAATTTCGTTTATCCGTTGCAAAAATACGGGATATTTTTTGTAAACAACCTCCAAAATTACCGAAGGAATTTTGTCGTTGTGCAAAAAGTTTCTTACACAATCGCGGTAATTTTCAATAGTTTTGTAATCTTCAACTTCAAAAATCTTACAGAAAGTTGCATAAAACGGAATTGCGAAAAAGCCCGAGCCCTTGACAAATACGAGTCCGACATCATATTCCGAACCTTGCGAAGAAAAACCAGCCACCGACTTTTTCTCAATATCTTCAGTCGTAAAGTGAAAATCTTTTGTCGGGAAATATTTGAATTTTTCGGGTTGAGGAATACCATCTTTAACTATATCTTTAATATCGTCGTTGCCCGCTTCACAATAATCGTTAAACGCATTTATTAAGGTATCAGCAAATTTGTTAGTTGTAACAACTTCATATCCGCCGAAGCAGTCCGCAAAATCTTTGTCAAATTTTTCGATTTGTTGTTGAATTTCGGCAAATTTTTCGGGATTATCGTGGAAAACCAAATGGGGATTTTGAACAATTTTGGAAATCGCATATCTTTGAGCGCCGCCTTCTTTGTCGTTATCCGTAACCGCTCTTGCATCACAAACAAAGTATTCATCATTAATTTTGCAAAGGCAAGCATACAAATACGCACCCACATAAACCCCTCTAAAGGTCGTTCTTGCCCCGATTGTTTTTACCGTGTAATTTCTTTCGTTGATTAAACTGTAAAGTTCAAATCCGTCTTGAAGAAGTTTTCTGATTTCAAAAACTCCGACAAAACCGTCTTGAATTGAGCGAACTATCGAAATTTCATCATTTGATAAATTTACCGCATTTTCAATATAAAAATCAAAAACAGATTTGTGCGAAATTCTTCTTGAAAATAAGTATGTCAAAGTTCTGTTGCGAAGTTCTTCCGTCGGAACATTTTTGTATTCAACTTGTGAAAATTCTCTAAAATCCTTTCCAATATGAGGATTAGAGATTAAAAATCTCGCAATTTTATCAATAGCATTTAATATTAATGAATTTGTTTCAGATACAGTCATATCAGCCTTTCAATTTCAACACGGCAGAATGTCTTGCAGTATTGCCGTTTTCTTTTCGATAAGAGAAAAATACATCAGTCCTGCAAGATGTGCAATAGTCTGCGACATCTACCCTGTCGACCGATGCTTGATTTAAAATCATTTTATTCAAAAGTTTTAAGTCTATAAAATACTTGCCGCTTTCTTCACAAAAACTCCAAATACCGAGTTCTTTAGCAACATTTTTATCTGTTTCAGCGAATATTTTCTCAAAAACATCATCATTTACATCAAAACAACATTTGCCGATACCTGCACCAATTGCAGCAACAATATTTTCAGGTTTTGAACCTTGCTTGACGAGCAATTGAACGGCTTTTTCCGCAATTTTTGCAGCAGTTCCTCTCCAACCAGCATGAACAACTCCGCCGATATTCGACTTCAAGTCATACAAAATAACGGGGATACAATCTGCAAAATTCAGAAAGGTTACAGTATTAGGCTTTGTCAAAATTATACCGTCAGTATTGTCAAAAAAGTTTTCAACTCCGTCTGCAACCTCAATATTTGCCGTGTGCATTTGCTTACATCTGTACAATTGATTTTTTGAAATTCCGAATTTATCGACAAGAAAATCAACGTTTGATGCCGCTTCATCCGACAAATCATCGCGAGTTCCCGTCATCAAAACGAAATCTCTCGTTGTAAAAAAATGTTCACAATCTTCCAACAACGAGGATTTTAAAACTTTTTTTCCGTAAAAATCGTCAAAATAAAACATTAGTCGCCGAGTGTATTAAATATTCTGTCACCTGCATCGCCCAATCCGGGAACAATATATCCCGAATCATTCAATGTTTCATCAATATGTGCCGTTGTAATTTTAATTTCGGGGAAATGCTTTCTGATTTTTGCCAAACCTTCAGGTGCAGAAATCAAACTGATAAAGCGGATATTTTTAATCGGAATTCTTTTTCCCGCAAACAATTTTATGCAATCCAATGCCGAATTACCTGTTGCAATCATCGGGTCGAGGATAAACACGAGTGTTTTTTCGGGATCTTCGTACATAATCGGAGTTTTATCATAATACCAAACAGGTTTGAGCGTATTTTCATCACGATACATACCGATATGGCGAATGCTTGCATTCGGGAAAACATCACTTGCAATATCCGAAAAGATAAGCCCTGCCCTTAAATAGGAGCCAAAATAATTTTTGTATCTCTGCGAAGAACTTGAGTTTTACATTCGGCAACTGGTGTAACGGTCGTAATTTCTTCCGTTTCCAACTCTTGAGAAGCGTTATACAAAAGCAGATAAGTCAAACGTCTGATAGCATTTCTGAAAACTTCCGCAGTTGTATTTTTATCACGAATTATAGAAAGATTTTCGTGGCAAAGCGGGTGGTCGCACACCGTTGTATATGGGTCATTCACATAAGTTTGAGTCATTATCCGTCTCCTCATTATTCAGGATTTTTTCTTCCTGATTTACCGAATCATCTTCAACGCTTGTATTTTCTTGAATTGTTTCGGATTTCGTATCGTCATTTTCCACAAACGATTGTAGCACACTATTAATTTTCTGTGTACTTTTTACTAAAAACGGAGTTGTTATACCGCTTCTGGTAACTGCGTCCAAGGTTTTTGAGGCATTTACCATCATTGATTCCAACAACACGTTAATCTCTTTTCCGTAAGTATAATAATCGTTTACCCTGTATGGATTTCGGGTCAAAATAACCTCACCGATACGTCCGTTTTTGCTTTCATTCGGAGGAACAACTTCCAAAGACTTTGAGCCGCCGAGTCCGTAAAATTCAACTTGTGCGCTCGAACCCTCGGGAATAGTAACGTTTTTCTCCGTGACCAAAAATGAAACAAAAATATTATCTCCGAAAACTTTTACATCTCGGACATAACCGATTTGAAAACCCATCATACGAACGGGAGAACCTTGCGCCAAGCCGTCTACATCTTTAAAAAACAAATAATAACTGTGGTTTTTCTCATCTGCGGTTGCAAATTTGTACGTAAAACCAAGGATGAGAGCAAGTATTAATGCCGCCCACAAAAAGAGTTCAATAAACCATACAAGTCGTTTATTCATAATAATATTATTATATCGTGAATTGAAAAATGAGCAATCATTTATACGGATTTGTGCGCTTTCAAAACATAATAAAGTCCAAAAGCACCAACCAAAAACAAAACAACCGAAACGATTGCCGCAACAGGAACCGCCCCGACATTCAACACGCTGTCAACTCTTACAAATTCGATAAAAAACCTGACAAACGAATACAAAATTAAATAACTGAAGAACAAAGCACCGTCTTTGTCTTGAAAATATTTTCTTAAAACAAAAAACAAAATCAAAAATACAAAAACATTCGCAATACTTTCATACAAAAAAGTCGGATGAAAGAACTGTTCATTTACAAACGCAGACGGTCTGTTTTCAATCGGGATATATAATTTCCAGGGCAAATTGCACGGTCTGCCAAAGGCTTCCGAATTAAAAAAATTACCCCATCTTCCGATAGCCTGACCAATTGGCAAAACGAGAGCATATAAATCAGAGAGTTTGAAAAAATCGAGATTGTGTTTTTTAACGTAAAAATACCCTGCGGCAACACCGCCCGCAATCGCACCCTGTATTGAAATTCCGCCGTGATTTATCATAAGAATTTCCAATGGATTTTTGGCAAAATAAGATAAATTCAGCAAAACAAACCATAATCTTGCCCCTACAACACCCGCTATCACGAGCCAGAAGGTTAAATCAACAAGAGTATCCTCTGAAAATTCGGGATAATATTTTTTCCGAAACTTTAATAACAAAACAATGGCGACTGCGATTGCAACCCCCATTGTTATTCCATATTTCATTATCGGATAACTGCCTAAATAAAAGGCAATTCTCTCTGTGCAAGCAAACATTAAGATTCGCTGCTTTCATCAGAATATTTTTTCATTTCCGTATTCAAAGTTTCAATTTTTGCATTAACCTTGTCAGCATCCGTTGCATCTTGTTTTTTGCTCAAATATTTGTTGTAATAATCAACCGCAGCGCCAAACAATTCGCAAACTTTTGCTTTCTCTTCCGCTGTTAAAACTTTTGCCTTATCTTCAGAAACTTCTTCAGCCTTGTCTTTGTCTTTATCCGCTTCACCCGAAATAATCGCATAAGCCTGTTCTTCGTAGCAAACTGCCGTTGAGTGATAAGCATCCGCAAAATCAGGATTCAACTCAATAACTTTTTCTAAGGATTTTAAAGCCTTATCATATTTGTCCGCTTGCATATAAGCAACTGCGAGATTGTAATGAGTTTCAAAAACTGATTCATCAAGGTCAATACTTGATTCTAACCTTGCGATAGCACCTTCAACATTACCTGTTTTCAACATTTCCTGTGCTTTGTTATTCAATTCCTGAACGGCAAATTTGTTTACACAAGCCGTAGTAACAAAAGTAATACAGATAATCGTTAATATTAATAATGTTTTGCGCATAATATTCTCCTCAAGATGATAATTTATTGTATTAAACTTTTTAAAATTTGGCAACAGTCTTAAAAATACTTTGCAATACTATATTTTTTACGCTAAAATGGAAGCAAAATTTAAGGTGGATAAAATGAGTGACGAAGAAAAAATAGTTTCTTTATCGGGTATGCGAGAAAAGGCAAAAGCCCCCAAAGCAAAGAGTTCAGACGAAACAAAGGCACCGGAACTTGTCTATTGCAGTTTTTGCGGCAGACCAAACACTCAAGTTTTAAAAATGGTACAAGGTCCCGGAGTTAATATTTGCTCGGAATGTGCTATGATTGCGGTTCAATATCTTATTATGGAAGATAAAATGCCGTCGGGCGAAGCACAAGCGATTTTAGACAGTTTTTGGAATAAGGTTAGATAATGGCACTTAATAAACTCCAAATCAGAGCAAAAATACTGCCTGTTCTTGCAGAATTGAAAGCAGATCCGAGACTTTCATACGATACTTTTATCCAAAGAACTCAAGAACTTCGGGAAATAGAAGATTACGACACGTTTTTTGAAATTCTTTGTAAAGAAATGTCCCACAAAAACGAGGACAAATACACGGATATTCTTCGTGCAATGACTCTCGAATTTATTCCGAGAGAAATGTTTAACGAAAAATCAATGAAGATTTTAGAATCACCGAATGAACCCGATATGCTTAAATATCAACTCATTCAAATTCTGAAAACCATCGGCAAAGATATTGATTACCAAGATTTCTTTGAATACCTTGAAGATGCGGAATCAATAATCAATTACGACACGGAAAAACTTTTGGAACACGCTGTTGTAAACCCTGAAACACAGATTGATTTTTTGGACTTTTTGGCAGCATTGCAAACCGAAGATAAAGGTTTGCTTATTGATTCTCTCGCAGAAGATTACACGGGAAACAATCTTGCAAACATCTTATCCCCCGTGCTTTATGCGGATTATCCCGAAGATGTTCTTTTAAAAACAATCGGAATTTTGGGCGAAACAAAATCACCTTTGGCAATTGACTCGTTGGAATTTTTACATCACATCACCCAAAGCGATATTGTAAGAACCTCGTGCAAAAAGAGCCTTAATATGCTCAAATTGGCGGGAGCAACAAAAGAAACCGCAGACAATTTTTACAAAAAAATAATGTCCGAAAGCAAACCTTTTAAGTGTTATACAGGTGTTCCGGACGGACATTACAACCAAGGATTTATTTTCTCGAGAAAACGCGAAGACGGAACCTTGATGATGTTTTGTTTAGTTGTAAGCAAAATATACGGTATTGTTGACTCGTTCGGATTTTTCAACCTTTCGGAAAGCGAATTTGAAAGAATCGCTTTAAGATTTTCAAGAGATGAAATAAGGTTTGAAGTTTCTCCCGAATATTGTAAATATTTGCTTGAAAACGCATTGAATTTGACAAAACAACGCAAAGAGACAATGAAATACGAATTTATTTGCTGGTCAATGTTGATGTGTGATATCGAACCTATGCAAGAAAACGAAACGGATTGGGTACACAAGCACGTTGAACCGATTATGCTCAATCAAAAGATTGTCGATTTGCTCTATATGACAAACTATTTAGACAAGTGGTTTTTCACAATAAAAGACAATAACGAATTTAAAGAAATAATTGACGATTTCATTGCACAAGACGAACTGACTTTTGAATATGTCGAAAACGTTGCAAATAACTCGTTTGACAAAATTTGGACGGAAGAAACAACCGATTTGCTCAACCAAAATATTATGACAAACTGCTATCTGTTCGGATATACGGACTTTATGGATTACGCAAAAATAATGTATTCCTTGATGTTCAACCCCGAATTGAAGCACAAAATGCAAGCAGATTTAATCAAAAAGAGCATTTACGAATATTTCTTTAACTTAAAGCAAGTACATAAGGAATTTAAGTTTCCGACAAATATTTTCCGTAAAAAGGAAACTAAGACAAAAGAAATCGACTTAAAAACGGCAGAAAAAATTATTGCCCAAATTGAAGAAAAGTGGGTGACGCAAGAATGAGAACACTCGGGCTTGACGTTGGAACAAAAAGAATAGGAATTGCGGTAAGTGATGCATTGGGAATTATCGCAACACCGATTCCCGCTATCAAAAGGGAACCAGAAGATAAGGCAATTGACTTTATCAAAGGTCTTTGCAAAAATTACAACACGACAAAAATAGTCGTAGGCTTGCCCAAGCACATGAACGGAACAATCGGAGTGCAAGCGGAAGATTGTATGAACTTTGCTAAGAATTTTGAACCCGAATGTGAAATAATTTTTGAAGACGAAAGACTAACCAGCAGACAGGCTGAGCACAATTTGGCAACAGTCGGAAAAAAATATACAAAGAACAAAGGTCTTGTAGATACAGAAAGTGCATGTATAATATTACAACAATACTTAGACAGAAAGTAGGCAAACATGAGCAATAGCACAAACAGCGACAACATCATTGAAACAATTGACGAACACGGACAACACGTAAAGTTCGAACTCGTTGATATTGTTGAAGTTGATGAAGTAGAATACGGTCTTTTATACCCTATCGAAGGTTTTGACCCTGCACACCCCGAAAAACCCGGCGACAAAGTTATCATTATGCGCCTTAAAAAAGACGGTGAAGATTTCATCTTTGAAAAAATCGAAGATGATGAAGAATTTGATAAAGTTGCAGACTACGTTGCAGAAGTTACGGAAGCGGAACTTGCTGCTGAAAATGAAGAAAAATAATTAATTTTTTAATTATTTTATTTAACTTTTTCAAAAAATACTGCACCGTATGCAGGCAAAGATATACGAACAGGCGTTTTTCCATCGGCAGATATTCTGCTTTGATTGAGAAAAGCGCCTTCTCCGTTATATTTCGTATTATCGGAATTTAAGACTTCTTTCCATTCGCCTTGAGGAAATATCAAGTTATAATTATTCAAATAAGCCACATCGGAATAATTTTTCACAACAAAAACCTGATTTCCGCATTCGGAAACGGATAAACTTGCGTGAACCCATGATAACGGGTGAGAAACGGTTTCTGTCACCACACCGTCTTGCAACGCTTGATTATTCGCGTTAATCATATTCAAATCACGCATAAATTTTTCTGTGAAAAGCAAATCTTTTTCGTATTTCTTTGAATATTTAATACTGCCGATTTTAGAATCGTTCAAGGCATTAATTCCAGGCTTATAGCCTTTATTTTCAAGGTATTTTTCATAACCTGACGAAAATTCTCTAAAGAATTTAAAATAGGTCATTTCACCTTTTTCATCCCCTTGGAAAATCATCTTCGGTCCGGGGACGGAATATGTCGTTGCAACAGCCAATCTGTGCATCTTTAACGCTTTTCTGTACGCATGTTTCAAGCAGGGAACGCTCGCTCTCAATGCAAGATAATTATTTTTTGCAAAATCAGCAAACTCTTGTTGAGACATTTTTTCGAGTTCACCCGTCAAAAGCATTTGCAAAATCTTATGCGATACATGGGCAAATTCTTGTTCACGTCTGTGTTTGTGGTTTTTAGGAATATTTTTATAGATATTAATTTCTTTAGCAAAAATCTTTGTAATAAGCCTTGTACCGTCGATATTTCCGATTTCATCGTGACTCATCGGGTATTTAACTCTGTGTTTTGAATTTTTCAAAACTCTGTCTAAAGATGTGATACTTTTCGGAAAGCCGCACCAATACTCAAGCATTAATGCCGCAATTTGCTTGTGATAAGGGAAATCCCACTCGGAATCAAAACCCAAAGCATCTAAAGAGCAGTCATTATTCATAATTTTATTTATGAAATATTTGTGATGTCTGATATTATCGTCTTTTTCAGCAATCGAAAAACTTCTCGTAACGCGCTCATCATTATCGCGAGCATCTTCCGCAATCAAAACAGCATCATTTACGTGATAATGAATCTCAGCAGCAATCAACTTCATAGTGAAGTCAGAGTTCATATACTTAGTCAAATCCAATCTTAAACCGTCGCAATGATAATTTACGAGCCAATTAAAAGCAGCATTGACAATAAATCGTCTTGCACACTCGTAATTTTCGTTTTCATAATTGAATTTCAAACCGAATTCGTTGCAACCGTCCGTATAAGGTCCTGCGTTTTGGACATCTACCATATCCGGACCGAAGTGATTTGGAACCATATCCATAATTACGTTCAAATTCAAAGAATGCGCAAAATCAATGAGTTCTTTCAAATCGTTGGGAGTACCGTAAGTCTTGTTCGGCGCAAATTTATCCACACCGTCATAGCCCCAGTTGAAAGAAAAACAATTTTCGACAGGCATAATTTGAACGGCATTAAAGCCCAACTTTGCAGCCTCTTTAAACTTTGCTTTTGCAGCCTTATAAGTACCTTCTTGTGTCAAAGAGGGAATATTCACCTCATAAATTCTGAGAGATGACGGAGTTGTCATTCTTCTCAAAGGGCCTGCCAAACGGCTGACTCTCGCGGGATTTTTGCCTTCCATCCACTTTTTATCGTGCCATTTATATCCGTGGTGATCAAAAATGATAGACCATCTGGAAAAATTATCCTGCAACATTGAATAAGGGTCACGAACTCTTTTTTTAGGCTGATTGGGACGTTCTATGATAAATCTGTATCTGTCCCCTCTTCGAGCCAATTTTTTATTTACTGTTAAAGAAAAAACACCGTTACAAATATTTTCCAACGGCAAAATTTTAAAGACTCTTTTTCTTGCAGGTTTAATTTCTACACTTACTGCGGTCGCATCGGGAAATGTCGCTACTTTAAATGTAACATTTTCCTTTTTGTCAACATAAGCGCCCCAATGAAGATGTTCTTCTTCATGTGTAGGATTAAGTTTCAAATGGCAAGCCAATTGAGATTGCTCGATTTTTTGAGCCTTTAATAAGTTAAATTTGTTTTTTAATTCTTTTCTTAACACTAAGTTCATACAAAATATAATAACTTAAAAATATATACAAAAATCCACCATTTGTATAATTATCGACTTTTTTCGCAAAAAAATATATAATAAAAGCCATGAAGGTTATAAGCGGATTAACTCACATTCATAATTTATCTTTGGCATTAGGATTTTTCGACGGAATACACCTCGGACACGCCGTTGTAATAAAAAATGCCGTTCGTTATGCAAAAGAAAACGGTTTGCAAAGCGGTGTTATCCTTTTCCGCTCTCATCCCAGAGAATTTTTTACGGGTAAAAAATTTGAACACCTTATCGAGTTCAACGACAAAATTTCAATGCTCAACAAAATGGGAGTTGATTACGTATTTTTGTTGGATTTTGACACAAAAATCGCAAAAATGACTGCAGCCGATTATATGGAAAACATTATTCTTCCATATCTCAGACCCGCAGCAATAACGACAGGTTTCAACCACACATTCGGTCAAGGAGGAGAGGGAACGCCCGAAACTTTGGCAAAATATGCAAAAGATTTTGATTTCAGATATTTTCAAATTCCGCAAATCACCGCATTTAACCACACGGTAAGTTCAACAGTTATCAGAAATGCCGTTAAAGACGGTGATTTTGAACTGGTTAAAAAACTTTTGGGCTACTATTTTTACATAAAATCACCCGTTATTCACGGAAGAAAAATCGGACGAACAATAAACTTCCCGACCGCAAATTTGATTTACCCCGAAAACATTGTCGGAATAGACATCGGGGTATATTACGTATACGTAAATCTCAACGGAAACACATATCGTGGAGTCATGAACTACGGACTTCGCCCGACAGTTGACAAAAAAGATGTCGTTCCTGTTCCCGAAGTTCACCTTTTGGACTTTGAGGGCAATCTATACGGCAGCGTTATAAAAGTTTCATTCGTATCAAAAATCAGAGACGAACATCCGTTTAACTCGCTTGAAGAATTAAAACAACAAATCGAAAAAGACTGCGAATACGCACAATATTATCCGTTCAAGAAAGGTCAAAAGAAAAAAAGCAAGCAACCTACTCTTCGGGCGGAGAATACCATTGTGCACGCTCCGGATTATCTTTAAGCATATTTGCGACGCGCTCGTACAATTCAAAGTGTGTACCGTATTTTTGGGTCAAATCCTGAATTAAATGAATAAAGTCAAAAATACTTTGAGGGAGGTTGTCCTCGTGTGCCTTAAACCAATTTTCCTCAATGTCGATAATACTTGTATTTACACCTGCTTCAACATCGGCTTTAATCCAGTTTTCGACTTCCTCTTTCGTATCATTTAATCCTGGGATAACAATAAATTTTGTACTTGCGCAAATACCGCCCTTCATATACAAATCAGGGGTTAATGCGTGCTTTCTCAAAACTTGTGCAGCCGCATATTTTCTAATATTTTCACGAACAATATCATAAGCGGGAACTTGTTTAATTTTTTGGAACGTTTCGGCGCAACCCGCATCAACAGAAACGATTACGCGCAATCTGCCCTCGCGAATACCTCTTTCCAAAATCGGGCTATATTTAATGCCCGAAGTGTGGACTCGTAAGTCGTAGAACTTGTAGTCCAAAAGCAATCTGATAATATCGTCAAACTCAGGTAACAATGTCGGTTCGCCACCGCCGAAGTGGATACTTCCGCCCCGTCTCAAAATATTCTTTTGGAGCATTTCTTTTATAATCGGCAAAACCGAATATGATTTTTTATTGAGATTAAACTCCTCGGGATGTTGAGTTTCAAAGCAATAAATACACTTGCTGTTACACTCCGTCCAATGGCTTATGTACAGGTTTGAAATATAATCCTCGTCAGATTCCCAATGCTCGTTCCAACGGGCGGTCAAAAACGGACAATCTACGCAATTGTCGTTAATCAGACCTTTTTTATACAGTCTGTTAAATTCGCGTTTTTGTTTAAAAATGTGATTCCAATTAATCGGCTGACCGTTATAGTCATCTTTAATCAAGGTGTGTCCGCCGCCAGAATGCCCGCAATAGCAGCAGGTTGTAAGTTTATACTTAAAAAACACAAGCCCGTGTTGAATCCAAGGACAACTGTAAAATACAGGTCTCGGTTCATTAGAACAATCATATTTTTCGTGGTATCTGAACATAAAAATCCTTTAGCCTTTAATTTTCTTCATTGTACCACCAAAAACCGCAGTCGGAACTCTGTGGATTTTTCGCATAATTGATGCTCGTTCATCAAAGCGTAAGACGAGATTTTCGCGCTCGGCAATGTGTTGAGTGTACAAAATCAAATCGTAAATTCGACGTTCTTGCTTTAATTTATCAAAATTCTTTTGTACCCATCTCAGGTCGATATCTATTGAAACGTGTTTTATGCCCAAATCGTGGGTATTTTCAAGCCAACCTTCAATTTCGGCTTCCGAATCGTTATACTCGGGAACAATAATGAACTTTGAGCAAACTCTGTCTTTGTCCTCTTTCTGAGCAGCGGCATATCGTCTCAAATTGTCGCAAACTTTCTCATAAGTCGGAACAAGTTTTATCTTCTCGTAAGTTTCCTGACAACCTGCATCAACGGAAACCGTCAATTGCAACTTGCACTCGGAAAGCCCTTTTGCAACGGCTGGAGAATACTTAATCCCCGAAGAATTGAGCAAAATATTATCACAACCGTAATCTAACAACAGATGCAGCATATCCTCAAATTCGGGATAAATCGTAGATTCTCCGCCCGCAATTGATATATAAGCATTTTTTCTCAAAATACCGCGGTTGCACATATCTTCAAGCACGGGAACAATGTTGTAATGAATATTATTGACCTTCAAATCCTCATCGCGAACCGCAGGGCAATAAATACACTTGCAATTGCAATTTATCCAATGGGTCAAAAGCAACATATCGATGTAATCTTCATCATCCCACTCTTTTTCTTTAAGAAGAATGCAGCCCTTACATTTTTCGTAAGTCTCGCCCGTTCTTTGGACACTTCGCATTTCCCATTTTTTTTCAAAAACATTATGCCAATCCAAAGGTTCACCGTGGAAATATCCTCTTATAACAGGTCGACCGCCACCTTCATTGCATTGAGAACAACAAACTCTGATAATATTTTCATGGTCAAAAATAATGCCATGTTCAAGCCAATCACAACTTAAAAATTTCTTATTTTCTTCCATTACTTAACCTCTGCTTTGTTGTGGATAAGCGACCATTCAGCCCACGGATACACTCTGATATCCAAGCCCAATTTGTTTTTTGCACGGTCGATAAAATAGTCAAACTTTCTGTTAAGTTCGGAATTATCTTCACTCTTGTGTTCTTCGTACCAGAACATATCCAAACTCAAAGCAACTGACTTCACGTCGTTTTCAATGACTTTATCAAAGAATTTATCAAACTCATCCAAAGTGTCATTTACATCAGGTACAACGAGATATTTTAAGCACATTTGGAATTGATTATCGGATTTTTTTTGAGCCTTTGAATACTCGGCAATATTTCCCCAAACTTTATCAAACGATTGAACTCTTTTAACCTTTTCATGGACTTCTTTTGAGCCTGCATCAACGGATATGGTAAGGTTTATCATACCTTCTTCCAACGCTCTGTAAATCGCGGGAGAATATTTAATTCCTGAAGTATTTACGCAAATTTCTTTGAACTTATATTCGATAAACAAGTGCAAAAGTTTTTCAAATTCGGGGTAAATCGTAGGTTCACCGCCTGCAAAATCTACCTTTCCCGAAGAAACAAGAATATTCCTTTCAACCAAATCTTTTATTGCAGGATATATGTCGTAATGCTGATTTTGACGTTTAACGGCTTCATCTGTTGAAGCAAGGCAATAAATACATTTTGAATTGCAATCGAG
>SAMEA104315436__coassemble_814_pt1 | contig 40359 bp, 40 predicted proteins | sample SAMEA104315436__metabat2_low_PE_043 | metagenome-assembled genome bin SAMEA104315436 (sample SAMEA104315436) | gut metagenome | biome: Monkey gut; feature: monkey-associated habitat; material: faeces | place: China | collected 2013
GAATTAAAACTATTCATTCATCGCTTGCTATTGAAAACAACAGTTTGAGCCTAAAACAAATTACGGCAATAATTGACGGCAAACATGTACTTGGAAATCCTAATGAGATAAAAGAAGTAAAAAATTCTATTCAGGCATATGATTTGCTTTTATCTCTTAATCCATACAACGAAAAAGACCTGCTAAAAGCACACAAACTTATGATGCAGGATTTAGTAGAGATAAGCGGAAAATACAGAACAGACGGAGTTGGAATTTTTGACGGTGAAAAAGTCGTTCATCTTGCGCCACCTGCTGACAGAGTCTCCGAACTTATGTTTGATTTATTTGAATGGATAAAAACAAGTGATGTACATCCGCTTATCAAAAGTTGCGTTTTTCACTATGAATTTGAGTTCATACACCCGTTTCAAGACGGAAATGGCAGAATGGGGCGTTTGTGGCAAACCGTAATTTTGAAAGAATGGAAAGAAATCTTTGCTTGGCTCCCTGTTGAAACTTTAATTAAAGAAAATCAGAAAGAGTATTACTGTGTTCTTGGTGCAAGCGATAGCGCTGCAAACAGTACGAAATTCATTGAATTTATGCTTTCTTTAATTTTGAATACAATAGAAGAAATTATTGAAACAGAAAAAAAAGTTACTCAAAAGGTCCCTGTAAAGGTTACTGTAAATCAGCAGAAAATTATTGATGCGATTAAAGAAAATCCCTATGTTACACAAGAGGAACTTGCTGATATAGTTGGAATTGCAAGAAAAAATATAATTGCAAATATGAAGAAACTTCAAACTAACGGATTAATAAAACGTATCGGTGCCGATAAAAACGGCTATTGGATGGTCGAAGAATAATTCTTTAAGTTCGTTGGCGTATTATGTTATAACTAATTTATGACGGCTCAAAACCTGCTGCAAAACAACCCGAAACTGTCGACTTTGATAAAATTTGCAGATATGTCTGCACGCTCTTAAAACAGTTCGGGATTTTGTGATTTTAATAATGGATATTCTTAAAAATTTTCTCTTACTATATTTCATTGCGTTATTTGAAATAATTTTTATACATGTAATCCCAAGGATTTATATAGTTTTTTGCCTTTTCATAGTTTTCCATAATTGCAGGTAGGCGATTTTGATATTCTTCCTCTGTAAGTTGTTTCACAAGTTTTGGAATATTTGTTTTTGTGGTTATTTTAATAATTCCATCTGGATTAAAAAATTTATCAATTTTTGATGCACCTAAATATATTGGAATTGTCTGGTTTGCGAATGCACAAATTATTTTTTCTGTAAAGAACAAAGGTCTTTCTATGTTTTCAATACAAAAAGTATATCTGTAATCTTTTAAAGTTGTATCAATTAAAACAAAAGGACCACCATTAAATGTTCCGTAAGTATCTGCTAATTTTTCTTTTTCACAAAGTTTTGCAAGTTCTAAACGATATTTATTAAGTTGTGTATTTGTTTTATGAGAAGAACATATTGAAATCTTCTTTTTTTTTAATTTATGCTGATTAGCTGGGGCATATTTGCTACCAAACAATGATGCACAAAAAGGAACAAATCTCGCATTTTCAACTTCATTTAATATTTTTTCACTATGAGTAAAAATTAAATCAAAATCTTTTTGCAAACCTTTGTGTTTTTTAAATAATTCATAATCATGAGGCGTTATTCCTTCAGATTCAACTAGACAGCCATATTTTTTCTCTGGGTATCCAACAGTTTCTAACATTGAATTTTGAGTGTAAAAATGAGTTTTTAAGCCGAAATTATATCTATCCCAAGTAAAATAACGAGACATTCGATATGGTGTATTCGCCCAAATTGTATCTCTGAAAAAAAATTCTTCTAATCTTTCGCCAAATTCGTTATATAGATTAGAAGAACCATTTCTAAATGCAATTCTATTATTATAACAAGGTTGATTAATGTACCCATATATTTTGTGGTAAATTTGAGGAGATTTTTTTCTCCTTAAAAGGTCAATAATATTTTGAAAATTATTCATAAAATATCTCCTTATAGTAATTTAGTTTATATCTGAAATATATCGTTTTTGATTTTTAAGTTTATTAAAGTGCTCAATATCTCTATATTTAAAAATTTTGCATGGATTTCCTCCTGCAATAGCATATGGGGGAATTTTTCCGTGTACGACTGCTCCTGCTTGAATAATAGCACCTTCTCCAATTTTTGTTCCTGGTAAAATTATGACATGGGAGCCGCACCAAACAAAATCTTCTATTTTAATGTCTTTGTGGACAAAAGTTTCGTCATATGGTATTTCTGTTCCATTGTCGTAGTTATGATTTCTTGCAAAAATTTCAATATCGGTACCAAATTGACAATAATTACCTATTTCAACTTTGCCACCATCTGAAATTTTCACATTATTTAATCTGACAAAATCTCCAATATAGGTTGTTTTACTAACAGTACAATTTGGTCCACAACGAAAATTTTTACCAATTTTTGCTGCTGTTTTGTAGATTTTGCGTGCGTAAAATAAAGTTTTAATAAAACCTCTAATTTTTCTTCTAAACTTTTTGTTTGGAAATAACATTGAAATTATTCTTGCAATGAATTCTATCATCAATTCCTACCTTAATTTTTTCCAAATTTTTATACCTAATATAGTTTTGCAATTATATATTCCATCTTTTTGGGTAATACCTTTTTGCATGGAATAAAATCCTCTTAATAATATAGAAATATATTTTTGCAAAATAAAATAATAATATTCATAAAATGACAGATTTTTCTTTGCTAAAATTAAAAATTCTTTTATAAACTCTTTTGAGCATTTCTTGTCTCCTTCATAAATAGTTCTGAGTTTGTATTGTATAAACCATTTTTCCATTTGTGTAAATAAATGGTGTTCAATTAATAGGTCTTTAACGTATTTAATTTGTTCAAAAATAAATAATGTATTTTTGTTATAACTAGCTGTACTAGATGAGTTTTCCCTAATCCTATATACATATAAATTTTCTTTTAGTAGATCTATTTGTTTAGTACATAAAAGAATTTTTAATACAAATAAAGTGTCTTCACCATTACGGTGCGGAAGAAAGTATATATTATTTTCTTTTAGAAATGAAGTTTTATAACATTTATCTACGCTGCTCGAATAAAAAGACAAAAAAATATTTTGAGGAATGTCATCAAATGAATAGTTATCTTTTTTATATAAATCTACCCCAAATTTTCTTTTTATTATATTAAAAAAGTTTTTTTTGCTATACTGCTTATTTTTTTGCAATAAAATTTTATATAAAAATTGAACAACTATAGGCTTATACTTTTCTATATAATTAGCTAATTTTTTTAATGTATTTGGTAGTATCCAGTCATCTGGATCAATAAACATTATATAATCACCAGTTGCATTTTTAATGCCAACATTTCTTGCAATACCTTGACCTTGATTTTTTTGAGAAAATATTTTTATTCTTCTATCTTTTTTTGCATACTTTTCTAAAAGTTTTAAAGAGTTATCCGTTGAACCATCGTTAATGCATAAAATCTGGATATTGTTGTAATCTTGGGAAAGAATGCTGTCTATACATTCTGCCAAATATTCTTCAACATTATAAACAGGAATGATTATTGAAAATTTGATATTTTGAGGCATTTAATTAATCTCCGGTTTAAAATCTTTAACAATTGTATAAAGAATTGATTCGTTTTTATAAGTTGCATTTATTCTTGCTAATTTATCATAAGTTTCAATATCTCTATATCCAATAATTTTTGCGGGATTTCCTCCAACTATTGCACATTGCGGAACAGATTTTGTTACAACACTTCCTAATGCAATGATCGCTCCATCTCCAATTTTTACACCTGGCAAAATAGAACTATTTGCTCCAATCCAAACATTTTCGCCAATGCTAATCGAATAGGAATAAGCCGTGTTGTCAAAAGGTACTTGATGGGTGTTCTTGTAATTATGGTTTGTTGTAATCATATATACGCCTTCTGCAATATGTGTATTTTTACCTATTGTAATTCCACCTAAACCACATCTGAGAATTCCTCGACTGTGAATCCAAACATTGCCACCTAATTTTAGATTTTTAATATTTGAAATTAATACATCGGGAGCAATAAAGTTATTTGGAAACCAACCGTAGTGCCATGATAAATGCTTCCTAATTTTACTAAATGGTATTAATTGAATTATTCTTTCTCTGATTTTCTGAAAACTCATTTTATACTCCATTAAACAATCTTTTTCTAAAGTCCCTAAATGTCAGTCTTTTTAATGCTTTTGGAATTGTATCCAAGCATTTTTTATAATCTTCAGGAATATGCTTTCTTCTCCACGGTTTGCCAGGTTTTCCACCGTAGTGGATGATAATCGTATTTCGTTTTGAATTCTCTATTTCTTCGTCAGAATATACACTCTTTAAAAATTGATATTCAGCATCGTTTTTATAATCTTCGTTGTAAAAAATGCTTTGCATTACACAGTATTTCATATCAATTGGCAAAATATTATTGCAGGTGATATTTATCAAATCCAAATCAAAAAATTTCAAATCATTATAATATTTTTTTGCATTTTCGATTAATCTATCGAAAAGGTTGTTATCTCTGAATTTTTTACAATTCAAAAGCATTAAGCCGGACCAAAAAATATACTCATTTTTATTATCAGCAAAATACTTATGGCAAATCATATCAGGAGTGTTTTTCTCTGCTCTTACTGCCGCAAATTCGTAATTATCAATATTTTCGTTATATAATTCGCTCAAATCACCCTTGAATAATACATCAACATCTGAATAAATAGCCTTGTCATATTGAGTCAAAAGTTCAGGGATCAGCAGTCTGTAATAGACAATCTCTGTCCAACTTCCACCTTTATTGATAGGTGCATTTTTGAATTTATCCTTAGAAATATACTCAAAAGTAATATTATGACGAGTTCCCTCTGTCATTTTTTTAAATTCGACTTCGGTTTTTTCATCAATATCAGGGTGGTAAACGTAAATGTCATACTCCGTTTCAGGATTAGCACAGTCGATAAGTGACTTTATTGAAACCGCAGCTCCTAAAATAATTCGTTTATCAAATGTAAAAACAACCGGAATTTTTGCCATTTATTTATTCCTGCTTTCAATTAATTCTTTTAAATTTTGTTTTGACGAGTCATAAAGAGCATCAACATATTTTTTCAATCTGTCTTGCATCTTAGAATAGTTTTCAGCAGACATTTCAATACCTTGCATCATTGCATCCGCATAGGCATCATTTGAGTTGTAGAGAATAGAATTTGTATCGTCAAATCCGTTTATCGCTCCAAAACTTCTAATGATTAAACAAGGCTTCAAAAATCCATATACGAGTTGAAAATTACCGCTTGTTCCCGTCGTGTTATATCTGACATGCATTGGATTGTTTTCATCGTAGGCTGTCAGCATAAAGTCCGCTTTTTCAAGTTCATTGTACATTTTGTCAAAAGGTAAACGTCCTTTTATATCAAAATATTGACGAATTTCTTTTGGCAAATGATTTAATTTACCTTTTCCGATTACTGTTATTTTGAAGTTTCTAACGCCTCTTGCATGCAGTAATTTTACAGAATCTACTATTAAACCATTATCTTTTTTTTGAGCTTGAATTGCTCCGACTATAACAAAATTTGTTGTATCATTCTTTGGAGTAATGTTAATATTTCCAAAATAATGAGGATTTACAACAACAGATTTCGTATTTTTATAATTCATTTGTCGAAGTGTAATTATGTCGTCTTGCCAAGTTCCTGCATCTGCAGAATGTACGATTTCATGTTCAACAAAGAATATTTTTGATTTATCAATATTAGGATTAAATGTATTAAAACATTCATCATAGTGAATTGAATCACAAAGTTTTCCAACCGTTGTGACAATAACACCTTTTATATCTTCAAGATTGTCTTTTTGAAAATATTTAAGCACTTGATGTTTGCTCATTTTGTTTATTGAAAGATTTTCATCTTTAAATCTTGAAAACAGACCTTCTTTTATTCTGTTCGGATGAACAATAACTGAAACGTGATAGCCCAAATCAAGTAAATATTCGCAAAATCCAGGGACGACTTCGCTGTGACTTTTTGAACAAGGTTCCCAAACGATAAAAGTATTTTCTCTTATTATTGGACTACTCTGTGGAGTAAAAAAGTTGTGTATTTTTTCTATCAAATTTTTTGGGCTATTTTTCATGAAAATTGACTCCTGATTATTCTGTGAATTTTTAATTGACATCGTCAAAGCCTTCTGCGTTGAATTCTTTCCATACGGTTATGCAATTGAACAAGTCGTATTTTCTGTAATTTTGTTTATTCTGTTTGACAAACAAAATCGGAATGCTGAGAAATCTTTTGATTTCTGTAACTTTGTATTCATATTCGTCCCTATGGTTTTCGTAATAACCAATCTGTCTTTGTTCGTCTGAATAACTGCCCATTTACAAACAAACTCCTTCTCTAAATCTCAGATTCATGTTTTCTTCAATTCCTACTCCGATGAACTTAAATGCCACGGATACCGAAGGTTGGTTAAATAACCACATTAAATAAGCCAAATCTTTGTATTTTTTATAATAGTGATATGCAAAAGTCTTTCGCCAAGATGAAACAGAATAACTGTTTTTTATTCCTAACTCCGCACAAATTTCTTTGAAATTTCTAAAAACTTGAACTCTATCAACGGGTTTGCCAAAAACTGATATAAACAATGGCTCATCTGATTTTCTGTTCTTTGTATATTTCTTTGCCAATTCCTTGATTTCGGAATTCAGCGGAAATACTTTTTTCTTTCCCGTGTCTGATTCTGTCACCACGAGCAAATCTTTGTTTTTTATATCGCAAACTTTCAGTTTTAAAAGATCTACAAGTTTTACACCTGTATTAATAGAAATTAAAAACAGCAGCAACTCTCTTATTTGGTTTTTCTCCAAATACTTTTGTTTGATTTGTTCTATTATGTTTCTGTCTATAATAGGACTACACGCTTCCATAAATTTCTAACATCTTTCGTCTAAAACACGTTTTATTAATCAAAATCATCTCCGCCTGCCATTTCGGTCTTGAGAATCTTCATTCCTCGGAAAAATAGGTATCTGCTGCTTATCCGTCAAAAATTATCTGCAAAATTGAAATGTTAAACAGTTTGATATTTTTTGATTAATTTTCCTTCCTTCATTGCGATAACTGAATATAACGGCTTTGATTGTGTCAAAACACGCTAATAATCATGAATACAACGTATCAAAACATGAAAACACATGCAACACATGGGTTTTCGCGTTTTAAAACGCGATAGCCTTTGTCCTTAGTGCGATAAGGGTAATCATGAATGAAATCGCCGAAACGCATGCGCCGTCATGATTTCCATGATTTAAAACCTCGAAACCATGATGAATACATGGATTTACATGAAATGAAACCCGAAATGTCTACTGAGACACGACAAAACGTGTAAATTTTGTCGTGAATTGTCTTTGCATTTCTTAAAAATATCCTCTTTTAATATTTTAATCATTTCTGTTTCGATTTCATTTTTTTCTAGAAAATGCTCTGCCTATTCCTTTTAATAATCTTAATATTGGCAGGTTTTTAGACAATTATTGCCTATCTGTGGTTTTATTCGGTTTATATATTATTAAAAAAAGGATTTTGTCATGGCAAAAGTTACATCAGCAAAAGTAAAAACAACCGCACCCGTTACAAATAACAAAAAGACCACGGCTGCAGCTCAGACTAAAAAAGCCGCTACTCCCAAGAAAGCCGAGTCGAAAGATGCGGAAGTAAAAGTAGTTTCGCAAAAAACAACAAAAGCGAAAAACGGCGGTACGGTTAAAACCGTTCAGAAAGATGACGGTTCAACTGTCAAAACCACCTACAACAAAGACGGTAAAAAAACAAAATCCGTAACAACAAAGAAAAACGGTGATGTTGCCACAACAAAATACAAAGGCGGTGTCAAAACCTCAACGACAAAAACCACCAAAAGCGGTGACAAAACGACCGTAAAATACAACGAAGACGGCAAAAGAACAAGCGCCAAGAAAACTACTGCTGACGGTACCGTAACCAAAACTTCTTACAACAAAAACGGTGAGAAAACAAAATCTGTCACTACAAACAAAGAAGGTGACAAAACTACCACAAAATATAACAACAAAACAGGTCAAAAAACCTCAAAAGTCAGAGTTGATGCCGAAACAGGCGATAAGACAACAACAAAATATAAGTATGACAAAAACGGCAACCTTGATTCAAAAGTTGCCAAAACTACCAGAAAAGAAGCTGACGGAAAAACTCACGTCGTAAGTTATGCCCAAACAAATTATGACGATAACGGCAAAAAAACAGGTAAAACCGTTACGGATGCAAAAGGCAATTTCGTATCCAAAACTGCTTACGAATACGATAAAGACGGCAAATTAAAAACAACAAATACCGAAAAAGCCGACGGTTCTACAAAAGTCGTAAACTATGATCCTTCAACCGGAAAAAGAGCAAACGCGGTTGTTTCAAACGCTGACGGATTGGTTACAAAGAAAACTTCATACAACATCAACACAGGTGTCAGAACCTCTGTTGAAAGATACGATTATGACGATAACGGACAAGTATCAAGAACAAGAACTTACGGTTTTGATGCAAACGGCAAGCATACAACTCGACAAATGTACAATGCCGACGGTGAATTAACCAGAGCAAGCCGTTACGAATACAACGAAGACGGTTCAATGAATCGTTACGACTACACTCCGACAGGTGAATACAAAGGTCAGTCTCGTTTTGAATATGACGAACATGGAAACTTGAAGTCCGATACTCACACTAATGCTAAGGGTGAAATGACTTCAAGAAGAGAATACACATATTACCGTACCGGTGTCAGAAAGTCTGAAACAATTGTCACGGACGAACTCGGTACAATTAAGTCCGCGATAAAATACAATTCTAACGGAACAATTAAAGCGACAAGAGAAGTTACGACAGCCGAAGACGGTTCCAAGGTTACGACAGACGCTAAATATGAAAACGGTGTCAAGACTTCCGAAACAGTATACGATGCGAAAAACGCAGTCGACAAACGAATTTCGTATACAAACGGAACTGACGGCAAGCCGACAAGCGGTATCATCACAAATGCTAACGGTGATAAACTCGGCGAAATCAAATTTACGTATGACAAAAACGGCAACCGAACAGGCAAAGTTACAACATACGTTGACGGAACGACCGAGTCGGAAACCTTTGAATTTGATGCTGACAACAATATGACAAAATCTGTTATTACAGACAAAAATAACAGAACAGTGATGACGGAAAAAACTTATACAGAAGCAGGAACGCTTGCTACAAAAACAAAAACGGACGCTGACGGTAAGACAGTTTCTGCCGCATATACTCACGACGGACTCGGAAGAATGACTTCCAAAACCGTTACCAACGCAAAAGGTGAGGTTTCAAAGAAAGAAGTTACTTACGAAAAGAAAACAGGTAAATACGATACGGTTACAAAGACGAATGCCGCAGGTCAAGTTACTAAAACCGAATACGGCTATTACGACTCTTATGCAAAGAAAAGCGAAGATGTCGTTGATTCCGCAAACGCATACGTTCATGACAGAACAACATTTACTGAAGAAGGGGTTCGTACGGAAACAGTTAAGTACAATCAAAGAGGTATCCTTGGAAGAACTGATTACGACAAGGCGGGTAAAGTTACTCAAAGAGCGGAATACGACCTCACACAAGTCGGTGCAAATTCCAGATATACGGGCGGCAGAGTATACAATGCCGATGGCGATTTAATCGAAACTTTGGAATTTGAATATAATGCTGATCAAAAATGCGAAAGCGCTAAGCACAGAAACGTTGAGACAGGTTATATTTCATCAATTGATTTGTATGACCAAAAAGATAACAATTTGATTTCGGGTACGGAATATTACAACACCCCTGTTATCGAATTTGACGGTAAATACGCAGGTGATATCGGATTTATGTCACATTACGTAAATTACGATTATTCAACGGGCGTAAAATTAGCGATTACGTACAATATGGATAACCAAATTATCGACGGCGAAGAAGTTGCGAAAAAGTTGGGTTTAATCCAATAAAATCGAAAATTTAACAGAAAAAGGCGGTTTTGTTAAAAGACCGCTTTTTTATTGTTCAAGATAGATTTTTCTGAGCATTTCAAAGTCAGGATGTTCAAGTTCTTCGTCAGTAAATGTTACGTTTGCTTCTTTCTCTAAGAATTTTCGCATACTCTCTGACCTTGAGATAAATTCATCATCTTCTTTATTACTGTGTTTAATCGTGTATTCGTTAACATTGTCACCCTTATTATAATTATTTACAAGGTAATAAATTAACTGGTCGTTAAAAGCGCCGTCGTTAGGGCAAAAATTGTAGAGTGTTCGATTTTTCTGTCCGTTCAAAAGGAATGCTTTTTCAATCATATAAAGTTTGCTTCTGACGTTTTCTATATAGAATGTCGAATCCAAAAAGAAAAATGCTCGTAATGAACATAACGGGAAAAACGTTATAATCGTTGCGGCAAGAGCGACAACTTTTTCTTTTGTTTCACAAAGATTTGCAATTAAAAAGCCCATAAGTGATAAAAATACCGAGAACAAAGTGATTTTTGTCAAAAATCTTACTCCCAGATGTTGGAGCATAATTTGGAACGTATCTTGTCCGATAATAATCAGCAACAAAAATGCGACAAGCGAGATGATTATTGATGTTTCGCATACAAAAAGTCGCTTTTTCGACTCGTTTTTAACCAAAAACGTTACCGCTAAAAATGCAGCAATAACAAGTCCGATTAAAAACGCATTGTCTTTCAAAATATAAGTATAAAAGTTTTGCAAATATTCGGGAATTATTTGTATAATGTCAATTCTTGTACGTTTTGTGAACCATTCCGACCAACTTCTGGTTGCAAAAATCAAAACGTTTATGAAAGTTATCCCTAAAAATGCGGGTAAAAACTTTTTGAAACCGAGATTTCTGTTTATAAAAAATTTATGCAGGCAAAATCCGATGAAAAGTGAAGATACCAGCATAAATCTGAAAAATTCGTGACCCACCGCCGTTAAGAGCAAAAGTATCGCACCGACGATTATTTGATGTTTTGATGGGTTTTCGCCTTTGACGTAAAAGTATTCTGCGGTTGAAATCAATATAAGCGGGAACATCGGCAAAAATATGTATGCCCAAAACCAACAATCCCAACAAAAAATTGTCTGCAATTCCGTCGAGGTCAAAAACGTCAAAACTACGGGAAACAAAGCCAAAATGAACAACGGTTTGAAAATTTGCGATTTAAAATATTTGAAAAAGTTGTTGTTTATCGCGTACATAAAAAGCGCGAATACGCATAAAATAATTGTAGAATTTACCGTTTCAAAATACGTTACGGGGTGCATGTTCAGCAATGACGGCATATAACGGTTTGTCAGCACGTATATTGGAGACCAAATAATCCAGCAATGGTCGCTCGCCGTGAAAACTTGCCAAATACTTGCGTTTCCGACGTTCGGAATAAAAGAAATATACGGCATAAATAAACTTTCCGCGAACGGGGTGCATAACTTTAAAAGCGGTTGCAAAAAAGAATACATAATAAATGCCGTGACAATAAAGCATAGCAGATTAATGATATTGGTTTTGTTAAAAAATTCTTTTAGCATAGATGCAATGGCATATATAAAGCACTTGCCGGCTTTTAACCGGCAAGAACTGTTATTTCTTTTGATTTCTGAGTCTTGTGATGAACTTATTGAGTTTTTGCATCGCGGTTTTTAGAGTTTCCAACGAATATGCGTATGATATTCTCAAAAATCCCTCGCCGCTGTCCCCAAATGCAGTCCCCGGTACGGTTGCAACCTTTTCTTCCATAAGAAATTTCGTCGCAAATTCTTCACTTGTCATTCCAAATTCCTTAATGCATGGAAACACGTAAAATGCGCCGAAAGGTTCAAAACATTCCAAACCCATTTCTCTGAATGCGTTCATAAGAAAACGTCTTCTGTGGTTGTAAGAACGTCTCATTTCTTCAACGTCTTTATCACCGTTTTTAAGTGCTTCAACGGCAGCGTATTGGCTTGTTGTCGGTGCACACATAATTGCATACTGGTGAATTTTAAGCATTTGTTCAAGGATTTTTTGCGGTGCGCAAGCATATCCCAAACGCCAACCGGTCATTGCGTATGATTTTGAAAAACCGTTAATCAATACAGTACGTTCTTTCATTCCTTCAATCGTCGTGATAGAAACGTGTTTGCCTTTGTATGTCAATTCTGCATATATTTCGTCAGATAAGACGTAAAGGTCTTTTTCGATAATGACTTTTGCAATCTTTTCGAGTTCTTCTTTTTCCATAATCGAACCCGTCGGATTGTTCGGGAACGGTAAAATCAAAATCTTTGTTTTATCCGTGCAGGCATCTTCGATTTCTTTTGCAGTTAACTTAAATTCATTTTCTGCTTTTAAGTTGATAATGACAGGTTTTGCCCCTGCCAAAAATGCGCACGGTTCATAAGAAACGTAACTCGGTTGAGGGATGAGAACTTCATCGCCTTCGTCAATCATTGCTCTTAATGCAACGTCGATTGCTTCCGAGCCGCCGACCGTTACCATAATTTCATGAGCAGGGTCGTAGTCAACATTTTGAGTACGTTTTATGTATTTTGCAATTTCGCTTTTGAGTTCTTTTAAACCTGAATTTGAGGTGTAAAAAGTTTTACCTTTTTCGAGCGAATAAATACCTTCGTCTCTGATATGCCATGGGGTATCAAAGTCGGGTTCGCCGACGCCTAAAGAGATTACGTCGTCCATTTCGCTTACAAGGTCAAAAAACTTTCTGATTCCTGACGGTTTTACCTGTACGATTTTTTTTGAGAGCGGATTTCTCATGAGAGTGCCTCTCTTTGGTCTTTCGGTTTTGCAGCCATAATTGTTCCGTGATCTTTATATTTTTTCAAAATAAAGTGTGTCGCCGTGCTGAGAACTGAGTCTATCGTCGACAATTTATCGGAAACAAACGCTGAAACTTCGCGGAGTGATTTGCCCTGCAATGTGATTAAAAGGTCAAACCCACCCGAAATCAAATATACGGAGTGGACTTCGGGATAGTTGTAAATTCTTTCCGCAACAAAGTCAAAACCTTGTCCTCTTTGCGGAGTTACTCTGACTTCGATAAGTGCGGTAACTTTTTCATCACCGATTTTATCCCAGTCGATAAGTGTGTGGTATCCGCAAATGATACCTTCGTTTTCCATTGCCGTGATTTCGTTGAAAACTGTTTCTTCATTCGTTCCAAGCATTACGGCTATTTCTTTTAAATCTATTTTGCTGTTTTTTTCAATTATTGATAAAATTTCTTCACGCATAATATATCCCTTATGAGTTTATTCAAAAGTATTTTAATACAAACGATTTCGTTTGTCAGTTTAAAATTCGGAAAGTAATTTTTTGTACAAATCGGCTCGCCAATCTCCTCGGAAAATCGGAATGTCCGTGTATTTATCCGCCAAAGAAAGGTCGATTTCTCCAACGTACATCTTTTCTTCCCGCGCATTCGGTTCGCCGAACATTTTTCCAAGGTAAACCTTACTGTTTCCGTGTGTTTCGTCAATTCCGACAACGCAACTTCCGCCCGCAAATTCCGTATCAAATTCTTGTCCGCACAAATTTGCCGATGCGATGTACATGTAATTTATATACGCGTATGCGGGAAGTGTTAATTTTGCCGCGCCGAATGTGCATGGTGCGCTCGGGCATGCGGTAACGTTCAACAACAATCTCGCTCCTTTTGCACGGTAATATCGGATAAGTTCGGGGAAACAATATGTGTCATAACAAATGGTAATGCCGATTTTGCCCCATTCCGTTTCCAAAAGCAAAGGAGTGTCTCCGTTTGTCGCCCATTCTTTTTCGTCAAACGGCAGGTGAATTTTTCTGTATGATTTTACCTCGCCGCTTGGAGTTGTTATTATTGCCGAATTGTAGACGGTATTCGTATTTTCGTCTTTTTCGCTTGCTCCGAAAACAACGTACATATTAAACTTTTTTGATAATTCCGAAATAACTTTTACGGATTCGCCGTTTAAAGTTTCGGCAAGTCTTGCGTGCATTTTCTTTTCGCGAACAGGCTCTTTATCATTTACGTAGCCTGTAAGACATGTTTCAGGAAACACCATGAGGTTGACAGATTTTTCACCACCCTCTTTGATAAAACTAACCATTTTATCAAGGTTTGCGGATTTGTCACCCCAAACCGTCTTGAAATTAACAACTGCAAGGTTGATTATATCTTTCATTACATGTGCCTTTTCAGAATTGAAAGTTCTTCGTACGTTGCGCCTGCTTCAACAAGTTCTTCTTGCGAAATTCCGAAAAGTGTCAGCAAATTCTTTGTATCGGTATCCAATTCGTTTGCTCTTATATTTTTGATAATCAAACCGATTGCATCAACTCTCGACATGGGGTTTTCGAGAATAGGATTATTTATAATTGTTCTTTTTTTGCATTTTCCCATTAATATTTCGACTTCCAAATAAAAATATATGTCTTTCCCGTCATATAATTGTATGATATTAGTTTCCGAAAAGCAATAATGACAACGATTGAGTTTTTATATGTTAAGAAATGTAACACGCATGGGGTGAAAAAGTAAATTTTCAATCTTGAGTTTCATTAAATAAGTATCGAAAGTGTGATGAAGTTAAATCAAATAATCCGAAAAGGTAATTACAAAGACGGATTTAATGATTAAACTGGTAAGTGTAAGAGAAAATAAATTTTTACGAAAGGTAAGTGTAATATGTTGAACTTGAAGAATTTGAAAGTAGTTAAAGAACTTAAAAATATCCAACCGAAACTCAAATGGATGATGTTTTCGGAAATGGAAGATTACAAAATCAACAGCGAATACTTTGATTTACTTTGCGGAGACAAAGACAGCAATGTTGAAGCAACAGAACTTTATTTAGAAAGAATGGTTCGTGAATCATTGGTAAAAGAATTTTCAGCAGACATCAAAAACACGGCATCATTTGATTTGTTGGCAGATATGGTTCTTCATAACCTTAAAAAACAACAGCTTGCAGAAATGGACGCAGCAGAAGCAGAAGAAGCATAATCAACCGACCGACAAAAAATAAATAACCTTTCGTATATGGTACTCATGGCTAATGTGAGTACCATTATTTTTTTTAAATATGGATTTGTTGAAGCAAACGGCTATGCCAAAGGAGAAACAATGAAGTATTTAATAAAAAAGCCTGACACGTTTTTGAGCATGTTGAACGACGATATTACGTCTATTTTGCATAAAAGTTTTGATAATTTATTCCCCGAATATGTTTTCGACCAAGAGATGAAGGGGATGGTAATGCCCGTAGATATTAAAGAATACGAGGATAATTACGTCGTAAAGGTTGAAATGCCGGGGATTGACAGAGAAGATATTAAACTTGATTTGCATAAAAATTCACTTGCGATAACTGCATCTAAATCAATGGAAAAAAATGAGAAAATGAAACATAAGTATCATAAGACAGAGTTTCGTTACGGCGATTATTGCAGAACGTTGTATTTTCCGAATGACATCAATGTCGACAAGTGCGATGCGACTTTGAAAAACGGTATTTTGACCATTGATTTGGAAAAAGTTCAACGTGAAGAAGAAAAACATAAGCAGATTGAGATTAAAGAGTAAGAGAAATGACGATGATATTAGGTATTAGAACTCAGAACAGGTTTGACAGTTCCGACTGTATTCAAAAGATTTTGACCCAGTACGGATGTTTTGTAAAGACAAGATTAGGGCTTCATGAGACAGATGAGTGTTCAAAATCAGGGATAATTTTGCTCGAAATTCCGAGTAAAGAAAAGGCTATCTTGATAGAAAAAAAGATTTTGGATATTTCAGGAATTGAAACCCAAAGAATGGAGTTCGGTTAAAATTTAGAAAGGGTGGGCTTTTGCAGAAGTAAAAGCCCTTTTTTAGATTATGGCAAAAAGAGTTGTTATTATTGGCGGTGGTGCAGCAGGTCCGAAAACTGCTGCAAAACTCAGAAGAGAAGACCCCGATGCGGTTATCGAAATGTATACCGAAGAGCAGGTAATTTCTTATTCTGCCTGCGGTTTGCCCTATTATATCGAGGGAATTATTTCGGATATAAATGAACTTTTGGTCAGAACTCCCGAAGAGTTTGAAAAACACGGTGTGCGCGTCTTTTTGGGGCAAAAAGCGATTAAGATTAACCCCGACAAACAGACTGTCGTTTTTCAAAAGGTCGGTGAGACGGAGTTGTCGGATGTGTATTTCGATATTTTGGTAATAGCGACGGGGGCAAGACCGTTCATTCCGAAAATCGAAAATATTTCTGATTTCAAAAATGTTTATACCCTGAGAAAATTGTCTGACGGTGTCGCGATAAAAAAAGCTGCGCAGGAACATAAAAACGTTACGATTGTCGGATTCGGATATATCGGTATCGAGATTTTGGAAGCCTTTATTCATAACGGTTTGCACGTCAATATCATAAATCCGCATAAGTATTTGATGGGTGCTTTTGACGATGATATGGCGCTGACCATTCAGGATTATATTTTGACTCGTGACGGAGCGAATATTTCTGTCTACAACGAAGATTATGCGGTTCGTTTCGTTGGTGAAAACGGGCTTGCGACAAAGGTCGTGACGAAAAACGGGCATGAGTTTGAGACGGATTTTATTGTCGTTTCGGCAGGTGTTGTTCCGAATAGCGAAATTGCGGTTGCCGCAGGGCTTAAAACAGGCGTTAACGGCAGTATTTGGGTTAATTCCCATTTAAAAACTTCTTATCCGAGAATTTACGCCGCGGGTGATTGTTGTGAAAAGCATCACATGGTCACAAACCACCCGTGTTGGTTGCCGTTAGGCTCTACTGCAAATAAAGAAGGTCGTTGCGCGGCAATTAATATCGCGAACAAGAATTGCGATTTTGAAGGTGTTTTGGGGGCTGCCGTCAGCAGATATTTTGATTTTACTGTCGCTATGACGGGTATTACCGAACGTGAGGCGAAAAGGCAAGGGTACGAGGTAGTTACTGCCACCGTGACGAGCGAAGACAGGGCTGGCTATATGCCTCAGGCGGCGACGATTACGCTGAAATTGATTGTGGATGCAAATTCAAGAGAGATTTTGGGCGTTCAGGGAATTGGTCGAGGAGATGCGGAAAAACGCGTCGCGACTGCGTCTATTGCAATACAAGAAGCGGTCAAAGTCGACGAGTTTTTGGGGCTTGATTTGCCTTATGCTCCGCCGTTTTCGACCGCTATTGATCCTTTTTTAAATGCATTGCAGATAGTTAATGATAAACTAAATCGCTTGAAAAACTAGTGTTTCGGCTGATAAGTAATCATTTTTATCAAAAGTTCCTCTGCTTTTAAGAGTTGAACATCTTTTTTAGCCTTGATATCCGCATCGGTAAACGATACTGTGATATCGGGCTTAATTCCTTTTTTGTGGATATCTCTGCCGCTGGGGGTGAGATATTTTTGGATTGTGATGTTACAGCCCGAGCCGCCGGGGAGTTTGTTGATTTCTTGAACAAGCCCTTTACCGAAGGATTTTTCGCCGACGATTAATGCTCTGTTGTTGTCTTTCATTGCACCTGAGAAAATTTCGCTAGCTGATGCGCTGCCGCCGTTTATGAGAATTACAATCGGCTTGTCGCAAACGTATTGTCTGCCTGCGCGAATGGTGTCTTTGTATCCCATTCTGTCAACTGTACTTACGATAATTCCGCCGTTTAAGAACATATCAGACAATGTTATTGCGTTTGTCAAAAGTCCGCCGGGGTTTGAACGCAAGTCGATGATGTAGCCTTTTTTGCCTGCGCTTGTGTAGCCTGCAAGTGCTTTTTTGAATTCGTCAATTGCGTTTTGGCTTATGAAAGAACTCAATCTGATGTAACCGATTCGATTATCGAGTTTCATTCCCTCGAGAGGAAGTTTTGTTGAAACGGACTTGATTTCGATTTTCGCACGTTGAACGGAGTAGAGTTTGTTCGGTACATTTTTTCTCTTAATTAAAAGTTTTACGATTGTACCTTCTTCTCCTCGGATTAAATCGGCTGCTTTGTCAACCGTGATGCCTTTTGTAGACTTGCCGTCGATTTCGAGGATTTCATCTTCTGCTTTCAATCCTGCTTTTTCACCAGGGGTGTCTTCCATCGGGGCAATGATTAAAAGTTTGCCGTCGCGGACACCGATTTGTACCCCGATACCTTTCAAAGAACCTTTGATACTGCTTGTTTCTTCCTTAAATTCTTTCGGGTCGAGAAACTTTGTATAAGGGTCATTGAGGCTGGCAAGCATGGTGTCGATTGCGACGTAAGCATCTTCGTTCGTTTTGATGTGTGCGTCGTATCTTTTGCGCCATTTGTGCCAATTTTGATGGTTGTTTGTTTCATCAACATATTTTGAGTTGATGAGTTTCCAAACCTGATCGTAAAGCATTGTCTGCGGTGATGCTGCAGCGGGAAGCGTTACGGATATTAATAAAAATAAAGATAAAATAATTCTTTTCAATGTCTAATCTCCTTGACACAACTATTATAGTACAAATTAAAAATTTTACATCATCACATTATTTAGACTTATATATTTTCATAAAGTTTCGTTGTATTATTTAGAAAAGCGAGGTAGTTATGTCGGATAAGAAAAAAATTGCAATAGCATTAAGCGGCGGAGTTGACAGTTCTGTAAGCGCATTGCTCTTAAAACAACAAGGATGGGACGTTACGGCTTTTACCGCTAAGTTGACAGAGGGTGATTGCTCGACTGTCGTTGAAAATGCAAAAAAAGTTGCCGACAAACTCGAAATTCCTTTCTATTTCGTGGATTTGCACGATTATTTTAAGGAAAATATCATTACTTATTTTGAAAATTCATACAGAACCGGAAAGACACCGAATCCTTGCATTTGGTGTAATAAATTGGTTAAATGGGGCAAGTTATTTGACTTTGCAAAAGAAAAGGGTGCGGAATACATTGCAACGGGGCATTATGCTGATATCAAAACCGTTGACGGCATAAAACTTCTTTATCCCGCGAAAGATACCAAAAAAGACCAACTCTATTTCTTGTTTAACTTGCCGAAAGAAATGCTCGAAAAGACTGTTTTTCCGCTGTCTTCGTTTACTTCAAAAGAAGAAATCCGAAAAATCGCGGCAGAAAACGATTTACCCTCAAAATCCGCAAAAGACAGTCAGGACGTATGCTTTATCCAAAATATGAGTTCGACTCAATATATCAATAACGTGATAAATCACGAAAAGGGCGATTTCATCTTGGTTTCAACGGGCGAAAAAATCGGAAAGCACGATGGGGCGGCAAAATTTACCGCGGGACAACGCAAAGGTATCGGTATTGCCTATAAAGAGCCTCTTTACGTGGTTTCAACCGATGTTGAAAAAAATATAGTCTACGTCGGTGTTAAACAAGATACTTTCACAAATGATATAAAATTAACTGATTTAAACATCCATGACACAAGGGTTTCGGATGAATTTGCAGCACTTGTGAAAATTCGCTATAATATGCCTGCAAAATCCGCTAAAGTCAAAATTGACGGAAATTCAGCCGTTATTACGTTTGATGAAGATGTAAGCGGTGTCGCAAAGGGGCAGGCGGGTGTTTTCTATGACAAAAACGACGGTCACTTAATCGGCGGTGGTTTTATCGTTTAGAGTCCTTTGCGTTATCTTCTTCTGCAACTTTTTGAAGAATTTCTTTTGTAATAGGTGTATCTAACAATTCCTTGTCGTTAAAGGGATATAAGGATATCTGCTTTAGTTTTGGAAGTTTGTAAGCAGGGCTGACAAAAATATGCCAAACTACGCTGCTGCAAATCTCTCCGCGTGCGCTTCCCTTAAAAATGCTTCTCCATTTTAACTCTTGAAGTTTTGCTTGTGTCTTTCCCTCAATGCCGTCTTTAAAAACAATAATGTCGATAGGGTAGTCAGTCAGTATGCTGTATGGCTTTTCACCTTCTGCTCTGAAAAAGTCTTTCATTACCAACAAAAGTTTCGGGTCGTAAACCTCCTCGTATCTGCCGTCCATAAAGATTTTGTTTTGCGGATAAAGTTTGTATGCAAACATACTGCCGTAACTCATATCAACAAGAATATTTCCGCTGAGTTTGTTTTCTTTTATAAATTGTAGCGCTTCGTATGTATCAGGTTCTTTTATCATCCCGCCGAATGTTGATAATGTTGATAATTTAAACAAAGCAAGGATAATTATCACAAAATAACACCATTTGTTGCAAGGGTCCGTGATTGCTTTAAATCTGTTGCTTTTTAAAACAGTATAGATATCGTCAAATAAAAATATTGATGAGGTTATTACAAAAAACGGAACGAGTTTTGTGTGCAAAAGCGCTGCGGTTGCGGTCGCAACAAGTAATAATATTTTTGTTTTGTCAACGTTTTTAATGTCGAATTTTGTTTGAGTAACACGAATAGTGGCAATGATTGCCATAAAAGCGAAATATCCCAAAAACTTCCAAGAACCTGCCGTGTGTATCGGAGATGCCCATTCCGTAATCCATTCCCTGTTCATTGTTCCTGCCCAAAACAGAAATTTTACGTGAGCAAATCCGTAAGGATTAATAAATAAAACAATCAACGACACAAATAGTGTCAAAAAATACGGTAAAAACTTTTTCTTGTTTAAAAATTCTCCGATTCCGTACAAACTGATAATTCCAAGTCCGCTAAGTACCCCGCCGTGAATGTTTGTCCATAATAACACCATTAGTGGCAATGTCGCCAATGCCCATTTTTTGTTTTTAATTCGGTATAATTCCAATAAAAAAATGGTGAGTGTGAATAGAAAGAATGTGAACATGTGGCATCTGACTGTTGCGTAAAAAACGTAATTCATTGCGAATATCGCAAGTGCAAAATATAAAATCTGATATGGTGAAGATGCTTTGGATTCTCGCATTTTTACGCATAACACAGATAGTGTTAATACCCCAAGGGTGAGTAACAGTTTCAAAATCAAAAGCATTTTGATTGCTGAGATATGAAAATATTTTCCTATGCTTGAAAACCAATATATGAGAGCGCTTGCGCCCCATTCGTGATCAATCCAATCGAGAGTTTGCGTGAATGAATAAAAATCGTGTTTTAAAATTATTCCGTTTTCGATGATTGATTTGCCTGCTATTAATCTTGCCCAGAGGTCAATATCGAGTTCTATCGGCAAGGCGAGAGCCGTGCACCACAATAAAAGCGTAGCAAAAAATGCAAATATCAAGAGGTTTTCTTTATTTTTAAATCCGCCGAACATTCTTTTATATTACCATTTTTTAGGGTTCGGTAAAGGATTTTTGACGAAATTTTTACAATGTTGTCGATTATTCTTCTTGCAGCAGTCCGTTTTCGCGCATTTCGTTTTGAGCATAAATACAGCCGCAATATTTTTGTCTGTAAAAGCCCTCTGCTTTTGCGATTTGCATTGTTTTAAGAAAACCGTCTTTCTTTCTGAAATCTGTGTCGATAAATTCCAAGCCATACATTTCTGCTGCTTTTTGACCTGCTGCAATGATGTCTTTTCTGACCTTATGCGGACTTACAAAAAGAGTTGTTGTGAATTTGTTTATATTCAGGGCTTTTGCAAGTTTTGCAGTTTCAAAAAGTCTGTATTCAAAGCATTTTTGACAACGAAGTCCGCGTTCCTTTTCGTTTTCCAAGCCTTTGACATATTCAAACCAGCCCGAAGTATCATCATTCCCTGTTATCAGTTTTATATTTTTTTTTCCGCAATATCTGACGAGTTCCTCCAGTCGTCTGTCATATTCGGCTTTCGGATGAATATTCGGGTTGAAATAAAAAACTGTCGGCTCAAATCCTGTTTCGTGCAGAAGTTCGAGCGGATAGCCCGCGCAGACTGCGCAACAGGCGTGTAACACTATTTGTGTCATTTCTTTTCTGTTGCCCCCAATTTGATTAACTTGTCTTTCAAATCGTAGTAGGGGATATTTCCCGTAATTTTTTCCATATTAATCATAACGGTCGGAGTCGCGTCAATATTTTGTTTTAAGCCGTTGTTAACTTCAGTTTTCAATTCGTTTGCGATTTCTTTGGAATTTGCATCTTCTTCGAGTTTGGAAATGTTAATTCCTTTGATTTCTTTCATAATATTCAGAATTTCTGCTTCGGAAGAGGGTGTTTTTTCAAACAAAATTTCGTTTGCTTCCCAATATCTGCCTTGTTTTTTAGCGGCAAGAGCGTATCTCGCCATTCGGCAAGAACCTTTGTGCCCTCCCTCTTTGACGAGGACATTACATTCGGAATCAAGCGGCAGGTTATGTTGGATAACCGCAACATTGTCGAGTTCGTTCATAATTCTTCTGAGCGAAATATTTGTCATATAGCAAGACGCGCAATTGTAGTCCATATATTCGTTTATTATGATTTTTGCGGTGGGTTTGCCCATCATATTGTCTTTCATTGTGTATTTGACCTCTTTCGAGTGAGAAAGGTCAATGGGTTTAAGTTGGGGCGCCAAAACATAACTGTTTGCGGTATAGGTTAATACACCCAAAAAGCCTATGACAACTGCTATAAATGCTATAAGATAGTTTCTGTTTGAAACGGCTGATTTAAAATCGCCAAAAGATTGTTTGATTTCGTAGTACCAAGGTTCTTTGTAATGTCTTGCCACAAGCGCGACTGCAAGGTCTACAAAGTATGTTGCGAAGCAAAGTACACAGATTTTTTTGATTGCAAAAATTGATATGCACGCTAAGCACATAGAAATTACAAAAGCCGGTAAAGACAAGCAAAATATGTATGAAATCGGGTTTTTGAAAACTTCTAAAAACTTCAAAAGTTTAAACTTTGAAAGCGCGGGAGATGCAAGCAATAAAAGTGAGAATGAGTAGAAAAATATTCCCCAAAGGCAAAGCGGAATTCCCGCAAATTGAGCGAAGTTCGTCTTTGCGACACCGTCACAGTCAATCAAATTGTTAATGGAGCAGAAACTGTCGAGCGCGTATGGATTGAAATTTGCATTGTAATAAATCCTGCAAAGTTCGACAGAAAGCCCGAACCCTATTAATAACAGTACAATTATTGAAGTTCTTTTTAAGTTAAACATATACATCCCACTTTTTGATTAATTTAGCATACAACCGATTGTTTTTCATTTTCCTTTCGGGTATTAAACTTTATTTTTTTATTCTTTGGTATTACACGATTGGGTAAACAAACAATCGTGCTCTGATTGTAATACTTCCCGCGAATTTATTCAAATTCATTACTTTTATGAAACATTTTAAATACCCTCAAACAGATGATTTTAAAAATGATTTTTGATGATATCTTCTAAATACAGTCGGGGTGAAAAATTTATGAATCAAATTATTGAAGAAACAAGATTTGAATTGGACAAAGAATTTACTGCAAGACCGTTGGAACACAAAGGTTTGAACAGACATTTCATCAACCTTGTGTCGGCTGATGTTTTCAAACCGAAAAAGACGGGATTTTTTGCAATGGTGAAAAACATATTTTCTTCGGTAAAGTAGTTTTTCGTCAAAATTGAGAGAGAGTAACAAGACGGCGCATTGTCCGTCTTTTTTCTGTATTAAAAAAGCCCCAAAAGGGGCTTTAATTATTTTGTCATATTGTAGTTGATGCCTGCTTCTTTCATTCTTCTCAAGGCCTCTTTGATTTCTTCAACAGGTCTTGTTAATGCGACACGGAAGAAGCCTTCTCCGTTCGGTCCGTAACCGTTTCCCGGCGGAACTACGACGTGTGCTTTTTCAAGCATTGCGGTTACAAACTCTTCTGATGTAAATCCTTTCGGAACGGGAACCCAAAGGTAGAATGTTGCTTTTGATGTTTCGATATCCCAACCGAGTTCTCTCAAGCCTTGTTCCATTACTTCTTTACGTTCTTTGTACATGTTATTGAGTTTTTGAATTCTTTCTTTCGGTGTGTTATAAGCCGCAATTGCCGCTTGTTGGATTGCTTTGAATACACCCGAGTCAATGTTGTTTTTGATTGTTCCGAGTGCCGTAATTGCTTCTGCATTACCGCAAACAAAGCCGACTCTCCATCCTGTCATATTGTATGATTTTGAATGTGAGAAAAATTCAATGGCGATATCTTTTGCCCCTTCGACTTGAAGAACAGAAGGTGCTACATATCCGTCGTATGTCATTTCGCAATATGCTTGGTCGTGGCAAAGCAATATGTCGTATTTCTTACAGAAATCAACTGCTTTTTTGAAGAAATCCAAGTCACAAACAGCGCCTGTCGGGTTGTTCGGGTAATTCAAAAACATAAGTTTTGATTTTTTTGCGATTTCTTCGGGGATTTTGTCAAAATCGGGCAAGAAGTGATTTTCTGCCGATAATGGCATCGAATAAGGTGTTCCGCCTGCGAAGATAGTTGCGTTTTTGTAAACGGGATATCCGGGGTCGGGAACGAGGGTATAATCGCCTTCATCAACGAGTGCGAAAAATACGTGTGCAATCGCTTCTTTTGAACCGATATTTGCAAGCATTTCTTTGTCTGCATCGAGTTCAACGCCGAATCTTTCTTTCATCCATTTGCAAGATGCTTCGCGGAAATCTTTCGTTCCGTTATAAGGCGGATAGTCATGGTTTTTCGGGTCATCAATCGCCTTGTGCATTTCTGCAACTACATCTTCAATCGTCGGAGTGTCGGGGTCGCCGATTCCGAGGCTTATAATATTGAAGCCTTTTGCCTTTGCTTCACCGATTTTTCTGTCGATTTCAGCAAAAAGGTAAGGCGGAATTAAATCTAATCTTTTTGAACGTCTCATTTTTGCTCCTTTTCAAAGTTTATTTGTTTTGATTTTAACAAAAACAAGAGTTTAATTGCAAATTTATTCTGCTTCGTCAAAGTTATTGTGGTCGGAAATCTTGATTTGAGGGAGTTTGGGCAATCCCAGATGATAAAACGTTGCCAAAATTCTTATCAAAATTGTTACTAAAATTGCTGAGGTGACTGAAATCATTGCGTTTACACCGTATGAATACATGTAATAATACATAGCCGCACCGACAATCGCCGCAGATGCGTAAATGTCTTTATACAAGACAAACGGGACTTTTCCCGCCAAAATATCTCTCATCATACCGCCGCCGATACCTGTTATTACGCCGACAAAAATTGCCAAAAACGCATTATGCTCAAACCCGTTGATAATCGCGGTATTTGTTCCCGTTACGGCGAAAACACCCAAACCGATTGCGTCAAAAAAGTTTACCGCGTCGATAAAAAATTGTTTATTCTTTTTGAACTTCACAGCCGCAACCGCCGCAGCACCAAAGGCTATACAACTGGTTAAAAATGCTACGAACACATACAAAGAATTTTTAAACATGGTCGGAGGAATGATTCCCAAAATAATATCTCTGAGCGCACCGCCACCTACTGCCGTGATTACGCCGAGAACAATTATTCCGAATAAATCGAAATGTTTTTTTATTGCAACAATTGCGCCTGATATTGCAAACGCAATGATACCGATAAGTTCAATGATGATTATTTCTTTTCCGAATGTCATAATGTTTCTTCCTGTAAAATTATTATAGCAAAACATTCAAAATTTTGTTATAATCTGACAATCAAAAGGAGTGTATTATGAAAGAAAAATTTTTTGCAAAAGTCATCGTTTTACTGTTGCTTTTTGTTTTTACAACACCCGTTTCAGTCTTGGCTTCGACCTTGAAGTTCGCTCAAGTTTCGGATATTCACTATCAGCCTAAGGCTCCCGAAAATGAAAAAAGTTTTAAATTAAAATACTATACAATGAAAATTTTGGATGATGCTTTAAAACAAATTGACGAAGACAAAGACGTCAAATTCATTCTCGTTACGGGCGATGCGGCAGATAAGCCGATTGCAGAAGATTTTGATTACATGTATAAATATTTAAATGCGCACTCTCCCCGTCCGTGGTACTACCAACTCGGAAACCATGACGTTTCTCCGAAAGGTTTGAAGCGCGCAGACCAGATGAAACTCTTGTATGACAACGGTCAAAAGCAATTTAAGGATAAAACATATTATTCGTTTAAACCCAAAAGAGATATGGTGTTTATCGGTGTAGATGCTACTTATGATAACAAATCTACTCCCCAAGGTTATTTACCGCCCGAACAAATCAACTATATCGACAAAGTAATTTCTCAAAACCCGAAAGATGTTGTCGTTATTTTTTTGCACCATCCTTTGACTTATCCTGCAAAAGCGTCTGACCACAACGTTGTAAACGATTTTGCAATCAAAGAAATGCTTAAAAAGCACGATAATCCCATTCTTATTCTCGGCGGTCACTTCCATGCTTGCAAAATTGAACAGGACGGAAATATATTGATGGTTGCATCTCCTGCAATTGTAAGTTATCCGAACGCTTTCAGATTTATCACAATCGACAATAAAAAGGACAAAACAACTTTCGTTATTGATTATCGCGAAACAAACCTCAAAGATATTCAGGCTATCGGAAAACAAAAACTTACTTTCGGTCACGCTTGGATTGTCGGCAGCGCTTCTGACAGACTTACTACCGTTGTAATGGACAAAAAGTGCAAAAATAAGTAAAATCAGTATAAGAAAGAATTTTAAATGAGCGATTTGAAAAATAAATTTTCGGTGAAATTCCGAGGAATCAGAGGTTCTTATCCTACTCCCGAAAAAGGGTTCCTTGAAATCGGGGGAAATACATCCTGTGTTGAGGTCAATGTCGGCGGACATTTAATTATCCTCGATGCCGGAACAGGGATAATCTCTCTCGGTAATGAACTTATGAAAAAACATATTGCGTCTTCTGACGATATGTTCAAAAGAACGCCGATTAACGCGACAATTCTGCTCAGTCATATACACTCCGACCATATTCAAGGATTTAACTTCTTTAAGCCTTTGAGTATTTTGACAACTCGCGTAAAAGTGTACGGTTACAGCGATTATGCCGAAAATTTGGATACAAGTTTGCATAATTTGCTCTACGGAAAGTCTTTTCCTATCTGCATTAACGATATTGCTGCGGATTTGGAGATTTCAAATATTTCGGAAACTGAAGTCTTGATTTTGGATCAAAATTCGCCAATGCCGTTCAGAAAACGAATTATGTCGGCTGACGATATTGTTCCCGTAGGTGACGAAGTTGTAATCAGTTGCATGAAGTCCTTTGCGCACGGTACGGAAGGGGTTATGGTATACAAAATCGCTTATCGTGACAAAAATATGGTTTATGCGACGGACAAGGAAAGTTATATCGGTGCGGACAAAAAATTGGCATTTTTCGCAAGAAATACTGATTTGTTGATTCACGACAGCCAATTTACGGGAGAAGATTACCTCTCGCCGATTGCGCCGAAACAAGGTTTTGGTCATTCGACTTTTGAAATGGCAATCGAAACTGCGAAAGCCGCTCAGGCTAAAAAACTTGCGTTTTTCCATTTCGACCCGTCGTATAATGACGAAAAACTTAAAAATATCGAAAAATACTATAAAGACCAGTTTGAAGGCTGCTTTATGGCTTATGAAGGTTGCGAAACAGATTTATTATGAGAAGATTTTTAGCGGCTTTTGCAATATTGTTTTCCACGCTTTTTCTTACGGGCGGTTCGGATTTGCACTATGTCATCGACGCTGAGATGAATGCCGTCAGACATAACAATATGGGGCTTGCTTATTTGCGCGAACGGTACTATTTCGGGGCTATTGAGGAATTTAAAATGGCAATCAGCCTTAATCCGAATACTCAGGCTTCTGCCGTTTATTATAATAATCTGGGCAGAACGTATGTGACAATCGGCTATCCTGAAATTGCAGAGGGTCACTTCAGAAACGCAATCAGAAAATATCCGCTGAATTTTGAATATTATAAAAATTTGGTTGAAACATACGGGAAACAAAACAAACTTCCCGAAATGCTCGCTTATCACAGAAAAAACAAAAAAAGTAAACTTGATGACATTACTGTCGCTTTAATATACGGCGCAATGGGAAATACAAGAACCGAAATCACTTTGCTCGACGATTTTGTTAACACAGAGCCGAACTTGATAATCATTCCCGCAATTAAGCGCCACATCAAAGAAGAAGCAGAAATGCTCAACTACGACGAAAAATCATATCAGTAACGAAAGGATAAATTATGGCAAAAGACAGCAGTTTTGATATAGTGTCGGAATTCGACAAACAAGAACTCGTAAACGCGGTCGACCAAGTAAAACGTGACATCTCGACAAGATTTGACTTGAAAGACAGCGGTGCAGAAGTTGCTCTGGATGGCGATAAATCAATCACCATAACAGTTAACGACGATATGAAACTCAAAAATATTGTCGACATTCTTCAATCAAAGATGATTAAAAGAAACTTGAGCATAAGAATTTTGGATGCTCAACCGAGAGAAAACGCGCTCGGCGGCAAGGTTCGTCAGGTCTTTAACCTCAAAAAAGGTCTTTCTATGGAACTCGCAAAGAAAATCGTTGCCGATATCAAAGCCTCAAAACTCAAAGTTCAAGCATCAATTCAAGGTGATCAGGTTCGTGTTTCGGGAAAAAGCCGCGATGACCTGCAAGAAGTTATTAAACTTATGCGGCAAAATGAAGAAAAATACGATATCGCTCTGCAGTTTACAAATTACAGATAGTAATCAGCATTGCAACAAATAGTGCTATCTGGTGTGACGATTGAGTTTTTGAACAAAACACTATTTGTGTCCATGGTTTTGTTGTGTCGAATTGTGCAATGCAACAAATGGTGTCAAGGTCGGCGAAATCTACTGTTCGTCGACTTTTAACAATTTGTTGAAATTAATTGTTTTGTCTTCCAAATTTGAGAGATTTCCGCCGTTATCTATATATTTTTCGTATGCGTCTTTGTCGTCCGAAAAACTGTATTGCGGGATTTTTTCATAATCTTTTTTATAGATTGAAGCAATATAGAGTCTTCTGAAAAATGATTTTTCAAAGGTTATTTTTTCGATTTTGTTTTTCAAATCTTCTTGTTCCGCTTGGTTTGTCGAAGTTTTGTATTTGTCGAAGATTTCTATTTCATCTCTGTTGTCGATTCCGTTCCAAAAGTTTGATGAAATGTTATTCTGTCTTAAAACCGAGACGGGGAGATATGCGTGTTGGTTTTTTGACATATAAAACAGGTAGATTTTTTCGGTTTTATATGCATAATATTGTTCGGTTTTGAATGTATTAATCGTTTCTTTATAAGTTTGTGCAAATGTTTTTGGTGTTGTTACATTGAAAAATGCGATTAACACAAATAGTGTTGTTAGCCCAAATCTCGCTTTTGATGGAAGTTTTTCGACAAACTTTCCGTAAAGCAACAAAAATATTGCGATAAGGTGAATTAATAAATAGAGTTGTAAATCGCGGTGCCAAACCCAAAATTTTCCCTGTTCGTAAAAAGTTGTGTTTCCTCCGATTAAGAGAGAAAAGAAAAATCCTAACAAGCCTACTGCCATTGCCCACACGGTTAAGGCGGTGTTTCTGTCTCCGTCAGAGTTTCTTTTCAAAATTAACGCTGACAATATTACGATTATTGTAATTAAAATCGGTCTTGTACCAATTGTTGCGCCGAAATATTGCGGTAAAAAGTTCATAATTGAGCCAAGATTAATGGTGAAATTATCATCAAAATATACCGCCATATGATTGTCGTATAACATTCCGCAAATGCTTATCAGTCCGCCGATTAAGAATGTGTTGCAAATTAAAAATGCCGACTTGTACTTTTTGCAGACATCCTTTATGGTTGTTGCTGATTTTTCTATCATTATTTCGTTTATCGAAATTACAATATACAAGAATGATATGAAAATTATCCCTGTGACTGCGAATGTGTCGTTTAGTGCTGCCAAAAAAGCGAATATTGAAGCAAAAGCGGTTATTTTGCTTGAAAAATTTGTTTTTGTAATGACTAACTTCGATATTATGAACAAAAATCCCAAGTACATCATAAGTCCGCCAACATAGCCGAAATGATATGTTAAAGAACTTATTTCGTCCGTATTTTCGCTCATTAATTTGAAAAAATATATGTAAAATATTCCGAGGGTTAAAGCCGCAAGTCCGAAGGATTTTCGTCTTGTTATGTAAGCAAAAAGTCCCGAGAACAAGCAAACGCAGGCTATATTCAAACTTTTTACGAGTGCGGACAATGTTCCCGTGATAAAATTCGGGTGAAAATTCAGGATTGACGGCAAGATGTAGCCGAAAAATTTGATTTGGTATTGAGAAAGATATCTTCCGTGGTTTACCATAATCAGTTCTTTAATCGGCTCGTATCTGAAAAATGCAAGATACATATCATCCCCCGTCAAAACGTTGTATTGCAACAGGTTTAATGCAATTGCGACAATAAAAACGAATGCGATTATGTTTGTTATAATCCTTGATTTCATTAATGTTCTCTTTTTGGCAAAAAAATGCAGCATCACAAAGAGGCTGCATTTTCTGTTTAACTATTTAATTTCGTAAGTAACGTTTACAACTGCCGTAACTTTCTTTTCGATAGTGTTGGAGTCGATAATGCCCATATCGCTAACGTTTGTGGAATCAGGCGCTGTGATTTGGAAAACGCCGGTTCTTACTGACAAGATTTTTCCTGCCTTGTTGCCGTTAACTTTTAAGGTTGAATTTGCACGTTGTTTAGCGTTTTCGGAAGCTTTTTCCAAAAGTGAAACTTTCAAATCAGCGAGTTTTGAATATTGATATTCGGGGTTTTGAGAGTTAATGTTGATACCGTTTTCGGTCAACTTTTGGATATCTGTTGAAAGTTTTTGGATTTTGTTGACATCGGTTGATGTAACTTTGATGTTTTGGTCGTAGTTATAAGCCGCGATATCGTCCGTCATATTTCCGTTCGGAAGTCTTTTGTTTATTGTCCAGTATGATGCGGGTTCAACCGTAATATTTTTTTCTTCAATGCCGTTTTCGATAAGATATTTTTTTACAACGGGAAGTTGGGCTTGAAGCGTTTTGTATGCTGCGCCGAGGGTCGGTTGTTTGGTATTGATTGTTATTCTCCAAGTTGCAGAGTCGGAAGTTACGATTTGTTCTGCCGAACCTGTCATATAAATATCTTTCTTAGTCATTGCATTTGTAATCATTGCAACTGAAATAACCATTGCAACACCAAGAATAACGGCTAAAATCGTTAATTGATATTCCTTTAATTTTTCACATAAAAAACACATAATTTATACTCCTAATTTAAATACCGAATAATTATATAATTTGTTTTGACAAAAAGCAATATGGTTGACAAATATTATCCGCTTAGGTATCATATATTTTACCCGATAAGGAAAGTTGGGTGAAAATCCCACACAGGTCCGCTACCGTTATAGTCGGAAGGCTTATCGAAATGGTTACCTCGAGACAGGAAAATTTTTAATTTTTCTGGAAGTAAAAGAAAAGGATTAGTATGAAAACGAGTAAGTTACTTACTGCTTTGTTATCAGGCGTACTTTTATCGGCAATGCCTGCATTTGCGGTGCAAGAAGTTACGGATATGCGCGATGACGGGCAGGAAACCGAAGTCCGAAAGGTTTTATACGGCAACTTGAGTGAGAAACAAGTTTATTCGCTTACAAATTACGCTACTGATGCGAAAACATCGGGCGCAAGCGTTGATATTATTACAAGAGAAGATATTAAAGAACAAAACTCTCCCGTTATCTCAAAATTGTTAAACCAATCTTTGGGTGTGACATACGGTCAAGGTTCAGGTGGCGAAGGTCAACCGACAAGCCTTATCATCCGCGGTTCAAACAGAGTTATGGTTACAGTTGACGGAACAAGAATTGATGATATTACAGGTACTCAAAGAACTACAAACCTCAGTAATTTAAGTAATATTGACGATATAGAAAGAGTGGAAATAGTTAGAGGTGCAAATGGTACAATTGCAGGTCATACCGCATCGGGTGGTATGGTTGCAATGCAAACAAGACGTGGCTCGGGCAGATTGAAAATGGAAGCCGAATCTTTATTCGGTAGTTACGGTTACTTTAAAGAACGTTACGCAATTATGGGCGGTGGTGACAAGTTTGATCACTACACTGCATTAACTTGGTTTAAGACAGATGACGGTTCTTATACTGAATATATGGGACGCTATGGTGAAAACTCATATAACAACTTAAATATTGTTGGTAATTATGGTGTTCGTTTCTTAGATGGTAAGGCAGAACTTAGAAATATTGCAAGATATTCCAGAGGCAGAAAAAATCTTGAAATGAGCCAATATAACGGTATTCCTAATAATGATTATGCCAGAACTAATTTGTTTACAGATACTTTAGCTTGGACTCATGCGGTTAATGATAAGTATGATTACGATGTTAAAGCGTCTGTATATTCAACTCACTATGATTACTATCAAGATGAAGCTGTTGGTTCTTGGGGACCGGCAAATTCAAAAACTGATAATGACGGTACCAGATTTAACATAGGTACGCAACACAATTATCAAATTTTTGATTGGAACAAAATTTCTCTTGGTTATAATTTTGAAACAGAATGGTTTAGAAACTCATACAATGACCATTTATGGGCTGGAAACAATACATTGGATAGTGCAAGAACTTTGCAACACGATGTATATGTTAACGATTGCATAAACATTAAAGATATGTTATTCATTCGTGGCGGTGCCAGAATGATGACAAACTCGGCATACGGTACTTGGGTAATGCCAAATGCATCAGCTGCGTTGGTTCTTCCGACATTTAAAATTGATGGTGCTAAAACTACATTCCGTGGTGGTTGGGGTATGAACGTGAACAACCCGACTTTGTACCAAAAATATGGACAAGTTCCTTATATGTTAATTCCTAACCCAAATATTGAACCTGAACGTGTTAATTCTTGGGAAGCCGGAATCAACCAAAGTTTCTTTGATGACAAATTGAGCTTTGATTTTGGTTACTTCAATAGTTCTTATAAAAACTATATCCAATATACAAGACTTAACCCTTCTGACCCTTGGGATTGGACTTCTCAATATATGAATATCGACAAAGTTGATATGAGTGGTTACGAAGGTAAGGTTACTTGGGCTCCGAATGAAAAAATCAAGTTTGTTGTTAATTACACATTTACAGATGCTGAAAACAAGACAACTCATTCCAGACTTGATTTGATTTCAAAGAACAGAGTTAACGGAACAATTATTTGGACTCCTATTGAAAGATTTTCTGCATACGTTGGTGTTGAAGGCGGAGATGAAAGATATATTGCAACAAACAAACTTCCCGGATATGTTGATGTTAATATTGGTGGTAATGTCAGATTATTCTCTTGGAAAGATGCACATTTCTACTTACAAGGTGATTTGTACAACTTGTTAAACCAAAAAATCGCTTGCGGTTATGCAAATGCTACAGCCGGCAGAATTTACCGCCCCGGATTGAATTTTAGATTAGGCTTGTTCGTCAAATACAATTTACCTGAAAAGACGAAAGAAAGAGTCTAATTCATGCTATAATCAGTCTGTCCCTCATTCGGGACAGGCTTTTCTTTTATTAAAGGGATGTTCGTGAAAAAGTCTGAGAAAATATTAATAGTATGCATATTAGTTCTAATCTTTGTGTGTTCGCTCTATCTTTCAACGTTTGCGGGCTACAAAGATTTCGGTTTGCATTTATTCAAAAAAGCATTTTGCCTTAACGGAGATACAGACAGTATTTTGCTGGAAGTTCTTCGCTTTCCGCGTGTTTTAAAAGCGGTAATCGCGGGGGCTTGTCTTGCAACGTCGGGCATGTTTATGCAGGCAGTATCAAAAAATCCGCTCGCAGAACCCTATATTACGGGGATTTCCTCGGGGGCAGGACTTGGAATAGTTATCTCCATTATGTTTTTTAGCGGAATAAATTATGCCTTGTTCGGATTTTCGGGTGCATTAATCGCCGCATTTTTAGTAATATTCTTTTGCGGACTCAGTAAACTCTCCGTCACAAAATTAATATTGGTCGGACTTTCAGTCAATATGTTCGTTAGTTCGATAATCTCGTTTGTGATTTTGAAAAATCCTGACAAAGCATATTCGATGATGTACATTTTATCGGGCGGTGTTACTGAAAACGGCGGGCTTTCAGACCTTGCGATAACGTTATTGTTTGTATTCGCAATGATATGTGCGGCGGTATTAATTCCGAAGTTGAACTTTTTAAGATTAGAGTCATCGTTTTTGCCCAATATGAAAAAGCAACAAGATTTTTATACCGTGTTAATGATTGTTGTTTCGGCATTTTTGGCTGCGGTCAGCGTTTTATCCGCGGGAATTTTGGGTTTTGTCGGAATTATTGCCCCTCAAATTTCTAAAAAAATTATCGGTCGAGATTACCGTTGGGTATTTTTCGTCAATATTCTTCTCGGCTCTATTTTGATTTTGATTTCCGATTTGATTGCAAGATGCGTAATCTATCCGCTTCAAATTCCGTTAGGGCTTGTCGTTGCACTAATCGGCTCTCCGATTTTCGTATATTTCTTGTTAAGAAAAGGAGCGCTTTTAAATGATTAAAGTTAAAAATCTTACTTTGGCTTTTGGCGAAAAATCGCTCTATAAAAATGCGGAATTTGAAATTCCCGACAACAAAGTTACCGTAATATCAGGCACAAACGGGGTAGGAAAGACGACTTTGCTTAAAATTATGTCAGGGCAGATAAAAGTTCCGAATGCAGTTGTTGAAAATTCTTTTAAAGAAATATTTTTTCTCCCTCAAAATATCCGATACCCGGAGGGGATAACGCTTTTTGAGTACATAACTTCGTCATTTTTCAAAAATTCGTTTAAGTGGTTTTTGAACGAAGCGGAAAAACGCAAGGCTGAGCGAGTTATCGACGAACTTGAACTTTCTGACAGAAGAGATGTTTTGATTGAAAAACTCAGTTCGGGTGAACTTCAAAAGGCAAATATCGCAATGGCTTTGGCATCCGATGCCGATTGTCTTTTCTTGGACGAGCCGACTTCAAATATGGATTTGATTAATCAAATAAAAATTATGAACATAATAAAAAAACTCACCAAACGCGGCATTACGGTTGTTATAATTATGCACGATTTGAATATGGCATCGAGTTACGGTGATTATTTTATTGGTTTTAACAACAAAAACGACATTATCAAGGCTGAAAAGAATAAGTTTTTTACGGAAGAAAATTTAGAGAAAATTTTCGGGATAAAATTTAAAGTGGTGAAGTATGACAAAGACTTTCATATCCAGATTTTTAATTAGTCTTTTTGTGTTCGTTTTCACTTCGACTCTTGCTTTTGCGAATGAGTTGAAATTCGTAAGCATTTCGCCCGCGCTTACGGAAATTATGTATGCAATCGGCGCAGAAAACCAACTTTACGGTGTTTCAACCTCTTGCAATTATCCGTCTCGAGTTAAGCAAAAAGAGGTTATCGGAGATGCATATTTCATAAACAAAGAAAAAATCCTGAAACTCCGTCCGAATTATATCCTTGCGGTCAGCAAGTCGCAAGAGTCCTCCGCTTTGGCTAAAATCGGGATAAAAACAGTATATTTTGATATGAACTCCGTTGAGTCTATTTACAAAACAATCAAACAACTCGGTGAGATGACGGGAAAACAACAAAACGCGGAACTTTTAGTCAAAAAATTATCCTCTGATATTTTAAAAACCAAGCCTGCCAAACAAAAGCGTATTTTATTTTTGGCTCAGGTTAATCCAGCCGTTACTATCGGCAAAAAGTCGTTTTTGTCAGATGTAATCAAAAAATCAGGGCAGATTTCCGTGACGGATGACATTAATCAATATTATCCGCCTGTTGCTGATGAGTATTTGCTTAAAACGAAGCCCGATGTAATTGTTGTGATTTATAAAACGGATGAGACAAAGTTGAGAAAACTTTTTCCGAACGCAAAAATTCGTTATATGACGCCAATTGAGGCAGATTACGTAAATCGTCCGGGTGCGCGGGTTAATCAGTCTGTAAAATTTTTCGCCGATTTGTAATTCGCTCATTTGAATTATTTACTTTCTGACCAAAAACATTATGATTTAAGTATGAAAAAGTTTTTGCTTATATCTTTAATGTTTATACTTTCGGCATTTCCCGCAATAAGTGCCGAGGATGCTTTTGATGACGTCGATACGACAAATTACGGTCACACGACGCAAAACCTTAAACATTTCAGCGAAAAGGAATACCAAAACGCAATTCAACAATACAAAAACAAATTTCAAAAACCTAAAAAAATTAAGAAAAAAGACATAAAGACATACACGACACCCGTTGACAGTAACGAATTGACTTCAGAGTTCAAATCAGTCGAGGAAATTCTTAACCATAAGGGTTCAATTATGATTCCCGCAAATTGCTTGTCCTCAAACGGTCAACCAATCGGGGTCGGCTATTATTCTTTGGAATATTATGAGGATAAAAACGGCTGTGAATGGCTGATTTTGTCTCAAGGCTCCCGCAAAGTTGCAAAAATTCCAACCAAAAAATCAACTGCAAATAACGACGAAGAAACTATCAATTATGCATACGCAATCGGTAAGGGCGATACAATAAAACTGCTCTACGGAAACATTGACGTAGCCGTTGAAGCAGTTTTAGACGTTGTTGAATAATTTTTCTTACGAATGGTGTCTTATTGATTTTAATTCGGCAAGTTCCTTTTGGAACGGTGAAAGTTTGTTGATTTTTTCGATAACTTCAGGGAATACTTTGCAAGCGTAGTCAATTTCTTCCTCTGTCGTAAATCTGCTTAAACTCAATCTGATGCTTCCGTGCAAAGCCGTGAACGGTACTCCCATCGCTCTTAAAACGTGACTCGGGTCCAAACTTCCCGAAGTGCATGCGCTGCCTGAACTTGCACAAATTCCGAGTTGGTTTAAGTATAACAAAATCAATTCGCCTTCAATGTACTCAAATCCGATGTTTGTTGTGTTCGGAACCCTGTTTCCGGTTGAGGAGTTGAGTCTTGCGTTGAAAACGTTTTGCAAAATGCTTCTTTCAAGTTTGTCACGAAGTTTTTTAACTCTCGTCAATTCGTCGCCCAAACTGTCGATAGCAAGTTGCGCAGCCTTTCCCATACCGATAATGCTTGCGGTATTTTCTGTACCTGCTCTTTTGCCTTTTTCTTGGTGACCACCTGTAATCAAAGGTGAAAACGCAGTTCCTGCCTTGACGTACAATGCGCCGATACCCTTTGGTGCATGAAATTTATGACCTGAAATTGAAGCAAAATCAACCTTCGTATTTTTAAAGTCCATTTTGATTTTGCCCGCTGCTTGAACCGCGTCAACAAAAACCTTTGTTTCGGGGTTAATCTGTTTTACGATTTCTGCAACTTTTTCATACGGAAAAATTATACCCGTTTCATTATTTGCCGCCATTAATGAAACCAATGCGGTTTCTGGTCTTATCGCATTTTCAAGTTCTTTGAAATTCAAATTTCCGTCAGCATCAACTCCGAGGTATGTAACCTTGTGACCTTGCTTTTCTAAGTCTTTGTATGTGTTCAATACGCAGGGGTGTTCGACTTTTGTCGTTATAATGTGCTTTTTGCCGACTGTTGAGTTTACAACCCCTCTGATAGCGGTGTTTGCGCTTTCGGAACCCGAACCCGTAAAGTAGATTTCTTTCGCATCATTTGCACCCATAAAATCTTTTACGGCTTCTCTTGCTTCTTGAATTTTTTTGCCGACATGACCTGCAAAATCATACATCCCCCCGGGGTTTGCATAATTTTCGCAAAAGTACGGAAGCATTTCTTCCAAAACTTTTTCGTCAACTTTTGTAGTTGCGTTGTTGTCCAAATATATTAATTTATTGTCCATATTATACCAATATAACCTCTATGTCTTCGGAAATATGTGTTCTCAAAATCTTTTGAACGTAATTTCTTGTAAGTTGTGACTTTTGGCAAGCGCTACATTTGCCTGCAAATTTGATATAGATTTTGTTTCCGTCAACGTCAACAAGTTCAACATCTCCGTTGTCTTTTCTGAGTTCGGGAGAAACGTATTTATCTATAACTTTGCTGACTTTCAAAATTTGTTGCGTCTTTGTAAGCGTCGGAGCCTCTTTGTTTACTTCTTTCAAAATGGCTTCGATTGCTGATTTGCAATGGCCGCATCCGCCACCAGCTTTTGTGTATTCTGTCACTTCTTCAACTGTTTTTAAATGGTTCGTTCTGATTTGTTCTTTAATAACATTTTCTGTTACGTTGAAACATTGGCAGATTACTTTTTCTTTCTTTTCGGAAACGCAAGTTTCTCCGTAATAATCAGCAATTGCCGCTTCCAATGCTTCGTGTCCCATTACGGAACAATGCATTTTTGCAGGAGGTAAGCCTCCGAGTTCATCAACGATATCTTTGTTTGTAATCTTCCTTGCTTCGTCAATGTGCATCCCGATAATCATTTCTGTCAAAATACTTGAACTTGCAACTGCCGAACCGCAACCGAAAGTTTGAAATTTCGCATCTTGAATGATTCCGTTTTCATCTACCTTTAAATATAATTTCAACATGTCACCGCAAGTTAAAGAACCTGCTTCGCCGACTGCATCAGCGTCTTCTATCATTCCCGCATTTTTCGGGTTCTTATATAAGTCTGTAACTTTATCGGTATATTCCCACATAATTTCTCCAAATCTTTTACTTATACTCATATTTTACAATGAATATTTTTCATTGATTAATTAATTTATATTTATTTAATTTTTCAATATATATAATCCGAATTTTTATTTGAAAAAATATATCCACCATTTTCTGTATTGATTAAAACAATAAAATCATTATATAAATACATGTGGGTTGAAAAAGCCCGTAACAGAGTGGTTAGACGGAATTTAGAGAGGCTCCGTCAGAGGTCAAAACAAGCGCTATTATTAAGTTGTGTGAATAAATGTAACTAAATAATAAGCACAAACGGAGGAAATGTAGAAATGGGTTTAGCGGCAACACAAGCAAGATATTTGGGACTTACCGCAAGAAAAACAAACGTTGAATTTGAAGGACAACAAATTAACCAACAAAGAACTGCGTTGGCAAACCAAACTTCAAATTTGTATCAAAAATTATATTCAATGACTGTTCCGACACCTCCGAGTGTTACGGACTACTATAAGACTGAATATACATATTCCGCAGGCGGTACAAAATACCACGTAAATTCTTATACTCCCGAACAGGAAGGCGGCAACACATATACAGTTAACGTTACATACACAAGCAACAATGTCGGCTTATACAGCAACGCAAGAGGTAACGTTACAAAAGGAGTTGATGCTGACGGAAATGTTTATTATGAAGTTGCAACTCAAGGAAGTTCCGAAACTCACCGTCTTTATGAAAAAGATGCTGCAAATGACCCTGCAATCGACAAAGCCGCAGGTAAAGCAAGCGGTACAGGTCAATATTGCACATATACAGACAGCGCTTCAACTACAAAATTCTACATGGATGTAGATTGGTTGAAATCTCAAGTTTATCCTATTGAAGACGGTGAAATCCAAAGATATTACAAAGGTACCGGCGAAGTTACCGAAAACCACGAACATTGTACGTTGACTTATGATGCGACAGGTCAGGTTTCAAGAATTATCGACCCGACCATCAGCGGTACCGAACTTTCAATGGCTGCAACCGAAACACAAGATACGGATGCGTACCAAGATGCAATGAACCAATATGTTTACAACAAAGAATTGTACGAAAAAGAAATTGCATCAATCAACGCTGAAACACAAGATATTCAATCACAGGACAGATCGCTTGAACTTCAATTACGTCAATTGGATACGGAACAAGAAGCACTTCAAACCGAATTGTCTTCATTGAAATCAGTTCTTGATAAAAACATCGAAAAAGTATTTAAAGTATTTGCTTAACGAGGGGAGTAACGGATGGCTTACAAAAATGACAGTATGTTGGTAATTTCCAACAAATACGGGAAAGCAAGCGGTGACGCTAAAGCTATGTTGTTCCAAACATACGACCAATTGAGAGATATTGTTGTCAGCGGTTCTGCAACAGACGGTGCAGGTTTCGGTACGGCAGGAAGTTGGTTGTGGAACATTGCAAGATTTATTGCTCCGAGTAACTTTATGTCAGTTATGGGCGGTAATTCTTCTATCAATATCCCCGGTACTTCTTATTGGACACCGATTTCAGGCGGTACATCGGCAGTTGACGGCGGAAACGCTGCATTCGGTATCAGCAATTTGGGGTCATACCCCGGATTTCCGAGCGGTGCAGCATCCGTAATGTCAGGTT
>SAMEA104315436__coassemble_866_pt1 | contig 34384 bp, 33 predicted proteins | sample SAMEA104315436__metabat2_low_PE_043 | metagenome-assembled genome bin SAMEA104315436 (sample SAMEA104315436) | gut metagenome | biome: Monkey gut; feature: monkey-associated habitat; material: faeces | place: China | collected 2013
GGGGTGCCCCGTAAACAAAGTTATGAAAGCAACTGACGGCTGCGCGCTTATGAAATCACCTGAAATCGCTGCGACAATAATAAAAAGGGTTAAAGAAGCCGTTGACGTTCCCGTAACTTGTAAATTCCGACTCGGAATTAACCAAACCTGCATAAATTTTGTGGATTTTGCCGTAAAAATGCAAGAAGCAGGGGCATCTGCGGTCTGCATTCATGCCCGCACAAGAGTTCAGATGTATTCGGGGAATGCGGATTGGAAGCGGGTTTCCGCTCTCAAAGGAGAAATCGACATTCCATATTTTATAAACGGAGACATCACCTCTGTTGAAACGGCAACGCAAGCACTCGAAGAGTCGCAAGCCGACGGACTTGCAATAGGCAGAGGACTTTTGGGCAATCCTTGGCTCCCAGCGCAAATAGATGAATACCTAAAAACGGGAAAACATCCCGAAGAAAAGTCTCTTCAAGAAAAACTTGACGTTCTTAAAGAACACCTCGATGCCGAAATTGCTTTTCGCGGACAGGATGTCGGCATAAAATATTTCAGAAAATTCTATCCTTACTACATAAAGGGTATTCGAGGCGCCGGCGAATACAGAGGAAAACTCGTTACGGAAGAAAATTACGACAAAATTTCGGAAATTTTAAATGAAATCAGACAACTCGGATAAACCTGAAAAAAAATATTACGTCTATCTTCTTCTGATTGAAAACGGTAGTTACTATTGCGGTTTTACCGATGATGTGGAAAAAAGATTTCAAAAACATCTATCGGGTAAAGGGGCGAAATTCACGCGCGCTCACAAGCCCGTTAAAATCGCTTGGCAAAAGGAATTTTCCACAAAATCAGAAGCCTTGAAAGAAGAATACCGCATAAAACAACTTTCCCACATCGAAAAAGAAAAATTAATCGCAAATAATAAAGCAGAAAAGTAAAAACCTTTCTGCTTTATTTAACTATGAAAATAATTTTTTAAGGGTATTTAAGAACTTGCTGCCGTTATCTTCTTTCGGAACGGTATATGTTGCGTTCGGATCGGGAGCGGAAATGTATGTTTCGGAAAGTCCCGGAGTCAAGTCCGTAAGAGCAACTTGGAACGCATTTTCCAAATATTTATCTTTCGGATAAGGAATTTCCACCGAAGAATCCCAAGGATTTACGACATAAACATAATCATCGTCAACCTTGTTGATACTGTATGCGTGACCTGTTACGATTTTGCCTTCTGTAACGCTCGGATCAGCGTTTTTGAAAGTAGTTGTCATAATATACTTATTAACGCTGCTTTGCATTGTGTTAAGCATATCGGTTGTTGTTTTGGTATTGTTTGCAACCCATTGAGACTTTTGTCCGGTTATGTAATAGATTGCTTCGTCAATTTGACCGCCTTTTAACGGGTCAGAAGCAGTTGCATTAGAACCTGCGGTTTTATCGAGATTTCTGCTGTTCTTTCCGTAATCCCCCGATTCAATTGTTTCTTTTCTGTATTCGCCGATTGCCATTTCAAACAAATTCATATCCGAATCGCCTGAAGAATATGCCAAAGAAGTTGTGTGATACTTGTGATCCATGATTTCTTCGGCAGAGAAGGTATAATCTTTTCCAACACCGCGCAAATGAACGGTTACGCTGCCGTCATCGTTTTGTTGAAGCGAACTTTTAAGAATTTGTGCACCGATTTCGGAATCTCTCAACGCATTTACACCTGACAATACCCAGCAATCGCCGATTGAACGTTGCTTTGTATCATCAATAACGCCGTTTGAATTGTGGTTCCACATTGTTTCTTTGGAATTAAACGTACCATCCGCATTGTAATTTGACGTTACGGTCGAAATATAATTCTTTGTTTCTACCGTTTTTGAACCGTCTTCCGCGTATGTATAAGTTTTTGTATAGTCGTTTCTGTCTCCGTCTTCGTCGTATACAATCTTGGTCGTTCTGCCTTGGGCATCATAATCCGTTGTTCTTGTCGAATTGTTGCCGTATGAGTAAGAAACACTTTTCTTAGTACCGTCTTCATTCACGGTTTGAACATTTTTATTTGAGAGATTTCCTTTGTTATCAAAATTCAATCTCGTAACTTCACCGTCTTCATAGTGAAATTCTTTCGTTAAACCTGTATCTATAACCGACGCATTTACCGCCTTCATTGCGTTTTCATAAAGCAAGTCCAAATCGGTAGTCGATAAAAATTCGTTTTCCTTGTCCGCAAACTCTTTTGTATCCAATGCGGCAACATCATTGACTTCTTTTTCGGTAACAATGCCGTCACCGTCAGCATCCAACGCTTTGAAAATATTTTCTGCTCCGTAAGCCTCAATATTGTAATAATTTGCAGTCGGCGCGCCGCGCATGTTGCTTTTCATATTGGCAACATTTTCTTTTACATCGTCCAAAGAACCAATAAAAATACTCTTATCAATAGATTTGCCCAAACGACAATCGGGTTTGTTATAACCTTGTTCTAGCCCCGAAATACCGTCCCTTTGGGTCTCTGTTTTATTTAATGTAAACCACTCTTTTGAGTATTTTCTAATGTCCACTTTGTTATCTTTCTTACCACGATACACACGCCAAAGACATGCTACATGCTAGTTATCGACCAAAAATTCAATAAATTTGATAAAAACCAAACTTTGTTAAGTTTTGTAAAACAAAAATAAAATAAATTTACCACAGATACAAATTTTTGCCGAAAAAAGGCATAAAAAAAAGGCGACACCCAGATTCGAACTGGGGATAAAAGCTTTGCAGGCTTCTGCCTTACCACTTGGCCATGTCGCCTTGAAAAAAGCGGAAGACGAGACTCGAACTCGCGACAGTCTGCTTGGAAGGCAGATACTCTACCAACTGAGCTACTTCCGCATTCATCAGTAATTAGATTTTAAAATAAACAAATTATTTTTTCAAGAGCAAGTTATTTTATTTTTCTCGAATCCAAAATTATGTCATTCAATTCAATATCTTCAGACTCTTTAATTTTTGTTGCGTCTTCGTATTTTCTCGTATCGGCTTGATAGCCGTCAGCTTCCATAGCCGCGTACATTTCGAGCCTTTTGTTTGCAATTTCGGAGTCGGGATTAAGGTGTTGTGCAACCTTGTAGTATTGAATTGCTTTTTCGATATCGCCGAGTTTTTCGTAACAAACGGCGGTCGCAATATTCGTCGCATAATCCTTCAAGTTCCCCGAACTCAATGAAAGATTGTAATATTCAATTGCGTTGTTGTAATTTGAAAATCTGAAACTGTAATCACCCAATGCCTTATGGACATGCGGGTTTTTCGGATAAGTTGCGTATGCTTCCATCAGAAAGTTTTTCGCATCTTGCTCTTTGCCGAGGTAAATCGCCATTGTGCCTGCACCGAGCAAAGCATCAAGATTACCTTGATGTTTTTCAAGATATTTTTTGTAGAAGAAAAATGCCTTTTGAACCTTGTGTCTGCGCATAAATTCTTCTTGTTCGGACATGGCTTCTTTAACGTATTCACCTGCAACATTCATGTAATCTTCAGGCTCAACTCCGCTTGTCGTAAAGTCATTTACGTTAAAACTTTCTTCATTTTTAGCAACAGACTGAGTTGCGTTGTTGTCAATATCGGTATCATCATCAACAATACCTTCTTCGGCTTTGATGTCCTTAATCATTTGAGAATAATCAAGGTTTGGGGGAATATATTGTCCTTCCTCCTCGGAAGTCGCTGCTTCAACGGGTTTTGCCTGTTGAAAATCTTGAGAACGAAAAGAAGTAACCTCGCACACCGAAAAAATTACGACGAAGGTCAGAGCCAATTTTAATATAGTTTTTGAGATTACTTTTCGCATATTAAATAAAACTTAATGAACTGTTGTTTACAATCATTATAACAACAACAATACATGATATAAATAGTATAATAACTTATGTTTCAGCGAAAGAGGAATTAATTTTGCACAGCATTTCGGTTATCATATTTTTAGCAATCCTATCCACCTGCTTTGCGGCATTATTACTCGCTTGCAGCAAGTTTTCGAGCAAAAATGAACAAACTTTTGCAACTTCGGAAGAAAATGATAAATACAACGAAAAAGATTTCAAACTTCAATCGGGGTTATTTTTATCAGCCGCAGTTTTCGTAATTTATACGGGCGAAATCCTTTTGTTACTGCCGTTTGCGCTTGCTCTTGAGCAATTAAAAATATATGTTTTAATTCAGGCAATAATCTTCCTGTTTATTATGATTTTGAGTTTAGGTTTTGCAATACAAAAGAACATGCTGAGGTTCAGATAATGTCAAATATTAAGTCTCTTTTGATGGAAAAATTTAATATTATTTCTCAATCTGAAATCAAAAACGGTTTTGAAAAACTTACTGTTGAAAAAAATCAGATAAAATCTTGCATTTCTTTTTTGAAAAATTCGGCAGAAAGTTCAGTCGACATGCTTGTTTCAATAACAGCAACGGATTATGTCGAAAAAATCGAACTTTTATACCACCTGTATTCGACAAAATTGAACGAAAATATTTTCATCTCAACGAATGTTGACGCTGCTTGCCCGACAGTTGAAAGCATCTCTTCGGTTTTTAAATCCGCAACAAATGAAGAATGCGAAATTTTTGACTTGTTCGGCATTGAATTTGAAAACAACAAATGTCTCAAAAGGCTCTTCTTGCCTAAAGAATACGTCGGCTCTCCGATGTTGAAAAATCAAAAATATCAACAAACCGAAAATCTTGGCAAAGAAAAAGATACAATCTCCGCATTTGAAACGACCCTTCAAATCGAAACGGACGGAGACTCAATAAAATCGGCAATTCCCGTCATCGGCAAAAATCACAAGCAACTCGAAAAAACAGCGGAAGAAATGAGCTTTTCGGAATATTTGGAAAAACTGACGGATGTTTTTTTCAAAGAAGCATTTTGCGAAGGGGTTGAAAAACTTTCGGGCGCAACTGTTTCAGACCAAGCAAAATACACAAGAGTTCTTTTGTGCGAACTTGAAAGAATAAAATCGCACCTCGGTTGGGCAAAAGATTTTTTTGCTCTCACGGGTCCTTATTTCGCGCACATTCTGGCGAAAAACGAACTTGAAGAAATAACAAATTTGACCGAAAAATCAGACGTCAAACCGATTTTCGGTGGAGTTTCAAAAAAATTAGATACGGAAAGTCTTGAAAATATTGAAAAATTTATCGCAAACTTGTCAAAATCCATTGCAAAATTTGATGTTTCAAGCAATAAAATTTTCAAATCGGGATTACAAAATATCGGAATTTTGCCGAAAAATACAGCCTTGAATTACGCAATAACAGGTGTAAACCTTAGAGCATCAGGAATTTGTGCTGATGTCAGAAAAAAACAACCTTATTTGATGTACGATATTTTAGATTTTGAGACTCCGACAAGCAGCAACGGCGACTGTTTCGACAGATTTTCAACAAGAATTGCGGAAATAAAAGAATCCGTAAAAATACTGGAACAATGCACGGATTATTTAAAATCAGACAACAAATGCGAAACGGTAAATGTCGTTGAAATCCCTGCGGGTACAGCCGTTTCGTTAATCGAAGCACCGACGGGACTTTTAGGCTGCACAATAATTTCCGACGGAGGCGAAAAGCCTTACAGAGTAAAATGGAGAGCAGGCTCGTTCTATTCTGCGCAAATTTTGCCGTATCTGCTGAAAGACAGATACTACTCGGATTTTGCACAAATCTGCGGAAGCCTTGATATAAAAACAACGGAGGTCGACAGATAATGAACTTCTTACTCCAACCGTTTGTTTCCTTGACTTTGACATACCATATCCCTTATGTTTGGGCGTTTTTCATCTGGTATGCAATTCAATTTGCGGCAATTGCGGCCTTAATGCTCGTATTTGCAATCGTTTATGCGGTTTTTGAAGTTAAATTGACCTCAAAATTATCAGGCGAAAAGAATCCGCAAACATCTGCAATAAGTGCAATTAAGTCAATTTTCAAGAGCAACGAAACAGAATATTCCGACAAGTTTTCGGCAAGATTCACACCGTTATTCACGATTGTTCCAATCATTTTTGTTTGGTTCTTAATGCCGTTTTCATCGTCATTTCTCACGGTCAGAACGGATGTCGGAATGTTATTATTCTTTGCGCTTATGTTGTTTCCGATTGTCGGAAATTTATTCAACGCTATATCCGCAAACGACAAATACCAAAAAATTAATGAACTCAGAAGTTGCATTCAATCGACACTTTTCGTGGTTCCGACAATGCTTGTGCTTGCAGGAGTCTCGGTTTTGGCAAATTCATTCTCGTTGCAGGATATAGTTGCCGCACAAAAAAATCTATGGTTTATAATCCCGTCATTACTTGGTTTTGCGGTAATGATAATTTCTACTTTTGCAATATTAAACAAAAAACCGCTAAATGCTCTTTCAAACTCGATAAGTCCTTTGATCAATTTTGCAAAGCACATCAAAGCCTTTATTTTATGTGCATTTACGGCAACTTTGTTTTTAGGCGGATACTTATCACCGCTTCCTGTTATGATTTGCGATTTGTTCGACAAAACGACAATGGCATATCAATTCGCGCTGAATTTTGAACAGGCTTTTTGGTTGATATTAAAGACTTTTGTCCTATTGCTCGCAATTATCAAAATAAAAGTTTCCATCCCGAAAATAAGAACGGAAAACGTAAATATCTTCGTTTGGAAATACCTTTTGCCGCTCTCAATCATCAATCTTATGATTGTATGCCTCATTAAATGCGGAGGTTTTTATGCATAATGTATCGAAAAATCACAGAAAGGCGCTAAATTAATGGAAATTGCAACAGCGATTATATTCTTTTTTACCGCAGGCATTGCAATAGCAGGTGCCGTCGGAGTTATATTGTGCAAAGAAATTCTTCACTCGATAATCTGCGCATTTTTTACTTTGACGAGTGTCGGACTTTTATTTTTTGCGCTTGAACAACCTTATTTGGCAATAACACAAATAGTGTTATTCGGTGTAGGGCTGACGATTTTGGCAACATTTGCATACACAATGATGAAAAAAGAAATCATCTCGAATATCACAAAATCACCGAGACTTTTCGCTGCAGCAGCGGGATTGTTCATAATATTCGCGTTATTGGTAATGTTTTTGAAATTCAGCACTCCCGACACATCAATCAGCAACATGAATTCAATCGTTATGCCCACAATTGAAAGCATTTCGGTTGAATTATACACAAGTTATGCAGCACCGTTTATTTTTTCGTCGGTACTGTTTTTGGCGGCAATATTAGGTTTTGGTGTAATATTTGCAAAACATTACGGAGGTAAAAAATAATGACAAATATCTGCAATATCGGTATCTATCATTTTTTACTGCTCGCCTTGATTTTATTCGCTATCGGATTATTCGGCGCAATTGTTTCAAAAAATATTTTAAAAATTTTAATATCTGTTGAAATCATGTTTTGCGGGGTTACACTTAATTTAGCAACCTTTGCAACGTATAGCGACGTAACACACTTAAAAGGAAGCATTCTGACGCTTTTTGCAATTGTGCTTGGAGCAATTCACTTGGCAGTCGGTATCACAATCGTAATAAACATAAGAAAATTCAAAAATTCAACTGACATTGAAAATATCGGAGAATTAAAGGGATAATGCAATTCTTTACTGAAAATATATTATTGATATTTATTTTGCCCGTAATTGCGGCAGGGCTTGCTTTTGCGGCAAGAATTTTCAAGTATTCCGTATCTGAAAATACGGTAAAATTTTCGGCAATAACAGCCTCGATTATCTCGTTAATCTACGCGGTCGTATTGTTCTATTCATACAATATTGACGGGGCAACCACTTTTGAAATCTCCGCAAATTGGCTAAATCTCGGAGAACTCAGCATTTCGTTCGGGGTTTTGATAGACAAATTTTCAACGTTATTCTTCCTCGCATTTGCAATAATTACCCTTGTCGCAAATTGCGTGATGATTAAAAAATTCAAAGATGATGAAAAATTCTGCCAAAATTTGGGATACTTAAACCTTTTTGCGGTTATATCGGAGGTATTAATTTTCAGCCAAAATATTCCGCAAGCATACATTTTTTCAGTATTAACAGGTGTTTTCGCATTTTTGATTTCGACAAATGCCGACGAAGCCCCCGAAAATACGACAATGGCAATGACAATGAACAGAATCGGAGATGTCGCATTTCTCGCAGGGCTTGTGATTTTGTTCATATTCACGGCGAACTTCCACCTTGAAGAAGGCTCAACCCTCTTGTCGTTTTCAGAACTCCACATGTTTGCACCTGATTTTTACGTGTACCTTTCGGATGCAGGATTTTACACGGCAAGTTTATTTTTAATCACGGGAATTGTTGCAAAGGCAGGACTTTTCCCGATGCACAACATTTTTGCGGAACAAACAAAAACCGTAAGACCGATTTATGCAACTGTTTGTACTTTAACGACAGGAACAGGCGCATTCCTTTTACTCAGGCTCTTTCCAATGCTTGAATTATCGGAATCCGTTACGCAAACACTATATGTGTTAGGTGTCGCGACTGTAATAATATTATGCATTTTCGCATTTTGTCAAAACAAAAAATCTGTTATTTTTGCATACACTCAACAATCATTGGTCGGTTTGATTTTCATCTTTACAGCATTAAAAAATCCGTCAGCCGTATACTATTGGACGGCTTTGGCAACATTAACCGCTGTTTTGTTCTCGATAATTCAGCCCAAAGATGAAGAGTCGGCACTTTGCAGAAAACTTCCCGCCCCGATTTTGAATTTTTTAAGAAGCGGCGGAAATATCTCGCAATTGTACAGATGGATTGGCGGAAACATCATTGATTTCTTTGCAAATTTTACAAAAGTCATCGACAAATACGTTATACAATGGTTTATTAACGCAATTTCCGCAATGACGAAGTTCACAAGTTGGTGCGTTTCCCTGACACAAAACGGAAACATCCAATCATATATTGCATTCGGAATTTTCGGAACCGCAACGATTTTAATAGTGTACATTCTTTTAGTTATCGGAATAGGAGAAATGTAGAAGATGTTATTCAATTTTCTTTCGCTGAACTTGTTAATTTTCTCCCCGATTTTGGCAGCCGTCGTAATCGCGTCGCCGCTATTCGGGATAAATCCGATTTATATAAGAAGATTTGCCAAAACCTTTGGCACGTGCCATTTTATATACACGCTACTATTTGTTGCATTTAATAATTTAGGGGTCGGACCGTTTTATAACGAAATCAACATTATGGGTTCGGCTTGGCTCAGCAATCTCGGAATTAATGCCGCATTCGGCACGGACGGGCTGACCGTAATTTTGGTAGCAATGACCTCTTTCATATTCTTGTTGGCATTAATCCTGTCAAAAACAATGATTAGAACGAAGCACAAAATGTACTATACGCTTATGTTTTTGCTTCTGAGCGCATTGCTCGGCACCTTCTGCGCAAAAGATATGTTCGTATTTTTAATCTTTTGGCTCGCGGAACTTATTCCGATGTACCTCTTAATTGCGGAATGGGGCACGGGAAACTGCAAGCAATCCGCTATGAAATATTTAATGTTCACGTTTTTCGGCAGTATTTTTATGCTTATGGCGATGATTTCTTTGTATTACTACGGATATCACGCAAACGGCGAACTCAGTTCAAGTATTGACTTTTTGAGAGTTAATATGGAGGACGGAATTTTTCCGTTAGTATTGAAAAAAGCAATCTTTTGGGGCTTTTTCATAGGTTTCGCGGTAAAACTTCCCGTATTTCCGTTGCACACATGGCTTACAGACGTAAACTCCGATTCCGTTCCGCCCGTAAATATGCTCTTTTCGGCAGTTCTTTTAAATACGGCTTGTTACGGACTTATCAGATTTAACCTCGATTTGTTCCCCGAATTATTCGCATATTATGCTCCGATTTTAATGATAATTGCGGTTGTTACAATCCTTTGGGCATCACTTTGCGCATTAAAGCAAAAAGATATTTACAAAATCGTGTCTTACGCATGCGTAATTTATTCGGGATTGTTTTTGCTAGGACTTTCAACTTTGACAAAAGCGGGAATTGACGGCGCAATCCTTATAATGATTTCAAGTTCGCTGATAACGGCAGGTTTATTCGCGATTACGGGACTTGTTCAACAGGCAACAAAAACAAAAAGCCTTGTCGAAATTACGGGTCTCGGAAAGAGTATGCCCCGCTTAATGAATTTATCGTACTTCTTCGTATTCGCAACAATGGCGGTACCTTTGACGGTAAACTTCCCCGCATTGTGGCTTATTACATACGGAACATACTCTGCGGATTACACAAGTGAACTTTTGCCCAAAATCGCAACAGTCATTGTTCTTACGGCTGTTGTGTTATCGGGAATGTTTATTTTGAAAATGTTTCTCGGCATCTTCGGCGGAGCAACAGACAAAAAATATAACGACATAACAGGACACAGACTCATGGTCATAATCGCATTAGTATTTTTCATTGTACTTTTCGGATGTTTCCCTGAGTCGATAATGAATATTTACGACGGGGTCTCCCAAATGTTGACAGAATTGTTGAGGGCATAATATGGATTTGATTTTATTTGAACTGAAAAATATATTCTTACCCGAAACCGTTCTTTTGATTTTCATTGTCGCAAATTTGCTTTTCGCGCTGTTTTTCGGCAGAAGATTGTACAAATTTTCGGGAAGATTTGCGCTCATCGCAACGATTGTTCCCTTGTCTCTATTGGGTTTAGGGCTGACGAGTTCTGGTTATACCGTATTTTCGGAAAGCTATATCCAAACAAATTTCACTTTGGTTTTGAAAGTTCTTATTTTGACAGGAACGTTCTTTGCAATATTACTTTCACAAAATATTACTCAAAAAATCAGACACCGCTCGTTTGAATATCACTCTCTGCTTTTGATTTCGGCATTTGCAGCAATGTGTTTGGTAAGTTCAAACGACTTTGTCTCAATGTTTGTTGCGCTTGAAACCTTGGCGGTTTCCTGCTGCCTGTTGGTCGGTTTTTGGAATAAATATCCCGCAAAAGAAGCGGCTTTAAAATACGTCATTAATTCTGCAATTGCAACAGGTATTTTGCTTTTCGGAATAGGATATCTGTACGGAATTTCAGGCGAAATAAACTTTTCTCAACTGAATATCCACTATTATGCACAGGATAATTCCGCTTTATTCCTGTTTGCAGTCGTTTTCATACTCGTCGGATTGTCGTTCAAGACAGGCTGCATTCCGTTCCAAAGATGGATTCCCGACGTATATCAAGGCTCGCCCTATCCGATTGCCGCGTATTTGTCGACAGTTCCGATAATTGCAGGCTTCGGAATTATGGCAAGAATAATTGATACAATTATGACCGAATTTCCGATTTTGCAATTTGTATTGGCATTTGTTGCATTTTTGACAATCGCGTACGGATTGTTGGGCGCGATAAAACAGTCGAACATCAAAAGGCTTTTGGGCTATTCGTCAGTTGCGCATTCGGGCTTTATGCTTCTCGCATTAAGTGTATTTTCAAGCGGAGGAACCTCGGCATTTTTATATTACGCAATTACATATTTATTTATGAATTACGGCGCATGGTCAGCAGGCATAACATTTGTAGCCTGCACGGGCAGCGACGAAATAAAAGATTACAAAGGCTTATTCTACGTAAGACCTTATTACACAACCGCTTTTGTAATTTGCCTTTTGTCTCTGGCAGGTTTACCGCCAACAGCAGGCTTTGTATCAAAATTATATTTGTATACAACCATCGCAAGAACAGACGGATCAGGGTTACCGATTCTTTTGGTTGTCATATTTTTAACCATATTCGGCATTTATCTCTACCTCAATCTCACAAGAATCATGTTCGACAAGGTTCCGAACCCGAATTGCAGAATGTTTACCGAACAGATGAACACAAAAGTCGTTCTGTATTTCTGTACTCTTGCAATAATTCTCGCATTCTTCTTTGCCGACAAAATTATTGCAATGACAATGATTGCATCAAACGGAATATAATTAACACAAAATCAAACAAACACAGGAAAAAGCCCGCCAATCAGCGAGCTTTTTCTTATAAAACAATAAACTAATTCAAATCGTTAAAGCCGTTGTTAAGTTGAATGTCGTGCATATTTTGGTTAATTTCGGGAAATGCGACAGGGTCAACTTTTTTCCACAACATTTGGAAAAATCTTTTGGGGCTTTTCTTTGGATAAATATCGTCAGTCGGTTGATAAGGGTCACGTGTAGTAATTTGAGCCATATCGGTCAAAAATTTAGAATAACCGCTATTCAACAAATATTGTTCAGATGTCATGTATTCCGCATCAATTGCCGCGTTAGCCATTGGTGCGAGAAATGCCATTAGACATATTGCAATTCCGAATTTTTTCATTATTCACCTCTTCGTAAATATCTTATTATTTATTTTACAATAAAAGTTCGTTTATCTGACTGATTTATTAAGATTCAGATTCGACAAGTTTTACAAATTCGTCCAAAAGTTCATCTTCTTTGACTTTCTTGATTATTTCACCTTTTTTGAAAATGTAACCTTCGCCGTTTGCACCCGCAATACCAAAATCGGCATGCTTTGCTTCTCCGGGGCCGTTTACGGGGCAGCCCATAACTGCGATAGTTATATCTTTGTCAAAGTTCATGAATTTTTCTTCAGCCGCCTTTGCCAAAGAAATCAAATCAATCCCGCATCTTCCGCAAGTCGGACAAGATACGAAATTAACCCCTTTCTTTCTGATTCCTAAGGATTTTAATATTTGGAAGCCCGCTTTGACTTCTTCAACAGGGTTTTCCGTAAGCGAAACTCTTATGGTATCACCGATACCTTCCGCGAGCAAAGTACCGAGACCAACGGCAGATTTAATAATGCCGCCTCGCAAAGTACCTGCTTCCGTAACACCCAAATGAAGCGGATAATCAACCTTTTGAGCCATTAATCTGTAAGCCTCGATTGTCGTTAACACATCGCTTGACTTCAATGATATTTTAATTTGGTCAAAATCATTGTCTTCCAATATTTTTACGTGACGCATCGCGCTTTGCACCATTTTTTCCGAAAGCGGAATATCAAGTTCTTGAAGATTTTTTTCCAAAGAACCACCGTTAATACCTATTCTGATAGGCACTTGATGTTCTTTAGCCGAATCAACAACTTTTTTTACAAACTCGTCACGTCCGATATTTCCGGGGTTAATTCTGAGCGCCGAAACACCGTTTTCAATACATTGCAAAGCAAGTCTGTAATCGAAATGGATATCCGAAATCACAGGGATTTTAACCCTTTTGACAATATCTTTTACGGCAGCGGCAGCCTCTTTATTCAATACGGCAAGCCTGATAATTTCGCAACCCGCATCTTGAAGTTCTTCAATCTGTCTGACGGTCGCTTCAACATCTCTGGTATCCGTGTTGCACATTGACTGAACGGTTATCGGATTGTCTCCGCCGACTTTAACTCCGCCGATATCTATAACTTTTGATTTTCTTCTGTTAATCATTCTAATTTCCTGTTAAAATATACTTTATAGGATAACATATTTTTAAGGAGCGGGCTATGAAAATTGCAATTATTTCAGATATTCACGGTAACGACGAAGCATTAACCGCGGTTTTAAACGACATAAACACTCAAAAATGCGATAAAATCTTTTGTTTGGGCGATTTGGCAATGGCAGGTCCAGAACCTTCCAAAGTCACAAACAAAATAAAAGAATTGTTAAAAAATAATAATTTTCTTTTAATTCAAGGGAATACAGACGAAAAACTCGGTACTTACAACAAAAATTTTGAAGAAACTTTAGACAAGCATGTTCCCGTCATGGCGAACGCTTACAGAGCGGATTTGAAAGAATTAACCGCTGATGATAAAGAATTTCTCGCAAATCTTCCCGCAAACCTTATTGTTGAAGAAAATGGCGTTAAAATCATGCTCTGCCACGGCTCACCTAGAAAAAACGACGAAAACATAACACCCGACTTGCCCGTAGAACAGGTTGAAGAAATTGTAAAAGATGCTGATGCAGAGGTTATTTTCTGCGGACATACGCATGTTCCGTGCGGATATGCGACAAACACGGGCAAAACCGTCGTAAATGCAGGCAGCGTCGGCAGACCGTTTTCGGAAACACCTAAGGCATGCTACGCGATTATCAAAATTGCCGATAACGGAGATTACGAAATCGAACACAGATTGATAGACTATGATTTCAATACAGCGGCAGAAAAACTCAAAAAAAGAGGATTTGACGGCTCCGAAAAATTGGCAGCCATGCTCATAAAAGCAACTTCAAGATATCCTCAATAGGAGCATGCCGTAATTTTGCAAAATAAAAGACCTCTTTTTCAAGAGGTCTTTTTGTTAATTATTATAAATACTTTTCAATGTTGTTTATAATAGATGATTTCGGCATCAAACCAACGAGTCTTTCTTTTGCTTCTCCGCCTTTGAAAATCAATATACTCGGCAAACTGCTGATAGAATATTCTTTCGCGGTTTTAAGGCATTCGTCCGTGTTTAATTTGTAAACATTAACTTTACCTTGGTATTCATCAGCGATTTGAGCCATAATATCAGCCATTTTTCTGCAAGGTCCGCACCAAGGAGCATAAAAATCTACGACCGTGATTTGAGCAGACTCGAGAACATGACTTTGAAAAGTATTGTCATTAACTTCCTGAATGTTAGCCATAATAGCCCTCCTAGTTTGCTAAGCACTATAACACAGACAATGATATAAGTAAATAATCACGGACGATAATACCAAATAAGCAAAAAATATAACGAATAAAAAGAAAATACTTGACATTAAATCTTGTCCCGAATATTATACTCATATGACTGCGAAAGTAGTGCCGGTGTAGCTCAACGGTAGAGCAACGGTTTTGTAAACCGTAGGTTGTAGGTTCGATTCCTATCACCGGCTAATTTAGCACTTTGAAAGGTAAATACGGGTAGGTGGCCGAGCGGCTAAAGGCGACAGACTGTAAATCTGTTCACGCGAGTGTACGGTGGTTCGAATCCACCCCTGCCCAAACTCTTTCTTATATGCCTTTGTGGCGCAGGGGTAGCGCACTCCCTTGGTAAGGGAGAGGCCACGGGTTCAAATCCCGTCAAAGGCTATTTAAACTCAAAACCTAAAATATTATATATAGGAAAACGGTAGAGATAATACAGAAAAGGAGATTAATCTCATGGCACGTGAAAAATATGAACGTACGAAACCGCACGTTAACATTGGTACCGTAGGACACGTTGACCACGGTAAAACTACATTGACCGCTGCAATTACAGCTGTATTGGCTGCTGCAGGTCAAGCACAAGCTAAGAAATTTGATGAAATCGACGCTGCTCCGGAAGAAAAAGCAAGAGGTATTACCATCTCAACTGCGCACGTTGAATACGAAACAGAAAAAAGACACTATGCGCACGTTGACTGCCCCGGCCACGCTGACTATGTTAAAAACATGATCACAGGTGCTGCACAAATGGACGGTGGTATCCTCGTTATCGCTGCAACAGATGGTCCGATGCCTCAAACAAGAGAACACATCTTGTTGGCTCGCCAAGTTGGTGTTCCCAGACTCGTAGTGTTCTTGAACAAATGCGATATGGTTGATGACGAAGAACTTCTCGACCTCGTTGAAATGGAAGCTAGAGAATTGCTTACACAATATGAATTCGATGGCGACAACATTCCTTTCATTAGAGGTTCAGCTTTGAAAGCATTAGAAGCAGTACAAGCAAACCCCTCAATCAAGAGAGGCGAAGACAAATGGGTTGACAAAATTTGGGAATTGATGGATGCAATCGATGAATACATCCCGACTCCTGAACGTGATGTTGACCAACCGTTCCTTATGCCGATTGAAGACATCTTCTCAATCACAGGTCGTGGTACAGTTGCTACAGGCCGTGTTGAAAGAGGACGTGTTAAAGTTGGTCAAGAAGTTGAACTCGTTGGCTTCGGCGAAACTAAGAAAACAACAGTTACCGGCGTTGAAATGTTCAGAAAAATGTTAGACGAAGGTATGGCTGGGGATAACATCGGTGCATTGCTTAGAGGTATCGATAAGACAGACATCCAAAGAGGTCAAGTATTGGCAGCTCCCGGATCAATCCACCCGCATACAAAATTCACAGCTAACGTTTACGTTTTGACAAAAGATGAAGGCGGACGTCACACTCCTTTCTTCCCCGGCTACAGACCTCAGTTCTACATCAGAACAACTGACGTTACCGGTACTATCCAATTCGAAGGCGAAATGGTAATGCCTGGTGATAACGTTGTTATGAACGTTGAACTTATCGCACCTGTTGCTATCGAAGAAGGTATGAGATTCGCTATCAGAGAAGGCGGACGTACCGTTGGTGCCGGTGTCGTTGACAAAATCGACGCTTAGTTTTAAAACCAATATACAGAAAAGTCGGTTCGCAAGAATCGGCTTTTTTGTTGCAAAAAATTCAGCCCTAATCAAGCATCTAATCAAACTTTCAATAAAAACGAAAAAATGTTATAATTATAAAATATAACATTTTTTGAAAGAAAATATGAAGAAAAAAACATTTTGTGTAAAAAAGCATTTTTTGCAGATTGTATTTCTATCAATTGCATTATTAACCTGCAGAAATTTAGCACAAGCCGAAAACACGCAGTTGACAAGTAAACTACAGTAAAAAACATCAAAACCGTATTCAAACGAAATGAAGATAACTAAAAATTATCCTGCAACAATTTAGGAGATTTATGGAAGAAAGCGACAAAGAAAATCTGTATAAAAACGTGATTTCTTTAGACGGAATATATGCATACAACGAAGCGGAAAAACTCGTTCCCAAAGAAAAATCTTTGACGGATTTGATGCTATACGGTCTCAGACCACAAAAAATATTGCCGACCATTGCCGTACTATATGGTTGCTTTCTGCTCAGTTTAGGCATTTTCGCAATGATTATTTCCTGCTTTATAATACTGACTTACGGAATTTATCTGCTTCGGGATAATTTAAAAATTAAAAACACGTTCCGTAGCGACGGTTGTATTATTTTGATGTTTGCGTATGCCTTTATTTGCCTCTTTTGCCTTTTGCTGCCGATATTTCAGATTATTAACAACAAAGTACCGACAGATCTCGGCTTTTTTACAAAAATGATTTATTATCACGTGTTATCACATACGACGTTCAGTTCGATTACCCCTTATTTCGCTTTCATCAACCTGTTTTTTGCATACGGATTTATCATAAATTTTGCAATAAACGAAAAAAGAGCGCCTTGGCTGTTTTATAAATTTTTCAAAGATGCCTTTGTGATAAACATCTCAGGATTTGCGCTATTGTTGGTTGCCACAATATTCTATAACATATTGACAGAACTGGGTTTTATCGACACGGCAGGATGTTTTATCTTCTTTTTTACAGCAAACTACATTGTGATTTCGACAATTGTTTGCTGGTCAAAATTTTTATACCCGCATATCTATCCCAAAATTCCACCCGAAGAATAATTGCCAAATTTTCACAACATGCCAAAAGCCATGCCTCAGTAACGAAAAGGCTGAATTTCCGCAAAAATAAAGCATTACAAGTATTAACAATCGTTAATATATTTGTAATTATTCAACAAATACATTATCATTATTAAGTGTAAGGTCAGTATTTCTGACATTTTTCAGTCTTTTTGGGTAAACAAATGTACAAATCTAAGAAAATTCTTATTTTAGATGATGAAAAAATAGTCACATCAACATTAAAAACGTTATTAAGTCTTGAAGGTTTTACGGACGCGCATTTCTTCAACGTTCCGACCGAAGCGGTTGAGTTTTTGAAAGACAATCAACCCGATGTAATCATTTCCGACTTTGTTATGCCGGAGATGAACGGTCTTGAATTTCTCAAAATTGCAAAAGAAATGTACCCCGATACCTGTATGATACTTCTTACGGGCTATGCCGACAAGGAAAACGCAGTTCGCGCAATTAACGAAGTCGGTTTGTACAAATATATCGAAAAGCCTTGGGATAACGATGATTTGATTATCAACATCAGAAACGGTATTGAAAGAAGCAATTTGATTGAGTCTTTGAAAGAAAAAATCAAAGAATTAAACAGAGCAAACGAAGAACTCGAAAGATACTCGTTGCACTTGGAAGATATGGTAAAAGCAAGAACTGCGGAACTTTCAGAGGCAAATGCAAAGTTAAATGCGGTAATTTCAAACTGCGCAGACGGCATTGTTCTTATCTCAAAAGACAAAAAGATTGAATCCGTAAACAACGCTGCAGAGACGATGTGCGGACTTTCCGAACAAATGATGAAAGCAATGTCTTTAAACGAATTGTTTATGTTTGAAAACGGCGATTCGTTTGAAGATTTGATTGACAAATTTAACGAATCGGGAATGATAAATGACGTTATCATCAAAAATGCCGTAAACGGAAACGATATTTCAACAGACATCAGTTACGCGGAAATCCCGCAAGGACACTATTACGTCTGCGTAATCAGAGATGTTTCGGCTCAAAAAGAAGCCCAAAGATTAAGAGAAGATTTTATCGCAACGTTGACTCACGATTTGAGAACTCCGTTGCTCGCAGCAATCCAAACGTTGAAGTTCTTCACGGACGGTTCTCTTGGTGAACTTACGGAAAAACAAAACCTTTTGCTCACAACAATGAGCCAAAGCAACAAAGATATGCTCGGACTTGTAAACGCACTTTTGGAAGTTTACAAATACGAATCAGGAACAATTCCTTTGACAAAATCAATGTTCTCACCGAACGAGTTAATCGAACAATGCTGCAACGAAGTCGAACCGCTTGCAAAATCAAAAGAAATCGAACTCATAAGAGAACTTGAAGCAACAGAAAATGTTGAAATTTTGGCGGACAGAAATGAAATTCGCAGAGTTATGATGAATTTGATTGGAAATGCCGTAAATTATACCGCAGAAAACGGAAAAATCTCCGTAAAAACCTCACTAAACGGAAAAGATTTTATGTTCTCCGTAAAAGACAACGGCATCGGAATTGCCCGCGCAGACATCAACAAGATGTTCAGAAGATTTTCACAAGGCACACAAAACCGTCGCTCTGTCAGCACAGGGTTAGGTTTGTACCTCTCAAAACAAATTATCGAAGCCCACGGCGGAAAAATATGGCTCGAAAGTGTCCAAAATAAAGGCAGCGAATTTTTCTTCCTCCTGCTAAATTCTGCCGAAATAAAAAATAAGGTATAACTATGAATACAATAAAAGTTCTTTTGGTCGAAGACCACACAATGACAAGACTCGGACTGCAAATGGTGCTTGAAAAAGCAGATAATATCAGCGTAGTCGGAGAAGCCGCCGACGGCAAAAAAGGTGTTGAACTCGCGAAAGAACTTTTACCCGATGTAATCTTAATGGACATCGGTTTGCCCGTTATGGACGGAATTGAAGCCACCAGACTCATTAAAGAGCAAGGCATTCAATCAAGAATTTTAATTTATACATCAAGAGATTGCGGCGATGATGTTTTCGCAGCACTCGGCGCAGGCGCTGACGGCTACATCATGAAAGGTGCCAATGAAAACCAATTAACAACCGCTATCACGGCCGTTTCGGAAGGAACCGCTTGGCTTGACCCTGCAATTGCCAAACTCGTTCTTGCAAATATCCAGCGCCAAAAACCGCAAGAACAAAAAAGCGGCTCGGCGCCCAATCCCACAAAATACAAAGAATACGGCTTAACAAAGCGCGAATACGAAGTTTTATGCTTGATTGCCGAAGGTTTGGACAATCAGGAAATTGCGGACAGACTCATTGTATCACTTTCGACAGCAAGAGCGCATGTTCACAACGTTCTCGGCAAATTGTACGTTGCCGACAAGCACAAAGCAACCGTTTTGGCATACAAAGAAGGTCTTGTATAAATGCGAAAAATTATCACGGCTATTTGCGCTATCGCTATACTTTTGAGCAACGTAGCACAAGCCGCTGACGGCATTTTGTTGTGCAAAAAAGGGGAATATTCGGGTGTTATCAACAACATCGACGACCCTAAAGAAGCACCCGCAGGCTTTGATGACGAATTACCCGATATTTTAGACCCCGCAAACTACCTTGAGCCGGAACCGACAAAAACCGAAAAATTTAAAAGCAAAATAAAACATACTTTCAAAAAAGAAAAAAAGAAAAAATCACCCTACAAGGAAAGCAAACGGGTCGAAAAACTCAAATATTCCCACATAAAAAGCCAAAATAAGGCACCAAAAACTTTTGCGGAATATTTGGAAATGAGCAAGGACGTAAAACGTGAGGATATGAAAATTCCTCGCCCGTCGTTCCAACACGACAGCAAACTTGTTGATTTGCCCGATCCCGCTCTCAGAATTACAAAATACAATAATCCCCCGGGAAGAACGGATATCGACCTTCGTCTTTTAACAAAGCAAAGACAACTGCCGACAAAATCGGTGTTATCTCCCGACAACAAACGTGTTGCATACTCTGTCGTATATTCGTATCCGACCACCCAGCAGGTTGCCTCGGAACTTTTCATAATCAATATTCCCGACGGAACATCTCAAATCAGCGCGCTGAGAGATTTTCACACGATTGAAGCAGAAAGACAACCCGTTTTAAAAACAGGTACGGATAGACTTTTTGAAAACGAAAAGAGAACTTTCGTAATTTTAGATTGGTCTGAAGACGGTCAAAAAATTGCCGTAAAAGAAAAAATCGGCGCACAAACACAAGGTCCGTGGAAAACTCAAATTCAGACTTACGACTTTGAAACAAAAAAAGGCTACCAACTCACAGCTTTGCCCGAAGCCGTCAGATATTACTGGAAAACCCGTCATAACCTCGATTTGATTGATTATATGTGGGATATCTATCCGCTCGGATGGGATTTGTACAACAAAGACCGAATTGTAGCGTTCGCATACGCTTACGGCAAAAATAATTCGGGCATAAAATTCCTCGGTACGTGGAGTATCGACTACAAAAATCAACGTACGGAATTAATGTCCGAAGACGCTACCGATTTTGAAGTTTCAATCAACGGTTTCAAACTTCAACTCAAGCGGGAAGAATCTTATTAAAAGTTTCAATACTTTCAATCATTTGCGCCTTATCGAATATTTCAAATACAACTGACGGCGAAACACCTTCGGTTTTAAGCGCATCCACGACGCCTAAAAAATTCACCGTTCCGTATTTTAAACCAGCGTGGTCGTCATTGGTTTTGAAATTATTGTGCAAATGCATGTGGTGCAAGCGTTTTCCGTACACCTTAATCCATTCCGTAACAGGCATATCAGAACACAAATTTGCGTGTCCCGTGTCGAGACAAATCTTCAAATTCGGAGAATTTACCGCATCAACGATTGTCAAAATATTATACGGGTCAAAGTCCAAAACGTTCTCCAACACGGCAGTTACTCCGTTGTCCTCAAAGTTTTTGATAAATTCCGACCAAAAAATCACCGAAGATTTTTGATTGTTTTCAATAGAAACCCTGTGCTTCATTCCCTTGTGTCCCGAGTGAAAAACGACCGTCTTTGCACCCACCGCCATTGCTGCCTCGAAAGATTGCATATATCTTCTCTTTGCAACCTCGCGGAGTGCGGCATCCTTGCTTCCGGGATTCAAGTCAGAAAACATTGCGTGCAAAGTAATATTCCCCGAAAAGCCCGCCGTTTGCTCTTTTAAAGACGAAATTATCGATGCAAAATCCTCATCAACAGCCTTAGCATTCGGCAATCTGCTTATCTCTAAGCCGACACCCAATTCTTCCGCCAACTTTGCCGATTCTTTGATTGATTTTTCAACTGATGATGTAATTAAAATTTTCATAAAATTTCTTCTTCATCTTCGTATAAATTTGTTCTGTACACGTCAAGTTCTGTTTGCATAATATTCTCTAAACGCTCGGTCGTCAACTCGTCGATATCAAAATAATGTTTTTCCGTGCTTGAAGAGCCGCGCAAAACGTTCTTTATCAACACCATAATCGACGGAAAATCCTCGAATTTTATACTTATTTTTAAAGACAAAAATGCACCCGAAACAATAAACGACATCTCTTTTTCGCTATTTATCTGTGAAATTTTTGTATCGAAAAATTTAGGCTCATAAATCGCCTGCATTTTGAAAAACGTCGGTGTCACGACCTTTTCCAAACGTTTTAAAATCGAAGCTTTTGTAAGAAGTTTGTCCTTTTGAGAGGAAATTGTTTTTGAAGAAGTTTCAAAATCCGACGGAACAAAAATGAATTTTTCAGAGGTCGTAAGCGCCCTTGCCAACTGCTTATTCAAAATCTTTTCAAGTTCCGAAAATGTCGCACAGAAATTATCCGCAGCCGTTGCCGAAACAGTAACTCCGTCAAGCCTTTCCGAAATTCTTTCAAAAAGTTTTTTCGCCCCCGATTCATCCGTGTTCGGCAAAATCAAATAAACTTTTTCATCAGGTGCAAAACCTGCAATATCATTAGAGCGAATGACGTTTTTAACAATTTTTCCAAGTTCCGTGACGGGAAGTTTCGATTTACACAAAATGTCCGCCGAAATCACCATAACGATTGATTTTTCGTGATTTTCAGAGATTTTTGCATATTCTTTTTCAAAAACCTTTTGAGTATGAGTTTTTTGAAAGAAGCCCGTATTTTGCTCTGTAACATTCAAAAACGACAATATATCGGAGTTTCTGTTTGCCAAATCCGAAGCACGTTTTCTCTTCAATGCCCACATAACCCGCATAATCAGCGCCGTTTCGTCAACATTAACGCTCATAAAATCGTCAATTCCGAAATCGAATGCGCTGCAAAGCAAATCGCTGTCCTCAAACTCCGAAAGCATTATAAAAACTGACTTTTCCAAAGATTTTATCTCTTTGAACTCTAAGATTTTTTTCGTATCCTGATAATCTTTTATATGAAAAAATACAATATCGGGTGAGAGATTTTGTAACTCGTTTTTTGCTTCCAAATATCCGCAAGAACCAATCAAGTCGGTCTTTCTGAGCAACAAAATTTTTGATATAAAATTTTTTGCAAAAGTTTGATTATCGGAAATTACGAAAATATTATACTTTTCCAAAGTCGCTCCAAACTACATTACGCGAACAAGGTAAATGCTGACGAGTCCGAAGTAAATAGCAAGACCTAAAACGTCGATTGTTGTTGCGATTACAGGACCCGAAGCAATTGCAGGGTCAACATGCATTTTCTTCAAAATGAACGGTGTCAAGGTACCAAGCAAGGTCGCCATTGTCATATTTATCGTCATTGCTACTCCGACAACAATTCCGAGTTCAAAATTGTGTTGCCAATGCCAAGTAACCAAAGAAACGAGAACACCGAACAACATACCGATTAAAAATCCGACACGTAATTCCTTCCAAATATGGTACAATGCCGAATTTAAAGTAACCTGACCTGTCGACAAACCACGTGTCATAAGCGTAATACTTTGAGTACCGATATTTCCGCCCAAGCCCGCAAGCAACGGCATAAATATCGCAATTATCGGCAAAGCATTCAACGTGCTTTCAAACCTGCTCGCAACGTTAACCGCGACAAATTCACCGATTAACGTAATGAACAACCACGGGCATCTCGCTCTTACAGCATCAATCGTTGAACCGAAAATGATTTCGTCCTCGTCGACCAAATCGGTCGAAATACCCGATGTTTGGTAAATTTCTTCGGTAGTTTCTTCTTCAATAATATCTTGAGCATCATCCCAAGTAATCATCCCCTTCAACCTGTTATACAAATCCACAACAGGCAATGCGGAATATTGATACTTCATAAACACATCCGCAACCGCATCTTGAGGGTCGTCAATATGAAGTTTGACGATGTCTCGGGTCATGATTTCTTCAATTTTTGTTTTATAAGGCTTTGTCAGCAATGCTCTCAAGCTGACTACACCCAAAAGGTGCTTTTGCACGTCGGTAACGTACAAATAATAAAGTTCAATCTCATCTTTTTCCGCGCGAGTTCTGATAAAAGACAAAACATCCTCGACCTTCATATCCTTATTAACAGTCAAAACGTGAGGCGTCATAATACCGCCTGCTGTATCTTCCTTATAAGAAAGAAGTTCTCGAATTTCCGTCGAAACCTTTGCAGGAAGTTGATTCAAGTAACTTTCTGTTTCATCCTCTTCCATTTCCGCAAAGACGTCTGCAACCTCGTCGTGAGGCATTTTCATAATGAGTTTTGCAGCCTGTTCTTCACCGAGTTCGGAAAGAATTTCGACCTGCATTTGCGCAGGTGCATACTCTAACATTTCAGCAGCTTTGTCTTCTTCAATAGCCTTAAAAGCAGTGAGGCGTTCGTCAGGTTTCAATACCTGCAAAATTTCAACCAAGTCGGCACAATGATAACTGTCAAGAATTTCTCGCAGCCCTTTATCATTGTGATTGTCAATTGCTTCACGTATTCTGTCTGAAATATTTTCTAAATTGAGCATATCAGTTGTAACCATTCTGCAATGATTATAGCCCAAACTTTTTCGGTTGTATATTTTTCTTCTTTGAAATTTTTTCAAAAATTAATTATTTTTTCAAATAATCAACAATTGCAAAAAGTCCCAAAATATAACTGTTTTTTCCAAAACCCGTAATCTGTCCGATACAAGCGGGTGCGGTAAACGATTTATGTCTGAATTCTTCACGAGTATGAATATTTGAAAGGTGAATTTCAACCGTCGGAATTTGAACAGCCAAAAGCGCATCTCTCAAAGCAACGCTGGTATGAGTATATGCAGCAGGATTGAAAATTATTCCGTCATATTTACCTTTTGCAGCCTGAATTGCATTGACCAATTCACCCTCGATATTGTTTTGATAAAAATCAACACAAACGCCGAGTTCACGACCTTTTTCGCAAACTTCCTTTTCAATATCCGCAAGTGTTGTCGTGCCGTATTTTTCGGGTTCACGAGTTCCCAAAAGATTCAAATTCGGTCCGTTTAAACATAAAATCTTCATTATTTGCTCCGAGATAAATATTTATTTTCTATCAAATGTCTTGTTTCTTCTCTGACAATTCTGTCGATTTCAAATATTTCATCAATATCGGGATGCATAACGGGTTTGTGATGCATAACCATATCTTCTACAATATTTGAAATTTCACCCAAAGAAATTTTTCCGTCCAAGAATGCATAAACGGCTTCTTCGTCGGCAGCATTCAAGCAAACCGTATAAGAACCGCCCTTTTTGCCGCATTCGACAGCAAGTTTCAAAAGCGGAAATTTTTCAAAATCAGGCTCTTCAAACGTCAACTTAGCAATTGTTGCAAAGTCGAAAGAATCCGTCTTAATGCCCTTTACTCTTTCGGGATAGCAAATCGCATACTGAATAGGAATATGCATACTGGGCAATCCCAATTGAGCGATTACGCTGCCGTCATTGTATTCAACCGCACTATGGACAACGCTTTGAGGGTGAATAACCGTTTTAATGTTATCATAATCAACATTAAACAAATGATGGGCCTCAATAACTTCCAAGCCTTTATTCATAAGGGTTGCTGAGTCGATTGTGATTTTCTTACCCATATTCCATCTGGGGTGAGCCAAAGCCTGCTCTTGAGTAGCCTTTCTCATTTCCGCAACATGCTTATGCAAAAACGGTCCGCCCGATGCGGTGATTATCAATCTTCTCAAACCTGCTTTATTGTTTAAGCATTGGTGAATTGCGCTGTGTTCGCTGTCAACGGGAAGTATGTTAACACCGTTTATAGCCGCCGCTTTCATAACGATATCGCCTGCCATAACAAGAGTTTCTTTATTCGCAAGCGCTATATCAATATGATTTTTTATCGCGGTCAATGTCGGTCTGAGACCGATTTTTCCCGAAACGGCAACCAAAATAATATCGTTGGATTTATCGGAACAAAGTTCGACCAAACCTTCATCGCCGTATACGATTTCCAAATCCTTATATTTTTTCTCCAAAATGCAAGCACACTCTTGCGAGCCGACGCAAACCTTTTTCGGATGAAACTTTTCAATTTGTTCCGACAAAAGCGGAATGTTGTGTCCTGCGGACAACGCAACTACTTCAAATTTTCCGCCTAACTTTTCCAAAACCTGTAAAGCCTGCGTACCGATTGAACCTGTTGAACCTAAAATAGTAATCTTCTTAGCCATAATACCCATTATAATATCAAACTTATATATAATGCAAAAAAAATTTTTTATTTAAGAATTGTAAAAATGACACTTAAAAACTAACGAAAAAATTTTTGGTCATGTTTTGATATGACCGATGGTAAGAATATAGGTAAGAAAAACACATGCAAATTCAAGGAATTTCAGCGGTAACAAATCCCCTTCAAGTCAAGAGAAATCAACCGCAAGCACAAGAAAACACACAACAACAGCAACAACCAAAGAGAGAACAACTTCCCGCAGATATGCTCGTAAGAACAGAAGACGGAAGATGGGTATCAAAATCAATTAATCCGCAAACAGGTGACGTTATGGTTAATGTTTCAAAAATTAACTGGAGCGCAACCGGAGTATTGGATTCAACAGATACAATATCTATATCGGAAAAAAATCCGACAGTCGGAACAAGAACCGTTGTCGACTATGAACATAATGCCGTATCAAAAGGCATCGTAACAAATCCGTTGACATACAACGAAACACATAAAGCACTTGTAACGGAAAGAAAAGACCCTATCACTCACAAAACCGTTGCAAGAGAAACATATACAATGTCAGAAGTCCCAGGTATCTATAACGTTACCGAAACAGACGCACTCGGCAGAACAAAAGTAATCACATCTGCTCACAAAACTCCTGACGGCGGAATTTACATAAGCAAAAACATGACCAGCCTCGACGGAACAACGACAACTTATCGTTATTCAAAATCAGGTGACGGCAACCACGTAAGAATGTACAACCAAATTACCGACAAACAAGGTAATCCGCTCTCAACAGTCAGCAGAACTTACGACAGAGTAAACGACAACCTCGCATACTCATCCGTAAACGGCAGACAATATACAATCGAACAAAAAGGTAAAAATACAGTAATTACAGACAACTTCGTAAACGAACAAACTGTATTGAACGAAAAATCCTTCAACGTTCCTTTCTACAAAAAGCCGTTGCTCGCTCTTCTCGGCAAAGTTCAAGGTTTCACTCCCGAACAATCCAAAGAACAAGTAACAGGTGATTTATTAAAGACTCTCCCCGGAGACGCATTAATAAATATGAGCAAAGACGTTAAGTACATTGTACCTTTGAAAGACGATTTAGATTCCGCATTTATGGGATATTTCGGTATTCTTAACTGCAAAAAGGATGAATTTGTAATCAGCCACGAACTCGGTCACAGTATGGATACATACTTGAAGCCCGAATACAAACAAATGCAAGCTGAAATGAAAGCGGCTGCCGAAGCAGGCAAACCTGTTCCCGAATTTTTGGCAAACCCGATTGCAGACAACCCCGAATTTCAAAAAGAATACTTCAATGAAAGAGCAATGTTCATAAAAGCATTCCCGAGTTTCAAAGAAGAATACATCGACTACTTTATCTTTGAAACAGACGGTCAATCTGACAGAGGAAGAAAAGAAACCGTTGCGGAAACAAACGCAATGAACAGCCAAAAACCTGTTCCGCCGGAAATCTTGGCTATGAGAACTCAAGTTCTTCAACAATACTTCCCCAGAACAATCGCAGTTGCAACAAAATTAACAACACCGATTGCGGTTGCGGATGAAAAACCTATCGTCTAACCGACAAAACCATAACAAAAAGGAGTGTTCCAAAAGAACGCTCCTTTTTATTTGTCCGAAAAATCATATTTAATACATATAAATCTGACTGCTTTGAGTATATGTATTTCCGTTATCATCCTCGGAAGTTACCGTATCTTCGGAATTGTTTTTGGAAGAATAAGCATCTTGCGAAACGGGAATGAACTTTGAAACCTGAGGTTTAACAACGGTAAATTCGCATTCCGCAAAGTAGTCGTTAGAGCCGACCTTTACGGATTTATTTGTGCAAGCGGAAATAGGCAAGTTCGTGGAGAAATTGCCGGAAACGGCAATGCCGTTGCAATAAGAAGGATAATTTTCCGATTGACCGTAAGCCGCGCAATATGCTTCTTTAAAGGTATACGGTTTCTTTGTAGTTTTGTTGATTACCAACGTTGTCGGATGGCGCATTGCGTTAATCGCCTCAGTCTTTTTAGCAGTACCCATATATAAAATGTTTCTGACTTTTATAACCGCATTGAAATAGTTTGCATCATTTGCGGGAGTACCCAAAGGAAGAACCTCTCCGCTATCAAATACCGCAAAAGAAATAATGTCTTTTCCCGTAACATTCGGTTTTTTGTTTCCGTTTACGTCAAAAGTGACAACGCGATATCCTTTAGTCGTACCGCTTTGAGCAATTTTATTTGAGACATATACCAAATAGCCGTTAATTAATCTGAAGTTTTCGGTTGCACTTGTAACTTTTGTACCTTCAGCGCCCAAAGAACCGTATGGAGAAGAAAGTGTTGCGCCCGAAAAAGTCGTGCAATTGATAGAAGATGCCGTTCCCAAAACCTTGGACAAGCCTTTGCAAAAATCCTGTCCGCCGTTAGCACCGCCATAATTCAACAAGTTTGCATTAGATTGACCCGCAAGTCCGTCTGCAACACATTGCGAGTAATTAGCGGTTTGAGCGACGCTATCGCAAGAAAAAGACTTCAGCGAGCCGCCATAAGTTTGAGCAGCCATGTGTCCTACTGCGATTTTCAAATCTCTATACAAATGATAACAAGTAAAGGTAAACTTCTGTTGTTGAGTTTTTACGGTTTGTATTGACAATACCGATAAAATACCTATTAACAAAAGAACAATCAATATTTCGCCAAGTGTAAAACCTTTTCTTTGCATTTATACCCTTCTAAGTATTTTTAAACAATCTTCATACGTTGCCGCTAAAATTATATCATTTTTTAATCCCAAATTAAACGCATTGACATCAAGAACAGATATATTTTCTTCAACGGCTATAACCTTAATGCCCTTTGCAATTGCATTTGTAACAATTGAAGACCCTAAAGAATTTACAGGCATAACGAGGGCGTTTACGTCATTTACGGAAACACAATCGTCAACAATTCCCTTTTTAATTAACGGCGCATTGTTGAGTCCCAAAAGCAAACATGGCAAAAACGTCGGGGTAATATATTCCGCGGCAGCCTTTGGGTGAACGATATCGGACTTGATTGAATAATCGTCAAAAGCAGGCGCATGCACAACGGGAACGGATAATTCTTTCGTCAAATAATGAGAGATAATCGCCTCGGCTCCGCCGACAACATCCACCGCTTCTCCCGAAGAATAATCATCCTCTTCAGGCTCATCAAATCGACAAACCACCGCCAAAACATCCGCGCCTCTATCAAGCAGCCTTTGTCCTGCAACTTTTAAGGTTTCAACATTTTCCACCATGCCCGAAGATATTCCGCACTCGGTATTGAAAAACTTCACACCCGCATCTTCATCGGAAATTTCATAGCCCATAATATCAATACCGTAAACCGTTTTCACGGCATTCATCGTATTTATATGAACATTCAAGACATCTTGCGGAACGAATTTGTCAAAAATCACCCCGATTTTGTTATGTTTTGAGGGTTTAAGAGAAACATTTCCCTTAAACAATTCCGTAATCGTGTAGCCTTCCGTGTAAAGCATATTGTCTGAAATAGCCGAAAAGCAGGCAGCATTAACAACATTAGGGTTTACGATAAGCGGAAATTCTTCCGCGATTTTTCTCGCATAAGCCCCTGCATCACCTGCAAAACCGCCGATTTTTGCCCCTATTCCCGTAGGAACTATGAACGCTGTGTATTTTTTCTTTTCCATAATCTAAAATGCCAAAAAGTCGTTTACATTCATAACGTGGCAAGTTTGACCCTGCGTGATAATTCTTGTGCTGAAATCCGTCGCATCCGTTTTGATTGTTTCAAATGTGTTGTAATGCATAGGAATAACTTCTTTTGCTCTGAGCATTTTTGCGGCAATAACAGCTTCATCAATCCCCATTGTGTAATGTCCGCCGATAGGAAGCATTGCATAATAAGGTTCATAGAGTTCACCGATGAGTTCATATTCTCTCGTCAAGCCCGAATCACCCGCGTGAAAGATTTTAACACCGTCAACATCTATTAAAACAGATGCTGCAACACCGCCGTATTGACCGTTCGGCAATGTATTAGTGTGAGTTGCGGGCAAAAATCTAACCGTACCGAAACCGAAAGGAATTGCATTTCCCAATCCGACCCCGACCGCTCTTACACCTTGTTGTTGGCAGTAAATTCCTGTTTCAAAAATAGCAATAACTTCAGCGTTTTTGTATTTTGCAATCTGAATTGTATCTCCAAAATGGTCTCCATGCCCGTGAGTTACAATGATATGCGTAATAACTTCTTTATCAAGGTCAAAATTAACCGATTTGTTATGCAAAAACCACGGGTCAATCAAAATGCCGTAGTTTTCTGATTTTATGTAAAACGCGCTGTGTCCTAAATATTTTATACCGTCTGCCATTTTTGCCTCCTGTTTCATAACCAAAATTATATAATAAAAATCATTTTTTCGGTTGTTGACGATTTCCCCCTTTATCATTAAATTACAAATAAAGACGACAGAAATTTGAAAGGATACAGTTATGCAACAAGGTTTTGCGCAAAATTACAAAATAAGAACGTCTGTTTTGGTATTTTTAAAAAACTCAATGGCTCCGTTAGTTTTATATTTTGACAATCCGCAAAAAGAATACATGGAACTTCTTGAAATTTGCAAAAGCCAAAGCACGATTGCAAAAATTATCGAAAAAGAAACTCTCGGTCCGGTAAAAAGAGTTGCATTTTTGTCAAACCAAATTTGCGCAGTTGCAATGCAGGAAGAACAAGTTATGGCATAAATGCCGATGCCGAGGCAGACGTAAATTTATGTCTGTTTAAAGCATCTTGCATTTCCTGATAAGTTGCTTCATATCCGACTTGTCCCATTTGTGCGTACAAATAATCATAGAGCATCTCTCTGTTAGGATGCGCAAACGGGTCAAGATTAAGCAGCAATGCGTGAATTAACATTGATACAATGTACATAGAAACAAAATAGCCCATATAATAAGGGGTTATTTCGGGAATTGTCATTGTAATATTCGGACGTTGATGGTTAATCAACGTCATTTTTGTTGCGTTCAACTCTGCATCCATAAGGTCGGACAACGATTTTCCGCGCAAATAACCTATCGGTGTATTGCCAAAGAAATTCGGTATAATATTGTCAGTCGTAAAGTTTTTGATTTTAAAGAAGTTAATAAGTTTGTTATTTTTACCTTGATGGAACATTTGAAGCAAAGTGTCCTGATCCGTGCAACCGTATGCCGTATACGGGATGTAACTAACGTTTACATCATTGCCGTCTCTGTCTTTTGTTTGACACAAAGCATCAGCCATTACTCTTGAACACCATTTTGAAACTGATTTTAATCTCGAAGAATACGGCATTATGACAGAAACATTTTTGCCTTTATCCATAGACAAAGCATGTTGAAGAACAGAGATTTTTGCAGCCTCGTTACGGCTCAAATCCGTACTCAACATTGTTTCGATTGCGTCTTTTGCACCCATCAAAAATTCTTCTACGTTAATTCCCAACAATGCCAAAGGCAAAATACCGCATTGAGAAAAGATTGAATATCTTCCCGCCATATTATAAGGAATGTCAAAGAACTTGTAGCCCTCTTGTTGGGATAATTGTCTCAAAATGCTGGCTTCGGCGCCTGCACATGTAACCATGTGCATCCTGTAATTTTCGCCGATTTCATATTCCAATCTTCTTTTCGCAAGCATAAAAGACGACATCGTAACAGGACTGACGCCGTTTTTGGAAATTGTTAAAAACAAAGATTTTTTCATATTTCTGATACTTGCAAGACCGTTAATTTCTTCGGGGTCAACATTATCTATTATGTCAAAAGTCGGATAGCCGTTTCTTGCATTAGAGTCGAGCGAATTTCTGTACGGCATTAAAAGAGCATCAACAATTGCTCTGATTCCGACGGTGGGACCTGCCGCGCAAAGCATCCAAAGGTGGTCAAACTTTCCTCTGACCATATCGGAATATTCCAAAACCTCCGCAACGGACTTTCTGTCATCGCAAAAATTCAAAAACTGATATTTTGAACCCTCAACATTTCTTTCAAGGTTGATATAATTTAATATTTCAACTATTTTATCCGCGTATTTTTTAAATTCAAAATCGACGTTAATACCGTGTTCCGAGCCGATAACTTCTTCTCGGACATTGGTATAATCAAATTCTATATCCATAATGTTATTAATGTTGCCCTTCCATAAAAATTTTAACAGATTAGAAATAGTTTTTAAAGTGTTAGGTGTGCCATATTTTTACAAATGTTTAACAAATTTTATGATACTATTCGGATATGAAAGAATTGGAATTTATAGATATCATAAAAAACACATTGACCGATAACAGTTTTATCGGAAATGATTGTGCCGATTTGAAAGACATTGGTCTTTTTATAACGCAGGATTCTTTGGTTGAGGATGTTCATTTTACGCTCGCAACAACAACCCCGTTTGAACTCGGACAAAAAGCCGTAGCGGTAAATATCAGCGATTTAGCATCGACTTTATGCAACCCCGAATACATCTCTGTCGGATTTTCCGTACCCGACACAATCTCAAACGATTTTGTCAGAGAATTTTACAGAGGAATTGACGAGGCTTGCAAAAGATACAACGTCCGCGTAACGGGCGGAGACATAACATCTTCAGACAAGGTTTATATCTCAATCACGGCAATCGGAAGAAGACGTCACAGTATTGATACGGGGAGAAATTTCGCAAAAGATGGCGATTTTATTCTTTCGACAGGATTTTACGGCTCAAGCGCAGCAGGACTTTTTGCCTTGCAAAACGACTTAAAAGTTTCTCAAGAAATTTTGTCCGCACATCTTACCCCCGTTGCAAAAATCGAAGAAGCCCACATTATGGGAAACCACGTTGAAGAAAACCTTTGTACAATGGACTCGTCAGACGGACTTGCAGATGCTTTATATAAAATTTCAAAAGCATCAAATGTTTCTATTGACGTAAATTTCGATGACATTCCCGTGCTTGATGAAGTAAAAACTTTGGCGAAAGAAAACAACATAAACCTTGAAGATTGGGTACTTTGGGGCGGAGAGGATTTTGAACTTATATTCTCTGTTCCGTATTATATCTTCTCGATAATGGATATGACAAAATTCAAATACATCGGAACGGTAAAATCCGCAAACGGCACACCGACAGTAACCGTTCATAAAAAAGATGAAGACATTATCATCGACGATGAAATGTTTCAGAGAAAATCTTACAATCATTTCGGAGGCTAAATGGCAATAATAAAGGCTGTTGTGACGGCAGGCGGAACATCCAGAAGGTTTGGAAATTCAAACAAATTGTTTGAGGATTTGTGCGGAAAACCCGTTTTAAAATACGCGGTAGATTTGTTTACTGAAATGGGTTTTGAGGTAATAATTCCGTCTCACGCAAGTTTTATGGCTGATGTTGAAGAACTTTTCAAGGATTATAAAAACGTAAAAGTCATAAGGGGCGGACTAACGAGACAGCAATCCGTATACAGAGGTTTGCAGGAAGCGGGCGGAAGCGATTATGTAATCATCCACGACGGTGCAAGACCTTTGATAAAAAAAGAAGTTGTCGAAAAGTGCATTGAAAAAGCGAAAGAAAAAAGAGCCGCAATCGTTGCCGTAAAGACAACAGACACAATTAAAACGGTTGATATTGACAAAAAAATCACGGGCACTCCGAACAGAGCAAACCTTATTAACGTTCAAACCCCGCAAATTTTTGAATATTCTTACATTTTGGAAGCCCACGAAAAGAACAAAGACAAAAGTCTGACCGACGATGCCTGCCTGATTGAAGAAATCGGCGGAGAAGTTTATTACGTTGAGGGTGATTATTCCAATATTAAAATCACAAATCAAATCGACATTGACTATGCAAAATTGTTGCTTGCAAGTCAAAAATAAATTTGTTAATCTTAATTTACCGAAAATAAAAAAGGGATATACGATATGAGTTTTTCAAAAAAGATTTTAAGTTTCACGGCGGGAATGTTATTTCTCGGAATGATGACAAACTGCGCGCAAGCAGAGGAACAATTTTCCAAAGCGCCTTATCAGTCAATATTTTATGTAAATGACATTCACGGACAATTGCCGACTATGATAAAAATCACGAATGCATCGGCACAATTTGATGCGGTTGTGAGCAAGTTGGACAATGTCGATTCTTTTAAATTATCATCAGGAGATATTTTTATCGGCT
>SAMEA104315436__coassemble_872_pt1 | contig 33657 bp, 30 predicted proteins | sample SAMEA104315436__metabat2_low_PE_043 | metagenome-assembled genome bin SAMEA104315436 (sample SAMEA104315436) | gut metagenome | biome: Monkey gut; feature: monkey-associated habitat; material: faeces | place: China | collected 2013
TATCTGTCATCAAGAATTCCTTTTTACCTTGGTCTCGGAAATATTCACAAACCGAAGTCGCGGTGTGCAAACATTTTTGTCTGATTAGAGGGGGCTGGTCGCCTGTTGAGCAGACCAAAACAGATTTTGCCATACCTTCGGGACCGAGTGAATCTTCAACGAACTCTTTAACTTCACGACCCCGTTCGCCGATTAGTGCAACCACGTTTACATCCGCGTCGGAATTTCTTGCAATCATACCCAAAAGTGTCGACTTACCAACCCCTGAACCTGCGAACAAGCCCATACGTTGTCCGCCCCCGAGGGTGAGAAGTGAGTCAATCGCTCTTACACCGCATGAAAATTTCTCCGTAATAATAGGTCTGTCGAACGCTTCCGGCGGCGGGTTATCAATATGCATCCAAGTAGCGTCGGTTGTGTCCAAAGGGCGCCCGTCAATAGGTTCACCCAATGGTGAGATAATTCTGCCGAGCAAAAAATCACCCATCGGCACGGTAATCGGGTTGCCTGTTGTTGTAACCAATGCACCTTGACCGATACCCGAGCCGTCGTATAATAAAAGTAATTGAGCGTATTCACCTTTGAAAGCAACTACCTCAGCGGGTTTTCGCTCGCCGTTATATGTCTCGATAAAGCACAAATCACCGACTTTCAACCCTGGAAGATTAACTTCAACCGTCAAACCCAAAAGTTTGGAAACGGAACCTTTGTAACTGAAAATCGGCGTGTTTTGAATGATATCAAACGCACGCTTTTTTGTGAACTCTATTGATTTTATCATGCTTTGATTAAGTTCCATTATCCGTTATTCCCAAAGTTATAGTCTTGAATATACGATTCACCGATTGTATCAACCGCTTCGACTCTGATATCCGTAATCAATTCTGAATATGAAATTACGACGATAGTCGGAATGTGACGTTCCAAAAGTTGATAGAGAGGAAGTCTGATACGCGGTGAACAAAGGATTACAGGCTGACGACCGATGTTTTGGTGAGCCCTCATAAGTGTTTGAGCCGAAGATTCAATCAACTCTTGAACCTGCAAGGGGTTCAACAGGAACATCGTACCGAGTTCGGTTCTTTGGCAACTGTCATCCAAAGTTTTTTCCCAATCGGAAGAAAGGGTAAGCGCATACAACACTTTATCGGAAGTAGCGTGTGAAAGACAAATTTGTCTGCCCAAAGCCGCTCTAAGACGTTCCGACAAAATATCAGGTTCTTTTGAAAATCTCGCATAGTCGCAAAGACGTTCAAAGATGAACATAATATCCTTAATAGAAACTTTTTCTCTGATTAAGTTAACAAAAATCTTACGCAAATCCGAAGTTGAAATAATCGTCGGAACAAGGTCGTTTACGAGAGTCGGGTCTTGGCTCTTTACAAGTTCCATAAGTTTCAAGACGTCAGTTTTTGTCATAACTTCGTCAACATATTTTCTTACACTTTCCTGCAAGTGCGTAACGATAACGTCAACAGAATCGACTTGAGTTAAACCGTCACGAGGATCAAAATCGTCAGGATTTAACCAATAAGCCTGTGTTTGGAACGTCGGGTCTATACCGACAATTGCGTCTTTCGGAACATCTTTGCCCAAAGCATCCCATTGATCGGCGATAACCATGTTTTTACCGGGGTAAACAGAACCTGTTGCAACCGTATTACCACGAATTGCAATCATATATTCATTCGCTTCCAACGCAGATGAGTCCATAATACGAATATTCGGAATGATGAAACCGAGTTCATCGGTAACTCTTTGACGTAAAGCAGCAATCTTCGGAAGCAATTGACCTTCTTGGTCAGGGTCGGCAATAATCAACAAGCCTGAACCGACTTGCAAACTCAATACGTCGACACCTAAACGCTCGTACATTCTGTTCGGGTTTACCAAGTCCTGCATGTTCTGACGAACGCTTTCCAATTGGCCCAATTGAGCCTGAACGTCTTGGTTAACCAATACCGAGAATGCCGAAATTGCGATAATTGATGCATACAAAATGAACGGGAACCAAGGCAAACCAGTAAAAGGTCCTGTAACACCAATAAAAAGCAAAAAGGCAGCTGCAAAGAACAAACTGAAAGGTTTGCTCAAGATTTGAGATTCCAAATCTTTACCCAAAGAGGGGCTTGCTGCGGTTGAACGGGTCATTACGATACCAGCCGAAACCGCCATCAAAAGCGAGGGCAACTGAGCGGACAAACCGTCACCGATGGTCAACATTGTATATTTTTGAACTGCTTCATCAATTGCCAAACCGTTTTGCAAAACCCCAATCAACAAGCCGCCGACAATGTTGATTACGGTAATGATGATACCTGCCATAGTATCACCTTTTACGAACTTCATAGCACCGTCCATTGAACCGAACAAACTTGATTCACGTTGCAAGTCTTCACGTTTCTTGACCGCTTCTTCAGGAGAAATCAACCCCGCGTTAAAGTCGGCATCAATCGTCATTTGTTTACCGGGCATTGCGTCCAATGCAAATCTGGCAGAAACTTCGGCGATACGTTCGGCACCTTTGGTGATTACCATGAACTGTACGACAGTGATAATCAAGAAGATTACGAAACCTACAATCATATTACCGCCTGTTACGAACTTAGCGAACGCGTTAATCAAATCGCCTGCCTCACCTTTTGCAAGAATTGAACGGGTTGATGCAATTGACATAACCAATCGGAACATTGTACCGATAAGGATAATTGACGGAAATGATGATAATTCAAGAGGTTTTGTAATATACAAAGAAATCATCAATAGCACAACACCGAGCGTAATATTGAATGCAATTGCCATACTGATAAGAAACGGCGGTAACTCGACAATCAAAATGACGACGAGAACTATAACAAATATTGCCAATACGATTTCGCTGAACGGATTACCGCCTGCGGGTCTTGCCTGTGCCACTTATTACCCCTGTTGTACCTTCTTAAAAGCCTGTTCCAAAATCGAAAGCCCCGTATCAATTGTAGCATCAATAATACCGTTTGAAGTAACTATTATCGCACCACCCGAGGTGATATTGTCATCAGGAACGACTTTTATCCTTGCCTCAATAGAATCTGCCGACAAAAATTCGGGCAAATTCTCTTTTACGGTAACGACGTCTTGAGGCGAAACCTTTACCGTTATTCTATTTTCGAGTTTAAACGTATCTCCTATCGCAGATTTTATCAAACTCAAAAGTGCAGTTTTATCCTGCTCAATTTCTTTATTAATGATTTTTTTCGCAATTTCCACCGAAATATCAAGAATACAAGGCGAAATCATATTAAACATATCGTCTTGATACTTAAAAAATCCGACAATCGCATCTCGCAACGCTTGAATGTCTTGTTCCGCATTTTCAATCCCGATTTTGTGACCTTCTTTTACGGCTTGCTCTCTGATTGAATTTGCTTCTTCTTGCGCCCTTGAGACCGTATTTCTGTCGTCAATACGTCTGTATCCTCTGCGTCTTGAGCCTTGACGACGTTCTTGTCTGGAGTCAAAAACAATATCTTCAAAACTCAATGGAACTTGAGGTTCGGAAGATTGTTGAACAGCGGAAGGTGACGGTAACGATGACGGAATGTCATTATTTACCGCTGATTGAGGTTTTGGCTGTTCTTTTTGACTACTTCTTTTTATTATCATTTATTTTTTCTTCCACATGAGAGCATATAATGTTCAACATCGGTACGGAAATTTTCCAACTTTCAAACCCCTCGGGATTTTCGATAACCGTCGATATAAACGGACGCTCTGTTTCCATGATAGATTCAAGCACATCTTGAGGAGCCGCTTTTACATTTCTGCCGAAAGCGCGCATCATCTTCGGCAAACTTGTACCCTCTGTTTTTGGCATCTTGGATTGGAAATCCTTTAAACATTGTGCCAACAATTGAGGGTCAATTTTTTGTTCCAAATCATCCAACTGCATATATTGAGCAACAATATTTGCATCAGATTGGGAAAATTTATTTAATAAAGTCGTAACTTTATCTTTAGGCAATTTTTTTGCAATCAAAGCAAATGCTGCCAACTTCAAAATCTTCAAGTCACTAGCATTATCCAATGCTTCGTTGTCGGATTTTGCCATTTCATCAATATTTGATTGATTAGCGGCATTTTGGGCTTGTTGTTGGGTCAAAATACCACGTTTCATCAAATCGGCAAGTGCATCATTGTATGCCTTTTTAACGTGGTGTTCGACAAGACCTATCATCTGGTCTTGCGGCAAGTTTTTCAAAGTTGCCTGTTTTGCAATTTCAAAAATCGTGAACGCAATTTTTTGCATAATTCCGTCACGATATTGGTGCGGAATATTACCTCTGATAATATCCAAAGACTTGTGGAACGACCATTCACCAATGAACTGGGTTATGATAGATGCTTGGTCGACCGTATAATTATTTTCGGCATCATTTGCCAAAGCCTCGCCTGCTAAAAAGCAGAAATTGTTTACGGTTTTATAAACATATTCCTGATCTTCTTTCGGCAAGTCTTGAGGGACAACCGCTTGCGCCTGCCCTGACAAATCTTCCGCAAATTCTTTATATTTAAAACCCTCAGCTGTCATATCCGTTCACTTACAAAAATTATGCCTTTTCTATCCAGCTTTTTACCTGTTCGACCAATTCATCGGAATCATTTTGAATAATATCCGCTCTTACGTCATCAAGCACATCTTGAAGATTTTCGTTTGTTTGAAGTTGCGGAGCGGGAGCAGCATTTTGCTGATTTGTGATTTGAGCCGCAACTTGTTGAGACAAGGCTTGTTGTTCCATCAAACCTTGAGCAAACTGTGCTTGTTTTTCTATCAATTGAGATGCTTTCAAGTTTACATCTCTCAATTGTTTTTCCTGTTCTGCAGATTTTTGACGCAAAGCATCCACTTCTTGTTGTTGTTCTTCCGCTTTCTTTTTGAGTTTCTTTGATACGAGAAGGAAGCCGAAAATCAAACCTAAGACAACCAATGCAACCGTAAGCCACCACGGGTTTCCGCTTTCATCAGGCTTCGGCAAGTTAACGGGCTTGTCGGAAGCAAGATACGGATCAATTGCATCAGAGTACGCGATTGTAACATTTTCAGCCTTTACTTTCGGAGAAGCCGCTCTTGCGATAAGTTCCTTTAACTCATCCAAAGTTACGTTGGCAGGCATTGCGGAAGAATCAAGAGTTACAGCAATTGAAATATCTTCAACAGTACCTTTTGCAGAAAATTCCGATGTGTGAATTTTTCCGACACCGTAATTAACTTCTCTTGCAGTTCTGCTGTAACTTCTGTTTTGAGAAGAATCGCTGCCTGCTGCGGGAAGTCCGTTCGGAAGATATACGCTGACTGCATTCAAGCCTGCGTTAGAATCTCTTGTTTGGTCGCCCAAACCTTCCGAGAAAGTCTGTTCCGTAATCGGTATTCTGCTGCTCGGGTCGTAAGAAATTGTTGTTTTTTCTTGCGGCACCTGACGTAAGAACGTACTTACCGTGACGACATAATTGCCTTTACCAATCAATTTATCCAACTGCGATGCAACTTTCGATTGCATATATTGGTCATTTTCCTGCAATTTTGCCAATTGGTCGTCAGCAGAGTTGATAATACTGTTATAAACATTACCGTTTGTATCGGTAATTGCAATATTTTCCGCGGTCAAACCCGCAACGCTGCCCAAAAGTAAGTTTTCAATCGCCTTAACTTTTGTTCTTTCGAGTTTTGTACCTGACGGAATTACAATCTGAACAGTAGCCGTGATAGGCTTTTTGTCAGATTGGAACATTGTTTGTTCAGGGATTGAAATAAATACGGATGCATTTTCAATCGGCTTAATTTTTCTGATAAGACGGGACAATTCACCGTTAATTGCACGGACAAGTCTGATACGCTTGTCATCTTTTGTCGAAGTAAAGTCACCTTTATCGAAAATTTCAAGACCGACATATTGATCCATCAAACCGCTTGAAACAATTGTTAACAATGCTTGGTCACGTTGACTGGGAGTATATTTTTCCAGAGAAAGCGTTGTTTTTGAACCTTCTGCTTTTCTTGTCGCAACAATATTTTCTCTTGCGAGCAAAGCCTGTACTTCAATAGCCTTACCGGGGTTATCTGTTGTGAACAACACAAACGGCTCGTTAATAACTTTTTCATAAGTTTGAGCGTTATCTTTCGGTTTTGTGCCGAAATAAATTACCATGCCTATAATAAGGAACAGCAAAACTGCCACAACCCCAATGGCTGCATACATTACGGTCTTATTCTTTAAAAGTTCCTGAATTTTTTCCATACCCTAATCAATCCGGTTAGTATTATATCTTTATAATTATACTATTTTTTTTGTAAGTGGGCGACATGTTTATATTTATAAAGATTTTTCACCGTAAATCAAGCAAATTATTAAGATTTAATACTAAATTTGGATATTCATAACTTTTTCGTAAGCTTGGATAATTTTTGTCGTTACGTTTGTAGCGAGTTGGATTTCGGTTTGAGCCTTGTTAATGGCGATAACAACATCGTGAATATCGACGTTTTCATTGCCCATCATTTGTTGCTTCAAAAGTTCATCGGGCTTAGAAATATCTTGATTAAGATTTTCGACAAGTCCTGAAAAAACTGCTTTAAAATCAGAAGTTTCGGGTTGTTCCACGCTTTTAAAGCGCAAACCTTGAACCCCCATATCGGTATACTTTGTGGGTTCAATTCTGTTGAACATATCAATATTCGGAACCAATCTGTTTGTAAGCATTTTTTATATCCTTATCCTAAGTAATTTGCCAAAATATTTTTTACGTAATTTTGTGTTTCTTTATACGGGGGAACTCCGCCGTACTTGTCGACCGCACCAGGACCTGCGTTATATGCGGCAAGTGCAAGAATGATGTTACCGTTATATTTTTTCATCATTGATTTCAAGTATCTGACACCGCCGTCAACGTTTTGAACGGGGTCTTTAACGTCTTTAACGCCGAGACCTGCTGCTGTTTTTGGCATTAATTGCATCAAGCCTGCCGCGCCAACCTTAGAAACGGCATTCGGATTGAAACCTGATTCTTGTCTTATTAAAGCACGTACGAGTTTTTCGTTCACCCCATGTTTAGCCGATATTTTTGAAATAATGTCTGAAATTTCCTGTTTTGAATAAGTTTTCTTTGCACCTGTTGCTGCAGATGTTGCAGAAGAAGCAGAAACACCCGTAGCATTGGAAATTGCATCGGTTAATGCGCTGACTTTGTTTTTAGGTCTTACTAAAGTACCGAAAACCGCTTTAGTTGCACCCGTATCTCTAAATCTGTAATCATCACCGATACTTTCCTGAAGAACTTGAGAGAATTTCGGGGCGGCAGTTTGAACGTTTTCCGCTTCAGTCGGGTTGACTTGCTTGTTAAAGTTGTCAACGTATCTGATAAGTTGCGAAGCCCTTGACATCGCCTCGGTTCTGCCGCTGTTGTTTATTAAATTTTGTATTGTCGGTGAAAACATTTCCCTATTTTATCCCCAAGTATCAATCAAATCTTACATTTATTGTTTTATTTTATTACATTAATCGGCGCAAAAAATCATCATTATGCACCAATTTCGACGGCTTTATCAACCATTTCTTTGGTAATTTTCATAACTGCCAAAGAAGATTCATAAGCCCTTTGAGCCATTGCGGCATCCCCGAATTCAACCATCGGATTGACGTTTGAAGTTCTGATATAGCCGTTAGCATCTGCATCAGGGTGTCCGGGACGATAGAGTCTGTCGCCCAAAGTCGGATCTTCAACTACACCTGACATTGCGACACCGCCGCTGACGAAAGGAACACTGGCGGAACCGAACAAATCATCCTTCATCGTTGTCAAAAGACCTGCAAATGAAATATTGTCGGTAGCATTCAAAACGGGGATTTTTCTCACGTAATTCGGAGTATCCACGTTCGCAATGTTTTTTGCAACGATGTCCATTCTTTTGCCGTGAACACCGACTGCTTTTTCACTAATTCCAAATGCGCCTAATAATGTCATAATTATGATCCTACGTTAATTACTGTCTTTAAAGCCTGAATGGCTTGGTTTACTCTTTTGATTGCCGTTCTGTATACAATTGAGTTTTTGTGCATTTCTGACAATTCATGGACACCGTCGACTTTTCCCTGTTGGTCTTGAATTACGGCAGAGGGTCCGAGTTTTTCGGATAATTTTGTTTCCAAAGGACTGTTCATACTGCCGAGATATTGCGAAAAATCAATGTCTTTTCTGATATAACCGGGGGTATCGACGTTAGAAATATTTCCTGCCAAAGCCCTTTGACGGTGAGCCGCCAAATCTAACATCAAATTACATCTGTCTATTGAATTATTCGGTGTAAACATTTTTTCCTCTTTTTAAATCAACTAGCCTTGGAGTTTAATTGATTTGTCGTACATATCGTTTATTGCCTTCATAACTTGAAAACTTGCCAACATTGAAGCATTCAATCTCATTACTTTGTTAACGTCGCTTCTGATATCGGAGTTTGAAACTTCAAGTTTTTGATGTTCAATCATATCTTGATTTACAACCAAAACGGGTTCACCTGATTCGTAAGTCGGAAGATATTTATTTCCGTCAACCGCTTTTAGCGCTTCGGGATTTTGGAAATTAACAACGGGAATTGTGCCGATTTTGTAAGGCTTATCACCGTATTGATCCGTAACCATAACGTCGCCGTTTCCTTTAATCCAAAAATCGTCGTAGTTAATCGGTAATTTGATACCGTCACCGATTAAATTACCGTCGGTTGTAATCAAATATCCGTCTTTGTTTTGTTTCATTTTACCGTCACGAGTGTATTTAACATCACCGTTTTCGGAAGTAACGGGAACATAGCCTTTTCCGTTGATACCGAAATCGAACTTATCGTCAGTAACCATAAGTTTTGCGGGACGAGCATCAGTTCTTACCACACCGTCAAGATAACCGTCTTCGTTCAAGACTTGTTCAAATCTGACCGATTTGTATGCGGTGGTGTTTTGGTTCGCCATGTTGTTGGTAATGTAGCCCAACTTGTCGAACTGAACGTTCGCATTAACGATATTTCTTCTGATTAAACCTTGAAAAGTAGCCATTTAATACCTCTACATTTGACTCAATTTGTTAACCGCAGTTGACGTCATTGAATAACATTGTTGAAACATTAATCTGTTCGCATCGAAAGTTTTTCTGACAGGATATGCCTTCAAGAATTCTTCGCTCAAGATAACGTTTGAATCTTCGGTAAAACCTTGTCTTACCCCGGGGTCAACGACTGCAACGCCGTTTGTACTAACAACGGAGAGCGTTCCTGCTTTAACGATTTTGTTGTGCGCTCTGTCTACGACCTTAATATTTCCCGATAAGTCGATAGTGATTTCATCGGGAGTGTTCGGCACACAGGGCAACACAATCGGAGTACCGTCATTTGCCATAACTCTTTCGTTTTCGAGAGTTAAAAGATTACCGTCTTTGTCATAGTGAAATCTGCCGTCTCTCGTAAGTTTAATTCCGTCTTTACCCAAAACTTGAAAATAGCCTTTGTTTGAAAGCGCCAAATCCAAAGGATTTTTGGAAACGGAAATTCTTCCGGGTTGGTCATCAACCGCTGTTGACAAACCGTGAATTCCGACATATTCCGTAAACGAAGAAACGACCGGCTCTTTTCTTTGATAGCCGACCTTATCGAACCCGTTTATGTTCTCCGAACTAATCGCGAAGATTTCAGTTTGAAGGTGCATGGCTCTCAATGTCGAGGTCATGCCGGGTTCAAAATAATCTATTCCTCCTTTAATTCTCATGGTTTTCACCCCTTGTCATTCACTATTTAATGATAACTTATGGAAAGTCAAAAATAAATTGAAACACAGTCAAAATCAACTTTTTAGAGGACAAATATTAATCATTGGGCTTAGGTGAATTAAACGGTGGTATAATAATTTCGATGAACAAAAAATTTGCACAAATTTTAATAATGATATTCTTATTGTTATTCGCTATACCGCAAAGGGCAGAGGCGATAAGAATAGGTTTGCAGGTAGGTGTTTCCGACACGGTCACGGGAACATCCGTTAAGGGTGTAATTTCCGAAAAATATACGGGAAAAGCACTTTGTTCTCTGGATGCGATGAAATCATACCGACTTAGAGCAAGAAAAAACACAATCGAAATTAAAATCGCAGACAAATATTACGATTTAGGCTCAAATTCAATCGTCGTCCAAACAAACGGCGCAGGGTTTATTTGCACAAAAAACCGTTGGTATAGAGGAAAAATCGTAATTGAAAACCGCGGCGGCTCGTTAAACGTCGTAAATGACGTAAAACTTGAAGATTACCTGCTTGGTGTTGTTCCTTGCGAAATGCCGTCGAGTTGGCCCGAAGAAGCACTAAAAGCACAGGCAATTGCAGCAAGAAGTTATGCGGTCGCAAACCTCGGTAAAAACGGCAGCAAAGGCTTTGACCTTAAAGATAACACGGAAGATCAAGCCTACGGCGGCGCTTCGAGTGAAACGACCAGAACAAACGACATTGTTGCAAAAACATACGGAATTGTCGTAACCCAAAACAAGCATGTTGTATCTGCTTATTATTGCGCAAGCGCAGGTGGAAAAACGCTAAACACGGGCGCTGTTTGGAATAAGGATTTACCCTATTTAAGATCCGTTCCGTCTTTTGATGAAGGCATAAGCAAAAACGGGCATGGCGTCGGAATGAGCCAGCATGGGGCGAATAACCTTGCAAAACAAGGCTACAACGCATATCAGATACTCGCTTACTACTATAACAATATTAAGTTTGGTAAACTTAGCCCGAAATGGAACCTTTGACAAAAAGCCTTGTTACACAATGTTTTCTAAAGGTTACACCTGTAAAATCGCTACAATAGTTAAAAATATTGACAATCGGGGTATTTGAACTACAATAAATTCAGTAACGAAAAAGGAGATACACAATGAACAAAGGTGAATTGGTTAAAGAAGTAGCAAAAGTAGCAAAGGTTTCACAAAAAGCAGCAGCAGATGTTGTATGTGCATTCATCGAAACTGTTGAAAAAACAGTTGCAAAAGGAAAGAAAGTTACATTAGTTGGTTTCGGTACTTTTGAAGCTCGCAAAAGAGCAGCAAGAACCGGTCGCAACCCTCAAACAGGCGTAGCAATTAAAATTGATGCTAAGACGGTTCCCGCATTCACAGCAGGTAAAAAATTCAAAGATACAGTAAAATAGTCATTTTACTTATCATAAAAAGCACCGATGAAAATCGGTGCTTTTTTTTTGGAAAAAATCTGACAGCAAATCGTTATCAGATTGGATTAAAACAAACTTTGTTGCATTGAATCGAGTTTCAAGCCCAGCACTTTTGCCGCAAAGGGAGTAATTTTACGTCCTCTGGGGGTTCTTTGAATGAAGCCTTCTTGAAGCAAAAACGGCTCATAGACTTCTTCTATTGTTTTTGAATCTTCCCCGAGAGCAGCAGCAAGGGTTTCAAGCCCGACTGGACCCCCTTGATATTTGTCGGCTATGAGGGTCAACAACGCTCTATCCGTAGCATCAAGACCTGATTTATCAATATTCAGATTATCAAGTGCCTGATTGGCAATTTTTTCATCGACAACACCGTCGGCTTTAACGATAGCATAATCGGAAACACGTTTTACCAATCGATTTGCAATTCTCGGTGTTCCTCTTGAGCGCATTGCGACAGCGCCTGCACCTTCTTCGGTAATTTTGATATCCAAAATTTTTGCAGTACGTTTAACAACTTCTTTTAATTCGGCAAACGAATAGAACTCTAATCTGTGAACGATACCGAATCTGTCGCGCAAAGGTCCCGATAAAGCGCCCGCTTTGGTGGTTGCACCAATCAGGGTAAATTTAGGAACGGGCACACGCAATGTCTTTAAAGACTGACCTTTTCCCGTATTCATATCGAGGTAAAAATCTTCCATTGCAGGATAAAGAATTTCTTCCGCAACTTTGTTAAGCCTGTGTATTTCGTCGATAAACAACACCTCACCCGCTTTCAGAGACATCAAAATACCTATTATGTCTCTGGGTCTTTCCAATGCGGGTGCTGATGTAATTTTAATATCGGCACCTGTTTCATTTGCAATAACGCAAGCAAGAGTAGTTTTTCCAAGCCCCGGAGGTCCGTAAAAAAGCAAGTGATCCAGAGGAACCTCACGTTTTTTTGCAGCCTCGATAGAAATTTTCAACATAGACTTCAAGTTTGACTGACCGATGTAACTGTCAAAAGTTTTCGGTCTGATGTTGTTTTCAAAAGACATATCATACTCGGTTATCGACGGGGATAACTTTTCTTTTTTTTGCCTTATTTCTTTGGGTTTGTCGTCGTTATCATCTGAAAAAATCATACTTTTATTTTAACATCAGATTTAAACAATTTGCAAACGCGCAACAAAAAAGACTCCCGAAAGAGCCTTTTTCGATAAAATAAAAATCTTATTACATCTATATTACAGTTGCCGTAACAGTCGAATTTGCTTTTAAAAATCCGAAAATATTTTGTACAAGAGCGGGAGAAAATGCGTAATTGCTGTCTGCGGGCAAGATTTTGATAAACGTTGAATTTGCACCCTTGTCGGCAATCGTAATCAAAAATTCTCTCGAATAAGCCTGAAAGAGAACAGTTCCTGTTTTTGATTGGACTTCGGTTATTTTATAATTCATTTTGTTCAAAGCAGCCAAAGTCAAATAGAACAACTGTTCGGAGTTCATTCCGATTGTGTCGGAGCATTGAGAAACCATTGTTCTTGTAGCCTGAGCGGCATGTTGAGGAGTTACAACGGTAGTTGCAGAAGGTGCAGCCGCGATAATTTTCGTGTTAACGGGCACAGCCCCGTCCGCAAACGATGCAGACGCTAACAATAAAGAACAAGCTAATGATAAAATAATTTTTTTCATTATATCTCCATTAAGTTTTGTCCGAGTGCTATATCTACTTTTAACGGAACAGTTAAGGGCTGTCCGTTTTCCATAGCCTTTCTGACAAGATTCTTAACAACCTCTTGTTCGGATTTTACCACTTCAAGAACGAGTTCGTCATGGACCTGGAGGACGATTTTTGAGTTTAAATTAAGTTCAGATAACGATTTTTGTAAATTTACCATTGCTATCTTGATTAAGTCGGCAGCGCTACCTTGCAAAGGCGCGTTGATAGCGGCACGTTCCGCAGCTTCTCTTTCACGCATTGATGAAGCATTAAGTCCGACATCCAACCAACGTTTTCTGCCGTAGATTGTTTTTACATAGCCGTTTCTGTGAGCAAAGTCAATCGTATCGTACATATATTGTTTAATTGCGGGATATGTCGCAAAATACTTCAGAATAAATTCTTCGGCTTGCAGACTGGAAATTCCGAGTTGCGATGCCAGACCGTATTTTGATTGACCGTAAACGATACCGAAATTGACCGCTTTCGCCTTATATCGCATATCTTTCGTAACCGCTTCCATCGGAACGTCAAAGACCTTTGCGGCAGTCAATGTGTGAACATCGACATCTTCGTTAAATGCCTGAATAAGATGCTCATCTTGAGAGCAATGCGCCATTAATCTGAGTTCGATTTGAGAATAATCGGCGGACAAAATCACAGAATTTTCTCTGTCTTTCGGAACGAAAGCCCCTCTGATTCTTGCGCCGAACTCACTTCTTACGGGAATATTTTGCAAATTCGGATTACTGCTCGAAAGTCTTCCCGTTGTGGTAATTGTTTGGTTAAATGACGTGTGTATTCTGCCGTCCGAAACGGAAATCAAATCGGGCAAAGCGTCGATATATGTAGATTTCAACTTCGCGAGATGTCGTTGTTCCAAAATATCCTTGGCAATAGGATTATCAATAGCCAAATCTTCCAAAACCTTTGCGTTGGTAGACTTGCTGACAGTTTTTCTTCCTCTGACTCTAAGCCCCATTTTGCCGAAAAGGATTTCGCCGACTTGCTTGGGCGAATTTACATTAAATGTTTCACCCGCTTCTTGATAAATTCTTTCTTCAATAACGGAGAGTTGGTCTTGCGCCTCTTTTGAAAGTTTTGCCAAATAATCTTTATCAATCGAAACACCGTATTCTTCCATAAGAACAAGCACCAATGTCGTCGGAACTTCGATATCATAGAGCAAATTCAACTCATCCTCGTCAAGATTATTTTGCCAATATCTTGTCAATTCCAAAGTTGCGAACGCGTCATCACAAGCGTAGTTAGCCGCTGTCTTGATATCAACAGCTTCAAAAGTATCCGCCTTGCCCGCAACATCGACATATTCCGTCATCATATAGTTCAAATACATCTGTGCTTGAAGTTTTAAACCGTGTTTTTTTGAAGAATCCTTGATATAACTTGCTAAAATCGTGTCGAAAATCAAACCTTCAACAGGCATTTCGTGATGTTTTAAAACATGAATATCAAACTTTGCATTCTGCATTGTTTTAGAGATATTTTTATCAGCAAATATCGGTGCTAATTGCTCTACTGCAAAAGCCATATCAACCTGTTCGCCGAAGTTATGGAACAGAGGAATATAAAAACTTTCCGTGACATCGTCTTTAGACTCGTCAAATTTCACTCTGCCGTTTTTCGCGATAATTTGGTCATTGTAAGCAATTGAAATCCCGACAATGTCATCTTCCAACGGATTTAAGCCCGTAGTTTCCGTGTCGACAGAGATTAAAGTTTTCGTTTTCAAAGTTTCTACGAGATTTAAAAGTTTCTCCTCTGTGTCGACAACGGTTTTTCTAACCTCATAAGACTCACGCATTTTTTGCGCGGTTTGTGCAAACAAACCCAACTGACCGTTTTGAGCAACCACAACGGGTTCTGACAGGTTTTCAGAATTGGTTTCGGACTCTTTATGTTGACCTGCAATTTTGCAGCAATTGTTGATGTTAAAATGTGACAAAATTTCGTCAGCATTTTTCAAAAAGGCATAAAACGCATTCTTTTTAAAATACTCTAAAACCTTTGTTTCATCAGGAAGTTCAAGACATGTATCTTCCAAATCAAAATCAATGTCTACATTTCTTTGAATTGTCGCAAGTTCCTTGCTCAAAAGAGCGTCTTGTTTGCCGTCAGACAATTTTTGCTTTAATGCTTTACCCGAAATATTTTCTAGATTTTCATAAATTCCCGTAAGGGTCTTGTAATCCGTCAAAAGTTTTGCGGCAGTTTTGTCGCCTATACCTCTGATTCCGGGGATGTTATCCGACGTATCACCTGCAAGTGCTTTAAAATCAACGATTTGCTCAGGATAAACACCCATTCTTTCAAAGACTTTTTCTCTGTTATAAGAAATGATTTCACCCTTTGACGGCATTATGACCGTGACATCTTTTTCATCATCAACGAGTTGGAAAGAGTCTCTGTCTCCCGTCAAAATCATTACGGAAATGTTTTCATTTTTGGCGCGTTCTGCAATCGTTCCAATAACATCGTCCGCCTCAAATCCTTCTTTTGTGCAGATAGGGATATTCAAAACATTAAGCCCCTCAACGATTTCGCCGAGTTGGTCGCGCATTGAATCAGGCATAGATTCGCGGTTAGCCTTGTATTCCGAATATAAATCGACACGGTAAGTAACTCGTCCGACGTCAAAAGTTACCGCAATTAAATCGGGGTTAACGTTTTTCGTTTTTAATAAATCAAAAATACATTTAAAGAAACCGAATACAGCCCAAATCGGTCTGTTATCAGGTGTTTTCATGCCCGTACGTTCAAGGGCAAAATAATAACGGTAAGCCAAAGCATGTCCGTCAATTAATAGCAAACTTTTCTTTTCCATAGCCGTATTTTAGCCCAAAGACAACCAGATAACAACTAATCGGGGCGCAATGTTTTTAAATATTCTTTATAACCCTGAAGCGGAGGTTGTTCATTTTTGAGCAGCAAATAATTTCCGACGACTAAAACGTCAATGTCGGTAAACATAAAGCATCTGTACGCATCGTCAGGCGAATTTACAAGCGGTTCCCCTCTGACATTAAACGAAGTATTTACGATTACGGGACAGCCCGTGAGTTTTTTAAACTCATTAATTATCGAATAATAACGGGAATTTGTTTTTTCCGAAACAGTTTGCAATCTTGCGGAATAGTCCACGTGAGTAATCGCAGGAACTTGCGAGCGAACTATATTTAACTGCTCAATTCCGAAAAGATTTTTGTCTTTATCCTTAACTTCCAATCTTTTATCAGGCTGAACATCAACCGTCAAAAGCATATAAGGACTTGTTTTTCCTTTCGGGATTGTAAAATAATCTGCGGCATCTCCCTCTAAACAAGTCGGCGCAAACGGTCTGAAAGACTCACGCTTTTTGACAGCGAGGTTTAACTTCTTTTGCATTTCGGTATTTCTTGCATCGGCAAGGATACTTCTGTTGCCTAAAGCACGAGGACCGAACTCTGCCCTGCCGTTTAAGTGTCCGACAATTTTGCCTTGAGAAATGTACTCGGCAATTTTGGAGGAAATTTCTCCCTCCTCATATCTGACATATTTTGCCCCGATTTTATCAAGCGAAGATTTTATTTGCTCATTTGAAAATTCGCTGCCGAGCAAACTGCCTTTTTGTGCATCGGGATAAACGATTTTTCTGTCGTTATTGAGAACTTCATAATAAGCCCAAAGTGCTGCGCCCAATGCACCGCCTGCATCTCCCGATGCCGGTTGAATCCAAATATTGTCGAAAATATTTTCTTTTAAGATTTTTCCGTTTGCAACGCAATTCAAAGCACAACCGCCTGCGAGACAAAGATTTTTTTCACCCGAAACTTTTCTGACATTTCGCGCAATTTTCAAGATAATTTCTTCTGTCACTACCTGCAAACTTTTCGCAATATCCGTATGTTTACGAGTAATTTCTGCCTCGGACTTTCTTGCTTTCATATCAAAAAGTTGTTCAAACTTTTTGTTGTACATTCTTGTTCCTGTACAATAATCAAAATATTCCTGATTTAACCAGAATGAACCGTCATCTTTAATATCAATCAATTCATCCTTTATGATGTTTGAATATTTGTCCTCACCGTATGGTGCAAGCCCCATAACTTTGTATTCGCCCGAATTTACGCGAAAACCCAAATACCCCGTAAATGCGCTGTATAAAAGCCCCAGCGAATGAGGGAACTCAAGCACTTGTTCAAAGTGGATTTCGTTACCGAAGCCGACACCCCAAGATGAAGTTGTCCACTCTCCAACACCATCAAGACAGATGAACGCAGCATTTTCAAACGGTGAGGGATAAAATGCGCTCGCCGCATGCGCACCGTGGTGAGTTGAAAACCATATAGGGCATTTCAATTTGTTGTCAAAACTTTTATCTATCGTTTTCGGCATGTGCAATTTTGTGTTTAACCAAACAGGCATTGCTTTTACAAAAGATAAAAGGCTTTTTTCGGGCATTGCAATTTGTGTTTCCAAAATTCTCTCAAATTTTATAAGAGGTTTTTCGTAATAGACAACGCCATCTAAATCTTCGGGGGTGATTTTCGCATATTGAAGGCAAAAATCAATAGCATTTTGCGGATAACCCGAATCGTGTTTTTTTCTGGTAAAGCGTTCTTCGTGTGCAGCGGCAATGATTTCACCGTCTTTAACCAAAGCGGCACCGCTATCGTGAAAATATGAACTTATACCGAGAATATATGTCAAAATACCACCTAATATTGATTTTCGTATGTTGCTTCTTTTACGGGAACATCTTTCCAGTACGATTGTGTCTTTGGCTTTTTGAGCAATAATCTGTCACGCTTTGCCCATTTTGCAACAATTCCCGTAGGCAAAATCGTACAAATCCAAGTAAACACAAGCGCAATTACCGATAAGACTACACCTGCCGCTTTTAAAATCCCGTGTATTAGAAAGTAAATATATTTATCGGAGCCTTTTTTGACAAGATTGAAGATTAACATCAAAGCCAAAAATGCCCAACAAATGCCGACAAGCGATAAGCCCCAAACCAATTTATTTTTGAAATAAAAAATAACGGCAGGAATTATCGGAAACAAAAGCAGAGTAATTCTGAACTTTTTCAAGTCTTTGTCAGTCGGATTGTCGCTCATTTACTCACCTATATAATTGTGTATATGAAAGGTGAAGACGGAGATGTTCCGACGATAATAAGCAATATTAAAAGAACCAAAAATACAATTGCGGGAAAAATCCAGTATGCCTTATTTTTCCACATAAAAGATGCAATTTCCGCAAAAATATTTTTTCTTTTCATCAGAACTCCTTTTATATAATAATAGCAACTTTACAACAAATCTGCAAGCATTGCGATTGCTTCTCTGTCTTGCGGGAAAATGTCGGTATATCTTTGCAAATATTCAACCGCATCTTCTTTCTTGTCGAGTTTCAATGCACATTTTGCCAAATTCATCAAATTTGCAGTATTTGTCGGATATTTTTTGTCGATATGAGCAAAAAGACCAATAGCATCTTTATAATTGCCCTCTTTCATATAAATTTGACCGAGCATATTTTCGACTTCGGGATTTTTTTCCAAGAACATTGCATCTTCAAAAATTTGCTTAGCAGCATCGAAATTGGACTTCATAAAGTAAATTCTGCCCAAATTCAAAAGGATATCAATGTCCTGCGAATCTTCTTTCAATGCTCTTTCGAGAATTTCCTGTGCCTTATCGACATCTTTTCTTTGAAGTTTATTCAAAGCAATGTTCAACAAGATATTTGCAGGCAATGCAATTGTTCCTAAAACTCTGTCATAAAACTCATTAGCCTTTTCGGAATCACCGGTCATTTGATAATAATTACCAAATTCATAAGCGATATAAGGATTTTCGGGTTCTAAACAATACGCTGTTTCAAACTCTTCGAGCGCATAATCAAAAAGTCTTTCATCAAGATACAAAACTGCCAAATCTTTGTGTGCAGCGGCGAATTTCGGGTTAAGTTGAATAACCTTCTTCAGTAAAGCCTCAGCCTTGTCTTTGTCCCCTGTATGACCGCATAAGATTGCAAAGTCATAATAGATATTTTCGTCAACTCTGCCTTTTTTGAGCAAAGTCATATAAATATTTTTAGCAGCCTCAAAATCAGCGAGTTTTATGTTAATTTCCGCAATTTTGAGTTTGATATGGAATGCATTTTCAGAATCCAATTTCTTCAAAATTTCAAGCGCCTTGTCGTAATCTTTCATACCTTCATAAGCGCAAGCCAAACTGAACTTGAAAGCCTCTTTGTCGGGTTCCCCCGAAACGAGCAATTCATAATATTTTGCAGCCTGCTCGTAATCTTCCGCATCAAGTGACGATGCAGCCAAAACATCAAGATAAAACGGCGACGGTTCTAACTTGTATGCCGATTTAAAATATTCATAAGCCTTTTTGTAATCACCCAACAATTTTGCCGTAACACCGATATTGTAATGAGTTACCGGGTTTGTCGGATCGGCTTCGAGAGAATGTTCAAATGCTTCCATAGCCTTGTCTGCTCTTGCCAAAGCCAAATTTGCAGAACCTAAATTGTTGTACAAAAGCGCATGTGCAGGGTGCAAAGAAATAGACTTTTCAAAGAGTTCAACCGCTTTGTCGTAACGTTGAGTAGCCATATAAACCGTGCCAAGCATATAAAAAATTTGATAATCATCAACTCCGAGATCAAAAATCGCTTGCTCGTACTTGTCGATTTTTTCTGCCTGACCTGTTTGCATATACATAACGACAAGGTTTTTATAAGCATCCAAATAATCGGGACGAAGTTCAATAACCTTGAGGTACGCTTTTTCGGCAAGTTCGTGGTTTCCGAGTTTATCACTCATTGCACCGAGATAAAACCATGCCGTTGCATCTTCATCGTTGAGTTCGACTGCACGTTTGAAATCCAAAACGGCTCTTGCGGGCTTGTCCAAATTGACATTGCAAAGTCCCAGATATCGCCATATATCAGGCATTTCAGAATTATCTCTTACCAAATTTGTCAATATACATTTCGCTTCAAGGAATTTTTTTTCTTCTATTAAAGCAATTGCGTCTTCTAAAGTTAATTTTTCGTCCATAATAAAAACCTCGGCAAAATGATAACATAAAAGCATTAAACTTGAAAAAATATTAATTTAATGATTATATAAAGGTGTTGAACAGGAGAAAAATTATGGAAAGAACATTTGTTGCATTAAAACCCGATGCGGTAAAAAGATGCTTAGTTGGAGAGATTATCAGCAGATTTGAAAGAAAAGGCTACAAAATCATCGGCATGAAGTTAATTCAACCGACACAAGAACTTATCGAAAAGCACTATGCCGAACACATCGGCAAACCCTTCTACCCCGGCTTGGTAAAATACTTTTTGTCAGGACCTATCGTAGCAATGGTTATTGCAGGTGAAAACATCATCCACGGCGTAAGACAAATCGTCGGTGCGACAAACCCCGACAACGCAGACGTCGGAACAATCAGAGCAGATTATGCACAAATTATGCGTCAAAATATCGTACACGCATCAGACAGCATTGAAAGTGCAGAAAGAGAAATCAACGTTTGGTTTACTCCCGAAGAAATCCACGACGATTGGAAAACAATTGCGGAAATGTTAATAGAAAGCATATAATCCGTAAATGAGCAAAAGTGATTTCTTTAAATTTGAATTGCTCAAAAAGAGCAAAACGACAAAAGCAAGAGCAGGGATTTTGCATACTCCTCACGGGGATATCAAAACCCCTGTTTTCATGCCTGTCGGAACAAATTCCGCAGTCAAAATGCTCACAAATCAGCATCTTAAAGAAACCAATGCTCAAATAATTTTGAACAACTCATACCATTTGTTTTTGCGCCCCGGACACAAACTCATCAAAGAAGCAGGCGGACTTCACAAATGGGAGAATTGGGACAAGCCGATTTTAACGGATTCGGGCGGATTTCAGGTATTCAGCCTTGCGCATTTGCGAAAAATCAGCGAAGACGGCGTTAAATTCCGCGACCCGAGAACAGGTTCTTCTTATTACATAAACCCCGAGATTTCAATGGAAATCCAACAGGACTTAGGACCCGATATCGCAATGGCATTCGACGAATGCTCGCCGTATCCTTGCTCTTACGAACAGGCAAAGTCGGCAATGGAAAGAACTCACAGATGGCTCGAAAGATGCTTTAAGGCTCATACAAGAGATGACCAAGCATTATTCCCGATTGTGCAAGGTGCTTTTTTCGACGACTTGCGAAAAGAAAGTGCGCAGGTAATTTCGTCTTTCGACGCGGTAGGATATGCAATCGGCGGTGTAAGCGTCGGAGAACCTGCCGATATCAAAAATTACTATACCGATTTTGTGACTAATTTCTTGCCCGAAGATAAACCAAGATACCTTATGGGTGTTGGAACACCCGAAGATTTACTCGAAATTTTCGCAAGAGGTATTGATATGTGCGATTGCGTTTTGCCGACAAGAAATGCAAGACACGGTTCATTCTTCACTCAATTCGGCAAAAAAATTATCAAGAATAAAGAATTTGAAAAAGATTTTTCACCGTTGGATGACGAATGCGATTGTTATACTTGCAAAAATCACACCAAAGCATACGTCAGACACCTTTACAGGGAAGCCGAAGCGAACGCGGCGATTTTATTATCTATTCACAACATCAGATATTTGGTCAGATTGTCCGAACTAATTCACGAAGCAATCTTGAACGATACATTTGATGAATTTTATAACGCAAGACTTCACAACTATTTAAAGAAAAAATAGCCTATTCAACAGGTGTTTCTTCGTTATCTGATGATTGTTCTTCTTCTGTTTGAACAGGTTTTTGAACCGCACCGTTTTGTTTTAAGACATCAACAATATTCGCATAGCCCATTTCCTGAGCGATATCAATCGGGGTAATCCCTTTTTCGTCTTGCGCTTTAGGATTTGCACCCGAATTTAATAAAATATATAAAACAGAGAGTTTATCTTGCTTGCAGGCATAATGAAGCGGAGTTCTACCCTCTAAATCTTCCGCATTAACGTTTGCACCTTTTGAAAGTAAATAGGTGATAACTTCGTCTTTACCCTCGGCAGCAGCCAAATGCAAGGGGGTAATACCATTTGCAAATTCCAATCTTGAGTTAATATTGACCCCTTTGTTGATGAACATATCAATAACAGCGGTGTTTCCGCCCTGAATTGCGCAACATACCGGAGTAAGCCCGTCCGAATAATTTCTTTGAGCAATATTGACATTTCCGCTAAACAACGCTTGGACTAATTCGGGGTTGCCTGCTCTTGCAGCAACACAAAGGACTGTGTTTCCCGAAGAATTATATTTGCTCAAATTGTAATTCGAGCGAACAAAGAGTTTTACAATTCTCAACTCGTTTTTCTTGATAGCGGTAGTGAGTCCCGAAGCATCATATTTGTGTCCTGACATTTTGATTTCGGAAACAAAAAATCCCTTACGCAAAAAGTCGAAAGGTCCTAAAGATAAATCGGGGTTTAAAAATACAAAAGGAATAGCCGCGATTGCTAGCAAAATCAAGATAACTTTTATGGCTGTGTGAACAGAAGAAGTCTTTCTTTGTTCATCTTTGAATTTCTTCTTCAACTTTTTCGACACAGCCATATAAGTATTCCTTTTTATTATGTATCAATATTATAATGACACGATAATACCTGCAATACAAGCCGATACATAAGAAGTTAACGTACCGCAAATCATTGCTTTAATAGCCAATCTTGCAAGGTTTTTTCTTTGGTTGGGAGCGAGTTCGCCGATACCGCCGATTTGGATAGCAACAGTTGAAAGGTTAGCAAAACCTGCAAGTGCAAATGTTGCAATTGCAACGCTCTTTTTAAATTCGGGAGCAAAAGTCATCATACCGTTAACCATACTACCGTTAAACAAATCGGGGAAGTGGAGATATGCAACGCATTCGTTCAAGATTAACTTTTCACCGATTAATCTGCCGACAGCGTCGATAGAACCTGATGTTGCACCCATTGCCCAAGCAAATACCGAGAAGATTTTACCGATAATCATTTCTAATGATAAGTGATTCAAATCAATGCCGATTGCCGACCAATTCATGTGGCAAGTTCCAGCGAGGAACAAACCGACTTTTGCAAAAATAACGTTGATAAATGCGATTAAACCAACGAGGGCAATCAATGACGCGATAACGTTCAATGATACTTTCATACCGTCAGCAGCACCTTTTGAAACAGCTGCAAGAACGTTAGCATCAGTTTTTCTCTTGCTGATTTTGAAGTTATCTTTAGTTTGGGGAACATCAACTTCGGGGTATACGATTTTAGAAATAACGAACGCACCGGGGGCTGACATTACGGCTGCTGCAAGCAAGTATTCAAGAGGAATACCGAAGTTTGCGCTTCCGTACATAGCCAAACAACCTGCTGATAAACAAGCGGTTGAACCAGTCATTGATGATAATAATTCGGAACGAGTTAAGTTCGGCAAATAGGGCTTAATCATTGATTGAGCAGCAACGTTGCCGACAAAGGGGCTTGCGCAGTTTGAAAGTGCTTCAGCGCCGCTGACATCCATCAACTTGTTCATAATTTTGCCCAAGAACAAAATAACTCTTTGCATAATGCCGTAGTAGTAAAGGATATTTACTAACGACATAATGAAAATCATAGTCGCGATAAGCATAATTGCGTATATAAATCCGAAATTAACCGTATCGGTAAGTTTGTCACCGAATACGAAAGCCGCACCTTGCATAGATGCTGCCAAAATTTTGTTAATAATCTGTGCAATAAAGCCGAAAATTTGTTGTCCGATGGGGACTTTCAAAATGAACACCGCAAGTAAAACTTGAAGTAAAAATCCGACTCCGACAGTTTTAAAATTAATTTTTTTCTTGTTATTAGACATGATAAATGCGATGCCCAAGAACAAAATGATACCTATAAGACCTGTAAAAGTAGCCATAATTCTCCTATTCACAAAGCTAGTACAACAATGTATATATATTAGAACAAAATAGCCTTTTTGAGTTTAAATATTACAAAAACTATACAAAAATTCAAAAAGAGAGTGAAATACGTTATAATTAATTTGCTATGAAAAAGATTTTATTTTTATTGGGATTATTATTGCTAACGGCAACTCCGACATTTTCCGAAGAATTACAGGGCGAAAACACAATGCGATTTGTGTACATAAACGGCTCGAATAACAATACCCCTGCTATGGAAAAGTGGTTCTACGACGGCATTGACAGACTTCATCCGCAAATGAGATATCAGTTTATGAACTCACCGTTTACAAAGGAACATTTGCTTGAAAACGGCAAAATCTCAATCAACGAGAAACCTTCGACCTTCTTTTGGGGTGACAAAACACTCTCTGACCTGCAAACGGTTGACGAAGGACTTGTCACGACAAGTATGTTAAGCCCTAAATTGGCACAAATGGTAAGAAGTTTCTTCGCTCATTGCATGCACGACGCTATTTGGGTGCAAAAACCGCACAATATGAGAAAAATCATATCGGAACTTCATTTGCAGTTAAAAGAATATTACGATAACGGCGAAAAGGTCGTACTTTTCGGTTATAGCGCAGGAAGTTTCGTAACTTATAAATATCTTTTCTATAAAATATGCGGAATTACCTCTGACACAATCGCGCAAAGAATGAAATTGTCACAGGAACAAAAGGATTTTGTTACAAAAAATAAAATCAATCCCACCTGCATTGATGCCCTTTTGGACTCAAAATTGGCGGTATACTCTATAACGGAAGAACTCATTCCGAATCCGAATTTTTCTGAATTTAAAAAGGCATATTTGTCATTGAACGAAACGACAAAGTGCGTATGCGCGCCCGATAAATCAATCGCGGGAATCGTAAACTACGCAAGCCCGATTGTGCTTTTCTATTCGGAAATAAAAGACCCGACATTAGAAATTAATAAATATAATGCCGATTTGTTTAAAGATATGAAAAACAACGACGTCTTTTGGATTACGGTTAACTTTGCGGACGACCCGCTCGGCTACCCGCTTACAAAAAACCTGACTCCCGAAGAAATAAAACAATTGCACGACGTCAACTTTGATGAAAACGGACGCGGATTTTTCCACGACAAATCCGATACAAAAAGCCCCGCAACGTTTTTGGGCGCTCATACTTCGTATTGGAAATACGCAAAGAAATTTTCAAAAGCAGTAGTAAAAGCCTACGAAGACGGCTATAAAAACTTCTACCCCGAAGAATGCAAAAATTAAAAGACAATATCTTTGAAATTCTGACAATCGCAACCGCAATCCTCGGCTGTACGGCATTTTGGTACTGCCACGGCAATATCTCGACCGACGTCGGCAGAGAAGCAATGATGTCTTTGTCCGTTCTAAAAGGCGAAATTTTGTACAAGGATATTTTGAATATTTACGCCCCGATGTCATATTACATAAATGCTCTGTTTATGCGGGTTTTCGGAGTAAACCTCGAATCACTTTACCTCTCGGGCGCTCTATGTTCAATTATATTTTTATTCACACTATTTAAAATCAGCAATAAATTCTTTGAAAAACCGCTTTCTTTCGCGATAACACTATTTGTTGCAACTACGTGCATTTATAACAGCAGATTGTACAATTTCATACTTCCGTATTCTTACGGAGTAATTTTCGGCTTGACATCTTATGCGATTTCCCTGTATTTTTTATTAAATTACAAAGATACAAAAACCAGCAAAGACCTCTGCTTATGCTCAACTTTCGCAGGGATTGCGTTCGCAAATAAGATAGAATTTTTACCGATATTTTTAATAACACTAATAGTGTTATTTATAAACAAGGCTGAAATTAAAAAGATTTTGTTATCAGTTTCAACGTTTTTAATTGCGCCGATAATTTTTTACGGAATACCGTTTGTTCAAGGCTTGAAAACTGATGATGCAATTTATGCTATTAATATTTTCAAAAAATCGTCTGTTGTTCCGAGCGTTGTGGAATTTGCAAAACAAACGGGAGCCTTGTTCAGAGGGGAAGACGTTATCTTTTGGGGAGTCAGCATTATATTCTGCGGACTGTTTTTGCTCATTTCAGCAGGACTTTTCAAAACTACAAAAAACAAAATGCTACTATTTGTGGCATTCTTGATAACAGCCGTGGTTCATTTTATTTCAAAAGGAGAAACCCACTTTACATATTTGCCCGTAGCAACTGCCATCATTGTCATTTGGCAGTATAAAAATTTTGTTAAGCAACCAAAAATTTTGATTTTGACGATCGGGGCAATCGGTGCATCATTAAAGACATTTTTTTACTTAAATACAGACGAATACGGGGCGTACACATTGCCATTGCTGCTCGTTTCGGCATTTGCGATGTTATTTTTGTTTGAGGAAAAATTTTCCGAAAAGATAAAATTCAGTCTTTCAAAATTTTCGATATTTGTTTTGTTGGCGGCGAGCCTTTCAAACTGCTGTTATGCTGCGCAACAACTTAATTTATATAATACGAAAATTATAACCGAGAAAGGTCGAATTGACACAAGAGCGGACTGGGCAAATTGCGCAAACTCCCTTATAAAATATATCGAAGAAAACACCTCTCCCGACGATAAAATCCTGTTTTTACAAGAGGGTGCATTGTTTAATTTTTTGAGCGAAAGACCGACAGATATGCGGATTTACGCGCTGAATATGCCGTATATTGAAACTTATGGGGAAGAAAAAATCGTCGAAATTATAAAATCGGCAGATTTCAAGTATATCACAATTCTTGACGGTTTCGGACTGTATGATTTTAACCGTCCAAAGTATTATTTCAGCGAAAATTCGATTACGAAATATATCAGAAACGAATACACTCCGATTTACGCAGAGAGAACCAAAAGCAATGATTCCGCAGTTATTTTAAAGAAAAAATAAAGCCGCATCCCATAAAAGACACGGCTTTAATGAATTATTAATTCAATTTTTTATAATCAGTGTCCGAAACATCTTCGAGCCATTCGGTCGAACCGCCCTCGGAGGGAACTTCGATTGCAAGGTGAGAGAACCAACTGTCGGCAGTCGCACCGTGCCAATGCTTAACTTCGGCGGGAATATTCACAACATCGCCGACTTTTAGTTTTTGAGCGGGCTTGCCCCATTCTTGATAATAGCCGACACCTTGCGTAACGATTAAGATTTGACCGCCCTTGTGATGGATATGCCAATTATTTCTGCACGCAAGCTCAAACGTAACGTTTGCAATACCGACTTGGTCTTTTGATAAGCGATTTAAGTAACTTTGACCTTTGAAATATTTTGCATAATTGGTAACTATCTATTAGTGTTAAAAATGGCAAATATGATTTAATTACACTTAAAAACGAAGTTGCTTATAATATAAAATATGACAAATTTTTACATTGCTACTGATTTTACCTAATATTTCAAAAAGGTGCGAATTAGATGTATTGTGCAGATTTACAAAATCATAATCTGCTTGGAGTTTATTATCTGATTTTCTACGAAATTCTTTCCATTGATTTAGTAAATCCAATCTTGCTAAGGCTATTTTCTTTGATTTTTCGGGTGTGAATTTTGTCATGAATATTTCCTTTGCATACACATTCATCACTCACCTTTCGGAATAAATCAAGTCCTAAATCTCAATCTCAGAGACATTTTGACACATATCAATATGCAAGATAAATAATTTTTGCACTATGTTGCACTTTATTACACAGGGTAAATATTCAAATATATTAGTACTTTAAGGCATGAAAAGTATTAAAAACTCAAAATATCGGTGCAAAATAGTGCAAAAATTGGGACAAAAGTGCAAGAATAGTCCGACAAATCTCTACATTATCAATCTGCCTCAATAGCCCTAAAATTGGGCATACTTACTAAAAACTCCCATTACAAATGTCCTGAAAACCTATAACAAATTTTCATAAAAAAGCCCGAAATAAATTCGGGCAATAAAAAAGGAGAAGGGGGGATTCGAACCCCCGGTCCCGATTAAAGGACTCAGACTTTCGAGGTCTGCACCATAAACCGCTCGGACACTTCTCCAAAAGATTTATTAAACTGTTTGTTTTCTGATATAATCCTATCATGAAAATAAAAACTTTTGTCACTCTATTTATAATTTTATTAATAATTTTTCTCTCAAATTTTATCAGAAAGACTTCTTATAACGCTTTAGAAATCACGGATGAGTGCAAAATCGGGATTGATTTGAACAGAAACGGCGCAATTTCAGAAGAAGAATTTTTTGAAATAAAAGACATAACACCGCTTTGCACTCCGGAAAGTTTCAAAAACCCAAAATATGCATCATTTAGCGAAAACGAACAAATTTACATAACACAAAAAACAAGAAACCTATACAGAAAATTATTTCTCAATTCAATCGTCAGAATTGATGGCAATGATATTTCAACAAACTTTCAAAACGCTGCGGAATTAATCTTAAAAGCAGGTTTGGCAACAACAAACTCGGAAAAATACAAAGAATTTGAAAACCCCGATAAAATCAAGGAATACAAATCTCAAGGCACAAACAAAACCTTCTATCTTTTAAACACAAAAAGCAACAAATATCACAAAATCGACTGCATTTACGGTCTAAAATCACCTCACAAAAAATTCATAGACAAAGAACTTTTGCCAACAAAAGCTAAACCTTGCAAATATTGTCTTTCGCCTAACAAACCAAAACACGAGAACAAGCATTTTTCAAAAAACAACAAACTCACCGAAACGGTTTCAAGACAAGGAAATATCGAAATAATCAACACCATCGGCGCAGAAGTCTTTAAGCCGTCTTCAAAATGCGACAACAAGATGTGCCTTTCTTTGAAAAATGAAATCAACAATGCAAAATCGACAATAGATATGGCGGTTTACGACATTTCAAACCAACCCGAAATAATCAATGCTTTAATCAAAGCAAAACAAAGAGGGGTCAAAATTAGAATAGCGACAGACAAATCATACGATGCAAAAAAGAAAGACATCCTGCCTGTTTCAAAACAATTTGCCACTTTCATAATCGACGATTCAAAGCCGAAAAAAGATTCAAGAAGATTGATGCATAACAAATTCTTCATTTTCGACAACGAAAAAGTTTGGACAGGTAGTGCAAATATTACCGATACAGGCTTGTCAGGCTTTAACACAAATAGTGTCATTCTTATCAAATCAAAAGAAATCGCACAAATTTACACAAACGAATTTAACAATTTTGTAAACCAAAAATTTCACTCCGCAAAGAGCAAAACAAACATAAAAACGATTACCCTTAACAATTCAAAGGTCACGGTATATTTTTCACCGCAAGACACACCGATAGACACGGCGATTATTCCTTGCATAAAAAATGCAAAGAAAAGCATTTGCGTACCGTCTTTTATCATAACCCATCGCGGTTTTGCGGAAGAACTTGTTAAGGCAAAAAAGCGCGGAGCAGATGTAAAAGTTATCATCGACGCGACAAGTGCAAGAAACAAATACTCGACACATACCTATATGAGAAATAACGGAATTGAGGTAAAGACCGAAAATTTTGCAGGAAAAGTTCACACAAAATCCGTCATAATCGATGACAAAATTGTATTTATAGGCTCAATGAACTTTACAAAAAGCGGGAATGTATACAATGACGAAAACTGCATAAAAATCGAAAATCCGCAAATAGCAAGGTTTATGAAGAACGACTTTTACAAAATATGGAACAAAATTCCAAACAAATATCTTCAAAAAGACCCTGCGCCAGAAAGTTACGAATCGATCGGCTCTTGCTTTGACGGTGTTGACAATGATTTTGACGGACTGATAGATATGAATGACAGCGGATGCAAAATAAAAAAATGAGGAGAATTAATCTCCTCAAATTTTATAAACCTCTTTTCATCAATTCCTGCTGTTGAATGAACGGAGCAAGGTTATTGTTGATTTGTTGATGAAGTTCTTTTTGATCCTGCATTTCGATTTCGTCTTCTTCAATACCGTCACCGTTTGCGGGAATTACTTCTTTCGGATACAAAGTTGACCTGTCGAACTTAGGATTTGTAGCAGGAAATACCTTATATCTTACGTTGTTAAACGTTCTTTTTATCCAAGGAATATTTTCGTTTTCACCCATCAAAGTATCCGGATTAAGAACAGTCGCTTGTTTAAAGGCAATATCCATATCTTTTGTACCCAACAACATTGTGAAGTAGAAATTTGTCGATTGACGGTAAGCATCGTAACCGAGAGTAAACTTCGCTTCTTCGGGTCCGATACTTACAAGGAACATATTTTCTTGCAAGAAATCATGCGGCTTGTTGTTTCTGGGTTCATGCGAATAAGATTCTCTGCCCATCAAAGACATTGACGCCAAATAACCGATACTCAAATATTTATTAAGTTTGAGTGTTTCATAGATTTGGAGGTTCGACTTACCGTAGTAGTAATCGTCGAATGCAAACGGGGTTTTACCCGTTACACCGCTTTGGAAATAAGTAACGTTTTGTGACCAACGTTTGTAAGTTGTCGTCACGGACGGGCCGATTCTTACGACCCCAAAAGTATCACCGGTCGTATATTGAGACAATGATGATTGTCCGATGACGCCTAAATCCATTGAGAACGTATTTGCTTTATTTGTATAAGTCAACAACTTCTTGGAAAGTTGAGCCATCCATCTCAAACGACCTTCGGTGTATTTGCTGATACTTGCGTGGTCAGCATAAGCACCTGCCGAACTTCTGTGTTCAAAATTTGCAGCCAAATCGCGGATGTAATACGAACCTTTGTATTCCAAATCAAGTCCGTATCTCGGACGTCTGCTTCCCATAAACCATTGCGAAACGTATGTATTTTGAGAATAGTTCAATCTCAAATTATCGGTAATTGATTGATAACCTCTTAACAAGAATTTATTTTCCGCGCTGCCGTACAACAATTCGGTAGTATTTGAAGCGCTCATATATTGAGCAGCACCGCCGACACCGAACTTACTTTCTTTTGTTGAATAAACAAGCAACGGAGCGAGTCTTAATGTTGACGAAAGCGGAGTGTTCAAAACAATAGAAGGTCCGACATACATACCAACGAGTTTTTCGCTGCCGATTTCAGGAATATTTGTTTGCATATAAGCCTGTTCCTTATCGGTAACCAATCTGATAGAGGGCAACATGCCGAGTTTGAACTTTTTATAATATACGCTGACATCTTTGAGTTTTACGACGTTATGTCCGTTCTCGGAAGAAACGTGAATTTTCTTAACTTTCAACTTAACGACCGTCGGCTCGGGCTGTTGAACGTAACTGCCCTCAAGGTTTGACATAATCGTACCCATTGAGTTAACAACATTTTGACCGCCGATTAAAATTCTCTTATCTTCAATAATGTTTGCAACACCGTCGTACTCTTCGACTTTGTCGGGATAAACGTATGCTTCTTCTGCCTTAACTCTGACGGAATAGTTTGAAGCAACGGGCTTTTGAATCCAACCGTGCGCGGTTGTCATATCAATATTTACGAAATCCCCCGTTGTAACATTATCGGCTTGAATAATTTTAACGTTGTCATAAGCTCTGACAGTATTGATTTCGTGGTTTAAAATCAACTTGTCCGCATAAAGAGTAAAGTCCTGCCCCGTAATTTCCAACTTTGCATTACCTGTTGCCTCAACTTCTCCTCTATCGGGGAAATATTCGGTCTTATCAGCGATAAGTATAAGGTTTGACGGGTCAACCGCGTCTTTTTGGGCAGTTTTTTTATTTTTAGCCTTTTGTTTTTTTGCACGAGAAAAGAACTTTTTATCAGACGGATCAACGTTTCTAACACTTCCGTCTTCTTCGGTCGAAACGTCACCTGCAAGTTGGTCGTCTTTTTCGTCGAGTTGATCTTTTTGTTCGATAGTAATATCAAACTGGTGCTTTCTTATGCTTTTTTTCTCGGGACGTTTGAATTTTTTGACGTACTCTTCGTTAGTCAAATTATTCTTTTCAAAAGAATTATCCTCAAAACGTTCAACTTTAACGACTTCCGCTTTCTCTTCGGTTTTTTCTTTCTTTTTACCGAAAAGTGTAACCTGTTTAGGCTCTTCATTTTTATAATACCGGTTTTCAAAAGCCTTATTTTTTAACGTATCAATAGTTAAATCGGCAGAAAAAGAAGGGAGCGCCCACATTGCCGCCGATAAAATTATTTGAAATGCAATAAGTTTTTTTATATTCACAATATTAGCCTTTACATTAAATGTAGTTTAATGGGTTAACGGGGCGACCGTTAATACGAACTTCAAAGTGTAAGTGAGGACCTGTCGAATAACCTGTTGAGCCGACATATCCGATTACTTGACCTTTTTTCACGGTTTGTCCGTTTGAAACCGCAATTCTTGATTGGTGAGCGTACAGAGTAGAAGTCGGCTTGCCCGCAAATCTGCCGTGGTCAATGATTACAACCTTACCGTAACCGCCGTTCCAACCCGTGTAAATAACTTTACCCGAATTTGCGGCTCTGATGGGAGTTCCCGCAGGAGCGCCGATATCAACGCCCGAGTGGTAAATTCTGGACTTAAATATGGGGTGAATTCTGTATCCGAAATATGATGTAATGCGACCGCCGCAAGGTCTCAAGAATTTACCTTTTGCAGCGACTATCGGCGGATTGGTCTTGTCATTCTTTCTAATCATACCTTCAATGATATGAGATTGTCTTGCCAATTCTCTTTCCGATTTTTCAAATGCCGCACGGTCGGTTTTGAGTTTTTGAATCATCGCGGCATTACTGTTAATCGCACTTTTAATTTGCTTCTTTCTGGTTGTCATATCATCAATTGATGATGACAATGCCATTTTTTCGGTTTCAACCTGAGCCTTTAATCTCGCAATTCTGACCGCTTTTTGTTTTGCAAGTTCAAGGTTTCGTTTATCTCTTTTAGTGATTAATTGTTGATAGTAAATTCTGTCCAAAAACGTGTTGATATTGTCAGATGAAAGAATTAATGCAAAAACACCCATTCTTTCCTTTTTGTAAATCTGTCTTATTCTATGTTTCGCAATGGCTTCGTTGTTGGCAAAATCGGCTCTTGAGCGAGCAAGTTGCAACTCAAGAACGTCAAGTTTTCCTCTGGTTTTGTCATATTGCACCTGAGAATTTTGTAAAGCACGCTCGTTTCTTTCGAGTTTTTGTTGGTTTCTAATCATCTTATTAGTTTCTTGATTTTCAAGAATTTTGAGTCTGTGAATTTTAGCACGCGTTGCTTTACGTTTTTTGTTAATATCGCTGAGTTTAGACGCAAAAGAAGGCTGAGCAATACCGAGTATTGCAGAAGCCAAAACCAATGCAAAAATGCTTTTTATCAGCGATCTTTTCATTAATTACTATCCTTGAAATGCTGTAACGAAAGCAACTACAAGCGGAGTAACAACGAAACTGAGCGTTATCAAAATAATTATAATTTTTCTGTTATTTCTAAAAAATTCCATAATAAAATCCCCATAGTTATATATAAAATTTTACTCCAAAATCCCACCAGAGCAACAATGTTACAAGGATTAACAGGCGAAAACAGACAAATTTTAAACAATCGTTACAACTTACGAATTTTCGCGAAAATAAACGGCTTTCTCTGTCACAATAATATCAACTTTTTGGTCAAAAACATCCGTTTCCATCTCAGAGGTTATCAATTTTTCCGAAATCAGAACAATTTTTTTCGCACTAAGATTTTTCAAAAACCTGTCGTAATATCCGCCGCC
>SAMEA104315436__coassemble_873_pt1 | contig 33596 bp, 25 predicted proteins | sample SAMEA104315436__metabat2_low_PE_043 | metagenome-assembled genome bin SAMEA104315436 (sample SAMEA104315436) | gut metagenome | biome: Monkey gut; feature: monkey-associated habitat; material: faeces | place: China | collected 2013
TATTCTAAACCCTTGTTTTTATTGGGTTTAGAAATGTGCGTTTTTAGTTTAAGTGGTTTTTAGTGTTTTTTTCGTAATTCTGCGCATGTGCGCAGTTGATTACATTTATATAAAGTATTTTCCTCTCAAAAAATTGCCTTTTTCATGAAATGTTTTTTGATGATGATATTTCACCCCAAAAGGACATACGCCTTCGACTCAGAATGGCAATACGTCATTCTGAGCGATATCTTTTGTTGAACAAGACCCTGAAACAAGCGGATTTGCGTAGGGCGAAGCAATAGCGTAGACCCGAAGTTGCAAAAACAAAAGTGAGTGCTAACGTAGTGAAACGAACGACTTGTTTTTGTGAAGGAAATCCAAGACAGTTCAGGGTGACAGAGAGTTGTAACTCTTACAACAAATCATTGTTGAAACAGATTCTTCGGGCGTTGCCTTCAGAATGACGTTGTGTTTTTTAGACTCTACTCTACCGAAAATTCAAGACAGTTCAGGGTGACAGAGAGTTGTAACTCTTACAACAAATCATTGTTGAAACATATTCTTCGGGCATTGCCCTCAGAATGACGTTGTGTTTTTTAGACTCTACTCTATCGAAAATCAAAGACAGTTCAGGGTGACAGAGAGTTGTAACTCTTACAACAAATCATTGTTGCAACAGATTCTTCGGGCATTGCCCTCAGAATGACGTTATGTTTTTTAGACTCTACCGAAAATACAAGACAGTTCAGGGTGACAGAAAATCTTAGTCAATTCATATTGCAAAGGCTATCAAAAATTTGTATAATACACTTGATGTATAAGAAGTTTTTATAATGGTTGATAACAATTCTGAAGAGAATAAAGCGGATTTATCATCAAATAATGATAAAACCTTAAATTTTATTAATAACTATTATACAGAAAATCAAAATAATATTGTAAAAGAAGTCTTTTTGTTTATCCCTTGTTTAATTGGCAGACTCTTTCTTGGTCTCGTTTGGTTGGTTCCGTTTTATGATAAAAATAATATTAAAGAAAAAATAGAACACAAACAAACTTGTTTTGCTGGTTTTAAATTCTTTTTATTATTTCATTTATATTTTATTTTTATCTATTTATTTATACAAATTGGTATGCTCTATACTAATTTGTATAAAGTTATTTATTATTATTTCTCTGCATTAATTTTTTCAGCTTGTTTAAATATCATTCTTATTGCGCTTATAAGATATATTGCTTATAAAACCAATATGAATAGAATAAAAAAATCTTTAACTGAAAATGAAAAAATATTGTTTAATATAACTCCTCTTGGTATTGCGGATATTTTCTTAATGTTCATTATTTCCTGTATTTTTGGAACAGGTACTGTTCAAATTTTTGCAGGAGTGCACAAAATACCAATTTTGCAAACAATCTCAAGTGTTCTCTTGTTATATATGGTTTTACCAAAACTGTTTATCGTATATACAACTACATCCGTAATAACGAATAAACGAGTCATAATTGAAAAATTTGTAAAATCCTTAAACCCAATTTTTCTTACATTTGAAAAGATATACGAGATAGAGAAAAAAAAGTATTCGGGTACCGATTTTATGTCAATTAATTTTTCAAGAGAAAATATAAATTTAGAAGATATTGTTAGCATTGAAACACGTTCAAATGCAGGTGTTGAAAACACATCCCTCGTTTTGAAAAATGGAGTAATTCTTAGTTTTAAAACGGAAGATGAATATATTATTCAAAACGAATTAAAAAAAATAATTTCAGCAAAAGACAATGTTGAACAAAAATAATTTAAGATAGGGTTTAGACTCGTGAATATACATTTCGCCCCTGAATGATACCAGCCCTTGAAATAAGCGGATTTTGCACTTTCTGAGACAATCATTTTTCCATTGCTTTTATTTGCACTCTTCAACTTTTTTACAGAAGTTGGGAGTTACGATATGCCAAGCCTTTGCGTTGGGATGCCAATGGTCGTCTTCCATATATTTTTCTTGAAACAAGTTAACGTCCGAGTCGATATCTTTGACGTCAATGATTTTGACCTTGTCCTTTTGCGGAAATGTCATCAGCATTTTGTCGTCCGATTTTTCAACTTTGGAATACAGCAATATAAACTTCGGTGTATTCGGAAACATTTTTTCCATTTTTTCCCAAAATTGTGTGAATTCCCAATATGCTAACTCGCGAGAATCAATGCGTCTTGCAAGATAGTGAAATTTTCTGTATATAATTGATTTGTTCAAAATCGGCTTGTTGTCGGACAGAACCAGTCTTTTGTTTTTAATTCTGTAAGACGGGTAGTATTCGTTTTCTCTATCGCAGGCAAATTGAGTGAAAACCTTATCTTTATGCCCCGGATGATATACATAAATAATATAATCGGGCGTTTTTCCGCGGAAAAATTTTTGAAAATTCTCGTTTTGCGAAACGTATAACGAAGTGAAAAGTCCGCCCCCGTTAAAAGCGAAATTATAAACGGTTGCATTGAAGTTTTCCGCAAGTTGTGCGCCGAAAGTTTCGTTGTCGTTGATTTTATAACCATTCGCAAACGAGCAGCCGAACAACAAAATTTCCTTCTTTTGTGAACTGCTTTTATAAGGATGTTTTGTCTTATAAATTATCCAAGAATCAAAATTCTTTAACGTAAAATGTGAGTGAAAACAGTTCTTTTTATAAGCCGAAATATACCCGTCAAACGTTCTTTTATCATACTTTGAGTCTTCCGCAAAAAATATCAAAAAGTCGAAAATTAAAAAAATTAGCAGGAGTAAAACAATATTTCCCAAAACCAAAAGGGAAATTTTTAAAATCTTTAATCCGATTTTATTGTCAAGGTCAATCATTTTGCCATAATAGCATATTTATTGAGTTTTTCAACCGATTATAAAAAATTTTTGGTTGAATTTTAATCTTCCCAAAACGTTATAAAAGTTGTCATTTCGCGGTTTTGACAACGGCTTGGAAAAATGGTAAAATTTTAAGGTTATTTATTTAGGAGAGATTTATGAAAAAGTTTTTGTTAACGGCCGCAATGCTATGCGTTAGTGCCAATTTCGCATTTGCAGGAGATGTGCTTAAAGTTAAAGCGGTTTCGTCCATTTCGACAAAACATCCGAGCGATATTGCGGTTCAGGTAAAAGACCCTGCAACGGTCGGTAATCTTGAAGTTCAACAAGGCTACATCTTGTATGGCAAAATGGTAGATGTTGTTCCCCCTCAAAAAATGGGTAAAAATGCTCAATTCTCTTTTGAAATATTGAGTTATCGAGATGCAAACGGCATCGAACATGCTTTGAATGCGCCGATTACCATCAAATATCGTCAACAAATGCGCCCGAACATGGAACGCTCATCGTTTACAATCGGGGATGAAACAGGCTCGGGAGTTGCGTTTTCACCTTATGACATAAAACTTGCGAAAGAAAGTACAAGCGCGGGTGATTTTTTGAAAAAAGAATTAATTAAAGACTCGCCCTTAGACACAGGTTGGGAAATCGAACTTAAACCCGGAGATTCTTTAAAATTTAATCTACCTTAGTTTTTTATGTTAAAATCTTTTCAGGGTAAAAATGACTATTTATTTTTTTCACGGAAAAGAAGAATTTAGAATTTCAAAAGAAGTTGAGAAATTAAAAACTCAACTTCTTGATGATGCTTTTAAATCAATGAATTTTAGAATTTTCTATTCCCCTCAGCCCGAAGAACTGTTGGAAATTTGCAACACCGCTCCGTTGATGTTCGGAAATATTATTTCCTTAATCCATTGTGAAAACTACTTTTTCAAAACAAAAAACAAAAAAGTCGAATTTTCTGACGAACAAATTAAATCGCTTGATTTTGCTTTGAAAAACGTATCTGATTCGAACACAATAATTTTCGTTTGCAACAACCCGAGAGGTGAAGACAAAAAAGTCGACGCAAGAGGAAAATTGTTCAAAACCATTGCGGGTAGTTCAAACATCAAAGAATTTGCGGAATTTAGAGATTATGACAAGGAATTTACCGCTTTTGTTTCCTCTCTAATCAAGGAAAAAGAACTTTCTGCGGACACAAAAACAATTTCGCATTTGACTGAGCGTTTGGGTGTAAATCTCAGACTTATCGACTCCGAACTCGAAAAAATTAAGACGGCAATTTACCCTAAGAAAAAGTTCACGATTGAAGATATTAATACCTATTGTGCTTTGACGGAGGATGTTTTTGAACTTGCGGATTTAATCGTAGGAGTAGACAAAAATGCCGTAATGAAGCAGTTTTCTGCGGTAATCGAAAAACGTCATCCGCTTGAAATCATTGCTCTGTTGCACACGAATTTGCACAAATTGTTGTACTTAAAAACTTATGAACGCGAAAAATCCACAAAGGCTTTATCGGATGCTTTGCGCATTCCCGAATATCCCGTAAAATTGCTTTTGGAAAAAATCAAAAACGTTCCGCTGACAAGACTTTCGGATTTGAAACATAACCTCATCGATGCGGAATTTAAAATCAAAACAGGGAAAACTCAAAATCCCGAATATATGTTAGAAAGTGTTCTTTTGCGAGGTGATGACTGATGTTCGAACTTTTAAAGGAAAAATATCCGACAATCTCGAACTTTTTTGACACTTTGATTTTAAATAACGATTTTGCCGTGCCAAACTCAATAATCTTGCACGGTCCGGACGTTTTGTGCCAATATTACGTTGCTCTGCTTCTTGCAAGAGGGGCAAACTGTACGGGAGATAAATCAATCACTTGTGAATGTCAAAATTGCAGGTGGATAAAGGCGAATGAGCATCCTGAAATTATGACGATTTCAAAAATTAACTCAAAGCCTGACGGAGATGATTCAAAATCCGTAATCTCTGCAAAACAAATCGACATGATAAAAGACAAATTGGTCATTTCTTCCGATTATCACAGGTTTTTCATAATTTGTGACGCGGATATAAGAGAACTTACTCCCGAAGAAAGAGAAATCCAGTCGCGATTTGATTTTCTCAATATGAAATTACCTCAAACCGAAAAAGGAACGTGGATTCCGAGTGGTCTTACAACGAAATGTTTTACTGATATTGCGGCAAATGCGCTTTTGAAGTCAATCGAAGAGCCGCCTGCAAATGTCACGTTTGTTTTCTTGACCGAAAATGTTGAAAATATAATCTCTACAATCGTTTCAAGATCACAGGCTTTTTATGTGGCAGGTTCCGGTAAGCAGATTTACGATTTTGAATTTTTAAGAGAACCTCTGTCGAATTATCCGAATATAGACAGACGAAAGGCGATAATGATTTCTGACTTTTTGCTTGATTATTCAAAAAATAACGACAAGCCGTTGTCCTATATTTTGGCTGCAATTCAGGCTTATTTCGTCGAACTTGCCAAAACAAACGCGCAAAATACCGCTTTTAAAACGAGAGTTTTTGATGATATCGAAAAACTTCAAAATCTTATAACGATGCTTTCTTCAAGCGTTAGAGAGCAAGTTGTTGCCGATGAGGCGGGATATATTTTAACAAATTAAAACAAAATCTTTTTAACAGATATTGTTATGTTATAATCACATCAAATATAGAATTTACGAGGGATATAAATGAATAAAAATCAATCAGTAGGGGTTTTAATAGTCGCAATTTTGTTGATTTTATCACTTGCGTCAATGCTTATGAACGGCAATCCGTCATCAACTCACGATTTGTCGTATTCGCAATTTATTACAATGGTTAAAAAATCCGAAATTAAGTCGGTTCAAATTGAGCGCGATACGCTTATTGCTCACCCTGTAAACGACGAAATTAAGCCTGCGGCAAATTTGCCCTTGAATAAATTGCAAACAACTCCGTCAAAGTTGCAATACAAGGTTATTATCCCTATGAATGACAATTCGTTATATACAACATTAGAGGAAAATAACGTCGAAGTTGCCTTAAAAACTTTTGACGAATCAAATTCTCTCGTTGGTGTTTTGAAAACCATTGCCCCAATATTTATCGTAATTATTATACTTATGATAATGGGCAAAATTCTTCAATCAAGCGGCTCTCAGGCTATGGGCTTCGGCAAAAGCAAAGCAAAACTTTTGATGGACAACAAAGTTAAGGTTACTTTCAACGATGTTGCAGGTATTGATGAAGAACGTCAGGAACTCCAAGAAATCGTTGATTTCCTTAAAAATGGCGAAAAATATATGAAATTGGGCGCAAAAATACCGAAGGGCGTTCTTCTTGTCGGCTACCCGGGAACAGGTAAAACCCTTATGGCAAAAGCCGTTGCGGGCGAAGCAGGTGTTCCGTTTTTCTCGATTTCAGGTTCGGATTTCGTAGAAATGTTCGTCGGTGTTGGTGCGTCAAGAGTTCGTGACCTTTTTGAGCAAGCGAAAAAACATCAACCCTGTATTATTTTTATTGATGAAATTGATGCGGTAGGTCGTCAAAGAGGCGCTGGTATGGGTGGCGGCAACGATGAACGTGAGCAAACTCTTAACCAACTTTTGGTTGAAATGGACGGTTTCGATGAAAATGTAAACATCATCGTTCTTGCAGCAACAAACAGACCCGACATCTTGGATACGGCATTGCTCCGTCCGGGCAGATTTGACAGACAAATATACGTTCAGGCCCCTGATATTGCGGGTAGAGAGCAAATTCTTGAAGTTCACGCGAAAAACAAACCTCTTTCACCTGATGTAGATTTAAAAACTCTTGCAAAAAGAACCCCCGGATTTACGGGCGCAGACTTAAAGAACCTTCTTAACGAGGCCGCATTGCTTGCCGCAAGAGGAAATCAGGATGTAATTGAAATGCACAATATCGACGAGGCTATTGATAAAATCGTCGCAGGTGCGGAAAAGAAATCCAGAATTATCACGGATGAAGAAAAAGAAATCACGGCTTATCACGAAGTCGGTCACGCGCTTTTGCACTATTTCACGAAAAATTCCGACCCTCTCCACAAGGTGTCTATTATCCCTCGCGGCAATGCATTAGGGGTAACTTGGTCAATTCCTGAACACGATAAGTCATTGTATAAATACGATGACTTGAAAGATAGAATTATTATGGCTTTGGGCGGAAGAATTGCCGAAGAAATAATATTCGACGGTCAAATAACAAGCGGTGCGACTGCTGATATTAAACAGGCTACCGATATTGCAAGAAAAATGGTTACCGTTTACGGTATGTCATCAAAAATGGGTACGGTTGCTTATGGCAAGTCGGGCGAAAACGTCTTTATGGGCAGAGATTTCGGTCAAACAAAAAATTACTCCGAAGAAACAGCAAGAGAAATTGACAGCGAAATCAAGGCTATAATTGACGATTGCTATCAGTTCGGCAAAAAAGCCCTCAGCGAAAACATCGACGTTATTAAAGCCGTCACAGAAGAACTTCTCGAACACGAAACACTTGAAGAAAAAGAAGTCTCCGAAATTATCGAACGAGTCAGAAATGGCAGGGACGAAAACAAGGAGTGTTAAAATATGATTTCACAAAAAACTGTTGAGGGTATAAACGAACAGATTAATAAAGAACTTTATTCATCTTATCTTTATACCTCGATGCAGGCTTACTGTGCGGATATTTCTCTGCACGGTTTTTCTAATTGGTTTGCCGTGCAGGCAAAAGAAGAACTTTTTCATGCGGATAAATTGCTGAAATTCTTAATCCATAACGGAAACAAGGTTTCTTTGCAGAAAATTGACGAGCCTGATTCCGACTTTATAAATATTGTTGATGTCTATGAAAAAGGACTTGCTCACGAAAAATATGTTACGGAATCTTTAAATAAATTGGTCGATACTGCTGAACATGAAAAAGACCGTGCGGCAGAAATTTTTCTCGAATGGTTCATTACCGAGCAGGTTGAAGAAGAAGCAATGTTCTATGCAATCTTACAAAAGCTCAAACTCGTTGAATTTCCGAGTGAAACGATATTTAATATGGACAAAGAGTTTAGAGAAAGAAAGTATCAAAATTAACGATTATTTTGGTATATCAATATAATGTTATACATTAAAAAATAAAGGCACGATTTTCCCCGATTAAGTCGTGTCTTTATTGATTTTGTAACGATTAATTGTTGCAAATTTGCCAAATGTTTTATTCTGTGATATTTTTTTTTAATAAAACAAAGAAATATTTTAAATACTTAATAAATATCGGGAAAATACAATAATGATGCAAGCAATGGCAGAAAATACTGCGGTTCAAAGAAAGAGAACCAAGTATAAATTCAAGGGATACGATACAATTTGTGATTATCTTGAAGCCGGTGCAAATAAACACGCAACTTTGCCCGCAATCACAGATGTATATAATAATATAGAACAAAATTATGCAGAATATATTTTGCAAGCGAAAGACTTTGCAGCAGGTTTGCAAGGTTTGGGAATTAAGAAGGACGATATCATCAGTCTGTTTTCGGAAAATAACGGACGTTGGATAGTTGTAGACCAAGGGATTTTGAGATGCGGTGCGATTGACGCGGTTAGAGGTTCAAACGCTCCTGTTGACGAACTTGACTACATTATCGGTCAAAGCAACTGTATCGGTTTGGTTTTGCAAACGACGAAACTTTTCCAAAAATTGAAACCCTATCTTTCAAAATATGATTTGAAATTCATAATTATTATGTTCTCGAACGATGATTTCGATACGGAAGGCGTTGATTGCCCCGTTTATGCATTTGAAGAAATTATCGCAATGGGAAAAAAGAGATGCTTTAATCCCGTAAAATTGACGGCGGACGATAACGCTACGATTTTGTACACATCGGGTACAACGGGTAATCCGAAAGGTGTTTTGTTAACTCACGGAAACTTTATGTTCCAAATTGATTCGGCAAACCTTTGGTTCCCTGTTCATTCGGGCGAAAGAACTCTTGAAATTTTGCCGATTTGGCACGCGTATGAAAGAATTTGTACATATTATTTCTACGGCGAAGGTTGTCACGTTCACTACACAACCTTGTCAAAGATTAAGGATGATATCGTAAAATATGCACCGCATTATATGGTATCCGTTCCCAGAATTTGGGAAGCCGTAAGAACGGGTGTTTACGCTAAGTTGAAGCAAAAATCCAACTTGATGTACACAATCTTTGATAAAGCGGTTAAATATAGTGTTTGCTACAAAAAACACGCTATGTACGTTGAGAGAAGAATTACGGAACAAAAGCATTACAACCCGATTGCAACTGTTTATCACGCTGCTATGGCTGCTTGTATGTTGCCTTTGCACCAACTTTTGTACAGAACTTTGTATAAAAAACTCAAAGATATGGCAGGTTTAAATTTCAAAGCCTCTATTTCGGGCGGTGGCGCGATTGCTTCTCAAGACGAATATTTCTACGACGCAATTGGAGTTAAATTGGTTATCGGCTACGGCTTGACCGAAACCTCTCCGATTTTGACTTTGCGTTCCGTAACGGGTAAAAACTTCCTCGGTTGCGCAGGCGCTCCGCTTGTCGGAACCGAACTCAAGGTCGTTCATCCCGAAACGAAGAAAGAACTTCCTCCTTTTGAAAAAGGCTTGGTAATGGCAAGAGGTCCGCAAGTTATGGGCGGTTATTATAATGATGAGGCTGCGACCCGCGCGGTTTTGGATGAATCAGGCTGGTTCAGCACGGGTGATTTGGGCTATTTGACTTATGATAATAACCTCGTTTTAAGAGGAAGAATTAAGGAAACAATTGTTCTTTCAAACGGCGAAAACGTTGAACCTATTCCGATTGAAGATGCTTGTCTTAACTCACCTTTCATTAACCAAATTGTTTTGGTCGGACAAGACCAATCGGCTGTCGGCGCATTGATTATTCCGACGAAAGAAGCACTTGAAAAATGCGGTATCGACACAAGAGGTTTGAGAATGCAAAAAGATGCATGCATTAAAAACCCCGCACTCAGAAAGTTGATTAAATCCGAAATTGATACTCATATCAAGGAAAAAAGCAAACTGAAATCGTTTGAAAAAATTCAAAAATTTGAAATCTTGAAAGAAGGCTTCAGCATTGATAACGGGTTGATGACTTCGACGGCAAAAATCAAGAGAAACAAGGTTTTTGAAACTTATAACGATATAATTTCATCAATGTATCAATAATTTTGAACTAAAAAAGAGGCTCTGAAAAAAGCCTCTTTTTTTTGATTGTTTCAGAATTATTTTCTTCCGTATATGTCGGATAATCTTTCGATATCGTTTTCGTCAATCAAATCGCCCTTTTGAACTTCAAGGATTTTTAAGTTTTCTTTGTAAGGGTTTTGAAGCGAGTGAATTTCTTTTACCGCAATATCAATTGCTTCACCTGTTTTGAGGGTCAACTCTTTGTCACCTTTAATGATTTTTGCGGTGCCTTCGAGAACAATCCAATGTTCACCGCGGTGATTGTGTCTTTGAACGCTCAATTTTTGATTGGGATAAACTGTGATTGTTTTTACAAGATAACCTTCACCCTCATCAATGACGGTGTATGTGCCCCAAGGTCTTTCAAAGGTTGTTTGTTTTTGTGTTTCTTTCACGTTGTCCTTACATTTGCAACATTTGCACGCTGCTTGCGAACTCAAACCTGCAAACAAAATTGCAGATGCAACAATGCCTGTTGTCAAAATTTTTGCGTATAACTTCATTTTGCAATCCTTTCTATATTTTTAATACATGCTAAAGTATGATTTTTTGCCTAAATACATTTTGAATTTATTCAAATATATAATATAATTCGGGTATGAACAAGGGTTTTTATAAAATAATTTCAATGATGTCGGGAACTTCTTTGGACGGTGTAGATGCGTGCCTTGTTGACGTTTCCGAAGATTACGATTTCAAAATTCTGGGAAGTTACTCGCTTCGTTATCCGAATGAATTAAGAGATGCCCTTTTATCCGCCGCAAACGGAAATGCAAATACGGCAGATATTTGTTCTTTGAATTTTATCGTTGGCGAATGTTTTGCAAAATGCGCCGATGAACTTATGAAAAAATACAATGTTTCCGCAAAAGATGTCGATTTTATCTCAAGCCACGGACAAACGATTTTCCATATTCCGAACAAGGTTAATGTTGCGGGCTTTGATGTTGCAAGTACCTTGCAAATCGGCGATATTTCCGTCATTGCCGAAAAAACGGGAATTATGACAATCGGTGATTTCAGAACAAAAGATATGGCAGCAGGCGGTCAAGGCGCACCATTGGTTCCTTTTGCCGATAAAATTTTGTTTAATGACGGAAAAAAACATGCAATTCAAAATATTGGCGGAATATCAAATGTTACGGTTGTTTCGCCTGATTGCAATATCTTTGCTTTTGATAACACCGTCGGAAATATGCTGATTGATTATTTTTCACAAAAATTGTTCGGTGAAGAATATGATAAAGACGGAAATTTTGCGGCAGAAGGCTCCGTGGACGAAAATTGGCTTAATAAACTGATGTCGGACGATTATTTGAACGTAAAACCGCCTAAAACCACGGGACGGGAACATTTTAATCAACAATATGCCGAAGAAGTTTATAAATTCGCCCCTCAAAACAAAAACGACGTATTGCGCACAATAACTGAATTTACCGCAAAATCAATATATGAGTCTTATGAAAAATTTGTTTTTCCGAAAACCGATATTGATGATGTCGTAATTGGCGGAGGCGGCGCTTATAACAAGGTTTTGATGAAATCTTTGCAAAATTATTTCGGTTCAATTCCCGTAAAAACACACGAGGATTACGGTATTTCAAATAAGTTGAAAGAGTGCTTGGCTTTTGCTTTTTTGGGATTGGCAACATTTTTGAAACGACCGAATAATGTTCCTGCTTGCACGGGGGCAAATCGTAATGTTGTTATGGGCAAAATTGCCTATCCTGATTAATGGTATTTTTTACACTTTTTGTAAACTAATGTAAAAATTGAAAGAACATGTCAAAAACATGTAGCAAAAAAATGACGTTTTTTGCTTTTAAATGTCCGAACAGCAAGGCTGCGCAAGCAAAATTGCAGGTTTAAAAAAAGACGAAAACACGGATATTGAGCGGAATAAGGCTTAATATCCATGCATGCGTTTTTGTGGTAAAATAAAATGGAAAAATAAGAATAAAGGACAACCCAGATGAATTTTAATTCTACATTCAGCAATCCGTCATTTAAGGGCAGAAGAGATGATTTGAACAATATTAAATCTCTTTCGGAAAACAATATGCCCATCTTGCCGAATAAACGTCAATTAATTTTGTCAGCGATTGACAATGTCGGCAAAACAGCAGATGCAAGAGATATTGAAATGTTGATGGGTACCGTCGAAACTATGAAATACGGTATTCAAAACAATTCGGAATTTGCAAAGGCTTTAGGCGGAGAGCACGGTGAAAAAGAAAATAACGACTGGGACGGCATTTTGCAATCTACTATCAGAACAGCAATTGACGCTCAATCAGAAGAAGACAGACCTGCTTTGGAAGCACGCTTCCAAAAAGTTTTCGGTGAAGAAAAACCCTTGACCGAACAGGAAAAACAAATGCTCGACTTGAGACAGTCTATTTTGACATCAAAAGAAATGACAAACGTTCTTGATGATGCCGATAAAACTTTTGAAGCAACAAGAATCAGACAAAACCTCGATTACTTCATTGCTTCATCAGAAATTAATAACGAAGATAAAGTTACCTGCTTGAAGAAAATGGATTATTTCTTGAGCGACGATTATAAAATCAATCCGCAATTGAAAGACCACAAAGTTCAAGCCTTCTCGGAAATTTTGAATGACTTGATTGTTCAAAGACCTGACGAAGATGCATATACAATTAAAGATGCAAACCAAAAGCAAACGGGTATGTGTGCTGCTATTTCCGTAACTCGTAAGGCTATCACATACGAAGATAAAGTTCGTGCTATGGAAATTATGATGGCAGAACTCGATGACAAACCGACAATGGAAGTTTATGACAGAACTCAAATCGGTACGGGCAAAAAGGTTGAAATCCAAAAAGCATACGTTGATTTTCAAGACGGTATGAACAAAGGTTACAGAATTGTTGATACAGGTGTTCACCAATGGATGAACGCTGCCGATACAATCGGTGACGGTACAATTTCAACTGGTCATTATCAAGCATTTGATGCTGAAAACTATGAAATTTTCAGAGATGCTCATTGGAGAAATGACTTGCCGGCTGAATATAAACCCGCACAAACTTGGATTAGATTCTTGGATAAAGAAGCAGGTGCGGTTGATAAGGCTGCAAGTAGAAACAGAAATATCACAAAAGTTCAACAAGAAATCGGACAATTCAAAAAAGATTTTGAAACGGAAGTTGTAAAATCAGACGCTGCAATTAGATCGACATTGCAACAATTAGATCCTTCAATGTCAGATTTGCAAGCAACAACTTTAACTCGTCAAATCTTGAAAGCCGATAAACTTGAAGACAAACAATACAAGGTTATTGACGGCGAATCAAAAGAAGCAACTCAAGCGAAACTTGCTGCATTCATTAAGTCTCAAGCACCTAGCATTGATGAAGAAGGTCTCAAGGCTAATATGGACAAGATTTCAGGTTTGCGTAATTTGTCAAACGATGCAAACGAAAAACTTGCTAAGTTGAAATCACACAGCACTCCGCAAGCAATTTTTGCATATAACAAAAACTTGTTCACAGCTGCTGCTCACCACAGACGTTCGGTTGAAGCAGAACTCGAAATCCCCGAAAGATTGGCTGCTTATGAAAAAACATTGAATGTTCCCGCAAGAGAAAACTTGGTTCAAGATTCTGCACAAAAAGTTTTGAACAACTTGTCATCAAAAGCAGTTGTTGACAAAACGGCTGAACAATTCGGTGTTGAAGCAAATGCGGATGCGGTTAAACTCGCAGTAAACAATGCACTTCAAAAATCTGAAGTTGAAATCCCCGCACAACTCGATAACATTTTGGAAAAAATGGGTATGGGCGACAGAGCAACAGTTGTTGCAAACTTCTTGGAAGATACTGCCGAAAAAGTTAAAGCAGGTGACGAAGATGCATTGAAAACATTTGCGGAAAATGCTCACATTAAGCCTGATGCAAAAGTCGTTCTCAAGAAAATCGAAGCGGCTAAGGCTGAACTCGGCGACAATCCGTCAAACAAACAAATCGGCGAAGCAGTTTCATTGCTCGGTTACAACAACCAAATCGAAATGGTTGCGGATATGTACAAGACATTCACATCTGTTACGGACGGAATGTCTAACGAACAATTGACATCTGTTCTCGGTCAAAATGCAGATAAAACAATCGCAGATATGGGTAAACAAATTAAGTCTGCATCGGAACAACAAGCACAAATCGAAAGACAATTAAATCTTCCGACAAGAAAAGAAGTTGTTTTGAATGTTCTTGAAGCAACAGGCGAAGTTCTTCCCGAAAAATCGCTTCAAGCAATGCAAGCAAAATTTGATAAAGTTGCTGAAATTAAATCGGCTGACGATAACAGAATCGTTGACCCGAGCGTTAAAAAACCGAAAGTTCCCGATTCTGCATACAAATTCACTCCTGCAGAAAAAGAAGTTTATGCACAAATCGAATCAAAACTTCCGTCAATGAAGGCTTATGCAAAAGTTAACGGAAAAGCAATGAAGGATGCATTGGCTCCGCAGTTGAACGAATTGTTCGCAGAAGCAGGCAGATTGAACGGTCAACTTTGGGTTGGCGGTGAAGGCGAAAGCGGCTTGTACGATAACCAAAGTGTTAAACTCTTTGAAATGATTACAGGCAAACACTACCACAACGAAGACGATATCGACAAAGTTGTAGAACATATCAAGTCAGGCAACGGCTCAGGTACATCTTCTACAAACGTAAGCCACACTTCATACTCAGGTCACGCGCAATATGTATGTGAAGTTTCACAAGTAGAAGTTATCGACCCCGTAACCAAAGAAAAAGTTATGAAAGATGTTTTATGGCACGATAACACTTGGGGCAGATGCGAAGACAGCGCCGTATGGACTGACGAAAGAGGCGTTCAAAGAACTGACTACGGTAACGGCTACGGCGGACCTGACGGCTATATCTTCAATAAGCACTTACTCACAGGTACTTTTGTTGAAGATCAAAAGGTTACTCCGGGTGTACTTCCCGACGGTCAAAAATTTGACCTTTGGAAGACAACAAGAATTGCGGGTGTAAACCCTGAAGCCGACGAAAGCATTGATAAGATGATGAATCAAATCTTCACTCTCGGCTCGGCTGAACAAAAGATTGCCGAATTTGAACAAACATTGAAGCAATCAACACCTGTCGACTTCAAATTGATGGACAGAGCAGATGAGCACATGGGTAAGGTCGGTCAAGTTATGGCTAACCAACTCGCAAAAATCAATCCTCAGTCACAAGCTGATGTTGATGCTATCAAAGACGGCGCTTTGAAGTTCATTCTTGATAAGACGGCACTTCAATTGTCGGCTCCGACAGACGAAGTCAGAAAATATATCGGAAATATTTTGGATAAAGATTCTCTTGCAGAAGTTGCATCGAAACTTCCCGAAATTCAAAAGGAAATGATGGCTGCACCGTTTGCAAAAGGAAAACAAGCACCGAAACAAGTTGCTCAACTTTGCCAAGACCAAGTAATCGAAGCATTTGATAAAGCATATCAAAACATTGATGCTCCCGCAAATATTCAAGAAGTATTTACAGGACTCTTTGAAATCGCTCCAGATAAATTGGACGGTTCACTTGCAGGCTTGAAAAAGGCAATGGCAGAAAACGCTGCCGAAAAACTCGGTCAACTTGAAGACAAAAATGCCGCAGCAACATTAACTGCTGAAATTCAAGAAATTTTCGCTAACACAATTGACGAAAATATGGCAATCAAATCACTTGATGATATGGCTCAATACGGTGATTTGAGCAAAATTATCACAAAATATGTTGATAAGAAAATGAATACTTCAACAGATGCTGATTTGTTGGCGGGCTTGCAAAAACTTCAAAATATGACAAACGATGAATTTAATGCGTTCATCGCTGATGCAACAAACGAAGATTTGGGTATCAAAAATGTTTCAACATTTGATGTCGTTCGTCAATTGGATGCTCAAAAATCTGTTGCAACAGATGCATTTGAACAAAACGCAAGAATTCAAGTTATCATGACAGAAGGTCCTCAAAGCGACAACGCTCCCGAATGGAGTTACAGAGGAATGAAGATGGACTTGTCACCGCTTGATAACTACACTTACGTTCAACAACACGGTAAGGAAATGTTTGAAAAATACGGTGCAAGAGCAGCATTCCCGAAAGCAGAAATCTTATCAAACGAAGAAATCGCTGCACAAGTTCAAGATGAAGTCGCAACGATTAAAGATACGGTTAACGCAATCAAAGTTGCTCAAGACAAAGGCGAAGCGGCTGCTGCATTGAATGCGGAAGTTAGACAATACTTGAAAGCAAATATTGTTCCTCAAGAAAGAGCAAAAGCAACAGGTCTTATTAACAACTACATTCAAGCGGTTAAGAAAGATTCCGCAAACGCTGATCAAGCGGCTGCAAAACTCGAAAACTTCCTCGCTCAAAGCCACATCACGAAAGATTCCAACGAATTGCTCAAGGCTTTTATTACGGAAGTTCAATCGAAAAACTCCGATGAAGCAACTGTTTCAACGTTGAGAGAATACTTAACGGCAGGTTTGGATAGCGCACAAGTCGCATCAGTCGAATACAGTTTGATTGACAATGCAGGTAACGCTATTGCGGCAATGACAAGAGAAAAACTTGCTGATTACAACGTTCAAACCGCAACGGGCGAACAACTTCCGTTAGATTCTGACGAAGGTATCGGCTTCTTGGTTGAAAAACTTGCTAACCCTGCAACTAACAGCACGGCTTTGCAAACATTCTTTGCTCAAACGGGCTTGTCAGAAAAAGCAGTCGATGTAATTTCAAATTCAGTTCAACTCGATGCTCTTCCTGATGCTTGCAAGGAATTGGAAGGTCAATTGACACAAGTATTCGGAGATGTAAAAGTTCTCGACGGTCAGTTTGAAGCCTTCTCATCAGACAGCGCGGTTTCTTATTCAACATACAAAGATGCGGTTGAACACTACATCAAGACTTTGGATAAGGAATATGCAGATAAAACTGCCGAACAAAGAGTAGTTTACGAAAATTACAGAAAATTCCTCGTAAAAACCGAATCGGCAGAATTTGCAAAAAATCTTGCTCCGCAACAAATAATGTCAGTATTGGAAAAAATCCATACTTCAGGCGTTTCCGCGGTAAGCAACGAAGCAATGCAAGGTGCTCAACAACTCAATATGTTGTCTGAAACTTTGGAAAACAAACTCTCTGCAATGGAAGCATTGAAACTTCCGAACGGCTCTGAAAAAGAAGCAGTTAGAGCAGAGTTCCTCGAAAAAGCAAACGGCGTATACGAACAACTCGTTGATGTTATCAACAACGTAAATGCAGTTTTGGCATAATCGAGATAAACATAAAAGAAAGACGGGAGTAAAATCCCGTCTTTTTTATTTAAAAAAAATTTTTAAACAGAGTCGGTTATTCTTCGTCCACTTCTCGTCTTTGGCGAATTAAGCAAACCTGAGTTCCGTCTTCTTTTTTGAGTTCTTCGGAAAAAGTATTTGTTTCTTCGTCATATTGCGCGACGACCTGAACTTTTTCGTTATATTTAACTTGTTGTTTATATTGGATTTCAAGTTCCGCAATTCTCGTCGTCAAAAGTGTTTCTAACGGCAAAACATCATCTGCCCAAACAAGATAAACCGCGTTATTTACGTGTCTGTTTACATCCAAATCGTGGAATGTTGCAGTAAATGTTTGTTCGTAATCCGCACATTCGGGCGCTGCGATTTTCTGGAAGTTTGAACGAAGAGCGGATTTGTCCGCCAACGGATATTCTCCGAAAACTTTTGCGGGGGAAACGATTGCTCCCGTTGCTAAATCCACCAAAACCCACATACTTGTTGCTTCGCCGATTTTTTCGTTATTATTGTCGAAAATATCATAATCACGGTAGAAAGAAAGTTTTACCGCGCCTTGCGATTTTGTGAAAACAGAGAGGCTGCCTGTGTTTTTCAAGGTTTTGAAAATTTTGATGTGATATTTCATCAAAAACCAGCCGACGTTTTTACTTTGAATTTCGGAATAGCCGATGCCCATTACTTCTGCATCTTCTGCTGCTATGTCCTGCAAGAAATTAAGAAGAACCGCTTCTTTTATTCTGTTCTTGCAATCTGCTTCGTGAAATTTAGTTTCGTATTTTTTAGTAATCATAATGTCTTTATTATAACAAAAAAGTTAAAACAACTACACTTTTTAGGTTAAATACGCTTAACATCTTTGTCTTTTTGGTATAATAAGATAAAATAATGATAGATAATTATAACTATTCGGAGCGTATATTTATATGAATAAGCGAACACTATTATTAGTTGCATCTACAATCCTTGCTGCAGGAGTGGTTGCAGCCCCTACGGCAGAAGCAAAAGTTAATACAAATTACCATACAAACGGTGCGATTATCCAACAAATGTCAAAGGATATTACACCTGAATTGGCAGATATTCACGAGCAACGTGACGAGGCTGATAACCCTTATGAAAAGGAATTTTTGACAATTCAAGTTTATGAAAATAACAAAGAATATAAAAATGCCGACGCAAGTTTTGATGAATTAATCGGCATGCTGAAAGAAGCAGAAAACGAAGATGTCGTAAATGAATATTACGACAAACTCAAAACTGTTTATAATGATTTTCACGCTTTTGCTCCTTCAAATCCGAGATATAGTTACAAATTGTCGATTTTGGAAAAAAACTTCGGCTCTTATGAAGATGCCTTTGAATATTTAAAAAAGGCTTTAACATACAGCCCGACCAATCCGACATTCAGAAACGAATATGCTCAATACGCTCTTGATAATAACGATTACGATAAAGCAATAACAATCTTGAAAACATTGAGAAAGTCTGACCCCAGAGAAGTCGATTACAGAATTTCTTTGGCAAAAGCATACACTCAAGCGGGCATGTATGATGATGCAATCAGAGAATATCGCGTTGCATCGGCATTTGAACCCGAAAATAACGATACAATTATTGCTTTGAATGAATTATCAAACTATGCGGGTGTTTCAGGCTATGATCCTTATGCGTTGAAGCCTTATAACAAATCGACATTCGCACTTTCAAGACCTGTTGCATCACCGGACGGTCAAAGACTTGTTGCGTTCAATGCACCCGAGACTAAGGCTGAGCCTGAAATGCGCCAAGCCTCCAACGGTTCAAAAACTTTTGCAGTAGGTACAAAAACCGCAGCGGCTAAACCTGCTAAAAAAGAAGTTGCAGTTGTAAGACGAGTTTCTGAAGTTGACAGATCTCAACAATATCAACAAGTTGAATATACTCAACCCGTAAAAAATCAACAGGTAAGACAAATAAGACAAACAAAACCGCAACCCGTAAAACGTGTTCAACCCGTTCAACAACCTGTACAACAAGAAGTTCAAGAAACTCCCGCAGTTGACAAAATTCAAGTTACGCAGGCAGAAGAACAAGTTGATAACTCTAAAAAAGCCAAAAAAGCGAAAAAGGCTAAACCGAGCGGTTCTAAGCGCGTAATGGTTTCTTACGTTAACGGCAGAAAAGTTGTTAAAATCGTAAATATCAATACGGATGCTGATACATCTCAATCATTGGAAGATGCGCCTCAAACTTTTAGAGACCAATTGGAAGAATCAAATTCTTCAAACAATTATTCTTCATATCAAGAAGATAATTACGGTCAATCCGCAACCGCGTTTGAACAAACCGATGATATTTCTTTGAGAAATTCAAATACTCCGAAAATTGATACAGCACAAGGAAATATTACACAAACAAGAAAATCAAATTATCCGCAAAATAAATATTCTGTACAAGAAGACCAAAATTACAGAAACGTTTCTTCGAGCGGTGATTTGAATCCGTCTTCACTTTCTTCAAACAGAGGCGGAAAACAAATGGTCGTTACCTACAAAAACGGTAAGAGATATGTGCAAACAGGAGATGGCACTTCTGCAAGCAATACGACTTCAACGGTTAAAAAAGACAAAAAAGCAAAAAAAGGTGAAAAGCCCGCAGTTCAAACTTCTCAAAACAACAGCGATTTGTACTTGCAAGCCAATGAATTGATGGCGCAAAGAAAATTTGCCGATGTTATTCAAGTTTTGAAACAGGTTCAACCTCCTACATTGCGTTCTTTGACGGCTATGGCTGCTTGCTACAATGAACTCGGTCAACCCGACGTGGCTATTCAGTATTACAAAGAAGCAGATAAGAGTTCGCCCGAAAATACACAAATTTTGTATTCGATAGGTTATCTCTATTTCACTCAAAATGATACTGTTTCGGCTAAAAAATACGTGGATTTGGCTTTGAAAGCAGACCCCGAAAACGCAAATGCGAAAGAGTTGAACAAATATTTAACTCAACAGGAATCAAATGTTGCAATGAATCAAGCGATTGCTTTTATGAATAACAACAATTATTCGGAAGCAAAAAAGACTCTTGAAAAAATCGTAAAAGAAAATCCCTCGGATTTTCAAGCGTATTACTATTTGGGTCATATAGGTTATGCAACTCAAAAGTATGAAGAAGCAACAAGAAACTTCTCACTTGCAATTCAATATAATCCCGAATACGCATTGTCATATTATTCAATCGGTTTGGCTTTTGACAAGTTAAGAGAATTTCATCACTCTCTTCCCGCTTATGAACAATTCTTGAAAATGGAAACTGATGACAATAAATATACTCAGTATGCTAAAACAAGAATTGCTACAATCAGAGCAAAAAAATAAATTAAACAATAATGCGCAGAAACGACAGGCTTTCGGGTCTGTCGTTTTTTTTGTGCTTTTTGTTATTAACACATTGTTAAGAAATGTTAAGAAAAATACATATAAAATCCTCAAAAAAGGCAATAATTCATGGTTTCGAGACTTTATATAAGAGTAGAGAGTTTAAAAGAGAGATAATAAAAATGGGTATTTCATGTTTTCAATTAAATATATTGGCATTAACAACACAGAAGAATGCTATTTCTAAAAAAATGACTGCAATTTCCGATCAAAGAGAACTTGTTACCGGTCAAATGAATTCGATTATCACTTCAACTACAGAGTGGTATAAAGATAAAAACGTAAAAATACTTGAAGCGAAAGATAACCAACTTGATATGGAACTTGGTCAGCTTGAAACTCAACTCAAGGATATCGAGTCCAAGATGGAATCTTTTGAAAAACAAAGAGATAACAACATCAAAAACGGCGTTGCGAAGTTGGCTTAATCTCGTAAAAACGTATTAAATTTAGAAAAAGACTTTAAAAATGATACCGATTTTGGTATCATTTTTTTATGAATATATTCAGAACTTTTGATTTATTTTGGTCATTTCCGAGAAAACTCTTCGCAGAGAAGATTTTCAGGGTAAGACATATTGATACCGGCATCTCTGATTTGAGTGAAAGAGCATGCCATGTTGATGCTGAAGTTTCGGACAAGGAAGTATACCTTAGCGTATACAACAGCCCGAAAACATACAGTTTATTGACGAGTGTTTTATATAAAAAGAAATTGTTAAATGAAAATAAAGACGGCAAAATTTATAACGAGCGCACCCTCGCTTAAAGAGTGTCCGACTTTCAATCTGCCCGAATTTGCATTAATCGGTCGTTCTAATGTCGGCAAATCCTCTTTTATCAACGCGATTGTCAACAATAAAGGATTGGCAAAAACATCCAATAAGCCCGGAAAAACAAGGCTTATAAATTTGTTTTTGATAAATGACGCTTTTGTTATCGCTGACTTACCCGGTTATGGTTATGCGAGTGTTTCTGCCAAAATGCAGAACGAGTGGCAGAGAAATCTTGAAGAATATCTTCTGAACAGAAAAGAGATTGTTTCTTTGATTCAGTTTATTGATTCAAGACATCCTATTCAAAAAAATGATGCACAAATGGCTGAATGGATAAAATTCAATAAACTCCCGTCTTTTGCGCTTTGCGTCAAAACCGATGAAATTTCAAAAAATATTTTGCAAAAAACGGTAAATCAGTTTCAAAAACAACTTGAAATGCCCGTGCTTCCTTTCTCTAAGATGACGGACAGATATAACGATGCTGTTTTGAAGAAGTTGGATGAGTTGGTAAAATCCTATAAATAGCGTATGTAAATGTTGGTCAACATATAATAGAATATCCATGTTAATAAAAACATGGGGTGTGGAATGTTTCAAGAAGTTTGTACTAACAAATATGCTGACAGCGAAATTTACTGCGCGCAAAATCAAGGATTGATTTCAAATTCTATTACGCAAAGTTGGACGGAACAAGCGCTTGAATGTTATGAATTGAATTGCGTTTGCGAAAGATGTTCTGTTTCAAAAGGCAATTACTCATTTGTTTGCCAAATGCCGAAAGTAATCAAGCAACTTTTAAAAGTTGCAGGAAAACCTGTTGCATAAGGTTTGAATAACAAAGTTTTAAAACGGCAAATTTCTCGCATTGGCGGGAGATTGCCGTTTTGTTATACAAAAAATAAAAAACTTGCTTGAATATGTATAATGTAGTTTAATAAATATATGTCCGAGCAAAATAATAAAAATATTTTAAAGTTTTCAAATCGAGCAAAGTCCGTCGGCAGTAAAAAATCCGGCATAAAAGAATTTCAGGGCTTTGAATATATCAAGATGGACAAAGATTTAAACGGTACGCCGTTTATAAAAGAAAGTTTGGAAGAATACGCGGATTCTTGCCGTTATATGGTTAGAGTTATGCGAGAAAAGGACAACAAGGTTTGTCTTTACAATTATTATATTCCTCAAGACAGTTTGTGCATGTTCTTGACGAAAATTGAAAACGGAGAATTTGACGGACGAGTAATAGAAGTCGAAAAATATATTCCGGAAGATTTAGCATAAATGCAAACTGAAATAAAAAAGATTTTAGCTGACGTAACGAAACCTTATCAATACATTGGGGATGAATATTTAGCATATAAGAAAAAGATGTCTGATGAAGATGTCTCTATCGTTTTTGCATTTCCCGACAAGTATGAAATCGGTGTCAGCAATTTAGGCGTAAGAGTTTTGTACTACGTTGTAAACAAAGAGGATGGACTTGTCGCAGACAGGGCTTATGCACCCGAATTTGACTGCAAAGATGCTCTTGAAAAAAATAATGTGAAATTGTATGCGGTAGAAAGTAAAAAACCGCTCAATGAATTTGATTTCGTGGGTTTTTCTCTGCAATACGAACTTGCATATCCGACGGTATTAAAAATGTTGGATTTGGCGGATATTCCAGTAAAGCGTAAAGAACGCGGCGAAAACGATCCTATTATTGTTGCCGGCGGACCTTGTTGTTTTAATCCAAAGCCGATGAGCGAATTTATTGATTTGTTCTTAATTGGGGACGGAGAAGAACTCAATGTCGAATTGATGAAAAAATACAAGGAAATCAGACATCTTTCCCGTGCGGAAAAGTTGAACGAACTTGCTAAAATTAAAGGTGTTTATTCTCCGATATTGCAGAATAAAACGGAAAAGAGAATTTGCCAACTTAATAATGACAATTTGCCATTGACAAATCCTATCCCGTATTCAAGTTGCGTTCATGACAGAACGATTATCGAAATTCGTCGCGGATGCGGGAGAATGTGCCGTTTTTGTCAACCGGGGCATGTTACTTTGCCGATTCGCGAAAGAAAGGCTGAAGATATTATTAATGCGGTTAATAAAGCTACTTCGATTACGGGCTATGATGAGTATTCGTTGTTATCATTGTCGTCGAACGACTATACCAATATTGAGCCTGTTATTGATGATTTAACGGCTATGCTTTGCGAGAGAAAGGTTTCGGTTTCTTTACCAAGTCAAAGAATTGACCGATATAACGAGCATTTGGCGGCAGTTGTCAGAGGTATCAGAAAATCAACAATTACACTTGCTCCCGAAGCAGGCAGCCAAAGACTCAGAAATGTTATTAATAAAAACCTCACGGAAGAACAGATTTTATCGACGGTCTTGAACTGCTATAAAACAGGCGCTGACAGCATTAAGTTGTATTTTATTATGGGGCTTCCGACGGAAAGCAAAGAAGACCTTGAAGAAATGGCGAAACTTCTTTCGACAATTCGTTGGAAATCTCAACTTATTAAAAAAGAAATGGGGCTTCAAAATCCGCTCAGATTGACATGCACTTTGTCGATTTTTGTTCCGAAGCCGTTTACTCCTTTTCAACGCCACGGACAAAACACTAAAGAAGAAATCAAAGAAAAACTTACATATTTGTTGAGTTTGACGGATAAAATCAAAAACGTCAAAATTAATTACCACAACCCGTTTGTTTCAAAGTTAGAGGCTGCTTTTACAAGGGGGGATGAAAGATATGCAGACTTGATTTACACACTTTATAAAAAAGGTGCATATATGACAAGTTGGGATGAATATCTTGATTATTCAATGTGGGAAGAAACTGCGGAAGAATGCGGTATTTCTTTGGATGAAGAAGCGGCTAAACAGTTTTCTAAAGACGAAGTTCTTCCTTGGGAAGTAATTGATATCGGAATTCCGAGAAGTTGGTTTGAGCAGGAGTATGAAAAGGCTTTGCGCAATGAAAATACTATTCCTTGTGAATTTAATTGCGTAAATTGCGGTGTTTGCAAAAACTTTAAAACACATAAAGTTATTGATAAAAAATACGAAAAGAAAACAACCGAACAAGAACTTCATGAAAAATTGGAAGAAAAACATAATGAAGTTCCGACAAGATATCGCTTGAAATTGACCAAAGAAGGAAGCCTGAAATATTTATCTCACCTTGATTGGCAAAATACAATTATAAAATCGCTTTATCGTTCAGGGTTAAAACTCAACTTTTCACAGGGCTTTAATCCGACTCCGAAAATTTCTTTGGGAATTGCGCTTCCTATTTTTGTGGAAAGCGTAACGGAATTTATTGATATTGAATTTTTCGATAATATCGGTAAGGACGAATTGAAAGAAAAACTTTCAAAAGCGTTCCCGGCTCAAATAAGAGTTTTGGATTTAAAAGAAATTCCGAGAAAAGAACCTTCTATTGATAATACCGCAGAGTGGGCGGAGTATGAATTTTCCCCGATTGAAAAAGATATTTACCCCGTAAAATCTTTGTTGTATGATATAAATGCAAAGTTTTCCGAAAATGAGGAAATTCTCATTGAAAAGAAAAATAAAAAAGGTATAAAAAGAACAATTGATATAAAGCCGTCTATCCGTTCAATATCGGAAAGAGATAACAAAATCGTTATGGTCTTAAAGGCGGGACAAAATCAGGAAATTCCTTCACTTCGACCCGATACGGCTATGGAATTGTTCAAACCTGAAATAAAATTCGACATGAAGAGGACGAAGTTTTTTGACGGTTCTCTGGAAGAAATAGATTTATAAAGGAAATAACATGACAAAACAAATTGTAATTGCTGAACGTGATAACATTGCGGCTCTTATTGAAAACGGCAAGGTTACCGAATTTTTTGTGAACAAAGGCGAAATCTTTCTGAACGATGTATATCTTTCAACAGTTGATAACATTTTGCCGAGTATTGAAGCGGCATTCGTCGATGTAGGCTCTGATAAAATGGGCTTTTTGCACGCGGATGACGTTCCGGGAAAAGGCAATCTTAAAACAAGATTGACTCCGAAACAAAAACTTATGGTTCAAGTCGTAAAAGAACCGACAGGTCACAAAGGACCCAGAGTTACGACAGAAATCAGCATCCCCGGACGTTTTTTGGTGTTAATCCCGCAAGAAACAGGTATTAACGTAAGCCGTAAAATTGTTTCAAATAAAGAACGTGCAAGATTGAAATCAATCGTAAGTTTGATTAAACCTGTCGGCGTCGGCGTAATTGTCAGAACTGAGGCAGAAGGTCAAACGGATGCGGATATTCAAGAAGATTTGGAACTTTTGCTTGAAAAGTGGAACTCAATTATCACGGCTGCAGAAACACAAGAAGCACCGAGCCTTTTGTACCGCGACCAAGACTTGCTTTACAGAGTAATCAGAGAAGCATGCACGGAAGATGTTACGGAAATCGTTGTCGATACTCCTTTTGCACAACAAAGAACGCAACAAATCCTTCAAAACTGGAATATGCTCAGCAACATCAAATTGACTGTATACAAAGGAAATGAACCTTTGTTGCAAGCCTCGGGTGTTATGAAGGAAATTAAGTCGGCACTTCAAACAAAAGTTATGTTACCCTCTGGCGGATACTTGTTTATCCAAACAACGGAAGCATTGACAGTTGTCGATGTAAACAGCGGTAAGTTTGTAAGTTCTGCAACTCAAGATGAAACTATTATTAAAACGAATATCGAAGCAGTTCACGAAATTGCTCGTCAATTGAGACTTAGAAATATCGGCGGTATGGTTATCGTTGATTTTATTGATATGACAAACAGAAACGACAAACTCGCTTTGATGGAAGAATTGGAATTGACCCTCGAACAAGATAAGGCTAAACCTCAAGTCGGTCAACTCTCTGATTTGGGTCTTGTTGAACTTACTCGTCACAGACAAGGTCAAAGTTTGAGCGAAGTATTTACTAAAAAATGCCCTCATTGCCAAGGTACGGGCTACATTTTTGAAGAAATCCAATTCGCGGCAGCCCCGGGTGAAGGCGAATTGAAAGCAAAAGCCGCTAAATTGAAAATTCCTGTTCAACAACTCAAAAACAAGAACGGAAAATTCAATAATAACAACAATAACAACGTGTTTACAACTCAAACGGTTGAAGAAACAAATAACAACCAACAAGAAGTTAAACCTGCGGAAAATGTTGAAAATGCGGAAAATAACGCAGAAATGAGTAATAATTATAATAACGAAAACGGAACTAATAATTACAAATTCAGCAAAAATAACCGTTTCAACAAAAACAAAAATCGTTTCAATAAATTCAACAAAAACAATCACTACAATAACAACAGAAACGATTTCAATCAACATCAGGAAAATAACAACAACGAACAACAACCTGCGGAACAACCGAAACCGACTTTTGAACGACCTGAAGTAAAAGAGGTTAATGAAGTTAAGGAAGTTAAAGAAGTTGTAACTCCCGTTGTTGAAAAAGCAGAAAAAGAACCTGTAAAACCTGTTGAGCCTGTTGAAAAAGTTAAGGAAGAAAAACCGAAAACCAAAGGCAGAGCAAAAAAAGCAAGCAAGGAAACCGAAGCGGTTGAAAAAATCGAAACTGCAATCAACGAAGAAGTAAAGGCTGAGCCTAAAAAACGCGGAAGAAAGCCCAAAACGAAAGTTGAAGATGCAGAAAATACAACTGCGGAAGAAAAGCCGAAAAAGCGCGGAAGAAAACCGAAAGCAAAAGTAGAAGAATAAGATGAACAGACTTTTTATAAGTATAGCATTGTTATTTAACTCAGGAATTGCATTTGCGGCGAATGAAGAAGAATTTTTCGACGCCGCAATGAATCTTGAGGCAAAGGTACCGCAAACAAATGCGGCTGATGCTGCTGCTCAAACTGCTGCATCGGTTCCGACAGAAACTGCGGGTAATGCTGTTCAAAAAGCGACCGTGTCACTTCAAAATTTGGGTGGAAGTATAGGGGACAGCGTCAGTTCCATAACTCACGCAAATCCTTTTGCTACAAAACTTTTGGTGGCTTTGATTTTGGTAATGATAAGCATTGTTATTATCATTGTCATGATTTTGTTGGCAAAAAAATTCGTATTCAAAAAACATATCCAAGTTCCGGAAGAATATGAGGAAGAAGAATATGAAGACTTCAACGAAAATGACATTGACCAAGATGAAATCGAAACTGTTGAAGATGATGCAACCGCGAATAAACCTCGCGAGTCTCATACAATGATTCCTCCAAAGAGCAAAATCGAACCCGAACCCAAAAAGGTTCAGCAAAATTCCGAAACAGTCGAGTCCGCTATGAAAGTTTTCTTAAAGGTTACGGAATAAATAATAAATGAATAACAAAAAAGACGGCTGATTTTCAACCGTCTTTTTATTTTACAAAACCATCAAACCTGCGTGATAGAACAGGAATGCTACAACCCAAGCGATTGTACATTGCAAAATGACAACCAATACCGCATACGCTGTGCCGAGTTCTTTTTTTACGGTTGCGATTGCCGCAACGCAAGGAGTATACAACAGAGAGAACACCAAGAATACAAATGCCGTCAACTTTGTGAATAAAGTCGGGAGCAAGTCCGTGTCTCCGCCAATCAAAACGGTTAACGTACTTACAACGTTTTCTTTTGCCATAAAGCCTGTTAAGAATGCGGTTGAAATTCTCCAGTCGCAAATTCCGAGCGGCTTGAAAATCGGAACGATAAAATTTCCGAGCATTGCAAGCAAACTGTCTGCTGAATTTGTCACGATATTTAATTTTGCATCAAATGTTTGCAAGAACCAAATGATGATTGTTGCAACGAAAATGACCGTAAACGCTTTTGTGATAAAGTCTTTTGCTTTTGTGTAAATTAATCTTGAAACATTTGCCAAACTCGGAAGTCTGTAATTCGGCAATTCCATTACGAACGGAACCGCTTCCCCTCTGAAAAACATTTTCATAATGAATGCGGAAACAATGCCTGTCGCAATACCGATTAAGTATAAACTTAAAATTACCTGAACTTGATATTCCGAGAAAAATGCTGCCGTGAATAATGCATAAATGGGAAGTTTTGCAGAACAACTCATAAACGGAGTCAGAAAAATTGTCATCTTTCTGTCTCTTTCGGACGGCAAAGTTCTTGTTGCCATAATTGCAGGAACTGAACAGCCAAAGCCGATTAACATCGGAACAAAACTTCTTCCCGAAAGTCCGACTTTTCTGAGCATTTTGTCCATGAAAAATGCAACTCTTGCCATATATCCGCTATCTTCCAATAAAGATAAGAAGAAAAACAGAATTACGATAATCGGCAAGAAACTCAAAACGCTGCCGACACCTGAAAAAATACCGTTGATAATTAACGAGTGAACGACAGGATTTAACCCGTATGCGCTCAAGGCACCGTCTGCCGCGTCAATTACAAAATCTATTCCCGAATCCATCCATTCGGATAATGTCGCTCCGACAGGACCGAATGTCATATAGAAAATGAAAGTCATAATTGCCAAAAATGCAATTATTGCGGTGTATTTGCCTGTCAAAAATTTATCTGCTTTTGCCGAAATTTTATAAGCAATCGTTTCATTCGGCTTGAAAACGCAGTTTTCGCAAAGATTTTCAATAAAAGTAAATCGCATATCCGCTAATGCCGCATTACTGTCCATTTGGCATTCTTCTTCCATTGCCGAAACAATTTTCTTTAAGATTTTTTCTTCATTTTTATCAAGCGCAAGTGCTTCCAAAATCAAAGAATCGCCCTCTGTGATTTTAGTCGCCGCAAAACGAACAGGAATTTGCGCAGCCTTTGCGTGATCTTCGATTAAGTGGATAATCGAGTGAATACATCTGTGTACCGCACCTGTTTTTGCGTTGTCACCGTTTCCGCAAAAGTCGGCTTTTTCGGGCTTTTCACTATATCTCGCAACATTTATTATGTGCTCTGCAAGTTCCTCAATACCCTCATTTTTTGACGCGGAAATCGGAATTACAGGAACACCGAGAGTTGCTTCAAGTCCGTTAACATCAATACTTCCGCCGCTTTCCGTAACTTCATCCATCATATTAAGCGCAATAACCATAGGAACGTTGAGTTCAATCAACTGCAACGTTAAGAAAAGGTTTCTTTCAATATTTGTCGCATCAATGATGTTGATGATGCCGTCAGGCTTGTCGTTTAAAAGAAAATTTCTCGTAACGATTTCTTCGTTACTGTACGGTGAAAGCGAATAAATTCCCGGAAGGTCCGTGATAATTACATCAGGATGGTTTTTGACTTCACCGTCTGTTCGGTCAACCGTTACTCCGGGAAAGTTTCCAACGTGCCTGTTTAACCCCGTAAGTCTGTTAAACAACGTGGTTTTTCCGCAGTTTTGGTTCCCTGCAAGTGCAAGATTAACTTTCTTTTTAGGTTGAACTTTTGAATTTCGCGGTGTATTTATTTTCTTCTCACCTTTTTGCGAGTGTTCAATTGTCTGAAAATGCTTATTTCTTTTTTCAAATTTGTGTTTTTCGTGAATATCTTTTATAAAAATTTTTGCGGCATCACTTTTTCTGAGAGTGAGTTCATAACCTCTGACTCTTATCTCTAAAGGGTCTCCAAGCGGTGCTGTTTTGATTAAAGTAACTTCAACCCCCGGGGTTAAACCCATATTTAATATGTGGCTGCGCAAAGATTTATCGCTGCATTTGATTTCCCTAATATAGGCATCTTTGCCTATTTGGAGTTTATCTAACGTAATTTGTTCGTTTTTTGTATTTCCCATAATATGACTGTTCTTTATGATTGTTAGGTTATCCTAACATATATTATATAACTATCTGAGACTTTGTCAATAATTTGTTAATATATGAAAAAGTATTGTAACTGTTAGTTTTGGGTGAATGCGAGGGCTATTGCCAAAAGCAATAAAATGAATGCGCTGATTTTGTTGATTTTTACCATTAAATCAGGCTTTTTTAAAAGAATATCATTCAATTTTGCGGACAAGACGGCGACGGTTGTGAGGATTATAACGGCGATTGCCATAAATATTAATCCTAAAAACATCATATATAAGCCGACTTTTTGTGTTCCTTTCGGCACAAATTGCGGGATAAACGCGAGGTAGAACAAGATAACTTTGGGGTTTAAAATGTTCATCAAAATGCCCTTGAAAAACCCCGATTTTGCTTGATTGGAAGTTGTTTCGAGTGAAAATTTGTCGGCATTTTTGTATGCTTTTATAGAAAGATAAAACAGGTAAATAATGCCGAGAATTTTTAGTATATTAAAGGCGATGATTGATTGTTTGAAAATTATCGCGACGCCCAATGCGGCAAGTGTCGTGTGAAACAAACATCCCGAACTCAGTCCGAGTGCGGTGAAAACGGCTTCTTTTCTTCCTTTCGTCAACCCTTGCGTTATTAAGAAAATCAAGTCGGGGCCGGGGATAAGTGTTATTATTATGACAGATGTGATGTAAAAAAATAAATTATCCATAATGTTTTTAATGTTTCGGTATTTCTGTTTTATTATAATTTTAAAATACTATAAATCTTTTGTTTTTTCAACGAATTTGACTGCGAAAACGTAAAATGCTACAATTTTCCAATGAAAATCGCAAAGGTTATATTCATAAATATTGTAGTCATTCTGATTGCTTTGAGTTGTGTAGAAGTTTATTTCCATAAAATCATTTTTGATAAATATGCGAAATATATGCCCGAAGAGGTTGTCTCTGTCGGGCCTTTGAAGTTTTTGAAGTATCATCGTGCGAAAATTACGGATTTTGAGGAACAGAAAAAAGAATTTCGTTCGACGTCTTATAAAAACGGTAATAAAGGTGCGGTGATTTTGTTCGGCTGCTCATATACTTACGGCACTTGGCTAAAGGATGATGAAACATTCTCAAAGAAACTTTCCGATTACACGGGCAGAACTGTTTATAACAGGGCATTCCCGACAGTTGCTATTCCTTTTATGTATTATCAGTTTGAGAATAATCTTGTTAAAAAAGATATTCCCTCTGCAGATTTTATTGTTTATACCTTAACGGAAGAGCATTTGGCAAAAATTTCCACAAACAGAGGCTGGATTTTGGCACCCGAGTTGCAAATTACCTACGAATTGAAAAATGATAAACTTCAAAAGAAAAAAATTCTTTTTCCTCTGATTTATTCAACTTATTCTTCAATTGCCATTCAGGAAAAAATTAAGAATGAGGCTTGGGGCAAGAGAAAATACGAACTTATTATTGAAAAACTGCTCGACAAATCGTTTGAACTTGCGAAAAAAGATTACCCTAATGCGCAAATAGTTCTTTTTGTTTTTGACGATAAGAATTGGAGCGGAGTTTGTACGCAAGAGTTTTTGGATTATTTAAAAAATGCCGATTACAGAGTCGTTTGGCTCTCAGACTTATTGGGGTATAAATTGTCCGATAAAGGTTGCTATGTGCAGGATGGTTTTCATCCGTCAGCCAAAGCGTGGGATATAATCGTTCCGAATTTTGCGGATGAGTTACAAATGAAATAACATTGTAAAAAATTGTATTGGAAACTTTTATTGGTTTTAAAAATAAATTAGATTTATAAATCAATTCCTTTTTTGTGCAAATCACATACGATTAGCGGGGTTAACAACTCCCAGGCATCTTCTGTCGGGTGAAGATTTTGCGCGAATTGGTATTTGGGAAGGTCTAAATTCTCTTTTGTAAGAATGTCCGTGTCTGTTGTGACAAAACCGTTTTGCTCAAGTTTCTTTTTCAATAAATCATAGTATTGCACATGTTGAGGCTGGTATGTAATTACAATGAAGTTTATTTTTTTGTTCCATTTTTTTTCTAATTCTTCTTTAGTTTTTACAAGGTGAATTACGGCTAAATCGGTTGATTCGTCTGCATTTTTAGGGTTTTCAAGATAACTTGAAATTTGTTTTGATTTCAAAATTCTGTAAAGATAGGACGAATTTAAAAACCTGTAAAGCGGCAAATAATTGGTCAAAACGAGTTTGTCTTGTTTCTTGTCGTAATTGTAGTTGTAACTTTGAAAATATTCAAAAGGTTCAAACGTCGTGGACAAAAGTCGTCTGTAATGGTCGAACATTATTATGTAAAACACGTTGCCGCAAGGCTTTACGGTGTCGTAAAATTCTTTGCTTGTGACTTGATGATACATTTCCGCAAATGCTTCCCCTGGAACGGCGCGATTGTATACGGGGCGTTTGGTTAGTTTTGATAATTTGTAACTGAATGTTTGGTCATTTTTGAGGTAATGCCCAAATGCGAAAGAGCAGCCAAATACGGTTATTGGAGATTTTGTGTATTCGAGTCCGACGGGTGGTCTTGCGAAAATATCATAATTTGTGCTCGAAGAACTGTATGTGTTAAAAAATCCGACAGTCGGGATAATAACATCTTTGGAATATTTTACCCCTATGCGCAGCGCATCTTTGCCGTGTTTTTGATACGCGTATCCGCTGATAAATATTGAAGATATTTCTAATAATACGAGAACTGCAAAAGTGCTTATTGTTATGTATAATAACTTTTTCCAAAATTCTTTTCGCATAAAATGTATTTTAGCATAAAATGTATTTTAGCATTTATATCGACTTTTGATAAGCGTTTGTAATAATATTATTATCTTTTGTTCTAAAAAGACCAAAATACCGTCCGCAGGTTTGGTCTTGCCCAACAACCCGTCACCCTGAACTTGTTTCAGGGTCTATTTCTTTCAAACTCCCGCCATCCGTTTGTAACGAAACCTCTCATCTTTTTGAATTAAAGCAGTAAGTTTTTGTTAAAAATCAGTCATTTCAAAACCCGAGGAAAGCCATGTGAGACATGAGTTTCACCATGTTAAGACATGTTACGGAAAATATATACAAAAAAGCAATTTTTTTAATTAATTTGTTTTTCATGAAGTATGAGAGAAATGAAGGCGTGAGAAACCTTCAAGGAAAGAGGAGAGATTAAAATGGGTTACGCAT
>SAMEA104315436__coassemble_882_pt1 | contig 33084 bp, 28 predicted proteins | sample SAMEA104315436__metabat2_low_PE_043 | metagenome-assembled genome bin SAMEA104315436 (sample SAMEA104315436) | gut metagenome | biome: Monkey gut; feature: monkey-associated habitat; material: faeces | place: China | collected 2013
GAGTATTTTGGAGTAGTTTGAATTACGAATGGTAGTATTATTTCCTACCCCTCAAATGCCCTATTTAAGCCAAAAACCCGAAATAATCGCACCATCTGTAATAATCAAAGCACTCAATAAATTACACAATAAAAAAGACCTCGGCGAATGAGGTCTTTTGTTTATTTTATGGTGCCGAAGGCCGGACTCGAACCGGCACACAGTGTGAGCTGCGTCAGATTTTGAGTCTGATGCGTCTACCAATTTCGCCACTTCGGCTTGGTATTAAAATCTTATAACAACCATAAAAATTTTTCAATATCTTTATCAATTTTTCTTCTATCTTTTTAACAAATCCTCAACAAATTTCTTCTGTTTTCCACAAATAGCCTTGCTTTTTGCCACTTTTGAAATGCCGTTTTCAAGTTCATAAAACAACTGATATCCGTATCTGAATCTATCGGCACGCAAGCCCAATTTTTCCGCTCTTTCGTGGATATAATCCATTATTTTAGGCAGATTTTCGGGTATACTTTTTGAGTATTTATAAATGAAGTTTTCCTCGGTATCGTCGGCAATATTTTCTACTCCCAACTCAACACACTCGTTCAGCCATTCGTCAACAGCCTCTTTCGTATCGTTTATAAACGGCAAAACTATATACTTCGATCTGAACATTGAGCCGCCACGCTTTGCTGCCGCAGCATATTTGCGGATATTTTCCCTGACGGCATCATAAGCGTCAACCCTTTTTATCTTCTTATAAAGTTCTCTGTTTCCGCTATCTGGAGAAATAATTACCTCTCCTATTCCGCGCTCTAAAACCTCTTCTACTATCGGCAAAAACTTTATCCCCGATGTCGGAATATAAATCTTTTTTTCACCGTTATCAATGAAAAATCTTATGAAATCTTCAAGTTCATCAAGCATTGCAACATCTCCGCCAAGAAATCTCACAATACCGTCAAATCTCAAAATACCCGTTTCCTGCATATCTTTCAGCAAAGGCATCAATTGATAATGTCTGCGGGTATTGAAATTTTCCTTTGACCTCGCGGTAAAACAATAAAAACAATTGCAATTACACTTAGTCCAATGTGCAACCGTAATTTCATTAATATATCCGCCGTCGTCCCATTCTTTTTCCTTCAAAAAATGGCAATTTTCACAAGCCGAAAACGGGATTTTCCCCTTCTTCGCTTCCTCCTGCAATCTCAGTTTTTCATCTGCAACGGCGCGCCAATTTACCCTTTGCCCCTTGTAATAATGGACAAAAGTCGGCGATCTGTCATCATCGCACGTACAGCAATGAATCAACGTATCATACCCGAGATAAATACTTTTCTGTAATTGTTCGCAAAATTTATACTTCATTTTCACCCGCAAATCTGTACAAACCGTTTTCCAAGCCGTGAACCAACTGTGAAAGATAGGTAAATCTACAATATTTCATGCCGTTTTCCGACGCGATTTTTTCAACAAATTCCTCTAATTTAACGGCATTATCGGGAATTTTATCGGGGCAATTCACCAAATAATTGGTTTCAAAATCCATACCGACATTTTTAATTCCCATTGAAACACACAAATCGAGCCATTTTTGAACCTGTTCAAATGTATCATTAACGTTCGGGATAATAATATATTTCGCCTCAAAAACCGCCCCGCCGACCTTTGCAGCCGCAACGTATTTTTGCATATTTTCAACAACTTTTTCAAAACAATCGACTTGTTTTATTTTTTTGTAAGTCTCTCTATCACCCGTATCCAAAGAAATAATTGCCCTTGCAAGTCCTTTAGACAAAAGGTTTTCCAGAACATTGAGAAATTTTATCCCCGATGTCGGAACATAAAAATCTTTCACACCCAAATCCGAGAAAAATTTTATCAAGTCGTCAAACTCCTTGAGCATCGCGACATCTCCGCCAATAAATCTGACTTTGCAATCAGGACTTATGACGGATTTGATATTTTCCAAAACAGGCAACAAATCATAAGGTTTTCTACTGTTAAAATACTCTTTATCCTTTGCCGAATAGCAATAAAAACAATTGCAATTGCAGGCAGTCCAATGAGAAATAGAAATATCCTTTATTAAACAGTCATCATCCCAGTCGTTTTCTTCGTACGAAAAACAATTTTTGCAGGACGAAAACGGTAACATGCCCGATTTTGCGCGATTTTGAGCCTCAACCTTTTCTTTAATCAATTCTTCACCGCTAAAAATTTCACCAAAATAATTACTTCTGAATTTCGGTGCAATGGACTCCGAACCTGCGCAGCAATGGATTATTTCATTATTGGCAAAAAATATATTGTTTTTCAGTTGATGACAAAATTTATACCGCATTTATCGCCGTTTCTCCTTGTCGATTATACGATTTTATCACAATCAAGTCAAAATCTTCTCTTGATAAAATCACAAAAATCCGATATCATTGCTTAAAAGGGATATTTATGGCTGATTTTTGCAAAAAATACATCGTTCCGACTGTAATACTGATAGTTTTCGGCGTTTTATTTTTAACGTGGTATTTGTATTCCCAAAATTTCATCTGCGAAACCGCAATGATTTTTTACCAGCAATATGTATCTTTTAACGAAATTCATTCCCTTTCGGAAATTGTTAAAACCCTTTTCACAAGTATTCAAACAGATACAAGAAATTATCTGCCCGCACTCTATCTGAAGCCGTTTTATCTAATCGGAAAAGAGGCATACAAATCATATATTCTGGGAATATTTTTTCTTTGTTATCTGCCCGCATTCGCGTTTATTTTGGCTTATATCAACAAAAACACAGAAAAAACGACACCGTACATAACGTTGTTTTTACTTATGTCAACTCCTGTTTTTTGGTACACAACGGCACTCGGATACCCCGATATTCTTTCTGTCGGACTGTTTGCGGCAGGACTTCTTATCACCTGTAAAAACAAACTCTCTCAAAACATTTCGCCAAAAATTCTATTCGCAATCGCGTTAATATTCTATCTCGCTTTTGTATTTAGAAGATGGCTGATTTTCGTTGTAATTTCATACCTTATTTCGGTCGTAATCTATGAATTTGCTAACGTTGCCGCGGACAAAACAAATCTTTCCATCGAGCAAAAAAAATCGACAATGCTAAACACCTTAAAAAATACGGCGGTAATCGGGGGGATATTTTTCGCCCTCATTGCAATCTGTCAGCACAACGTATTTTTGAATTTCTTTGACGAAAATTACAGAAAGATTTTTGACGGCTACAAAGTCCCCTTAAAACAAAATCTTGATTATCTAATCTCATATTTGAGTTTACCGATTGTTGCTTTAATGTTTTGGGCTGCACATTTTGCGTCAAGAAATCCCCAAAAGTCCCAGTTTATGATTTTTTCGCTGATTAACATGCTGACATTTGTTTTTGTTTTCAATGCAACAAATGTAATATGCGTAGACCACGCTTTGGTTTTCGCATTTTGGCTAACCTGCTTCATCATTGCGGCAATTCAAAATTTACTCTCGACCATTGAAGATAACAAACTCAAAAAAAGAGCAATCATCGCGATTGTTTTAATTTTCGGCTTCAACTTTTTATACACGTTTAACGATAAGCCTACCCTTTCAAAAATGCTTGTTTCAAACTGCTTCTTCAAGCCTTATGAACCTCAAAACGAAGATATTTTAAAGGAAATTGAAAGCGATTTGCGAAGCAAACTTGAAGAAAATCCGAAGTTTCAATACAGCATCTGGGCTTTTGAAAACAAGAGTTTCAATCCGCATTTGTTATTTCAAAACGGAGAAGAACACAAGTATTTCTTAGCGGGAATTTTTCCTCCCCTAATCGACACGGAAGCAATTGTCACGGGCAAATGGGGATTTATCGAAATCGTTAACGCTGATGAAATCTATACAACAGAGCCTTTGCAATCATACAGCAGAGCGGAAGATAACAAAATCCTCTTTAAAATCCACGAAATGCTTGCGAACAAAGAAGGCTTCGGGCAAAATTTCTCACGGGAAGAAACACCCTACGAACTTGACAACGAAGAAATTGTCGTAAAATACACAAGGAATAAAAAGGTTACGAAGGAACAATTCGAGGATTTAAAGCAAAAAATAACCGAAATTTACCCTTGGGCAAAAGATTATTACCCCGAATATATGGACGATCTTTGCAAATAAAAAACCTTCAAGATTATTCTTGAAGGTTTTTAATGTTTTGGAATTGGTTTTCTCTCGAAATAACAACCTTACCAGATCGAACAAGTTCTCTGATACCGATTGGTCTGAGAAGTTCAATCAAGGAGCGGATTTGTCTTTCGTCGCCCAACGCCTGCAAAGTATAAGAACGATGCGTTACGTCAATAATTTTCGCGTTGAAAATTTCGGCAATACGCAAAATTTCGGAACGGTGTTCATCTCTCGCGCAAACTTTGCACATAATGAATTCGCGTTCAATACAATCAGCAACGGGCAAATCCATAACCTTAATAGTCGGGATAAGTCTGTTGAGTTGTTTTGTAATTTGTTCGATAACTTTGTCATCACCGTTTGTAACAATGGTTACTCGTGAATAATCCGTATCCAAAGTCGGCGCAACGGTCAAACTTTCAATGTTGTAACCGCGGCCGCTGAATAAATCGCTTATTCTCGAAAGTACACCTGCTTCGTTTCTTACCAAAACTGAAATTGTATGTATCATGATTAATTACCTTTACTCTTCAACGGGGGAGTCATTCGACATAAGAACATTGCTAAGAGGTTCACCTGCCAATACCCACGGATATACCATTTCAAAAGGTTCTACTCTGAAATCTATAAGCGTCGGTCTTCTCGCCTCAATCGCTTTTTTAAGAGTAGGAATTACATCTTCTTCCTTATCGACCATAAAGCCTAATGCGCCATACGCTTCAGCCAATTTTACATAATCGGGAGAAGAAATTTTAGTTTGCGAATAATGTTTGTGGAAAATTCGCTCTTGCCATTGACGAACCATGCCGAGCCAACCGTTGTTGATAATCGCAACGATTACAGGGATATTGTAATCTACGCATGTAGCAAGTTCTTGAATATTCATCTGAATACTGCCGTCACCCGCAACGTTAATTACAACATGGTCTTTTTTAGCAACACTTGCACCCATTGCAGCAGGGAAGCCGAAGCCCATAGTACCCAAGCCGCCTGAAGTTATCAACTGTCTCGGACGTTTGAAATTGTACAATTGAGCCGTCCACATTTGGTGCTGACCGACTTCCGTACAAATAATCGCGTCCATATTTCTCGTAACGTGATTGATATCATGAATAACATCAACAGGGTTCAACAAGCCGGTATCAGCCGACTTCGGAGGTTCAAGTTTCTTTCTTTCCTGAATTTCCAAGAACCATTTGTCTTTTGCTTCGATATTGATGTCATACTTTTGTTCTTCAAATTCATTCAACATAGCCGAAATAACGCTCTTTGCGTCACCAACGATAGGAATATCAACTCTTACGTTCTTTGAAATTGAACAAGGGTCGATATCAATATGAATAATTTGCGCATCAGGCGCGAATTTTTTAACATTACCCGTGATTCTGTCGCTAAATCTGACACCGATTGCACAAAGAACGTCGCAATCGTTAACGGAATGGTTTGCAACATATTCACCGTGCATACCCATCATACCCAATGATAACGGATTATCTTTCGGGAATGTTCCGATACCCATCAAGGTATTCGTTACGGGAACATGAAGGTCGTTTGCGAGTTTTTCGAGTTCTTTATGTGCATTTGAATGAACGATACCGCCACCTGCAATGATAACAGGCTTTTTAGCATTGCACAAAAGTTGTAATGCTCTCGAAATTTGTTTCGGGTGACCGTCGTAAGTCGGATTGTATCCCGGAAGTTTAACCTTTTCGGGCCATTCAAATTCCGCTTTTGAAGTCAAAATGTTTTTCGGCAAGTCGATTACGACAGGACCGGGTTTTCCTGTTGTCGCAATGTAAAATGCTTCTTTGATAATATGAGGCAATTGTCTTACGTCTTTAACCAAATAATTGTGCTTACAGCAAGAACGGGTGATACCGACGATATCAGCCTCTTGGAACGCATCGTTTCCGATTAAGTTCAAACTTACCTGACCTGTAAATACAACTATCGGATAGCCGTCATAATAAGCGTTTGCAATACCTGTAATGGCATTACAAGCCCCCGGGCCTGAAGTTACGAAAGCAACACCGGGTTTTCCCGACGCTCTTGAATAACCTTCTGCCGCGTGGATTGCCGCTTGTTCGTGACGAACAAGATAGTGTTTGATGTCTTTAAATTCATAAAGCGCATCGTATAAATTTAATATAGAGCCTCCGGGATAACCGAAAACTTCGTCAACACCTTCTTTTTTAAGGCATTCGAGAAGTATTCTTGCTCCCGTCATCATATTTGTTTTTTCATCTGTTGTCTGCATGTTATTAACTCCGAATTATAAGTTCGCTTGTTTTCTGAGAGATTCAGCCTTATCTGTTTTTTCCCAAGGAACGTCAATATCCGTACGTCCCATGTGACCGTATGCTGCCAACAATTGGTAGAATTTGCCGCCGTTTTTCTTCGGCAAGTTTCTTAAATCAAATTGATTGATAATCGCATAAGGTCTCAAATCGAAATTCTTATCGATTAATTGCATAATTTCATCGTCAGAAATTTTTCCCGTACCGAATGTCTCAACCATAATTGAAACAGGTTTCGCAACACCGATAGCAAATCCGAGTTCGATTTCGCACTTGTCGGCAAGTCCTGCCGCAACGATATTTTTTGCAACATATCTTGCAGCATAAGCAGCAGAACGGTCAACCTTTGTAGGATCTTTTCCGCTGAATGCGCCGCCGCCGTGACGAGAATATCCGCCGTATGTGTCGACGATAATTTTTCTGCCCGTAAGACCTGCATCACCTTGAGGTCCGCCGACAACAAATCTGCCTGACGGGTTCACCAAAATCTTGGTGTTTTCGTCAATATTCAATGTGCTGTTTGCAAATACAGGTTTTATAACGAGTTCTATCATATCTTTTCTGATAATTTCCTGAACTTTTTCGTTATCCTCTTCTCCGTTGATAACGGGAGCATGCTGAGTCGAAATAACAACCGTTTCAATTCTTACGGGTTTGTTATCTTCGTATTCGACAGTAACCTGAGACTTACCGTCGGGTCTCAAATAGTTTACAATGCCTTGTTTTCTAACGTCTGCAAGACGTTTTGAAAGTTTGTGAGCAAGGCTGATAGGCAACGGCATAAGTTCGGGAGTTTCGTTGCAAGCAAAGCCGAACATAATACCTTGGTCGCCTGCGCCGATATTTTCGGTTTCGGTCGAGGAAGTATGAGCATGGTCGTCTCTGCTTTCAAGAGCCTTATTTACACCGCCTGCAATATCGGGAGATTGTTCATCAATGCTCGAAAGAACCGCGCAGGTATTTGCATCAAATCCGCCTGACGATTCGCCGATATATCCGATATTTTTAATTGTTTCTCTGACAATGTGCGGGATATCAACATAGCAATCTGCCGTAATTTCACCGCAAACAAGAGCCATGCCCGTTGTTACGGTAGTTTCCGCAGCAACTCTGGCTTGAGGATATTTAACCAAAAAATTATCCAAAATTGCATCGGAAATTTGGTCGCAAACTTTGTCAGGATGTCCTTCCGTGACAGATTCCGATGTAAATAAGTATTTCTTTGAACTCATTATTATTCTTTCCTTTGTTTATCTACTAAAACAGACCCGCCGACTACAATTCCCTTACAGAACGAGTCGTCGAGGTTGATTTAGTTTATTAAAAAATTCGATATTAGCCTCTTAAATTGAGCTTTTTCAAAAGTTCTCTGTAACCTGTAAGATCTTTGTCTTTGAGGTATGCGAGAAGGCTCTTTCTGTGACCAACCATCATAAGCAAACCACGTCTGCCGCCGAAATCTTTCGGATTAGCTTTGAGGTGTTCCGTAAGTTCGTTGATTTTTTCTGTCAAAAGAGCGATTTGAACTTCTGTTGAACCTGTATCTTGTTCTGTTTTACCGAACTTTTTAACGATATCTTTTTTGTTTTTTAAGTTAATCGACATTATTTATTTCCTTTATTGTATTAATAGTCGTGTTGTAGTAATTATGATACTTACTAAAAATATAATTTCAAGCATTTCATGCAAAATACCTAAAAAACCAATGTTTCTGACGAACATGAAGTATTTGTTAAAATCGTTGAATAGTAATTTTTTCGTTGTAAAATGAAAGTACATTTAACGGAGAAATTAAAATGGAAGAAATCAGAGTAAGAATAGCACCGTCACCGAGCGGAAATCTCCACGTCGGAACGGCAAGAACAGCACTTTTTAATTATTTATATGCAAAGAAAACAGGCGGAAAATTCGTTTTAAGAATTGAAGACACCGATGCCGAAAGAACAAGCCAAGAATACATCGACAACATCTTCGACAGTTTGAAAGCATTAGGCTTAAACTGGGATGAAGGTCCTGATGTAGGCGGTCCTTACGGTCCTTATACTCAATCGGAAAGATTTGATATCTACCCGAAATACGCACAAAAATTGTTGGATGCAGGTTTTGCTTATGAATGTTTCTGCACACCCGAAGAACTTGAAGCAGAAAAAGAAGAAGCAACAAAGAATAAACAAGCATACGTTTATTCAAAGAAATGCCAAAACTTAACAGAAGAAGAAAAAGCTAAATTGAGAGCAGAAGGCAGAAAACCCGCAATCCGTTTTTCAATCGAAAAAGCACAAAAAGCATTCCACGATACAAACATGCTTCATTTTGAAGACCTTGTAAAAGGTGATTTGCACCAAGATACAAGTCTTATCGGCGACTTTGTAATTATGAAGTCAAACGGCACACCTACTTACAACTTCGCAGTTGTTATCGACGATATGCTTATGAAAATCAACACGGTTATCAGAGGGGAAGACCACATTTCCAACACTTTCAAACAAATTTTGATTTACGAAGCATTGGGTGCAGAAGTACCGAAATTTGGTCACTTAGGTATGATTTTGGCACCTGACAGAAGCAAACTTTCAAAACGTCATGGCGCAACGGCAGTCAGCGAATTTGTTGAAAAAGGTTACTTAACCGACGCTCTTATCAATTTCGTAGCACTTCTCGGCTGGTCTCCGTCAGACGGAAACGAAATCAAGACTGTTGACGAAATTGCGGCAGACTTCAGAATTCACGAAGTTTCATCTTCAAACTCAATTTTTGAATACGACAAATTGAACTGGATGAACAGCCAATACATCAAAAAACTTGAACTCAAAGACCTTGCGGAAAGATTGAAGCCCTATCTCAAGCAATATGATTTGAATGAACTTACCGAAGAACAATACCTCAAAATGGTTGAAATCACGAGAGAACCGTTGACGTTGTTATCAGACATCACAAACGACGTGGCATACTTCTTCGGCGAATATCCCGAAGTCGATAAGGAAGTTCAAGAAACGGTTTTGGATACGGAAACTTCTCAAACAGTTTTGAAAGAAGTTTTGAACAGAATTGACGGTTGGGACTTCAACAATCTCCACGAAATTCTTGAAGAATTCAGAGGCTACTTCAAAGAACAAGGCATCAAGCCGAAACTTACAATGTGGGCCATCAGAGCAGCCGTTACGGGCAGAACTCGCGGTGCCGATATGTGCGGTATCCTTGAAATTCTCGGAAAAGACAAAGTCAAAAAGAGAATCCAAAAGGCAGTAAAACAGTAAAGGAAATGACGTTGGCGGTTGAATTTCAAACACCGAAAATATCATTTATTGTCACTTGTTTCAACAAGGCACTCTTCATAAGAGAGTGCCTTTTGAGCATAAAAGAACAGACCTATTTAAACAAAGAAATCGTTGTTGTGAATGATTGTTCGACGGACGAGAGCCAAAATATCGTTGAACAATTCGCAAAAGAAAATCAGGATATAACCGTAAAAATAATCAACAACAAAAAAAATCTCGGACAACTTGCATCTTTTATCGAAGGTCTGAAAGTTGCAGAGGGTGAATTTGTAACGCTAACTGACGGAGATGACGTGTTATTCACGGATTTTGCCGCTGCACATATAAAAACCCATCTTTCGACAGTCGTAGCAATGACAACGTCAAGACAAATCGAGATTGACGAAAACAACACAATTCACTCTTTAAAATCCGCAGACTGTCCGTTTGTGAAACTTTCTGATTTTAGCGAAAATACTAAATTTTCACCCGAAATGTTTTCGTCGGAATTTGAAAACAAAGATTTTGAAGTGAAATTTTTAGACAATAAAAAACACCCGTTTGCAACTTGGCATTGGTCGCCTTCGACCTCTGCCGTAATAAGACAATCCGTTTGTGAGTTCTTATTGAATTTAAAAAATCCCGAAAAAATCCAAATTACAGCAGACAAATTCGTCTTTTCGTTCGCACATCTTATTGGTTCAAGCGCAGTTATCGACGCGCCTTTGTATGCTTATCGCAGACACGAAAGCAATTATTCCGAAGCAAATAAAGTTTTGGGAAACAAAAAATATTTAACCGAAAAAACTCAAAAGAATTATATAAAAAACAACCTTTTAATCAGATTTGAGATGTGGAAATTCATCACATCAAACAAAAAAGTTTTTGAAAAACGATTTAATCACGCAGGATATATCGGAATTTTGCATAAAATCATTTTTTCGTTTGATTTATCTACCCTCAAGAGTGCTTTAAAATCATTATGGGTATAATTTTGCCCACAGATTACAAAATTGAGGAACAAATATGCTTCAAGAAGCGACAAAAATGCTTAATTCGGCATTTCATAATACATTTGTAAGAAGATTAAGTTTGTACTTGCACGATTGCGTAAGAGAAGAAGTCAAAAGTTCAACCTTTCGTAATTTAAGACAAGACAAAGACAACAAATGGATTTTTCTTAACGAAGGTCACCTTTTAAACAGCGACCCTAAGGCGAAAAAATCTTCCGCACAAATGACGGAAAGACTTTTTACGGAATTTGACACACCGTTATACTTGGACGGCTCAAGCAGCAATATCACGGAATTGATGATTCAATCCGAAAACGGTCAAAAGGACAAATATCTTATTTACGGTTATCTTTTCCTTGCGGGAAAAAACAGTAAAAGCCGCAAATACAACGAATTTTTGACCCCGTTATTGTATATGCCCTGCAAACTCGAAAGAGACGGCTTGAGTATAAAATGTACATTGCAAGACGAAGTTTTGTCCGTCAATACGGGTGCTTTAACTGCACTTATGGCAAAAAGTGATGACGAAGAAGAAACAGAACAAATGCTTGAGGGCATTTTGGACGTAGTTCCGCCTCTGCCGTTGACGGAAGAGGGGCTTCAAATCTTCATAACAACCTTAAAATCACTCATTCCCGACATTGAAGTTAAACTTAACCACGAAGATGACGTGATTGAAGATTCTTCGGGAATTGCATCGGGTTCGGGTACAAGCGAAGATATGACAAGTTCGGATGATGATGAAGATTCCGACCACAAAACAAAAATCAAAACAAAAATCGACAAAGTCGCTATCACAAATCAAAGCGCGTTGATTTTGACAAAGCGTCCTGACGTAACGGCAGGTGTTTTGCACGAACTTATGCAGATTGCCGAAATGCCGGGCGGTATTTTCAGAGAAACAGTTTTGAACGTTATCAATGAAGAGTATGCAACTCCGAAAGGAAAAATTCCCGAAAGAATGCTTACGGAACAGGAAGAGAAATTCTGCCCCGTAACTCCGTTGTCTTTAAGCGATTCTCAAGAGGACGTATTGAGAAATCTTGAAACAAATTCCCTTGTAGCGGTTTCAGGCCCCCCTGGAACAGGTAAATCTCAAACCATTGTAAATTTGGTCTGCCACCTCGTTGCAAACGGAAAGACCGTACTTGTTGCCTCCAGAATGGATAAAGCAACCGACGTTATTGCAGACAGATTGAACGCTCTCGGTGCGCCATATTTAGCAATTCGCGCGGGAAGAATGAACTACCAAAGAGAACTTTCGGCAAAATTGCAAAACCTTATCTCTAACAAAATCGACTTGGATACAGGTTTTGAAAGCGCAATGTTGACCTCTGTCGACGATATGCGGGCTTTGCACGCAAAAATAAACGATTGCAAAAGCAAATGCGATAAAATTATTGCACTTGAAGAACAATGGCACGATATTTTGGAAGAAAAGGCTTTAAAACTCGACGAAAAGCCGATATTTGTAACCAAAAAATTGAACGTTAACGAAGTCGACGAAGTAAAAGAATTGCTCGATAAAATTGAAGAGGCAATCGAAAAACCGAGTTTCTTCAACCAATTCTCACTCAAATCGAACTGTTTCAAACTCAGAAAAATCTTGAAACTCGTAGAATTTGAACCCGACTGGGAAAATCTTACTCAAATAAGAAAAGAACTTGTCGGACGAGAACTCGACGCGAAAGCCGCAAAGATTGAAGCCGACATATACAAACTCGGCAACATTACGGAACTTACCGACCAAATTCATAAACTTCAAAAGAAACAAAAGACTTTGGCGATAGATATTTTAAAAAATATCAGACGTGAATCTTTAAAAGGACTTCTTCGCGACAGAGTAAAACGCCAAAGATTGTACGTTCACACAAAAGCGTTGGTCGAAAGAAAGAAAAACCTCCAAAACAGATTGCTTGAAGAAGAAGACTTCAAGCCGCTTTTGGAAGCATTCCCGTGCCAATGTGTCACGACTTATGCGGTTTCAGGCTCTTTACCTATGAAACCCGGGCTGTTTGACGTCGCAATCATTGATGAAGCTTCTCAATGCGATATCGCAAGTTGTATGCCGATTTTGTTCAGAGCGAAAAAAGCCGTAATTGTAGGTGACGACAAGCAGTTGCCGCACTTATCATTCCTTGAAAACGCAAAAGAACAATCCTTCCTCAGTCAATACGATATCCCCGACAAATATCGTCTTATGTGGCGTTTCAGAACGAACTCGATGTTCGATTTGGCGGGATATTACTGTATGACCCCTGTTTTGCTCGACGAGCATTTCAGAAGTTTGCCCCCGATTATCGACTTTAGCAACAAAGAGTTTTACGGCGGCGGACTCAGAATTATGACGAGAAACGACGATTCTTTAAAAGTCCTTGAACTCAACAGAGTTCCTCTCGGCAAAGTCGACGGCGAAGCAACGAGAAACATTCCCGAAATTGAAGCGGTTATTGAAAAATTGCACGAAATTATCATCCGCGACGAAGCGGAAGCTGCCAAAGACAAAAAGCATAAATTCGTCACAATCGGTATAATTTCGCCGTTCAGAAGTCAAGTCGAAATGATTAAAAAATCTCTTATGAAATCATTCTCCGACGCAACTTTGCAAAGACACATGATTGATGTCGGTACGGCACACACCTTCCAAGGGGACGAAAGAGACATTATCATTATGTCTTGGGCAATTGCAGATAACAGTTTTGCACAAAGTTTGGCTTTCTTGCAAAAACCGAACTTGTTCAACGTTGCAGTAACCCGTGCGAAAAAGCAATGTATTTCATTCCTGTCGAAAAATCCCGACGATATTCCCGCAGGCTTGATGCACAATTATATTGAACACATCAAAACCTACGAAGAAAAACGAAAACTCGTCGAAACAAACGGTTATGTAAGCACTTTCAACAACGATTTTGAAAGAGAAGTGGCAGAAGTTCTTGAAAATCAAGGATTTGACGTAAAAGGCGGCTATGAATCGGCAGGCTTTAAATGCGACCTGCTCGTTTCGGATAAAAACGGAAACTCAATCGTAATCGAATGCGACGGGGTTGCCGACGAGGAAAAAACAAATGTTTCTCCGATAAAGAAACAATTAATCATTGAACGTTCGGGAATGCGCGTTATGAGACTTTCATACCGCGATTGGACAAGAAGCCAACAGGCTTGCGTTTCAAGAATTGCCGACTCGCTTTAATTGAACAAAACACAAAATGTAAGAAATAAAAAAGGGGCGCGCAGCCCCTTTAATTTTATTGATATTCCGAAAATTCTTTCGCTGTTTTTTGCCATTCTTCTTGTTTAACAACAAGAGCGTGGTTCCAGAATTTTTCGATTGCGTAAGTTTCACGTTCTTCTTTGTGTAAAACATGAACGATAACATCGCCGTAATCCAACAAATTCCAACGGTTTTTAAGGTCGTTTTCTTCCCCGATAGGAATTCTGTCAAACCATTTTTTAACTCTGTCACGAACATATTCCGTCAAAGCCTTAACTTGAGTCGGAGTATCCGCAGAACAAATCACAAAGTAATCAGCAAGAACGGAAACTTGTGAAATGTTCAAAATTGTGATGTCTTTACCTAATTTATCGTCCAAAACGCTCGCGATAGCGCACGCTGTTTTGTATGACGGGATGTCTTTCATTCTGTATTCCTTTTATTCTCTACGTTTTTGATTTTAACATAAAATATTATTTAAAAGAACAAGCGAAAAAAAAAGATGACCTTGGCCATCTTGATTGTAAGTAAGAATGTAAGAAATGTAAGTTTGTAAGAATTGTAAGAAATTAAAAACTATGCGTAAACATTCTGTAATTTGCTTCCTGATGATTGGAATACAGATTGTCTTTGAGAATTTTTCTTCTCTGAATTTGTTCTCGTATAGAGAAGTGATTGTGAACCGCCGTTTCTGTCTTTTGCAATGTTGTCGATATCGTTGAGTCTGCTCATAAGAGATGAACCGACTTCACGGTTAACTTGCGGATTTTGTGAGAAAACGTCAGCCGCAACGAAGATTTTACCGTCAACTTGTTTGTGAATGCCCAATGATGCTTGAGCGTTGAGGTATTGAATGTTGTTGTAAAAACCTTGGTTAAAGTTAATATCTGATGCTGCAATTTGTGCTTTCATAGCAGCAGTTGAGTTTGCAGAAGATGTGTATCTTGAAAAATCAACAACCGGTGCAGTAGTTTGGGGTTGGGCTTGTGCAGCATTTCTGCTTGCTGATTGAACGTTAGCCGCCGCCATTACTGAATTTGTTACTGATATCGGTTGAAAGTTAATCATTCTTACACATCATCCTTACTCTATATCTATCGTCTTTTTTACACTTTTCTTTAACAAACAATACGTCTTTGTTACATTAGTTAATATTGTTTTTTTGATAATAACCGTCCTTTTTAAATCCACATGTAGGTTAACCATGTTTTCTATCTCCTCCGTTTGTATTAATTTTTGTAAAAACGATGAAAGTTTCAAATGTTTGTGTCGAAAATAGAAAAGGAGAGATTTTCGCAAAGTTGCGAATGTATGATAAAACAATAGAGAAACCACACATGGCAGAAGACAAAAAAGAAGAAGGCGTATCATTATTTTCACAAAGCGCCGATTTGATAGACTCGGATCCGTTAGAAGAAATTTTTGCATTAAACTTAGGTGATTTTTTATCGGAACATTTGATTTCTGATGACTTGGCAAAGAAAATCAGCGAAAAAGAAACGGACAAAGTCGAAGGTTTAAAGAACCAGTTAAGCGAATTGATTTCGATTTACTCAAAAGACAAAACGCTTACCATTTTAGGTTTCAACAGCAAAGAAGACTACATAATTTACAACTCAATTGCCAAAACAATTAAAGAGATGTCAGCCGTAGATGCTTGCCATATTTATCTTACAAAAGACAACGCAGGCGGATTTACCGACAACAATCATGATTTAATCCTTGTCGGAACCTCTGTAAAAACCAAAGGCGACTTATACGAAAAGAACATCGGCTACAAATTCGACGACGATTCTATCGCAATGCAAGCATACAAAAATCGCAAAACAATCGAATTAAATGCCAATGAAATCAAAGATTTAAAACCGATTAAAGAAATCGGCGAAGACAAAGCGGTATATTGCTTATCGGTACCGATGAAGAGTTCTTTGGACTGCGTAGGTGTTATCGTTATCCAAAATTATGAAGAAAAGGAATTAGACCCGAATTTCGTCAATATGTGCGAAATCACGGCAGATTTGTTTGCAACATCAATGGCATTCCAAAAAGAAGCGGAAGAAGCGGAAGAGTTAATTAACGACCCTGAAGCAGATGTTGCCGACTTGCAGCACTTGAGAGCCGAAATTACAGCATTAATCGGCGATTTGGGTGACGAACAACAAGCCTTTGTTGAAAACCTTGCTCGCGCGGTTGATTCGAGAAGCCACTTCAGGCAAGACTATTCAAGAGCCGTTGCGGAACTTTCGGTAGAAATTTGTACGGCTTTGGGCTTGAACGAAAAAACAAAAGATTTGGTATATTATGCCGCATTACTCAGAAATATCGGCAAAATCACACTTCCTGTCGAAATTTTCGACAAAAAGGGTACTCTTACAAAAGAAGAATGGGCAAAATTGTACAATCACCCGAATATCGGCGTAAACTTACTCATGAGTATCAACTTTATGGCGGAAGTTATTCCCTATATCCACTATCACAAAGAACGTTGGAACGGCACGGGACGAGAAGGTCTCAGCGGACAAAGCATTCCGCTCGGCTCCAGAATTATCGCAATTGCGGACGCATATTGTGCTTTAACAACCGAAAGAAGCTACAGAAAAGCAATGTCGGTCGACAAAGCATTGGAAATTATGAAAGAAGAAGCAAGCGAAAAATGGGATCCGATGCTTGTTGATACACTTATTGAACTCAAACACAACAAATAAGTATTCAACAAATTTTTGACCAACAAATAAAATACTTAATTTAAAGGATAAAATAAAGAGCCAATTCCAATATACTTTTCCTATAAAACAGCATAGGGGAGATTTGGAATGGCAAGACGCACAAATACCAAACTTAAAGAAGAAACAGTAAATCTTAAAATAGCAGAAAAGCCCAAAAAGAAAGCGGACTTAAAAGTTGCTGCTAATCCGATTAAGAATTGCAAGCCGTACAACGACATTGATTTAAACAACTGGAAAGATTACGGCAATGTTTTGACAGATTCGTTATGGTTGTTCCCGTCAAGAGATAAATCAGACAGACACTCAAACGAATATCACGGAAACTACATTCCGCAACTTGCAGAACAATTCTTTGAAAGATTTACAAAGAAGAATGATGTTGTGTTAGATATGTTCTTCGGCTCGGGAACATCGGCAATTCAAGCTTTAAAAATGGGCAGAAGATGTATCGGTGTTGAATTGAAACCCGAACTTGTACAACACGTTTCGGAAAAATTCACTTCAAAAGAATTGGTAACTGACGTCAACATAATTACAGGCGATTCCGCTTCCAAAGAAATCAAAGACAAAGTCGAAGCACGTCTTGAAATTATGGGCAAAGAAAAAGCGCAATTCGTAGTTCTTCACCCGCCTTATGACGACATTATCACTTTCTCGAACAGAAAAGAAGATTTGTCGAACTGCTCGTCACCTGAAGAATTTTACAACTTGTTTGAAAAAGTTGCGAAAAACGCATACGACTTGCTCGAAGACGGAAGATTTGCAGCCCTCATCATCGGGGACGAATACAAAAACAGCAAATGCGAATTTTTGTCCTTCTTCTGCGAACAAAGAATGGAAAAAACGGGATTTATTCCAAAAGCCGTTATCGTAAAAGACATTCAAGGCAACAACAGAGCAAAAGGCAAAACAGCAAACCTTTGGAGATACAGAGCGTTGTTCGGCGGTTTCTACAACTTCAAACACGAATACGTTTTCATTTTCCAAAAGGATGAAAAACTTTTGAAAAAATTTAAAAAACAATCAAAACAGACAGTAGCGTAAAATCTCAAAAAGAGTCCGAGATAATCGGGCTTTTTTTTTATAATTATTTGATAAAGAAAACAAATAATGCTACAATGAGCGCATGAAGGCTTTATTAAACAAATATTTTTTACTGATTTTGACATCTTCAATGCTCACGACTCCCGCGTTTGCAAGCATTGATTTTGACGCAGGTATGACCGCCTACAACAAAGGCAATATGCAAACTGCGAAAGTGATGTTCCAAAAAGCAATTGCATTAAACAAAAACGATGCAAATGCCCACTATATGTACGCTCAAGTTTTGACTAAAGAAAAGAAATACGACCTTGCAAAGCAAGAGTACAAAAAGGTAATCAGCATTGCCCCGAACTCGCAAGCCGCAACGTATTCAAAACAAGGTCTTGAGGCGATAAATTCATACTTAAACAACAAAAATCAAACAACTCAAAAAGCCGCAACAACCAAAACTGCGGCATCAAAGACAACAAAAACAACAAAAACCACAACTGCAAAAACAACTGCAAGCAAAAAGTCGTCCGAACTTGATAAATTGGATAATGCACCGCACTATCTCAAAAACGCATACAGACTCGGTGAAAAATACACAAGACAAAAAGGCACCGTCAGAGTTTACATAGAAAATTCAAAATACAAAGCAATGATGAAAAGGGCTTACGGCGAATGGCAGTCTGCAATCGGCGGAAGCGTGTTCTTCACCTTTGTTGAAAACACAAACGACGCAAGCGATATTGTTAAATTTTCCAAAATGAAGGTAACAGACAACGCTCAAGAAGGCGGTCATTGCAGTTATAACATAGAAAACGGAAACCTTGTCGGCAACACAATTGTCATAAACACAACAGGACCTGACGGAAAACCGTTGTCTAACGAAATGATTTACCACACAATGCTCCACGAAGTCGGTCACTCAATCGGCATTATGGGTCACAGTACAAATCAATCGGATATTATGGCAACAGGAACAAAAACGCCCGTCGCACATCTTTCCGCGAGAGACAGAAAAACCGCAAGACTTTTATATCAAGGTTACACAAGCAGCAGCAACAATGTCTCGAAACAAGCCGCTCTTAATGCTAAAAAGACCGAACTTGAAGATATTGCAAAAAGAATAAAGAACCACCCGTCAGCCTATGTTGATTTGGGCGATTTGGCTTTTGAACAAGGCGACTACGCAAAAGCGCTCTTGAACTATCAACAAGCAGAAACAATGTCGAAAGACAAAAATATTTACAACAGAATCGTCCGTGTTTACGAAAAAACAGGAGATGTCGATAACCAAGTTGTTTATAACAAAAAGATTTTGGCGCAATATCCGTCAGACGAAGGCGCTTTGAGAAAGATTTTGGCTATTTATACAAGACAAATGCGCTTCAAAGACGGTCAAAACTTGTTGAACGACTTTATCAAGAAAAATCCCGACAAGGCAAATACCGAATCCGTTAATCAGTTAAAGGAAATCTTCTCCGACAAAAACGTAAAAGCCTTGCAAAACCGTCAAAAGTTCATTATGAACAAAAGAAGCAGATATTTTTACGGAAGATAAACGATAATCAAATTTTTCACAATAAAAAGCAGGCACTTTTGATGCCTGCTTTATTATTATCTACAAATCGTTATTTAACGTCTTTGTATGAACCTGTAAACTTATCCGCATAAGTTGTATGCAAAAGTTCGTGTGCTTTATGTGAACCCGGTTTTTCGAGGTCATTTTCATAAAGTTTAATGATATCGGGATTTTCGTGGGAACGTCTTACGGGGAGATTTTTGTCTTCCGTGTAGAGACCTTCTGCACGTTTTTCCTTAATTTTTGCATTTGAGCAACTTGTCGGTTGACCGCCGCCGTTTACACAACCGCCGGGGCAAGCCATAACTTCGAGCAATTGGAAGTTTGCAGTTCCTTTTTTGATTTCTTGAATTGCTTTTTCAGCTTCAACCAAAGTAGAAACGACTCTTACGCCGACTTTAGTTCCTTTGATATCAAGTTCAACTGTTTTTGAACGAGAATTTGCATCAACGCCTCTCATTTCTTTGATGTCGTTATCTGCAATATTTTCGCCGGTTACATAGTAGTAAGCAGTTCTTGCAGCCGCTTCGGCAACACCGCCGGAAGCACCGAAGATTGTTGCTGCGCCCGAATATTCACCGAACGGTGAATCAGCCTTTTCTTCTTCAAGTTCGTTGAAGTCGATACCTGCTTCTTTAATCATTCTGCCAAATTCTTTTGTTGTCAAAACGTAATCGGTTTCGGGCTTACCGTCACGCATCAATTGTTCGCGTCTTGCTTCGTACTTTTTAGCGGTACAAGGCATAATTGAAACAACGACCGTATTTTCTTTTGTATAGCCTTCGTGGTATTTCGGCAACAATTCTTTCATAACGGGAGAAAGCATACCTTGCGGTGACTTACACGTCGACAAGTGAGCAAGCATATCGGGATGTTGTGTTTCCAAATATCTTACCCATGCAGGGCAACAAGATGTGAACAACGGTAAAACACCGCCATTGGTCAATCTGCCTACAAATTCCGTTGCTTCTTCGAGGATTGTCAAATCAGCAGAGAAGTTTGTATCGAAAATAAGGTCGAAACCGATTTTTCTAAGCGCTGCGTAAATTTTGCCGATTGAATTTTGACCGACGGGAAGATTGAACATCTCGCCGATAGCAACACGAACCGCAGGTGCTACTTGAACTACAACCTTCTTGTTTTTGTCATTAATTACATCCCAAACTTCATCCGTATTTGTTTTGATTGTCAAAGCGCCTGTCGGGCAAACTGCTTGGCATTGACCGCAGAATACACAGTCAACTTCCGCAAGTTTCTTGCCGTTGAGCGGTTGAACAACCGTTTTTGAACCACGGTTTGCAAAGCCCAATACTGCGTGACCTTGGAACTCTTGGCACGCTCTTACGCAAGCGCCGCACAAGATACACTTGTTGGGGTCACGTTTGATTGACGGATTCATATCGTCAATAGTTTTCATATCTTCAGGCTTCAATTTAGGATATCTGATTTGTCTGATACCGTATTCTTCTGCATATTTTTGCAAATCGCAGTTGCCTGATTTGTCGCAAGTCGTACATTCTCTGTCGTGGTTTGCGAGGAGCAATTCCAAAACAGTTTTTCTGATTTTTCTGACTCTTGCGGTATTTGTGCTGACTTTAATGCCTGCTTCGGGAGGCATTGTGCAGGATGAATTTACCATAACTCTGCCGTTAGGATATTCAACTTCGACTACGCACATTCTGCATGAACCGAACGGTTTGAGGTCGGGACGATAGCAGAATGTCGGTACATCAAAGCCTGCTTTGCGGATTACTTCGAGAAGATTCGGTTCGTCCGTGAATTCACATTCTTTTCCGTTTATATATAATGTACTCATTTTCTTATTCCTTTGCTTTCATTACGACTGTTTGATTGCCTTGAACGGACATGCATTTAAGCAGGAACCGCACTTAATACACTTGCTTTGGTCAATCTTGTGAGGATTTTTAACTGTTCCTTCGATTGCGCCAACAGGACAAGTTCTTGCACATTTTGTACAACCTTTACACAAATCTTCTTGAATTGTGATGGTTTTCATTGCTGCGCAAACGCCTGCGGGGCATTTCTTGTCTTTAATGTGAGCAATGTATTCGTCTCTGAAGTATTTCAAAGTTGAAAGTACAGGGTTAGGAGCAGTTTTGCCCAAGCCGCAAAGCGAGCCGTCTTTTACTGCTTTTGCCAATTCTTCCAATTTATCCAAATCTTCCATTGTACCTTGACCGTTTACAATCTTTCTCAAGATTTTCAACATGTTCTTAGTACCTTCACGGCAAGGAACGCACTTACCGCAAGATTCGTTTTGAGTAAAGTTCATAAAGAAACGAGCAACTTCAACGATACAAGTATCTTCGTTCATTACTACCAAACCGCCTGAACCAACCATGGCACCTGCTTTTGTCAAACTTTCGTAATCCATCGGCAAGTCTAAGTGTTCTTCTGTCAAACAACCGCCTGAAGGTCCGCCGATTTGAACAGCCTTGAACTTCTTACCGCCTCTGATACCGCCGCCGATATCGAATACGATTTCTCTAAGAGTTGTTCCCATCGGAACTTCGATAAGCCCCGTGTTGTTAACTTCACCGGTCAAAGCGAATGTTTTTGTACCCTTAGAAGTTTCCGTACCCATTGAAGAGAACCATTTAGCGCCCTTCAACATAATAACGGGGATGTTTGCCAAAGTTTCTACGTTGTTAATCAATGTAGGTCTTCCGAACAAACCTTTGTTTGCAGGGAATGGCGGTTTCGGTCTCGGCATACCTCTTTCACCTTCAATAGAAGCGAGAAGTGCTGATTCTTCACCGCAAACAAATGCGCCTGCGCCCTCTTTAATATGAAGTGTGAATGAGAAATCAGTACCTAAAATATTTTTACCGAGATAATGCTTTTCTTCAGCATCCGCAATTGCTTTTCTCAAACGTTTAATAGCAAGCGGATATTCTGCACGAACGTAGATATAACCTTCGTCAGCGCCGATTGCAAATGCTGCAATTGCCATACCTTCCAACAACTTATGCGGGTCACCTTCCATTACGGAACGATCCATAAACGCACCGGGGTCACCTTCGTCACCGTTACATACGACGTATGACTTGCCACCCTTATTTGCAGCCGTAAACTTCCACTTCAAACCTGTCGGGAAGCCTGCGCCCCCTCTTCCTCTCAAACCTGAGTCGAGAACTTCTTTGATTACCGCATCGGGGTCATTTTGCTTCAAAATGTTTGCCAATGCTTCGTAACCTCTTACCGCAATCGCTTCTTCAATTGATTCGGCATTAATGTGACCGCAGTTTGCAAGAGCCGTACGTGTTTGCTTTGCATAGAAGTTAATATCTTCGCTCTTGAATACGTGTTGGTTTGTTTTAGGGTCAACGTACAAGAGTCTTTCTACGGGTTTACCTTCTTTAATATGTGAGTTGAAAATTTCTTCAACATCCGTTTCGTGAACTTTTACATAAGTTACGTCCAAATCAGGAATTAAAACCAAAACACCTTGTTCGCAGAAGCCGTGGCAGCCTGTCGGAACAATGGTCATTTTGTCGTGAGCAGTAAGTGTTGAAACATTAGCGCCCAATTCTTTGAATTTTTCAATAACTTTCAACGCACCGTTTGCGATACATCCTGTACCCGAGCAAACAAGAACTCTCAAACCTTGTTCTTTAATGTGCTGTTGAGCCTTCTTTTGTTCTTCATTAATATCAATCGTTAATGTCATCCTATGCCTCCTTATCCTGCTTGATAATAGTATCAAGTGCAACCTTTACGGCATCAGCAGTCATTTTCGGATAAACATCACCGTTTATAACGACAACCGGAGCCAAACCGCAAGCACCTAAGCAGCTAACAGTTTCGAGTGAAAACATACCGTCATCGGTTGTTGATTTTTCGGGAGTAAGTCCGAGTTTGCCTCTGACAGCATCAAGAACAGGCATTGAACCTCTAACGTGGCAAGCCGTTCCGTCACACAATTTGATTTCATATTTGCCCTTAGGATCAAGGCTGAATTGTGCATAAAATGTAGCAACCCCATATACCGTTGCCGGGGATAAACCTTCAATTTTAGTTCCTACGTATGTCATAGCATCTAACGGAAGGTATCTGTAAATTTCTTGAATTTTTTGCAAAATAGCAATGAGGTTAGACTTCTTGTATTCGTACGATTCAAGAATCTCATCGACTTTCGCAAGGTCAAGTTTCGTTTGACTTGTGGTGGTCATTATCAGTCTCCTTCATACTGTAAAATATTTATTAAAACGAATAAAATTTGCGAGTAAAATCCTAATACAATTATCCATAATAAATAACAAAAAGCAAGAAAAAAAGGATATTTTCCAAATCGCCAAAAGCCCGTCAACACTGGGTTTTCAAAATATTTAGTGGCATCCAATCACTAATACCGTGAAATTGTTACATTTTTTCACTTTTTAAAACAGTTATGCCAACTTCTTTCCTGCGATATGAAGGTCGAAATAAATGCTTTGTTTTACATAAATTTTGTTGGCAAAAGACAAAACCGCCGAGCGAACTTTTTTGGAAAGAGGAGTAACTTTTGTCGGAACGACATTTGCGATTTCGCCGAAGTCGCGACCGTCAAACGTTACTCTCAACGCGTTTTCCAATTCTTCGCAAAAATAGTTATAAGCAATACTTATCTCATATTGTTTTAATTGAGCGGAAATAATTTCCGCAATGTCCGAAATCGAAAGCACCTGTTTCAAAATACCGATTACGAGCAAATGAGCGATATGACCTCTTGAGTATTTTTTCTGATTAGGAGGGGCTATAACGTGCTTAAACACGTAGTTGTTAATCATTGAGGAGGTAAGAGTTTTTTCTTCTCCCGGAACGACAAAAACCGCCAAATACTCGTCAAGAAAGTCGACCATTTGATTCATAATCAAGTCAAACTTAGCAAGTTCCTCGTATCTTGGCAACTTAAAACTTGCTATTTGCTTGGCTATTTCTGAATTTTCAAACTGTTTTTCTTTCATCTTATTTCTTTTCAAACATATTGGAAATTATTGACTTATATCTTTCAAAAATAGTATTTCTCTTAATCTTAGCCGTTTGGCTCATCAAGCCGTTTGACATAGAGAATTTTTCCTTAATGACTTCAAACTGCTTAATTTGTTCAAAAGATTTAAGGTTTTGTTTATTTTTAATGTGAGTTGCAATTTCTTTTTTAAGAAGTTCGCGCAAAGTTTCGTTCTTAATAGAAAGATTTGAACCTGTTTTCAAGTCCTTCGCCAAAATTCCGCACTTGGTAAGTGCTTCTTCCGACGGAACAATCAAAGCACCGATTGATGCTTGGTCTTGACCGACGAGCATAATTTGGTCAATATAAGGACTTTCAAGACAAGCTTCTTCAATCGGTATAGGTTCTACGTTTTCACCGTTTGAAAGAACAATCGTTTCTTTCATTCTGCCGACCAAAACGAGGTTGTTATCTGCCGTAAGCCAGCCGATATCACCCGTGTTAAACCAACCGTCCTCGCTGAATACTGCCTTTGTTGCTTCTTCGTCTTTATAATAACCGTCTGCAACTTGGAAGCCGCGAGCGTGGACAACACCTTTTTTGAAAATGCCCAAAGGTTGATTTGTTTCCATATCCAAAATCTTAATTTCCGTTGCCATTAAAGGCTTTCCGCAACAGCCGAGGAAATTCGGGTCGCCGACATTTCTCAAGGTCAATACGGGAGAAGTTTCTGTCAAACCGTAACCTTCTCTGAGGTTTACACCGATTGCATCATAGAACAATTGGTCTTTCATAGAAAGTGCGCCGCCGCCTGAAATTGATGCTCTGAAATTTACCCCTGCCGCATCTTTAATCTTTTTATACAAAGTATTTGTGAAAAGAACGTGGAAAGGCTTCAGAAAGGCTCTTACAAACTTGTGATACAAGTTTGACGTTCTGTGGTAACGTGATTTTTTATTTGTAATTCTTCTTTCGCTGTACATTTTATGGATTTTGTAGGTAATACTCAATTTAACCGCAAAATCAAACACGCCGTACATCAACGGGGATTTTTGCTTCAATTTTTGAAAAATACCCAAACGTAACGCTTCCCAAATTCTCGGAACAGACATCATTGTATCGACATCGTATTTTACCAAGTCGTTTTTCAAGCCCGTTAAAGTCGTAAAGTGCAAATGACAGCCGCTCATAAAGAAATAAAGTTGAACAAGGTGTTCGTAAGCGTGCCAAACAGGAAGAATTTGCAATGTGTTTTCGCCGACTTTTGACATAAAACCGACTTCAACAGGCGGGATTTGTGCGAGAATATTTTTGTGAGAAATTGCAACACCTTTCGGATTTCCCGTTGTACCCGAAGTATAAAGCATTACGCAGTATTCGTTGATATTTTGTTCGGGAGCAACGAAATCTTTTTGTTTTCCAATTTCAATAACATCTTCAAAATAATAAACAGGTGCCTTAATACCCGAAAGGTCATCTTTTGCGCCCTTAAACATAACAATTACAAAATTCAAATCACGATTTTCCAAATACGGTTTTAATGACTTGAAAAGGTTTCCGTCTCTAAGGATTACACCTTTTGCTTCGCTGTGGTCCATGATGTAGTTCAATTCTTCAACAGGAGCATTTGAACCTCTCAATGCGCAAACTGCGCCCGTTCTCATTGCGCCTTGTTCGCAAATACACCAACGTCCGTTATTTTCGGTGAAAATGTCAACAAAATCGCCCTTTTGAATACCGAAAGATTGTAATGCCGCCGCAAATGCCGACATTTGTTCTTCAACTTCGGCGAAAGTCAAATATACATTCGTATACGTATCCGTTACAGCGGGCAAATCATTATAGCCCGAAATTCTTTCTTTAAAATAATTGTTTACGGAAGTTTTATCTTCCAAAAATTTTACAACTTTTCTTCTTCCCGACAAAAATTTTCTTTTTAACAAAAGAGTTCTTAAACGTTCTTTTCTAGCATTTACCATATATCACAAATTCCTATATTAATTGATTGTTAAATTATATCTTTAATTCAAAACGAAAACAAGTGCTTTTCAAAAATACATAAAAATCCGACAAGAATGCCTGTTTTCAGGCACTTGTTGTGTTGCAAACCTTTAAATCAGAACGAGCTGCCAACCAAATAATAAGCGGAGCATTGCATTCCGCTGCCGACAGGCGAACAGTTTTCTTTCATTTCCTGTCTTGTGGAATTATATCCGACAGGCTCTAATTTATCCACAAATAACAATACGGGGAAAACATCTCTGCCGACAAAGTTTCGTCTTTGTTTTCCGTTAATATCTATAAAAACAACACCCAGCGGGTCGTTTGGTTTTACACGTTCCAAAGGGACAAAGGAAACGAGTTTACCGTCTTGCAAATAAGCAAAAATTGTCGCTTTGTACTTGGATTTTTTGCCGACAATTTTTCCGTTCATAAAAGATTTTCTGTATTTTGAAAAATCCGCTTGTTCGGTTTTATTTTTGTCTATGTTCAAGTAAGACATAAACACGCAGAAAAACGCGTTGCTGTTGCGGTCTTTGTTTACGGAATAATCTTTTACAAAATCTTTTTCGGAATTTTGCATAACCTTGAAACTATATTGCAATTCGGGATAAAAGGTTTTCCACGCAGCAATTCTTTCCGCCTGATTTAAGTCAATTATTTTGAGCGGAAAAAGTGCCGCCGCAATAACGATTATGGTAAAAATCAGCATAAGAACTTCTGTTAGTGAAAAACCCTGCCTTTTCATTATGCCATATCCAGTCTTTTCTTTTCCTCGACCAATTTGCCGTAAATCCAGTCGGGGATGAAACTTTTGCCGATTATTATATTTCCGTTTGTCGGATGGGGCGCGTGGAAATCCGAACCGCCCGTCATAATAAGCCCGTATTTTTCCGCAAGAGTTGAAAAATATTCCACCATAGCGGGAGAGTGTTTTCTGTGGTAAGCCTCAATTCCGCGAAGCCCGTAATTTACAAATTCGGGAATTAATTCATCCGCAATCTCAACGTCGTAAGGGTGTGCGAAAACAGGAATACCGCCCGCATCATAGATTGTTTCTATCGCATCGTGAGGAGAAATCGTTTTTCTCTGTACATAAACGGGAGATTCATTATTGATGTACTTGTTGTATGCGTCAATAACGCTCGGTGTTCCGCCTGCTTGGCAAATCGCTTTTGCAAGGTGCGGACGACCGATACTGCCTCCGTCCGCAACGGAGTTTTTAATGTCTTCGATATTAATCTTTATGCCTTCTTTTTTGGCAAGAAGTTTCAAGATTTCTTTTGTTTGTTTAAGTCTTACATTTTGTTGATACTTAATAACTTTTTGAAGGTCAGGGTTTTCCAAATCCATATAATAGCCGAGAATATGAACTTCGTACCCTTTGTAAATCGTGTTAATTTCAATACCCGGAATTAACGTCAACGGCTTTTGTGTATCGGCAGGCTGAATTTTTTCCAGATAGGCTTTTGCTATCGGATACGATAACACATTGTCGTGGTCTGTGATTGCTATCGCATCAAGACCGGCGTCAATCGCAGCATCAACAACTTTTTCGGGTGAAAAAACTCCGTCCGAATAAGTCGTGTGAATGTGTAAGTCGATTTTCACTTTCTTATCCTCTCATGTTCCATTTCCTCATAATTCTTTTTTAATATTAATTCTTTCGATAACTTCGGCAATTCCCGTTTCGGCATCAACGGTAATCAAAACGCCGTTGATACAAACTTTGCCCGAAGATGCAACTTCAAATCTGCTCGGCATCATAGTCAGCATGTGCCTGATTGAAGATTCATAATCCATTCCGATAATACTTTCTGCATCGCCGCAAAAACCCGCGTCGGAAATATATGCGGTTCTGTTGTTTATAAGCATCTCATCCGCCGTTTGAACGTGGGTATGAGTTCCGACAAAAGCGCTTATTCCCATTTCGGAAAAATATCTTGCAAAGCACAATTTTTCTGCGGTTGCTTCCGCGTGGAAATCAACAAAAATAACGTTTGTTTCTTTTTTAATTTCCGCAATTGCTTTTTCCACACCGTATTTCGGGGAATCCATTACGGGCATAAAGTTTCTGCCCAATGCGTTTATAACACCTATTTTGCCTTTTGCCGTTTTAAAAATTCTATATCCGACCCCGGGGGCTTCAGGATAATTAATCGGTCTGACAAGTTTATCGGCTTTATCTATGTAGTCAAAAATATCTTTTTTATCCCAAATGTGGTTGCCTGATGTCATACAATCAATTCCGTATTCAGAAAGTTCGTTGTAATTTTTTTCGGTTAAACCGAAACCGTGAGAGGCATTTTCCACATTGGCAATTACAAAATCAATATCATTTTGTTTTTCATCGGCAAGAAAATCTCGAACGGCATACCTACCGGGTTTACCCGCCATATCACCGAAAAATAATATCTTGATTTTTTGATTTTCTGCCATAATTCTTATAATCCAAGGATACATAAAATGAGAAAGCGGAAATCCGCTTTCTCACCAAATAACTATTTTGCGACTTCTGTCACTCTGACTTCGCGAACAACCGTAACTCTGATTTGTCCGGGGTAGTCAAGTTCGTCTTCAATACGTTTCGCAATGTCTCTTGCGAGTTTTGCACTTGAAGCATCATCGAATTTTTCGGGTTGTACGATAACTCTGACTTCGCGACCTGCTTGAACGGCAAAGGATTGTTTGATGCCATCGTAACTTGTTGCGATTTCTTCAAGTTTTTGCAAACGTTTGATGTAAATTTCAAGAGTATCACGTCTTGAGCCGGGGCGACCCGCCGAAATTGCATCAGCCAATTTTACGAGAACCGCTTCGATTGTTTTTGCGGTAACGTCATCGTGGTGGGCTTCAATTGCGTGAACAACTTCTTCTTTTTCACCGTATTTTCTTGCAAGTTCAACACCGAGTTCGATATGAGTACCTTCTTGAGTTTGGTCAACAGCCTTACCGATATCATGGAGAAGACCTGCGCGCTTTGCAACAGCAACGTTTGCACCGATTTCCGCTGCAATCATGCCCGCGATATGACCGACTTCAAGCGAGTGTTTCAAAACATTTTGACCGTAACTTGTTCTGTAATAAAGTCTTCCGAGTGTCTTAATCAATTCTTTGTGAAGGTTCATAACCCCCATATCCATTGCGGCATTTTCACCTTCGACCTTGATTTTTTGCTCGATTTCCGCTTTTGCTTTTTCAACGGTTTCTTCAATTCTGACGGGGTGGATACGACCGTCGAGAATAAGTTTTTCAAGTGCGGTTTTTGCAATTTCACGTCTTACAGGGTCAAAGCAAGATAATACAACTGCTTCGGGAGTATCGTCGATAATTAAATCGACACCAGTTAAAGTTTCCAAAGTTCTGATGTTACGACCTTCACGACCGATGATACGACCTTTCATTTCATCAGAGGGAAGTTGAACAACAGACACGGTAGATTCGACAACTTGGTCGATTAAACATCTTTGCATAACCGTTGTCAAAATTTCTTTCGACTTTTGATCGGCATCTTCTTTAATTCTGATTTCGTTTTCACGAATTAATTGGTTTGCTTCTTGCTGCAAATCTTGTTTCAATCTGTCTAAAAGCAAATTCTTCGCATCGTCGCAAGACATACCCGAAATTCTTTCGAGTTCGCGATTGCTGCGTTCTTGAAGTTCTGCAAGTTCGTTTTCTTTTGCAGAAAGTTCGTCTTTCTTTTGTTCAAGTTTTGTTTCGCGTTCGGCAATAGATTGAAGTTTTTCTGCAACGCTGTCTTCACGCTTGATAAGTTTTTCTTCCGAGCGGGAAAGTTCTGCTCTGCGTTCTTTAATCTCTTCGTTCAATCTGTCGCGTTCTGCTTTAACGGCATCTTTTGCAGCGATAAAGGCTTCTTTTTTAACAAGCGCTTCACGGTCCGCATCAGCCTTAATCATTTTGATATTTTCATCTGCGGCTTTTGAATACTTTTTGTACATGATATATGACAAAAGAGCAAACAAGAGCGTAAATAGATTTAATAAAATATCGGATAAATTCAACGACATGAGTGTTCCTCGTTCTTTCACTTATATATACTATACCCTTGCGGGACTAATTCCGTAAACGGACAGGACATATCGACACCAAGCCGCAAGTTATTGTTTTTACGGTATAAACAGGTGCAATGCCTTTGATATATTTAACTTCAGTTTTTCATATAAAAATTCTTTATTTTCGTTTTCTATTGAAAAAATGATAACATGAAATAGGAATTTTTAACAAGGAAAAAATAAAAAAAATCGGTAAAAACGGGGAATTTTTTAAAATTTATTAAAAAACAAGTAGACAATCAGAATGTTTTGTTATATCCTAAACACATAAACCGTTCGCCCCGGTGGCGGAATGGTAGACGCGTCGGACTTAAAATCCGATTGGGGTCAAACTCAGTGCCGGTTCAAGTCCGGCCCGGGGCAATTAAAACCACTCTCTCGAGTGGTTTTTTAGTTTTTATAAACAATTTGTTCAATTTTTCTTTTTTCGACCAAAAGTAAAAAACAAAAATTTTGCTTATATTTTACAAAAAATATGTATGTTTTTTACCTTCATTAATCATAAAAGTTGAAATCGTCAGGCAAATTATCTTCAATTTTTTTTGCAAATTCTGAAAATCTTATATCTAATGCGTCCGCAATTTTCCAAAGTATAGATATCTGCGTATCAGTTTTACCATGTTCAAGTCTTGATAAAAGACCGTTTCCTATATCATATTCAAAGGAAAACTTATTTATTCCTTTTCCTTGTTTTGTCCTTTCTGATAAAACAATTTTAGAAAAAGGCACAGGTATTGCGGTAAAATTCGTAATGAGCAATTACTCACAAAATTCAAATAATTATTTTGAAAACATGCTTGGAGAAACTGCAAATATCAGAAGTGCAAAATCACCATATTATCAAGTGTTTATTATTCCCGATAAAGTTCCGTATTATGATAAATCTAACAACATTAAACATTGGGAAAAAATTTCAGAACATAATTTGTCTAAATATGTTAATTTATCGGCAGATAATATTGATTTATTTCTTCACTCACCAAACAAGACATTAGTTTGTATTGTTCATATTGATGATGTCGACAATGTTCATACAAAAGAAGAATATACAAAATATTATTTGAATAATGATTTTAATATCAAATATTCTGATACTGCTGTATGTTTTGGTTCTTCTATTATTTATAACGACTATGAATTGTTTGCAGAAAAAGTCGCAAACGGAGTAAGGAGTTTATAATCAAACTCCTTTATACACGAGTTTATTACCTTTCTGTTTTTTTCGCCTGTTTATTTCGACCTATATATTTTCAAAATAATTAATTTTCATCGCATTACGAACATCGTGAAGTGTTTGTGCCGCAACTTCTTTTGCCGCGATACTACCTTGGCGCAAAAATTCGTAAACTTCAGGCTTCTTTGCTTCCCATTCTTTACGGCGCTGTCTGATTGGCTCAAGTTCAGCCTGCATAACGTTGTTCAAGAATTTTTTAACCTTAACATCGCCCAAACCGCCTCTTTGATAGTGCGCTTTTAACTCATCGAGATTTTTGTATTCGGGCAAAAATTCGGCAAAATGTTCATCTTTACTAAACGCATCAAGATAGATGAATACGGGGTTATTTTCGGTTTCTCCCGGATCTTCAATTCGCAAATGATTGGGGTCTGTAAACATAGACATAATCTTCTTTTTGACAACATCTTGTTCGTCAGAAAGGTAAATACAATTGCCTAAAGACTTGCTCATTTTTGCCTTACCGTCAATACCTGGGAGTCTGAGGCACGCGCTGTTTTTCGGCAATAAGATATTCGGCTCGACCAAAGTTTCTCCGTAAATCGAGTTAAATTTGTGAACGATTTCACGGCATTGTTCAAGCATCGGCTTTTGATCCTCGCCGACAGGAACGGTTGTTGCCTTAAACGCGGTAATATCAGCGGCTTGGCTGATAGGATAAGCCAAAAATCCGACAGGAATATTTGTTTCAAAATTACGCATTTTGATTTCGGTTTTAACCGTCGGGTTACGTTGCGCTCTGGCGACTGTAACCAAATTCATATAGTAGAAAGTCAATTCGGTTAATTCGGGAATCATTGACTGGATAAAAATCGTTGATTTTTCGGGGTCTAAACCGCAAGCCAAATAGTCAAGCGCAACTTCGATGATGTTGTCTCTTACTTTTTGCGGATTTTCCGCATTGTCCGTGAGTGCTTGCGCGTCAGCAATCATAATATAAATCTTGTCAAAACCGCCCTCGTTTTGAAGTCTTACACGTTCTCTCAAAGAACCGACATAGTGTCCTACGTGAAGTTTTCCGGTCGGTCTGTCACCTGTTAAAATAATTTTTTTCATTTGCTTTTCCCCTATACACAAATGTTAAACCAACTTGTATTTTTCTGTCAACAAATTTTAGCGTACAGACTATGGCAGAAGTGGAAGATTATCAGACATTAAATTCAGAATGACTCACAGTACCCTGTTACCCTAAACAGTTTTGCCATGCTGGATTATTTAAACATTGTCACCCTGAACTGTCTTGGATTTTGTTTCACAAAAAGTCGTTACTCACTACACTTCGTTATCGTTCGTCTGACTTTTTGTTCCTTCGTGTCTGCGCTATTGCTTCGCCCTACGCAAATCCGCTTATTTCAGGGTTTATATTAAAAGATACTTCGGCTGAAGCCTCAGTATGACGTATCCCTTTTCCGTCATTCTGAACCCACAAAGTGGGTGAAGAATCTATTCTGTTCAAAACAAACTTTGATTATTGCTTCACACCTTCAAGTCGTTCATTCAGTTTTTAAATTCAACTGACTTTGATTATTCGGGTAGTCGTTTTTCTTGACTCCACTTT
>SAMEA104315436__coassemble_908_pt1 | contig 31278 bp, 25 predicted proteins | sample SAMEA104315436__metabat2_low_PE_043 | metagenome-assembled genome bin SAMEA104315436 (sample SAMEA104315436) | gut metagenome | biome: Monkey gut; feature: monkey-associated habitat; material: faeces | place: China | collected 2013
AAAATTAACAAAAGGGGCAATTTTTGAATTTGAGGACATTTTGAAAAGCAAAAAGAGTTGTAGGTTGGGTCTTGACCCAACAAAAATTTTTCCCCAAATAAAGATACTTCGCTTCGCTCAGTATGACAGTAAATATTCCTCGTCATTCTGGCGGATTTTAGGTAGAGTAGCAGCAAAAAACATAACGTCATTCTGAGGGCAGCGCCCGAAGAATCTGTTTTCATAACAAAATACACACCGAATTTGCCTTCATTTTTTCAAAAAAATCAAATAATAAAAATTAACAAAAGGGGCAATTTTTGAATTTGAGGACATTTTGAAAAGCAAAAAGGGTAGTGTATTGATTAAAATTTCAAACAAAATCGTAAAATCAATCGGCATAGCGATTTTCGCGATTGCCTGCACAATTCCGACGGGAAATTGCGCCGAGCGTATAAAGCAAAAACCCGTTTGTGATTTAGATAATATATGTTATAATTACCGCAAAGGAAAAGAGGATTGTAAAATGACAAGACAAGCACATAGCGAAACAGAAAGAGAACTTTTTGCTTCAGTAGAAAAAAACACTCCGGAATATGTAAAACACACGACATTACCGGATTTTCACAACAAAGACGCATTTACATTGAGAATTAAAAAGGAGCATTTGGCACCTTATGACGCGGAAAAAAATCCCGAAGGATTGAATTTGTCGAACTGGCTTGCAAACTATGCAAAGGAAGCGGCAGTATCAACGGCGGGCATCAGAGGACCACAAAACATCCTTTACCCTCACGATGCAAGATTTCCGATTAACGTAATCGGTATTATTCTTGCGACACATGCAAAAGCACTTGTTGCTAAAAAGAATTACGAAAACGAAAAACTTTTAAAACTTGTCGGCAGAGAAGTTCGTTACAACTCGGAACTTTTCTTGGATATGATTGCCAGAGTACAAGCAGCGCAAGGTATTGAAACATTGACGACAAAAGACAGAGAATCAATGCCGATTTGGCTCGCATCATTCTTGGCATTCAAACTTGACTTGCTCGGCGGTGAATACATTACATCAAGCCACGGTATCAGCGTAAAGAACGCAACAAAAGACTTGAACTCACAAGGCAGCCAATATCTTCCCGAAGAATCAATGGCATTTGTAAACCAAATCAAGGCTATTTTTGCGGAAGTTGAAGAAAAAGGCTACTATGACATCCCGATTGCGGCAAACAATGACAAATTGATAAACGAACACTTCCTTGAAAAATACCACGACGGCGTAGATTTGTACGTTGAATACCTCAAGAGCGGTGTTGCAAACGACAATAACATCAAGTTGATTGACAAACTCAATGACAAAATCGTTATCGAAAACGTAGGCGGTTCGGCATACAGAACCTTGTCGAGAGTATTGAAAGACTTGAAGATTGAAAAACATTACGACTGGTTCAATACGGAAGAAGATCCGTTCTTCCACGGAATCGGTAAATACGACCACGATAGCAAGGGAAATAAATGCTTCTACGACTATTCGCTTGATACAACGGTAGTTGCAAAAGATAAAGACGGAAAACCGTTCTTCCCCGTAATCGAAACTTTGAATTACAAAGAAAAATTGGCTAAATACCCTGTCGGAACGGCTGTTTTCATCACAGACCCCGACCACGACAGATTTACAGTTTGCCAAATTGAAAAAGCAGAAGCCGCAGACAGATTGAAATCAACAGGTATCGACTATGTTGCACTTGATGAAGGCAGAATTTTGTCAGTATTGACTGCAAACCAATCATTCCTGTTAATTATGGACTTCTGGGCAAAACAATTGAAACAAGCAGGTCTTTGGGATAATCACACAAGATTTATCATCAAAACAACCGCATCTGCAAAATCTTGGGACGAATGGGCAGAAAACAACGGCGTAAAAGTCGTAAACGTTCCAGTCGGCTTCAAAGAAATTGCAAACATTATGAAGAAAGTTGAAAAGCAACTTGCTGAAAATGACGGCAAAGACGTTGTTATTACTGATGTATTCGGCTACGACGTAAACCTCGGCAAAAACCCTGCAGTTGTATTTGCGGGTGAAGAATCAGGCGGTATGATTATCGGCGCTGAAAACCCCGTTGTTTCAAAGGCAGGCAGAATGGCAATTGCAATGAGAGAAAAGAGCGCAACGGAAGCAATCGTTATCGGCTCTGCACTCGTAAGCCACTTGGCACAAGAAAAAATGACCTTGTCCGAAGCCTTGGTAAAATTGTTTGACGATAACAAAATCATCGGAAAATTTGACGTTCGTGAAGATATCGCATACTACAACGAGTCAGAACCTGATATTGCAAAACTTACTGCCGCAAAGAAAGACGGCGAAGCAAAACGTACGAAAAACGACGTGTTCTACCTCGCAATCGCAATGGCAAAACGTGAAGGCAAAATCACGGTTGATAACGCAAAAGAAATTTTCGTTTCAACATTTGGTGACGAACTTGATTTTTCAAACCTCAAAGACGTCTTGTTCGTAGGTGACGGTACATATTTGTTATTTGACGACAAATACATCGAAATCAGACCGTCAGGCACCGATGCAAAAACAAAAGCATACGGCGCAGGCTCAGACAAGGCAAATCTCTTGAAGTTTGCAAAAACTCTCGGAAATTACTCGGGCGACTTGAACGACACTTATTTGAAATTCATTGATAAAGCATACTACGACAATGCAAAAGCAAAATCAGCAGTAATTTATCAAGAATTTACGGATAAAGATGCAAATAACGTACCGTTCGTAATTCCGAACTACTCAGAAACTATTGGATTATAGAAAAGGAGACCTTAAATGGCAGATGAAGGAACAATGCTTGCAACGATAGCAAGAAGTGCCACAGAACAACTTCAAATAGCGATAAAGACTTACAAAGGTAAGAGTTATCTTGATTTGAGAATTTTTTATACAACTGACGACGGACAAACATGGCTCCCGACGAAAAAGGGCGTAACAGTAGCACCTGATGCGCTTGTAACCGTAAAAGACGCTGTTGAAAAAGCAATGGAAGAACTTTTAACGGATGAGGAAGCTGACGTTTAATGTCTGATTTGGCAAAAAATGTCGAAAAAACAAACGAGGGCATATTGAAAAAATATGCCCTTGTTATTGTTGACGTAAACGGCTTGGGAACAAAGGCTTTCAGTTATCTTGTACCTGATGATTTGAAAGAAAAAATCAAATACGGCTCCCCCGTTGTCGTTCCTTTCGGGACGCAAAATGCTGTTAACGGCTTTGTTGTGGGATTTTCTGATACATTAGACGGAGATTATAAAGTTAGGGAAATCCTTGACGTTTTAAATGACGACGTGGCTTTCACCCCTGAATATATGCAACTCCTTTTGTGGACGGCGAAATATTACGTCTGCGACCTTAATTCGGTTATCCAAACAGCCGCGGCATCAAAACTTTTCGGCAAATATAAAACCAAAATTACAAGACTTGTCGAAAACATTCCTCCTCTTGTCGGCGAAAAAGAGACAAAACTCTTGTCCGCGTTGAACTTCAACGAACCGACATCCGACATTACATTGAGACGAAAAGTTCGGTTTTCAAGAGAAGTATTTTCAAGAACCTTGAGAAAATTGAAAAAACTCGGATTTGTAAAATCGGAAAATATAGAAGAAAACCAAAAAATCACCGAAAAAACACAAAAATTTGTCAATTTTTGCTCAAAAAACACAAAAAATGCACGATTTTTGCAAATTTTAGAAATTTTGGAACAACAAAAAGAATCTCCCCTACAAGAATTTTTAAAACTTGCAAAGACGACCCTGCCGACATTGAGAAAAATGGAGGAGGAAAAACTTTTAGAAATCACGACGAAAGGAATTTACAGAAATCCGCTGAATATCTTTAAAGACTGCAAAAAGACGGATTTTCCGAAACTTTCCGAAGAACAAAATCGCGCCTTTGAAATAATCGCCCAAAAGATTGACAGCAAGCAAACCGAACCGATTTTAGTCCACGGTGTAACCGCGTCGGGCAAAACCGAATTATATTTTGCGCTTATGAAAAAAGTCATTGACGAGGGCAAAAACGTCTTATTTTTGGCGCCCGAAATCGCGATTGCATCAATGCTTACGAAGAAAACCGCACAACGTTTCGGCACGGAACACACGGCAGTTTGGCACAGTTCAATTTCGGACAGCGAAAAATTTGACATCCGAAACAAACTCAAAAACAACGAAATCAAAATCCTTATAGGCGCCCGCTCGGCAGTTTTTGCGCCTTTAAAGAACATCGGCCTGATTGTGATTGACGAGGAGCACGAAACCTCTTATAAACAGACCGCGCCGCCTCCTTACTACAACGCATGCGAGGTCGCGGAAAAATTGGCTGAAATCAACGGTGCCTGCGTAGTTAAAGGCTCTGCGACACCTGATGTTTGCTCGTATTTTCGTGCGCAAAAAAGCGGAAACCTTATTGAACTCAAAGAACGCTTTAATAACGTGCCTTTGGCGCCAGTTGCGGTGGTTGATATGAGGGAAGAATACTCCTCAAAAGGGCAAAAGCGATTTTCAAATTACCTGATAAGAAAAATCGAAGAAAATCTTGAAGCGGGAAAACAAACGATTTTGTTGATGAACAGACTCGGTTTTGCGACGAAAGCCCAATGCACGGCTTGCGGCGAGATTTTAACCTGCCCGAATTGCTCGGTTCCGATGGTTTATCACAAAGGTTCGGATAGTTTTAAATGTCATTGGTGCGACTTTGAGATGAAAGCACCCGATATTTGCCCGAAATGCGGACAAGGCGAACTCAAATACAGCGGAATGGGAACGGAAAAAGTCGAAGAAATTGTGCAAAAATTGTTCCCGACTGCAAGGATTAAAAGATTTGATTCCGAAAATATGAAGCACAAAAACGCTTATGCCGAGATTTTAAACGAATTTGAAAACGGCGAAATCGACATCCTCATCGGAACACAAATGAGCGCAAAAGGGCTTGATAACGAGAATGTGACACTTGTTGGGGTCGTAAATTCCGACAACTCGTTCGTTTTTCCCGATTTTCGTTCGACGGAAAGAGGTTTTCAACTTCTTACACAGGTTGCGGGACGTGCAGGACGGGGAAGATTTGGCGGCTCGGTCGTTTTCCAGACATTTAATCCTGATTTTTCTGCGATTAATTCTGCAAAAGAGCAAAATTACCAAAAGTTTTACGAAGAAGAAATCGCGTTGCGCAAGGAATTTGGCTATCCTCCATTTTCAAAAGTCGTACGATTTGTTGTTTCGGGCAAGGATGAGGGCAGAGTTTATCAGGCGGCAAAAGAGATTTCAGACAGATTGAAGCAACTTGTCAGAGATAATAACAGAGAAGACAAAATCGAAGCAGGCTCGGCGGCAGCCTGTGCTTATGAAAAAATCAATAACGATTACAGATACGAAATTTTGACGAAAAACTTTGCAGACAGAGAGGGACACAAATTCCTCGCAAAGTTTTTTAAAACGATAAAACTTCCGAGCGACTTAAAAATAAAAATTGATATCAGCCCGATTGATTTACTGTAACGACATTTTTGCGATATAATGATGTCAAAAGTGAGGTTAAAATGCTTAAATTACATAATACTTTATCAAATCAACTCGAAGAATTTAAACCGTTAAACGGAAATAACGTAACGATGTATGTTTGCGGCCCGACAGTTTACGACTATCCGCACTTGGGTCACGCAAGATGCTACATCACTTGGGATATGTTATACCGTTATTTGAAATTTTTGGGTTACGACGTAAAGTATTGCAGAAACGTAACTGACGTTGATGATAAAATTTTAGCAAAAGCCCACAACGAAAACTCAACAGCAGAAGCAATTTCAAGCAAATATTATCAAATTTTTGCAGATGCAATGAAAGACTTAAACACTTTAAAGCCCGATTTTGAACCCGGAGCAACTAAAACTCTCGGCGAAATGATTGGCTTGATTAAGATTTTGATTGCAAAAGGTTTTGCCTATGAAGCAGACGGTGACGTATATTTCAGAGTCAAAAACTTTAAAGAATACGGAAAATTGAGCAAACAACCGATTGATGACTTAGAAGCAGGCGCGAGAGTAGAAACTTCAAGCAAAAAAGAAGATGCTCTCGACTTTGCACTTTGGAAAAAAGATGAAGAAAACGGCTACAAATCCCCGTGGGGAATAGGTCGTCCCGGTTGGCACATCGAATGCTCGGCAATGTCAAAAAAATACTTGGGCGAACAAATCGACATCCACGCAGGCGGTGCCGACTTGATTTTCCCTCACCACGAAAACGAAATTGCACAATCAGAATGTGCAAGCGGCAAAAAGTTCGTAAACTACTGGCTTCACAACGGTTTTGTGACAATTAACAAAGAAAAGATGTCAAAATCTTTGCACAATTTCGTCACGATTAATGCACTTTTGGAACACTATGACGCAGATACAATAAGATTTTTCATCCTCACAAACCACTACCGCATGCCCGTAGAATTTAACGATGAAGCGTTAAACAGCGCAAAAACAGGCTTTAAGAGATTGCAGACCGCCCTTGATGAAGTTTCATCATTTGCTGGTGATAAAATTTGCGCGGATGAAAACGCGGAAGAAGTTGAAAAGTTCAAAAACGCAATGGATAATGACCTTAACACCTCTGTTGCATTGTCCGTTCTCTTCGACTTGGCAACAAAATCCAACAGCGCAAAAGCACAAAACGACAAAGATTTGGCAGGAAAATACGTCGGCACTTTGAAAATGCTTATGGGTGTACTCGGATTTACCTGCAAAAAATCTCAAATGAGCGAAGAAGAACTCAACAACAGAATTGAAACAATCAAAGCAGAACTTGATTTTCTTCCCGATGAAAATCTCTCAGGCTACGCGTTGATTGAAAAAGTTATTGAAATCAGAGCAAATGCCAGAGCGGAAAAGAACTGGGATTTGGCGGATAAAATCAGAAATACCTTCGATAAAATCGGAATTGTGTTCAAAGACGGAAAAGACAAAACGATTTGGCTCGAAAAAGAGTAAAAAAAACGGAAAACTAAAAGTTTTCCGCAATTTCTTTAATTCTTTCAAAAGCCGTGTCCGTAATGACGTGTTCAATTCTGCACGCATTTATTTGCGCATCTTCTTCCGAAAGATGCAAGAAGCATTGGAAGAATTTGCAGAGAGTTTTGTGCTTGAGAGCGACCTCTTTTGCAATCTTCAAGCCTTTTTTCGTCAAAACGGCAGGTTTATATTTTTCGTAAACAATCAAATCCTGATTTGCAAGTTTTTGCAACGCCTCGCTGACGGAAGCCCTTGAAATGTTCATCTCGTTAGCAATATCAACCGCTTTGAAATCGGGATATTTTTGAGACAATTCATAAATTAATTCTAAGTAATCTTCTTGACTAGCCGAATTTTTTTCGTATTTCACAGTTATAACCTCAGATGTCTTTTCTTGTTATGATACCATAAAAACACAAAAATAAAACCTTGCTTGTGAAAGCAAGGCTTATTTTTTTAAATATTTGTTTCAACTACGCATTCGGATTAACTTTTGCGATAGAGAAGTCTTCAAAGAATTCTTTCAATTTTTCAGCATCCATGATAACTCTGTGTGATTGGTTCCAAGGATTTGTAACTTCAAACATTCTGTTGCCGTCTTTATCATCGAAAGGCAATACCTTGTATGCGTGAGAAGAATAAATGCTGTATGAAACTTCTTGAGGAGATTCCATTTCACCTTCAACTTCGGGGTGAGTACCTGCTGCGATGATGTAATCGCTGGGGTTCTTAGCGAATAATGCTTCGTCGATTGCATCTTCGTCTTCTGAAGTCAAGAAACTTTCAGCATCGAAACCGAGCATACGGAGAGCGAAGTCTGTATATCCGCCAACACCGCCTGTATAGTAGTCGCTGGGAACATTGTATTCTTTATCTACTTTGTTAACATCTTCTGTCATCGGACCGAATTTACCGATAACGAAGTTATCATAATCGTCGAGTACGAATAACATTTTGTGGTTCGGGTCAGCCATTGCTTCGTCAATTTTTGCTTGACCTGCTTGCCAATTTGCCATTCTTTGGTTGATTTCTTTTTTCTTCTTGATTGTCAAAGAATCTTTAGGATTTTTCTTTTCCCATTTAGCAAGATCCTTTTCCATTTTCTTCATTTCTTCTGCAACAACGTCTTTGTATTCGGCATATTTGTCTGCTTCATAAGTTTTACCGTAAGCGTGTTCCAAAAGTTTCATACCCGTAGGACCTTCGGTATATTTTTCAATATCTGTGCCTTTAGGTAATTGACCGTTTTCAAAAACTACTTGAGTTTCTTTACCGGGGAATTGAACAACTACATCGTTACCTTTTTGGTGGAAGCAATCCAACAATGCGGGTCTTGCATAGGGGTTTTCCATAACTGCGTTGATTGAAGATAACAAGTAGCAGTCGCCGTTACCGCCTTGAGAAGAAGCATATCTTTCTACGGGCGGATATAATTTCAAATATGTATCAGCGTCCATATCCAATTGTCTTGAATAATCGTCGCCTGATTTTACGTAAATTTTGTCTTGACCGTCAACTCTGAAAACATCACCAACTGCTGCTTTTGCTTGACCTTCTGCTTGTGAAGCGCTTACAGGAACAAATGCATCAACAATTGACATATTTTTATCTTTAACTTTGTCGTAGTATGTGTCGATATCAGCCTTAGCGAGTTCACTCATAACACCGTGTTTGCAAAGTGAAGTTGTTGCCATCGGTGTAACCATGTCTTTGCAAACCAAATGAATCATTTTCTTCATGTACTCGGTTTCTTCGTCATTTTTTCTGATTACATTACCGAGGTTTCTCTTATCAGCAGGTGACAATTCATCTGCGAACGGCAAAGTCTTAATCCATTGGTTAATCGGATCAGGTTTTTTCTTTCCGCCGAATGTCGGTTGGTAATTACCGACTGTCGGAGCAGCCTGTTTATTTGCAACCATTGATGACAAGTTGAACTTTTTAACGGGAGCAAAAGCAGCCAATGCGTATTCCGCAGGAACTCTTTTTGCCTCAAAAGCAGGAGCTGTCATATTATTTGTTGCTTCTTTTTTAGCAACCTTAACTTGTTGGTTTGCTTGATTAACTAATACCGGACTAATTGAATTAATTTTCATATTTACACCTTACACATCTACATTTATGTCATATCTAAAACGACTGAAAAAAATAATTGCCATGCAAAGACTGATTTTCAGCCATGCCTGTAACATTTATTTACAAACTCCAATGTTTTCTATAAATAATATTTATATGATAAAATGAACGTACGAAGAATTTTGGAGCAAAATAATGAACAAAATAAAAGTTATGACGGTATTCGGAACGCGTCCCGAAGCGATTAAAATGGCACCGCTTGTAAAAGAAATCGAAAAGCACAGCGACATTTTTGAGAGTATTGTTTGCGTGACGGCTCAACACAGAGAAATGCTTGACGCGGTCTTAAATTTATTTGAAATCAAACCCGATTATGACTTAAATATTATGAAAGCAAACCAAAATCTTTGGTCGATAACATCCGATGTTCTTGTAAAGATGAAGGATGTATACGAAGAAGTTAAACCTGACATCGTGCTTGTTCACGGTGATACGACGACATCAATGGCAGCGGGTCTTTCGGCTTTTTACGCAAGAATCCCCGTCGGTCACGTCGAAGCGGGCTTGAGAACTTTTGACAAATATAATCCGTTCCCCGAAGAAATCAACAGAGTTTTTGTTGATGCACTTTGCGAATATCATTTTGCTCCGACGGATACGTCAATGGAAAACCTCAAGGCTGCACAAGTTCCGATGACACATGCCTACAAGACAGGCAACACGGTTATTGACGCGCTTTTGTACATTGTTAATAACAAAGAGGCGGATATTTCAAATTTGGGCTTAAACCCTGATTTGAGAACCGTTTTGGTAACTGCACACAGACGCGAAAACTTTGGCGAACCCATTAAAAACATTTGCGCGGCGATTTTGGAACTCGTTGAAAAAAATAAAGACATTCAAGTTATTTACCCTGTCCACCCGAATCCGAACATTAAAAATGTCGTAACCGAACTTTTGGGTGGAAAAGAAAGAGTTATTTTAACCGAACCGCAAGATTATGCACCGTTTTCAACGCTTATGAAACACAGCGTCTTGATTATGACGGACTCGGGCGGAGTTCAGGAAGAAGCACCTTCTCTCGGAAAACCCGTTTTGGTTTTGAGAAGAACAACGGAACGTCCCGAAGCCGTTGAATACGGAACTGTTAAACTTGTCGGAACGGAAACCGAAAACATCGTAAAAGAAGCAGATAAACTTTTGAACGACGAAGAAGCCTATAAGAAAATGTCCGAATCCATCAATCCTTACGGCGACGGAACGGCATCGGCTCAAATCGTTGAAATACTTAAAGGCGTTAAGAAGTTATAAACGATGCTGATTGAAAAATTCAAAATCGAAGAATGGATGAACAAGTACGAAAGTCTTGCAAAATATGACATGACGACCACTTGCATAAATTCGTTTTCTTTGGGTGAGTTTTTTGACTTTACGGGAGCAAACATCTCGGAAATTTTGGATAAACCGCTTCATTACGGGAATATAACAGGCTCCGAGCGGCTCAAATCCGATGCGGCAAAACTTTATAAAGGAATGAGCGCAAAAAATGTTTCCGTTACACTCGGCGCAATCGGGGCAAATTCGCTTACTTTTTTGAGCCTTGTTGAACCTGATGACGAGGTTATTTCAATAATTCCAACCTATCAGCAACATTATTCGATTCCGAAGCAACTCGGCGCGAAGGTCAAAATTATAAAATTAAAGCCCGAATTAAACTGGCACGTTGACTTGGAAGAACTCAAAAACGCAGTAACGCCCAAAACGAAACTGATAACTTTCAATAATCCGAACAACCCGACTGGTGCGGCATTGTCTGACGAGGAGTTGAAAGAGATTGTAAAAATAGCAGAGAGTGTCGGCGCTTACGTACTTTGCGACGAGGTTTACAGGTTTTTAAATCACGAAAAATCAACATCTTCTACCTCGATTGCAGAAATTTACGAAAAAGGAATTTCGACGTTTTCGATGTCAAAAACATTTTCGCTGGCAGGAATCAGGGTCGGATTTGTGGTCGCAAATGATGATATTATTGAAGAAATAAATCATCAAAGACAGTACAACACTATCAGTATCAGCGCGATTGACGACTTTGTCGCTTGTGTTGCACTTGAAAACAAAGATAAAATTATCGAAAGAAACTTAAAAATCGTCAAAGATGGTAAAAAGGCTCTTCTTGACTGGATTTCTACCGAGGATAAAATTTCTGTTTCCAAATTGGAAGCAGGAACGACCGCCTTTGTAAAATATGAAGACAGCCGAAATTCTTACGATTTTTGTTTGGATTTGTTCAAAGATACAGGAGTTTTGTTACTTCCGGGGGATGCAATGGAAATCCCAAACCATTGCCGCATAGGCTATTGCGGAGAAATTAACAATTTCAAAAAGGGGCTTTTTGAATTTTCAAAATGGTTAAAAAAATAAAGCCCGCCGAAACGGACTTTATTTTAAAGAGTGATTTTATTCTTCTACGTCAGCAGCGACGGACAATTTGACGATTGAATCGGGTTCATCAACCAAACCGTTGAGATATTGGCTGCCCTTTTTGATGTTGTCGACAAATTCCATTCCGTCAACGACTTGACCCCAAACGGTGTACTGACCGTCGAGCCAGGGGCAATCTTGGAAACAGATGAAGAATTGGCTGTCTCCGCTGTCGGGATCTTGCGCTCTTGCCATAGAAACCGTACCTCTTTTGTGCGGAGTATCGTTAAATTCGGCTTTCATTTTTTGACCGCTGCCGCCCGTACCGTTGCCGTTCGGGTCGCCTGTTTGAGCCATAAAGCCGTCGATTACGCGGTGGAAAAGCAATCCGTCGTAAAAATTATGTCTTACCAAATCTTTAATTCTTGCAACGTGATTAGGTGCTTTTTCAGGGTATAACTCGATTGTAACCCTACCGTCTTTCAAATCCAAATACAAAGTATTTTCTTTATCCATGTCTGACTCCTGTTTTTGAAGCCATTATAGCACAAGCACGAGAGCCAAAGATAAAAAAAAGAGCGGTTTCCCGCTCTGCTGTCTGGAATTAAGAATAGTTGGAAGTATGAAAAAGATATTATTATATAACCGCATTAAGGGTTAAATAACAATTAACCGATAAGGTATAAATGCGGCTATATTTAAGAAGACAGGTGGCTAATTAAAAGCCCCTTTGTCTAATATTTTTTTCGTATGCGAAAAAACTTCGAGTTCGATATTGCTTGCAGCACAAGTGTTTTTAAACAATTCATAAATTTGGTAATATACTTCGGGAACAACGAAGTTTTTGTCTTTTTTAAGCAAAATATCATTGTAATCAAGTTCAAATTGAACTTTTCTGATTTTTAAATCGCACATTATTTCCAAAAATTTTTGAGCCTCGGCGAGATTATCGTTGAAATTTCTAACCAAAATGTATTTGACCAAAATGCTTGGTATTTCGCGCTTGTCGAGGGACGAATAACGTCTCAGATTTTCAACGCAAGCCGAGAACTTGTCGACACGTTTCATTTTCAAATACGTCTCCGCACAACCGCAGTCCAAAGATGTGATAAGCGTACCTTTGTTGAGTTTGATGCACTTTTCAATCAACGGCTGATAGACGATATTGTTTGTCGTAAAAATAATGTCACAAAAATTCTTAGTAAAAAGATATTCAACAAGCGGCTGAAACTCTTTCAGAACACCCAAATCTCCTCCTTGAATATCGACAAGTAACCTTTTTTCGTCAATCAGATTTTTATCAAAAAGATTTTTTATAATGGGCAAAACGTCGTAGTATTCGCTATCTTGAGGATTTTCGACAAAATCTCTGTGATAAGCATTCAACCTCGCGCAGTATACGCAGCGGCAATTGCAATGAGTAAAGTGATTTAGGGTGATTTTATTTATCGAAAAATCCTCGTTTGAAACCCCGTCTTTCAACTCATAGCAGTTTTTGCAGCCGTCGGGTATTATATTGTTGCTTAAACGTTCAACCGTTTGTTTTTTAATTTTCTGCATTATATTTGCGTCAAAAACTTGCGACTTTGTGGGATTTTCAAGGTAAATCGGTCCTCTAAAACCCGAACAACAAGCATCAATGCGCTCAGGGAAAAACGAAAGACTGTGATTCAGTTGATAACACTTCATTTATTTTCTCCGAAATAGCCCTGTTTGAGCACATTTTCGGTGTGCGTAAAGAGTGTGAGTTTAATATTATTTTCGGCGCAGCGTTTTTTGAAAATTTCCAAAAGTTCGTAATAATGCGCGGGAATGTCAAAACGCTTGTTCGGATTCATCATTATATCCCTGTAATCAATCTCGAAAGAGACAGCGGGAACTTTTAATTTTGTCATCAAATCCAAGAATTTGTTGACCTCTGAAGCGTTATCGTTAATGCCTTTTACGGTTATATATTTAACGAAAACGAAAGCGTCGGGCGCGGCTTTTCTGTATTTTTCAAGGTTTTTGACCGCATCTTCAAACTTATCAACGCGCTTTAATTTTTTGTAAGTTTCGGCGCAACCGCAGTCGAGAGAGGTCATTAACTCACCCTTGTTTTGTTTCAGAATTTTTTCGATTAAAGGCTGATAGATTATGTTGTTGGTCGTAAATCTTATGTAGCCTGCGTTATGGGCTTGTAAAATTTTTACGATATCTTCAAATTCCTCAAGCACGGCAATATCGCCACCTTGAAAATCGACGAATAAACTGCCGTCTTGTGCCAATAAATTGTTTTCGTAAAGCCCCTTCAAAATCGGGAAAAGGTCGTAGAAATCACTATTTTTCGGCACTCTTGTTACAAGACTGTTTGAAAATTCATTTCTCGCACAATAAACGCAGCTGCAATTGCAATGAACCCAATGGCTGATGATTAGCCTGGCAAATTCCTTTTTGACGAGAGGGTTTTCGCAAGGTTTTAAATTAAAACAGCCTTTGCAATTTTCGGGAATGTCGCCGTTTTTCATCCCGATTAAAGCATCTTCTTTCATTTTAACAAGTTTGTCCCAATCAATCGGTTCACCTTTGTAATCGGGCAAATAGACGGGACCCAGTTGGCTTGAACAACAGGATTGAATTTGGTTTTGAAAACAGGTTATTTCATTTTGAAGCAATTCGCACGTGTATTGAGTCATCAGCAACCTGCCAAATGTTCACAGGGGTTTTCGCCCGTGTAATTTTTATCTTCCAACATTCTTTTTCGCCAGAGGTAAATGGCATTTTCAATATATTCGACCTTAAAGTCGCTTCTGCATGCTTCTGCAAAGTCCAAAAGTTCCCAAAGGTTGTCAGGCATAGGTTTTTCGTTATTTTCGTTCCACCAGTTGTATTCAACGGCAAATCTGAGCCACTTGCAGCCGACCTCTTTTGCTTTTTTGGCAAACTTTTTGAGTTCGCTCAAATTATCATTCACCCCCGGGATAATGATGTATTTTAAAATGACATAACCCTTGTTGACATGCGTGTCTTGAACACCCGCAGCAGCATATTTTGCCATATTTTCCCAAACACGGTCAAAAGCCTTAACTCTCTTGATTTTTTCGTACATTTTTTTTGTACCCGAGTCAACCGAAACGACAATATTAGCGCGGGTTTTGTGCATCGCCTCGGCAATGCTTTCGGAATAGTTAATACCCGAAGAAAAGAAATGAAGCCAAAGCCCGTTTTCAAGCGCAAAGTTAATCATTGTGTCGAGTTGTTCTTTGGGATATTCGGTACATTCGCCGCCCACAATGTCAAGCGTCGTGTGACGCAAAAGATTTTTATCCTTTAACGATTGTAAAATCGGCATTACATCGTAACTGCGAAACTTGTTGTAATAATCCTTTTCATCCGCAAACCAGCAGTAGTAGCAGTTGCAAGAACATTTTGTCTCGTTTGCAATCGCAATAAATTCAACTCCGGGTTCATCGGGCCAATCCTGTTCTTCAAGGTTTGAGCAGCCGACACATTGCTCGGGGATTTCTCCGCGTTTCATCATATCGACATACTCGTTTCTGAGTTTCAAATACGCATCAGCATCAAAAGGCTGCCCATAGTAGTCTTTTGCCCAAAAAATTTTATTTCCGGGGGTACAGGGCTTTACGTCACATCGCCCGAAAGCCATACCGCTTTCCAATAATAGACAACTAAGGTATTTCATATCGCAATTTTAACTCATCTTGAAACTTTGTCAAAACCGTTAAACCGCTTCCACGGGAGCGAGAGCATATTTTTCCTGATATTTTGAAAACTCTCTTGTGAAAGCCACATCTTCGCCTGTTTTGATTGCGTTTAAGTAATTGTGCATATCGAGTTGAGATGATTTAAGCTGAATTACGCAAGCCGCAATGTTCGAGCAATGGTCTGAAACTCTTTGATAGCAGTTCAATAAATCAGAAAGTTTGAAGCCCAATTCGATAGTGCAAACGCCTTCTTGCAAACGTCTGATGTGGCGGTTTTTGATTTCCAAAACCATACCGTCAATAACTTGTTCCAACGGCTCAACTTTTGTAGCGCTGGGCATATCACCTGTTTCAAACGCTTCGCGAGTGAGTTGAATAATTTCGTGCAAAGCATTTTGTAAAACGTTAAGTTCGTTGACCGCTTCGGATGAGAAGTGCATATTCTTTTCGTGCATTTCTTTTGCAACGTAAGTAATACTCAATGCGTGGTCGCCGATTCTTTCAAAGTCACTTAATGAGTGCAAGAGTTTTGAAACTTCGTTTGCATCGCGCTCAGATAATTCCGTACCGGACAATTTTACCAAGAACGTGCCGAGTTTGTCCTCATAATTGTCGAGTTTTTCTTCGGCGGTAAAGATATCTTGCGCCTTAGTTGCGCTGTATGAGTGCATCATGTTGATTGAATCGAAGAGAATATCTTCTGCCAAATCAGCCATTGCAACTGCGTGGTGAGTACATTCGGAAACCGCAAATGACGGAGAAAGAAGAATACGTTCGTCGATGAATACGGCAGTTTTGTCGTCTTTATTTTCATCACCTTTTTTGTCTTTGATTGCCTTGTGTGCAATTTTTTCAAGATACTTGCCAAACGGAAGAAGAGCAACCGTGGTCGCAACGTTGAAAATCGTATGCGCTAACGCAATTCCGACAGGATTAATAATTCTGTCCATTAAACCTAAATGCAAAAGGTAGTTCAAACCGTAGAAAATCGGCAAGAAAATAACCACACCCAAAATGTTGAATGAAATGTGTATAACCGCAACTCTTTTTGCGTTCGTCGAAACGCCGACACTTGAAAGGATAGCGGTAACACAAGTACCGATATTTTGACCCATTATAATCGGAACCGCCATTCCGCAAGTAATGCTGCCTGTTAATGACAACGCTTGCAAAATACCGACGGATGCCGCAGAACTTTGGATAATACCCGTAAACAAAGCACCAACGATAACACCCAAAATCGGATTGGAGAATGCAGTCAAAACGCTTGCAAATTCGGGAGAATCAGCGAGCGGGCTCATAGAATCCGTCATCAACTGCATACCGAACATCAAAATCGCAAAACCTACGAAAATCGCACCAACGCTGCGTTTTTTGTTGCTCTTTGAAATCATCATCATACAAATACCGACAAGAGCAAAAATCGGAGAGAAACTTTCGGGCTTCAATAATCTTAGGAAGAAGTTTGAACTTTCAATTCCTGCGAGAGACAAAATCCAAGCGGTGAGGGTAGTTCCGATGTTTGACCCCATAATAACACCGATTGTTTGACCCAAATCCATAATTCCCGAATTTACGAGTCCGACCAACATAACGGTCAAAGCCGAAGATGATTGAATTGCAATCGTGATGCCCGCACCCAAAGCGAGACTTTTCACGGGGTTTGACGTCATTTCTCTCAAAAGTTTTTCGAGCTTTCCGCCCGCAACGTTTTCAAGACCGCCTGACATAACCTGCATCCCGTAAAGGAAAAATGCCAAACCGCCGCAAAGGGTAAATATTGAAAATATATCCATATAACTAATTAAACTCCTGACAATCTATATATTAAAATTATATGCCAGACACGGATAACATAAAGTATATATTACAAAATCTTAAATCTTTTCGGATAAGCGCTCTACTATTGCCTTTACGGAAACAAAAGAAAGGACTTCCTTCATAGAGAATTTTACGTTGAACTCTCTTTCTATTTCGTTCACCAACTCAATGTGGCGCAAGGAATCCCACCCGTCAACGTCTTTCGGCTCATCGGCGATAGAAATATCCGCCCCGAAAATATTCTTAAAAATAATTGCTAACTTGTTAAAAATCGTGTCTTTATCCATAAAAACCCTAAAATTTAAAATATATAAATGTAGTATAACTCATATCGGCAATCTGAGCAAAGCAAATAATGACGAGCAAAGCCAAAAGCGCAGTTTTTACCCTGACGGACAACTTCGTTTTAGAGTTGTAAAATTTTTCAAATACAGGAAAAGCAAACAAAATCGCAAGAGCGATTATCAGCACGTCAAACGTGTCAAAATAGTACAATAACGGGATATTTGAGGAGATTTTCTCTGCCAAAAACATATTTTTCAAATAACCGATTGCATAAGTAATATTATCTGCCCTAAATATAACTATTCCAACAGTCACGGCGAATAATAAATATATATGTTTTGCAAAATTCACAACTTTATTGCTCGACTTTTTGTTAATGCCGAACAAAAATTCCAAAGAAATTAAAACCCCGTGAAAAATTCCGTAAATCAAAAACGTAAGCGCAGCGCCGTGCCACAAGCCGATTAGCGCCCATGTAAATATTAAAACGACAATGGTGACACTATTTGTTGCAATCGTTTTGTTTAAAAATTTGGAAGATATTAAAACGAGATTATTTACAACCTCCGAGCGCATAATCGGATAGAAAAGGTAATCTTTAAACCACGCGGAAAGCGTGATATTCCATCTTCTCCAAAAATCGCTGACAGATGTCGCCGTTAAGGGGTAATTAAAGTTTTCGGGAATAGAAAATCCGAAAATCAAACACAACCCGATTGCCATATCCGAATAGCCCGAAAAATCATAATATATTTGTAAAAGATAGGTAAATGCCCCTGTCCACGCAACAAAATGCGAAATGGAATCTGGCTGACAAACAAAGATTTTATCGGCAATTACACCTAATAAATCAGCAATTATAACCTTTTTTGACAAGCCTACAACAAATCGTGTTATTCCGAGTTTAATTTTTTCAAACGACTCTTCCCTGTTTGTAATTTGATTTTCCATTTCCGAATAACGAACGATAGGACCCGAAATCAAAGGAGGAAAAAGCATCAAATACAATGCTAAATTCAAAAAGTTCTTTTGAACCGCGCACACCCCGCGACCGACATCAATTAAATAAGACAGCGCCTGAAATGTGTAAAACGAAATGCCTAAAGGCAAAACAAGATTTAATACCTCAAAATCAGCATTAAACAATGAGTTTGAGACTTCTTGGAAAAAAGAAAAATATTTAAAATAAAATAAAAATGCTAAAACGCACACAACAACAACTGTTTGCGCTGAGTGTTCAATTTTTTTTGCACGAGAAATTAAAATTCCGCCCAAATAAGTCGTAATTACAACCAAGACGAGCAACCACAGATATTGCGGAGCCAAAAATGCATAAAACAAAACACTCACAACAAATAGTGTTATATTTCTAAAACGCTTGGGCGACAAGTAATAACAAAATATAGCCAAAGGCAGAAAAACAGAGATGAAAGCGATTGAATTAAAAAGCATTTTCATCCTCGCTTTCATACATAACCTCTAAAGCGGGAACCGCTGCAACAGTAATTGCAACGAGTAAAATATCGGGCTTAAAATTCAATATATCTTTTTCATACAAATTCATCCGCAAATCATCTGATTGCAACTCTTTTGAAAGACAATTAACCTTTTTGATTTCAGAAAAAGAATATCTCAAAAACAAAGAAAGATTATCGGAATACGAAGAACCAATCAAATAGAGCCTTTGAGGATTTTTTGAAGCCGAAAACTTTGAAACAAAATCGTTGGTCTCTTCATCAATTTTTATTGACAACAAATCCTCCTGCGGGAAAGAATATGTCTTGTACAATTCCGAAGGCTCTTTGATACCAAAGGTTTTGGCATTGTAACCATAGGAAAAATTATACGGAATCATCGTTCTGATAGTGTTTTGTTTTTTCACAACAAAATCCGACTCGGACAAAATTTTCAAAGACGGATTTTTCATTTGAATATACTTCATCAAAGCCTGATATCCGATAAATGCACCGTATTCCGTCCAATGCTCATCGTATTTCGGCATAACAAACTCAGATTTTTTCGCGGTCAAAAGTTCGTTATACGGGTAAACAACAGGCTCTCCAAGCATTTTTTTGTAATCCAAAATCACGGGGATATTCGGATAAACTGCCTCGGGGTATATTACACCTTTTGTCGGGATAATTAACACATATAGTTGCATGTTGTTTTTGTCGCAAAAAGTCGATAATTTTTTCAGATTTTGCCTTATCAAATTCGAATTAATATTTTCGGCAGGCAAAAAACCTTTTACATAAGTCCAACCCGATTTTTTATTCAAAAAAACGTCTTTACCGCAAGTCGTTGTGTTTATTGAGCATTTAAAGTTTTGGACGAGTTTTGAAAGTTGGTTTCTGCAAAAAAATCTATCCTCCAAATAATCGCCAAATTGCGCAGGATATGCCGAGTTTAAGGAATTATCTATAACCAATTTCGGAGACGGTTTTAATCCTCTGTTTTCATCATCCGAAACGTCGCGTTGGTTAATACTCAACAACGGCAAAGAAAAAAGGAACAAAAATCCAAAAATGAAAACAGAAATTTTTCCGTAAGTTTTCATCGTTTTAAGAGTCAAAGCAAAAGCCAAAACCGTAAGCAGCACAAGGATTTTGTTGCCCTCTAAAACAGAAAAAACAAACAAGCAAAAAATAGCAAACAACATAACGAATTCAGCGATTTTGCTCTTCATTACTGCCCCTGACTTTCTCGAATAAATTTTAACAGGTCAGAAGATTTTATGTCAAAAAATATCTGTTTTTGCCAATAAAAATCAGTAAAACCAAAATCCTGCATGCCTTTTGGCAATTGAATTTCAGACAAAATATTTTCAAATTTTTGCATATAAGAAATTTTTTGTTCACTGCAACTTTCAATAAAAATATTTCTCAAAGGCGAATTTATTACCCTGTAAGCCAAGGCACACAATAGTTTACCGTGATAAAACTCTTTAGGAGAAATGTCTTTTGTTTCAATGACACTATTTGTATCATCATATTCCAATCCCAACGACTCCGCACGTTTGAAGAGTTTTGTATTCGGAATAACTAAAAGATTGTGAATTTCCAAAAAACAATCAGTCTGATAAATCTCGTTAATAACGGTATTCATTCCGCTTTTGAAGGTTTCCAAAGTCTCAAACGGAAAGCCGAAAATCATATCAATTTTTAAAAGAATATTTTTGGCTCTGACCTGCTTCATAAACTCGCAAAATCGCTCAACAGAAGTGTATACACGATTTACGGAAGCAAGAGCCTGTTTGTTAAACGACTGAACTCCGACCGTCGAAATCAAATTATATCCGTCAATTGCCTGCGTAAAATATTGCGGAGAATCCTTTGGTTCTAATTCGGCATAATTATTGATTTTGGGAGAATCTTTAAACTCGGCAAACAAATCCAAAACATCTGAAGTCATATGATTAATATCATTTTCAATAAACAAAAGGGGATATTCATCAAGATTTTTATCGAGAATATAGCGCAAAATCGCCTTTCCGCGCTCTTTATCGGAGAAAAACACAGGGTCGGTAAATCGCAATTCTCTCGGCTGATTTTTCAAAATAAAATCGAGTTGAGAAAAAACATCTTTCAAATCCAAATAGCGAATTTTTGAAGAGCCTTTGTTATACCAACAATAATCACAGTCAAAAGCGCATCCGCGTTGAGTTTCAAGAGAAATTTCCCTAAATCTGATTAACTCCTTCGGAAAATCCTCATCATACAAAATCGGAATATTTCCGAACTCGGAAGATGAACCATCACACTTAAAAACACTATTTGTTGTATTGATTTTATTGTTCACTAAATCCAACAAAGCCTCTGTAAAAATCGACTCACCTTCTCCGATTAAGAAGATTTTTTTATTCAAAATCGTATCAAAACGCGAGATTTTTTCATCCGAAACCTCTGCCCCGCCAAAAATGCAAACACCGTCTTTGTTTTCAATATTTTTTGCGATAAAGATCACATCATTAATATTCCAGATATAACATGAAAAGCAGACGTAGTCAGGTTTTTCGGCATTTACTTTGTCGATATATTTTTCAGCATCACCTGACGGAAAATTCAAAATTTTGAAGTCGATATTTTCCGCAACCATAGAATTTTTCTTTGCAAAATTTCTCAGCACAAAAGGCGCCGTCAAATAGTCGCACGCCGTGCCTTTCGGATAAATTGACACAAATAGTAGTTTTTTAGTCATAAGTCAACCGAACGGGGACTAATCCATTATTTGCGCCAACAATACTATTGTTTTCGGGAAATATTGCTGCAAGTAATGCGAACGTATCGAGAACAAATCTTCGGTATTTTTCGTATTCAAAAGCGCATTGGTTTCCGCAATCGCTTCTTGCAAGCCGTCTTTGTACTCTGATGATTTGATGAAGTAACTGATGTGGTCTCGTTGAGCGAGCGGGAACGCAGCATTGAACGCGGCTTTTTCTTTTTCAAAAACCTCATTTACTTCAGGTTTAGAGAAAATCGAATTTACCAAAGTTTCTTTTTGCTTAACGTCGACATGTTCGTAATCCTTGGCGTGACCTGCCTCATGCAAAATTGTGAACAAATTGTCACCAGACTTAATTGTTCTTGTCGTTGCGGCATAAGTCGATTGATAAGTATTGTCGATACCCGTCAATGTATTTGTCGTATCTCCGAGTCTGATGATTTCTTCGGCAGGCATGTGTTTGAATGACGCCATCAACTTGTCTTTGTTGCCGTCGACACGACCGTCAAAGTTCAATGTCGAAATTTCGCCGTTATTCAAATTCGTTACGTCGATTTGATTTTCGCCGATTTTAACCTGATATTTCTTATCATTTTCGGTCGAAATAAACGTATTTTCGTCAACAACGGTAAAGGTAATACTCTTGTCCAACAAGACTTTTCCGTCGCCATCGGTAATTTTATAATGCGAAGCCATGTTTCCGTCGGGAGTATCTTCGTACAGATACTCGGTTCTTGTACCGTCAACCGAGGTCATGTCTTTCTTGACGGTAGTTTTGCCCGTATTTTCATCGAACACGCCGGAACTTACGATTTTTTCGCTTCCGTCGGGGTAAACATATTTAATATTCGGTGTTCCCGCCAAATCAGAGAGCGAATAAAGTTCTTTTCTGACGGTTTTACCGTTTTCGTCTTTTATAATTCTGGTTTCTTCCGTAACAATCGGCTGAGGAAGGCTCGGACTTTTCATCGAAACAACCTTAGAAACCGTGTTATTTCTGTAATCGTTAGTCTTTTTAACTTGTTGCAAGTGACCTTCGGGCGATTTTTCCATCGTAACGACTTCCAATGCCGAGGGAGTCAAATCCTTGTCTACGAGCAGGATTTTAGAACCGTTATCCGCCATATCAGTACGGATTGTGTAAGCATGTTCGTCAAATTCGTCCTTTTCAAAAGCAATTCTACGCATATCGGGAGAACTTTTCGCAAAGTCATTGACCGTCTTTGCGAGTTTTTCCATATCCGTTAAATTCTTATCTTTCGCAATATTAATAATATTGTCGCTGTCAAGTTGCGTATTTGCGAGTTTTCCGACTTTTTCGAGTTCCTCGCCGTTCAATTGATTAGCAAGATTTCTGATTTCCAAAGAAGAAAACTTCGGCTCGCCTTTAGGGTCTTGCAAAAGCGACAAATCCGCAACGGCATTGAGTGTTGCCGTATCTCTTTTTGCAAAATCCAACACCAAAGAACTAATCATCTTCGGTTGATTGGAAATTGTCTTAATAGCATTCCATTTTTCTGGATTTTCGGACAAAATCGTCTTTAATTCATCAAGTTTGTCATCTTTAAACTTTGCTTTTCCGTTAAAAGCCTTGATGTCTTTAAGTTCGTCAACTGCAGCCTGAACATTGAAGTCAGACTGTTTTTTAGGAGCAGCGGATTTTGGGGGCGTCGTTCTCACAAAAGTATCTTGTTGAAGCCCGTTATCTCTTATTACCGTTCTGTTTGCGGCTTTTTTAATCGGCGATAATCCACCTACACCCGTTAAAAAGTTAATGTTCAATTTTTTTGTCCGTGTTTATTTGTATATTAATCCGAATTTTATATCGGACAAAAGGCATGATTTCTTTAAAAAAATTCGTAACTGTTAAAAATTGTGTCAAAATTTAAAGATTTTATATTTTCAACCGATAGGAAAATTGAGGGGGAATTGTACCCGAACAGAGAATATGACTAAAATTTCACAAATAAACACGACAAATAACATTGTGCCGTCGACAAAACCGAAAGCGCAAAAAGCAGAAACCGCAAAAGTTCAACCTTCTTGCGGCAATGGTGTTTATCCATCGGGCGAACTTCTCAGAACTATGGCGGGTGTTCAAACAAAAGAAACCCAAAAACCTCAAGCCGACCCCAAACAAGGGCTATTTTCAAAAGATACCGAAGATATTAAAAAATATCTCTATTCTCTGCCCATAACAGGTCAGGTCATAAAGGCTTATGAGGCTGATACAGAAGCCACTCCTGCAGTTGAGGGTCTTGTCAAAGCAATGCAAAAAAACGACGTTGAAACGAGTAACGTCGAAATGCTTCTCGACTTGGTCGAAAACAAAAAAGTTCATTATTCGGCGCTTTTGTACCTGTGTAATCAAGGTATGATGTCCGATGAATACGAAAAAGATTTAGACAAACTTTATGACGCATACATTAACGGCAAGAACGTAAAAGACACATTTGTTCCTACCGTCAAAACGACTGATGAAGCGTTAAAAACGCAAGAAATCGGCGACGTTTTCAAAGTCGACGGCGAAGATAATATCTACATCCGAACCTCCGAAAACGAAACGAAACAGTTAAAAATGTCGAAAGATACATATTTAAAACTGTTCCCGCCACTTGAAAGATTTGCGCTGTATCAAGGCGATGCAGGCAATTGTTATATGTTGTCATGCCTTGATGCAATTAATTCAAATCCTCGTTCACGCGAGAAAATATTGAGTTGTTTTGAAGAAAAAGGCGACAAGTTGAACGTCTCTTTACCTGATAGTGACTATGTTTTCACTATGGACAAAAACAAAATGCCCGACGAAATTAAGCAGTACAGAGACCAATTTTCAATGGGTTCGGCAGGCTTCAAAATCCTTGAACACGTATACGGAAAAGACGTTCAAGAACACGTAACCGCAGAGGCACACGAAATTTTGAAAGACCAATCTCAAAATGCCAAAGGCTTTTTCAAAAAAAGAATGTTCCAAAAGCAGTTGAAACAATTTGAAGCGGCACTTCAAGAAAATCCCGACAACGTAATCGTTGAAAGAAAAATTTCCGACCAAAGCGTCTCTTGGAACGATTCCATCGGTGTCGAATGGAGCAAGTTATCCGAAACTTCTCCGAATTTCAAACGCGCCTCGGATTATTACAGAGGTCGCGGCGGTCACGAAGAGTGGGTTTTCCAACGTTTCGGTTTTGAAAATACGGAAAAGATTTTCGACTTTAAAACAAAAAATGCCGAAAAATTAAAAGAAATGCTCTTTAATCCCGCGAATAAAGACAAATATTTGTTTACGGCATTTAGCAACGGTAACGGAATGGCTGACCGCGAAGGGCTTGTCGACAAAGACTACGGAGTCTATTCGCAGCACTCGTTCTCCGTCAAGCCGAAAGTCGATAAAAACGGCAATAACGTACTGCACGTCTCAAACCCTTGGAACTCAACTCAAAGCAGCGTAATGACATTTGAAAAATTCCAAGAATTATTCTCTGCTGTAATAAAAACGGACGTTTAAGGAAAAAGAGGATTAACGGCGCATTGCGCGTTTTCTTTCCATAATCTCCATGATTTTTTTTCGGACGTCATACGCAAGTTCTTTTTGATAACGCCTGATATCTTCAATTGCGGCATGCATTGAGCGCGTAGGGTCGGGATTGTTGATGTTGCAATGTTTGATACTGTCTTCTGCGATTCTGATATCTGCCTCCGCAAGTTCAATAACGTTAATGACTTCGTTGACTTCCATTTCCGTAAAACCGCATCTCATAAGGCTGACACGGATGTTGTTTTTGAGAGTTCCCCTGTTTTTGGTAACTTCAATAACCGTATCTTGTGAATTGTCGCCGCCTGTAAAGAAATCAAATAAACCCAAATCGTCACCTTGCCGTTCTTATATTTAATATTATAAAGCATTTTTGAAAAAAAACTACCATGCTAAAATTTTAGGATTTGCCACTTGATTATTAAATATTTTTAGTGTATGTTATACACGAAAACACCAGTAAAAGTTTAAAGGAGAATTAAACATGGTAAAAGTAGCAATTAACGGATTTGGCAGAATCGGTAGAAATACATTAAGAGCAGCAATTAAAGAAGGTATCTTTAATGAACTCGACTATGTTGCAATCAACGACCCCGGTTTGAAACCTGCAGACGCAGCAAGAATTTTCAAATATGACTCAGTAATGGGCAGATTTGACGGCGAAGTTGAAGCAGCTGAAGATGGTATCATCGTAAACGGTCACAAGATTTTGTTCTTCGCAGAAAAAGATCCTGCACAACTTCCTTGGGCAAAACTCGGCGTTGAAGTTGTAATCGAATCAACAGGTTTCTTCACAGATGCAACAAAAGCACACGCTCACATCGATGCAGGCGCTAAGAAAGTTATTATTTCAGCTCCGGCAACTAACGAAGACATCACTATCGTTCTCGGCGTAAACGAAAAAGAATACGATTCAGCAAAACACAATGTAATTTCAATGGCATCATGCACAACTAACTGCTTGGCTCCGGTAGCTAAAGTTATCAAAGAAAAATTTGGTATCGTTAAAGGTTTGATGACAACGGTTCACTCATACACAGGCGACCAAAGAATCTTGGATGCAGGTCACAAAGACCCCAGAAGAGCTAGAGCTGGCGCTTTGAACATTGTTCCTACAAAAACAGGTGCAGCAAAAGCAGTAGCATTGGTTATCCCTGAATTGAAAGGTAAATTGGACGGTTTCGCAATGAGAGTTCCTACTCCGGACGTATCATTGGTTGACGTTGTATTCGAAACTGAAAAGAAAGTTACAGTTGAAGAAGTTAACGCAGCATTAAAAGAAGGCGCTGACGGACACGTTCTTTGCTACACAGAAGAACCGCTCGTATCATCAGACTACGTTGGTTCATCACAATCATCAACAGTTGACGCTTTGTTAACAAGAGTTATGGGCGACAATATGGTTAAAATCATTTCTTGGTACGATAACGAAATGGGTTATTCAACAAGATTGGCTGAAACTCTTAAGATGGTTGCTGAAAAATTGTAATTCGACACAATCGGATGAAATAAACGGTCGCTCACAAGGCGGCCGTTTTTAAATGCAAAATAACAGGTGAAACAAAACCGACAGATAAAATAAACCGAACAGAAATAACACGAATAACAAAAATAACAGATAAAACCGATTGTAAATTTTAAGACACATTTTTTCAAAACTTAGATTAACTTTTGTGGTGGCAAAATCTCGGTATACCAATATTTACAAACACTTTCGAGATTTCAAAATGTTTAAAACAGGTGGAAAGCCTATAAATGCTGAATGAAAAGCCGTTTAGGCAGGATTTTGAAAATTCAAAAACAGTCGAAAAGATTGTCTTAGAAGAATTTTAAGAATTTACGAATTTGAAAAATGCTTAGTCCAAAAATTTTTGTAAATTAAAAACAAAAATCAGACTTGAAAAGAGATAAAAATCCTCGTTTATGATATCCTTAATAGGAAAAGAGAGGCTAAAAATGGCAAAAAGAGTTCTTATAAACACATATAATAATGACGGAATAGTAGATTTCACGCAGGCTTTGGAACAGAAATACGGCTACGACATAGTAGCAACGGACGTTTCATACGATTATTTGTGCGGAAACGGTATTTCCGCAACTAAATTCGACTGGAACGATGCGGCTTTTGACATTGTCGTATGCAATTTCTATCCCATTGAAAAACTCAAAAACAAAGAGACTGAGGAAGATGAAGTTCTGAATTTAGTTGATACACAAGGCTTATCGCTGCTTCAAAAGGCTGCAAAAGCATACAAAACAACTCTTTCGGTATCTTCACCAAAGCAATATGAAAAAGTTTTGAAGAAACTGGAAGAAGAAAGTATTGACGAAAATTACTCCAGAAAACTTGCACAGAAAGCGACTTTGGCGATTTGCAAGGTAAATTCCGCTCTGGCAGCCGTTCTTGGCGAAAAAGAAGATACGATTTCTTTCTCGGAAGAAAAGATTTATGACCTCACCTACGGCGAAAACCCGCATCAAAAGGCATCTTTGTACACAGGAGACATGGTTTCATACGAGGTCATTGCGAACAAAAAATTATCATACAACAACATCTTGGATATAGATACCGCAACAGCAATAGCGGCAGAGTTCTACGACGTTTGCGCAGTCGTAATAACAAGACACGCAATGCCCTGCGCGGTTGCACTCGGTTCGTCTATCGAGGATGCTTACAATAAGGCGGTTGACTGCGACCCGATTAGCGCATTTGGCGGTATTGCCGCGTTTACAAAGAAAATCGACGCACAAATGGCGAAAAAACTTTCTTCTTTGTTCCTTGAAATCATCATCGCACCCGATTTCGACGAAGAAACAATCGAAACGCTTGCAAATACTAACGTTAAACTGATTAAACTCAACACTCCGCTGAAAGATTACAAAGCATATTTAGACAAAGATATCAAAATCACGCCGTTCGGTACATTGGTTCAAGAGTACGATAAATCGGCATTGGAGAAGGATTCTTTCAAACTCGTTTCAAAGAAAAAGCCGACGACCGAAATCGTCGAAGATATGGTCTTTGCGTGGAAAGTCGCTAAACATGCGCGTTCTAACGCTGCGGTCGTTGTAAAAGATTTGAGAACCGTCGGAATTTCGCAAGGTCAGGCAAACAGGCTTGAAGCCATTGATATCGCGCTTGACAAGGCTTGTGAAAACTCAAAAGATGCGATATTGGCGACTGACGGCTTTATATCAAGCATAGAAAGCATACAAGATGCGGCTCAAGGCAGAATTGCAGCCATAATTCAACCGGGCGGCAGCCCCAAAGACAAAGAAATCATCAAAACCGCCGACAAATACGAGCTTACGATGATTATGACAGGCATTCGCCAATTCAAAAACAGGTAAAAACCAATGAGCAACGCTGATATAAGAGCCGTAAGATGGTTACAACTTTCGCATTTAATAATCGACTGCTATCCGGGATTTATCGCGCCGATGCTGCCTTTTATCACGGCAAAAATCGGGGTCGAAATGTCCGCCGCAATGATTATTATTAGTGTTGCAAACATCTCATCTTACCTGTTACAGCCTATTTTCGGCTATTTTGCCGACAAATGCAGAAAAAGATTTTTCATCTTTTGGGGAATTATCATCGCGTCCGTATTTATCCCGATGATGAGTTTGGCGCAAAGTTTCGCAACCTTAACAATTGCAATTGTTTTGGGCGAAATTGGGGTAGGATTTTTCCACCCGCAATCAACAAGTTTCGTGCCAAAATTTTGCAAAACCACAGAGCAGTCAAAGTGGGACATGGGCTGTTTTCTCAGTATGGGAAGTGTCGGCTACGGCATAGGCGCGCTTGTTTCGACGAATTTATACGACCATTTCGGCGCAGAATCGCTCATTTACACTTCAATTGTCGGCATTTTGACCGCATTTTCAATGTTTTTGTTTGTGCCGAAAGTTTCGGCAGATTTCTCTGAAAAGAAAGAAGTTCCGCCTGTTTTTGAATGTTTTTATGAAATTTTTTCAAACTCGCTTGAGAGAATTTTAGTCTTTTCATCCATCGTAAAATCAATCATTGTATCTTCTTTCACAATGATAATGCCGTTTTACTGGAAGTCAATCGACTTAAACGCAGGCAAAATCGGCTTAATCAGTTGTATTTTCCTCACGACATCCACAATCGGTATGATAGCATCACCAAAAATCGAAAAGTATATCGGAAGCCGAAACGTCTTCTACGTCTCGTTTTTGTCGATTTTACCGCTTGCACTTGCAATGATGTTTTTCATCAAAATCAACTTTGCCATCGCAATAACGTTCTACGGTTTGATTGGATTTTTCATCTTCATAACCCAGCCTGTAAACGTCGTAATGTCACAGAAAATTTTGCCGAAATACCAAAGCCTGATATCAGGTGTGGTTGGCGGCTTTACGTGGGGTATAGTTGGCGTAATGCTCCCCGTAATAAGCAAATTCACGGAATACACGGGCATTTTGAACGGTCTTTTAATTATATCGTTAATCCCGATAGTTATGTGCATTTGGGTAAAAGAAATCCCCAAAAGACAAGAAGATTAACTATTTTACGACCTTACTGAGTCCGATAGGTTTATCAATATTGCGACCGAGCAATTTTGCGCATTCAAAAGCCGTCAATTGCAACAACACAAGCATTCCGAAAATTGAAAGCACCTCGATATTCGTATCGAGCGTAATGTGATTATTACCGAGTTCGTTGAAATATTCGGGGGCATTTCTATCCGCAATCGTAATAAAATAAGGGTTATACGACTCTTTAATTTTCTTGATGTTATTTATGCAAACACCGTGGTTAATTTCGTCGACAAGCACTATTACCGCAGATTTTCGGTTCAAAATCGCAACGTGTCCGTGCATAAACTCACCCGTCGGATAGGCGGTTGTGTTAATGTAAGAAGTTTCTTTGATTTTCAAAGCGCCTTCTTTTGCAAGTCCGTAAAAAATTCTGCTGCCTAAAATCTCAATACTGTCGTAAGTCACAAGATTTTGCGCGATTTGTTTGATAAAATCGTGCGAATTTAGCTGATTTTGAAGAAAATCTGGCAGTTTTTTAAGATTTTCAATCTCTTTGGAAATATCTTCGCCTTGATTTTGACGAACACCCAAAATCAAAAGCATTACACACAAAAGTTGCGCCGTTAAAGCCTTTGTGGAAGCAATGCTTTCCTCTTTTCCAGCCATAGTGTCGATTTTGTATTTAGCCAAATTCCACATTGTCGAATTGACGGTATTCGAGATACAAAGAGTGTTATCCGTGCGTTTCATAACGTCGTGCATAACTTTCAGAGTATCAGATGTTTCGCCCGATTGCGAAATAAAAACAAAAAGCCTTTTATCCCAATTAGCCTTTTCGGACATAAAAAATTCGCCCGAATAAAAAGCCTCGGCATCAAGCCCCAACGAAGTTTTCATCATTTCTGCGGCAACAACCCCGCAATGATACGACGATCCGCTCGCAACAAAGCATATCTTTTGCGCCTTTTCAGGGATATCAACCAAAATTTTCCCGTCAGGAGAAACGTATTTTTCCAAAAGATTTGCTAAAACCGCAGGCTGCGAGTATATTTCGCGCTCCATTGAAGATTGAAAATCAGTCATTAATAAGCCTTTCTGTCATAAACTTTTATCAAATGCCAGCCGAATTGCGTCTTTACAGGCTCGGAAACCTGTCCGACCGCAAGATTGAATGCTGCATTTTCAAACGGTTTTACCATTTGACCTCTGCCAAAAGTTCCCAAAGCACCGCCACGTTGAGCAGAAGGACATTTTGAATATTTTGCGGCGAGTCTTTCAAAACTTTCACCGCCATCGATTCTTTTCTTCAAAGCCACCGCTTCATCATAAGTATCAACCAAAATATGTCCTGCGCTAACGTATTTAACGGACTGCAATTTAACCATACTAATCGGTGTTTCGATAGATGTGTAAACATCCTCCGCAAACGCGTTTCCTTGCGCTAGAACACATATAGCCAACAAATATAAAATTCTTTTCATAAGACTCCTTTTTGCCACACATTATACACTTAAATTATAGGCTTTGCACTACAAAAAAGGGCTGATAAAAATCAGCCCTTACAATTTGTAACATTGTATCTATAATTTTATTTCGGAATACGAATGTTTTGTTCCGTCCGCTTCAAATTCAAAAATCTCAATGATGTTATTATCATCACCTTTTTGTCCTTTTGCAAACCAACCTTTTA
>SAMEA104315436__coassemble_918_pt1 | contig 30521 bp, 31 predicted proteins | sample SAMEA104315436__metabat2_low_PE_043 | metagenome-assembled genome bin SAMEA104315436 (sample SAMEA104315436) | gut metagenome | biome: Monkey gut; feature: monkey-associated habitat; material: faeces | place: China | collected 2013
CAAAGATTCTTCGCTACGCTCAGAATGACGTTTTGTGTTTCCTTTTTTTTGTCATTCTGAGGGATTTATCCCGAAGAATCTGTTTTTCGAGAGGAAGCAAATCGATAGCGTAGACCCGAAATTACAAAAACAAAAGTGAATGCTAACGTAGTGAAACGAACGACTTGTTTTTGAGAAGCAAAATCCAAGGCAATTTAGGATGACAGTAATTTGTTTCTCATAAATTAACTTGACAAAGAGTCTTCGCTACGCTCAGAATGACGTTTTGTGTTTCCTTTTTTTGTCATTCTGAACTTGACAAAGATTCTTCGCTACGCTCAGAATGACGTTTTGTGTTTCCTTTTTTTGTCATTCTGAGGGATTTATCCCGAAGAATCTTTTGTAATAAACACATCGTCGTTTTTGACCTCAAAGCACAATATGTCATGCTGAACTTGTTTCAGCATCTTACCTTACCTTATCCATTCCATAAACAATTCGCAGGCATTTGTTTCGGCATTATTCATTCTGTCACGAACGAAAAAGTCGTGTTTTTCGCAGAAGTTTACCGCCCTTTGATTTTCCTGATAAACGTGCATTATCAACGACCAAAAGATATTTTTGCAATGATTTAAAAGTGCCGTGCCGATTTTTTGTCTTTGATGTTCGGATTTAACAAAAAGCCCTTCGATATAATTTCCCGAAAGTGCGATAAATCCTTTTATTCCGTCGTCCTCATCCCAGACGAAAACTTTTGCTTTTGAGAGGCTGTCTTGCATTCTTGAATGCTTGTTTTTCCAGTATTCTTTTTCGATAAAATCGTGTGAATTGATATTTTCGTTGAGCCAAATTTCCATAACATCTGCGAGGTCGGCTTCTTGCATTTCCCTAATCATTTTCGCCTCGATTGTTTTCTTTTAATTTTTTGAACTCGTTTTTCAAATCGACAAGTTCGTATTTGAGCCTGTTCAATTCGCAACTTATCGGGTCGGGGATTCTGTTGTGTTGCAACTGACCGTCGATATAAACTTTTTGTTGAACTATTCTTCCGGGGATGCCGACGACTGTTGAGTGTTCGGGAACAGAGTCGATAACGACAGAGCCTGCGCCGATTCTTGCGCCTGTTCCGATTAAAATATTGCCTAAAACCTTTGCGCCTGCACCGATTACAACGTTATCGCAAACCGTCGGGTGTCTTTTGCCTGTTTCTTTGCCCGTACCGCCCAAAGTTACCCCTTGATAAATCAAAACGTCATTGCCGATAACCGTTGTTTCGCCAATAACTACGCCCATTCCGTGGTCGATAAAAAATCTTCTTCCGATTGTTGCCCCGGGGTGAATTTCTATGCCCGTGAAAAACCTTGAAATCTGTGAAATCAATCTCGGTATAAAAGGAATTTTCCAATAGTTCAATTTATGGCAAATTCTGTGGCAAATAAGTGCGTGAAGCCCCGGATAGCAGAAAAATACTTCTGCCAAATTCCTTGCTGCGGGGTCTTTGTCATAAATGGTTTGAATATCTTCTTTTATTTGGCTCACAGCCTTTTTTAAAAGTCGCATTATTAATCCTCGAAAAGTTTTGTTGATAAATATCTTTCGCCGAAATCAGGCAAAAGAGCAACAATTATTTTATTTTCAAATTCTTTTCTTTTTGAAAGTTCAATTGCCGCATACAATGCCGCGCCTGCCGAAATTCCGCAAAGAATACCCTCTTTTGTTGCGCATTCTTTTGCCGTCAAAATCGCATCTTCGGTTTTCACATCCATTATCTCATCAATTACACTTTGGTCAAGAATTTCGGGTACAAAATTTGCACCAATTCCCTGAATGCCGTGACTGCCTGCTTTTCCCTCAGTAAGTAAGGGACTTTCTTTCGGTTCAACTCCGACAGAATAAACTTCCGATTTGAGTTCTTTCAACTTTTTGGAAGTCCCCGAAATCGTACCGCCCGAGCCGATACCTGCTACAAATGCCGCAACTTTGCCGTCTGTGTCTTTGAAAATTTCATTTGCGGTCGTAAGGTAATGCGTTTCTGAATTATACGGATTTGTAAACTGTGACGGCATAAACGAGTTGTTATACTCGCCCAAAAGTTCTTTCGCCTTATCCACAGCGCCTTGCATACCGTCTTTTGCTGGGGTAAGAACGAGTTTTGCGCCAAATCCTTTGAGGATTTTCTTTCGTTCTTCACTCATTGATTCGGGCATTGTCAAAATGATTTTCAGCCCGAGAACCGAGCAGCACATAGCCAAGCCGATACCCGTATTGCCGCTTGTCGGCTCTATTATAACGGTTTCTTCGTTGATAAGTCCGTCTTCCTTCGCGCATTTTAGCATATTAAATGCGGCTCTGTCCTTCACTGAACCTGACGGGTTGAAATATTCCAACTTTGCATAAATTTCGGCTTTGCCCGTGTTGATTTTTTTCATTTTAACGAGCGGGGTATTTCCTATTAAATCTGTAATGTTTTCAAATACTTTCATGTTTTTCCTCTAAAAATGCGACAATTCAACTCCATAGGAATTGAATTGCCGTTTTCTATGAATTTATTTTGATTTTATCCATAATTTTCTTTGTGTCAAGATTTCCAAGATTCTTTCGGAATCCTTATCTCCTCGACCTGAAATATTCACGATAACGATATCATCCTTGTCGGTTTTCGGCATCAGATATTCAAGGTAGGCTACCGCGTGAGACGATTCTATAGCGGGGATAATGCCTTCAAGTCTTGAAAGTCTTTCAAATGCCTCAATCGCTTCAACATCTGTAATCGGATAGTATTGAGCGCGGCCTGTATCTCTGAGGTAGCAATGTTCGGGACCGCATCCGGGGTAATCCAAACCTGCGGAAATACTGTAAGATTCTCTCGGATTTCCATCATCATCAACCAATACATATTGATACATTCCGTGCAAATATGTCTTTTTACCTTTTGCCAAACTTGCTGCTGTGTGGTCTGTATCAGCGCCTTCGCCTGCTGCTTCCGCGCCGATTAACTTCACGCTTTCGTCTTCGATAAATGCCGTGAATGCACCTATTGCGTTTGAACCGCCGCCGATACAAGCAAGTACGTAGTCAGGAAGTCTGCCTTCTTTTTCCAAAATTTGTTGTTTTGCTTCCGCCCCAATGATTGATTGGAAGAAGCGAACGATTTTCGGATATGGGTGAGGGCCTACTGCCGAGCCTAAAACGTAGAAAACTTCATCCGCATGATTTAACCAATATTCGATAGCCGCATCGCAAGCATCCGCGAGAGTTTTTGTACCTTGCGTAACAGGGTTTACTTTTGCGCCGAGCATTCTCATACGGTCAACATTAGAGCGTTGACGGAACATATCTGTTTCGCCCATAAATATTTCGCATTCAAGGTTCAAAAGGGCTGCTGCCGTAGCGGTTGCTACACCGTGTTGTCCTGCGCCCGTTTCAGCGATAACTTTTTTTGCTCCCATTCTCTTTGCGAGCAGGCATTGTCCGATTACGTTATTAATTTTGTGTGCGCCTGTGTGGTTAAGGTCTTCACGTTTAAGATATATTTTTCCTTTTCCGTAGTAATCCGTTAATCTTTTTGCAAAATACAAAGGTGTCGGACGACCTGAGTATTCTTTTAATAAATCATAAACTTCTTTCAGAAAGTTTTCATCTGCAATTGCTTTTTCAAATTCGTCGTCAAGTCTTCTTAAAACAGGCTTGAAGTTTTCGGGGACAAACATTCCTCCAAATTCACCGAAGAAGCCGTCTTTGTCTGGTAGATTGTACTTTTGATTTTTTACGAACATTTTTCCGTCCTTTCGTTCTAAACTTATTTTCGCACAAAAAAAGAGTCGACTCACGTCGACTCTTTTAAAAAATCTCTTCAATCAGGCTACACTAATTTCACCCAAAGGAAGAAGCCTTTTTTACAAAAAGCGACGTTACCTTCACGAGCGAGCCAACCGAGTGCCAAGTATAATTCGTTTGATGAGAGACCGAGTTCTCTTTTTACGCGAACAACTTTTGATTCTCCGTTAGCTTCCAAGTATTGCCAGATTTTTCCTGCGTTAATACCAATATTTTCGTTCATTTTTAACTTCTCCGATTGAATTTGATTTTTACTTACTTCAAATTCGACATGTTCAGTATATAATATTTTCATAGAAATTGTAAAGGGGGCTATATGGATAATATACTCAGAGGCAAAACTTGGAAGTATGAAAACGACGTAGACACGGACGTTATCATTCCTGCAAGATATCTCAACACTTCAGAACCTAAAGAACTTGCAGAACATTGCATGGAAGATATTGATAAGACATTTTCAAAGGAAGTAAAGCAAGGCGACATAATGGTTGCGGGCGAAAATTTCGGTTGCGGCAGTTCAAGAGAACATGCTCCTATCGCAATTAAAGCGTCAGGCATCAGCGTAATTATCGCAAAAACTTTCGCAAGAATTTTCTTCAGAAACTCAATTAACATCGGACTTCCGATTTTGGAACACCCGACTTTCTCCGATGAATGCTCAAAAGGTGACGAAATTGAAGTAAATCTTACCGAAGGTACAATTAAAAACTTAACTACGGGAAAAGAATATGTTTGCAATAAATTTCCCGAAGCTATTCAAAATCTTATTAACGAAGGCGGTCTTGTTAATTACACCGCTAAAAAGTTAGGAGTAAAATAATGAAAGAATACAATATTTGTTTACTCGGTGGCGACGGTATCGGACCTGAAGTTACCGATGAAGCCGTAAAAGTCATGAACGCTGTCGGTAAAAAATACGACATGAAGTTCAACTTCACAAAAGCCTTAATCGGCGGTTGTGCTTATGAAAAATACGGTGTTCCGCTTCCTGATGAAACTTTGGAAATCGCAAAGAAATCAGACGCGGTTTTGTTGGGCGCGGTAGGTGACTGGAAATACGATACTCTTCCTCCCGCAGTTCGTCCCGAAAAAGCACTTTTGGGAATCAGAAAAGGTTTGAATTTGTTCGCAAACCTCAGACCTGCGACTGTTTTCGATGAATTGATTTCATCTTCAACTTTGAAGCCCGAAGTTATTCGCGGAGTTGACGTTATGATTGTACGTGAACTTACAGGCGACGTATATTTCGGCGAACCCAAAGGGGTTGAAGTCAAAGACGGCAAGAGAGTCGGCTACAACAATATGATTTACTGGGAAGATGAAGTTCGTCGTATTGCAAAAATCGCTTTTGAAACTGCAATGCTCAGAAACAAAAAACTCTGCTCGGTTGATAAAGCAAACGTTCTTGATGTTTCCAGACTTTGGAGAGAAGTCATTTTGGAAGTTGCAAAAGACTATCCCGAAGTTGAACTTTCTCACTTGTACGTTGATAATGCAGCAATGCAATTGATTAGAGACCCGAAACAATTCGACGTTATCGTAACAGGTAATATATTCGGTGATATTTTGTCGGACGAAGCATCGATGCTCACAGGCTCGTTGGGTATGCTTCCGAGCGCATCTTTAAGCGCAGACGGACCGGGAATGTTTGAACCTATTCACGGTTCTGCACCCGATATTAAAAATCAAAATATCGCTAATCCGATTGCAACAATCCTTTCAGCCGGCATGCTTTTGAAATACGGCTTGAAGAACTCTCAAGCAAATGACGACATTGAAAATGCAGTTAAGAAAGTTCTTAAAGCAGGTTACAGAACAAAAGACATTATGTCGGAAGGTATGAAGGAAGTCGGAACGAAGGAAATGGGCGACTTGATTGCTCAAAACCTCTAATTTGTAAAACTTTTGACGGCAGACTTTGGTATTAAGACTAAAGTCTGCTTTTTTGTCGGAAAATAATATACTCAAGTAGGATTAAACCGACAACATACAATTGTATAATATTAATGTGAGCTTGGTATGAAATTCGGACACCGTTCGGGGTTGCGAGAAAAGTTTAACTTTTTTAAGTATGTCTGAAACAGATTATCAGGTTCACACTTTTTGTTTTGTTCTGTGTTTATGTATTTAGTCGATGTTTGTCGGCTTTTTTGTTTTATATCCCCCAATTGTTTTGTTAACGAGTATTTCACTTTTTTGAAATTGTGTTAAAATGTTCATTGTTACCAAGATTATTTGAGGATTATCAATGAAAAATTTTATAAAAGCATTGGCTTTAGTTGCAATTATGATGTTCGTTCCTGCATCTTATGCCGTTTCGACGCCGCAAGCAAACGCAGTTCAGGCAAAAATTAATGCCGCAAATACCGCGGTTGTTTCGCTTAATTCACCGACACTTATTGTTAATAATCCTTATACTTACGTTAATAAAAACGTTGAATTTAATGCAAAATTTAATAAATTTTCAACTCTCGGCTTGGACTATAAACCTGCTATGAGAGCATCACAGGTTTATATCGGTGTCCTTTTGGAAAGAGATGACGTCGGCTCAAATATTATCCCGTTATCAGAACTCAAAATGTTTATGAAAAGAACTTATGCTGAGAAATTCACGGATGTTGAATCGGGCGACACGGTTCATATTAAGGGCAGAGTTTTCTCTGCGGCACTCGGCGATCCTTGGATGGACATTACGGAGATGAAAATTATTTCTCACAAAAATCCTAAACCTGCAAATAACAAGTAATAATTATGGTTAATTACAAAAAATATCTGACTATTCACGGACATTTCTATCAACCGCCGAGGGAAAATCCTTGGTTGGAATATGTTGAACTGCAAGAAAGCGCGTATCCTTTTCACGACTGGAACGAAAGGGTTTGCGAGGAGTGCTATTCTCCTAACTCAGTGTCAAAAATTGTCGGTGACAAATCAAAAGTTCTTGATATTGTAAACAATTACGCACACATGAGTTTCAATATGGGTGCAACTTTGTTGTCATGGATGGAAAAATTCCGCCCGAAAACGTATCAGCGTGTTATTGATGCCGATATCGAAAGCGTAAAGGAATTTGGCGGACACGGAAACGCGTTGGCTCAGGTTTATAACCACATAATCATGCCGCTTGCAAACGAACACGACAAGTATACTCAAGTCATTTGGGGGATTGAAGATTTTAAGCGTCGTTTCGGAAGAATGCCCGAGGGTATGTGGCTTGCGGAAACTGCTTGCGACGATGAAACGTTGGGCGTTTTAGCCGATTGCGGCATAAAATTTACGGTCTTGTCTCCTTATCAGGCGGAAAAGGTCAAAGCCTTTAATGATACTGATTATACGGATGTTTCTCACGGCGAAATCGACACGACTAAACCTTATCGTTATTACATAAAATCCCGTCAGGGCAAGTCTATCGACTTGTTTTTCTATAATGCGCAGGTCTCTCAGGCGGTTGCGTTTGAGGAACTTCTCAAAGACGGTGGCAGATTTACGGAAAAATTGAAAACTGCCGTAAAACCCGATTGTGATTGTCTTGTGAATATCGCGACAGATGGCGAAAGTTACGGTCATCATACGAAGTTCGGCGACATGGCGCTTTCTTATGTTTTGCGAATTAAATCCTGTGATGAGGGTTTTACTCTGACAAATTACGGTCAATTTCTGGAAAAATTTCCGCCGAAAGATGAAGTCGTTATCAAGCCTGTATCTTCTTGGAGTTGCTGCCATGGAGTAGGCAGATGGATGGATGATTGCGGTTGCTCGACGGGCGGCGAAGCAGGCTGGAACCAAAAGTGGCGCAAGCCTTTGAGAGAAGCGCTTGATTTTCTCAGAGACAAACTCGCGGAAGTCACGGAACTTGAGGGCAAAAAGATATTCAAGGATGTTTGGTCGGCAAGAAACGACTATATTTCCGTAATTTTGGACAGAAGTTTTAATTCAGTAAACGCATTTTTCAAAAATAATTTGTTGACAGAAGTCAATGCCGACGGTGCGTTAAAGGCGCTCAGACTAATGGAAATCCAACGTCAATGTCTCTTGATGTATACAAGTTGCGGTTGGTTTTTTAATGAACTTTCGGGACTTGAAACCGTTCAGATTATGAAGTATGCCGCTCGTGCAATGCAACTTGCGAAGATGTTTACGGATGAAAATCTTGAAACAGAATTTCTTGATATTTTGGAAAATGCAAAGAGTAATATTCCTGAACAAGGCACGGGCAAAGACATTTGGCAAAAATATGTAAAACCGTCCATTGTTGATGAAAAAAATATCGCGACAATTTGGGCATTAAAGTCTTTGTACTTTGAAAATATCGGCGCTCAAACAAAGATATATTGCTACGATGTTTACAAACATAAACAGGAAAAATTTGAAAAAGGTACAACGAAACTTGTCGTCGCGCATGTTACGGTAACTTCCGAAATTCTCAGAGAAAACACCGAATTGGTTTTGGCGCTGATGCAATTTGCAGACGGTGATTTCCATTGCGGGGTCAAGGCTTTTGAATCCGAGGATGATTTTGAAAACATCCTTGAAGAACTCGGTACAACTTATGAAAATTCACCGCCGACAGAGTCTTTCAGATTGCTTGATAAGTTCTTCGGACGCGATTATTTGACGTTTAATGATATTTCTTATGAAGAAAAGAAGAACGTCTTGAACTATGTTGTTAAAAACAGAATGAAGAAGGTTCAGTCGGTTTACCGCGAAGTTTATCGCGATACAAGAAGTTCGATGCACAGATATCGTCAACTCGATTTGATTGTACCGCATGAGTTTGCGTTGGCTGCAAAATATACGCTTTCGCAAGATTTTAATAATGCGATAGATAATTGCGGTTCGTTTACGAATAACGAGTTTATTCAAAAAGCCGTGCATATCAATGATGAAGCGAAATTGCTCAATATTTCTTTGTACAAAGAACCTTCTCAAAAACTTTTCTCGGAAGAACTTTCTTCAAGTGTGCAAAAGTTTGTCGAATCATACAATCACGACAAGTTGACTTATGTATTGAATTTATTCTCGATTATGGAAAAATTGGATATTTCTCCCGATATTTCCGAAGCGCAAAATACTTATTTCAACAAAGTTTATTCAAAATTTTCCTACCTTATTGCAAAATCCTCGTCGGACAGTTTGATTGATACGGAAAGATTTTTGTTTGACGTGTTGAAACTCGGTGATAAGTTGAATTTCAATACCGATTTTTACAGAAACATCGTTTCAAAAGCAGCACAAAAGGTTGCCGAATAAATTCGATTAGATTAATTGTGTCAAAACTTCCGTAATTTGTCGGTTTAAGTCGATATAGTTTGTATTGTTGTAAATTACAAAATCGGCAAACTTGATTTTTTCTTCCTGTGTAATTTGCGCCTGCATACGTTTGATTGCATCTTCTTCGGTCAAATTACGACGCTCGATAAGACGTTGTTTTCTGATTTCGTCATTTGCCGCAACAACAATAACTTTGTCAAACAAATATCCCCAATGGACCTCGTATAACAAAGGAACCGATACGAAAGTGAAAATTTCGTGACTGTTTTTTTCAAAAAATTTCATAACCTCGTCAATTACAAACGGGTGTGTAATTGATTCGAGTTGTTTTAAAAGTTTTGGGTTTGAAAATACAACTTTTGCAAGTTTTTGCCTGTCAATGACACCTTCCGTGCAGATGTTGTAATCGCGGAATGTGCGTCGCAAAAGTATGTTTAAATCTTCCGAGTTCTTGAATAAGTCATGGACAATTTTGTCGGTGTCGATGACTGGGTAATGTAAGTCTTTGAGAATTTTTTCAACTACTGACTTACCTGCTGCAATGTTTCCAGTGATAGCGATTTTTATCATATCTACTACTATTATAGCATATTTTCAATTTACTGCACTATTTTTTATGATAAAATTTGAATATGGAAAAGAAATCTTTAGTCGGAAAAAATTTACAGGAATTGCAAGAAATCGTACTTTCGCTTGGCGGTAGTAAATTTCGTGCTACTCAGATTTACAACGGTATTTATTTGAAATCCTATAAGTCATTTGACGATATGACAGATTTGCCGATTTCTTTTCGAGAATTACTTAAAGAACAGTTTGTTTTGTCTGATGTGATTTTAAAAGACAAACAGGTAAGTTTCGACGGTACAATGAAGTTTTTATTTGAACTTCCCGACGGTAATGTTACGGAATCTGTTTTGATGAGATTTGATAACAGAGCAAATCTTACGGCATGTATAAGTTCCCAAGTCGGATGCCCTATGGGTTGTTCGTTCTGCGCCACCGCAAAATTGGGCTTTAAAAGAAATCTTAAATACGATGAAATTTTGAAACAAATCTATCTTATACAGGCTGATACTGGATTAAAGGTTACAAATATCGTGTTTATGGGACAGGGAGAACCCTTGTTAAACCTTGATAACGTTTTGACCGCAATTGACAGATTGAGAGACGATTTCAAAATCGGTTCAAGAAGAATAACCGTTTCAACTTGCGGTATTATCCCGGGAATTAGAAAACTTGCCGAAATCAAATTCCAACCGACTGTTGCAATTTCTCTTCACAGCGCTGATTCGGAAGTCAGAGCATCAGTCATGCCCGTTGAGAAAAAATACAAGATTAAAGATGTAATTAAAGAACTTAAAAACCTCACAATGGTAACAGGCAGACGTGTTACCATCGAATATATTTTGATTAGGGGCTTGAATGACTCTAAAAAAGATGCAAAAATGCTCTGCGAGTTGATTTCGGGCTTAAAGTGCAATGTCAATTTGATTTTGTATAACGAAAACGAATTTTGTGACTATAAAAAGCCTTTGAAAGAGAGCGTTTTGACCTTTAAATGTATTGTAGAAGCATCGGGTAAGAAGGTAACTGTCAGATTGGAAAGAGGCGCAGATATTGATGCCGCTTGCGGTCAGTTGAGTTCTAAATACCGCAAAGAAAATTAGGGACTTGTTTTTTTTATCAATTTTGATAAAATATGAGTATAAGCTATATTTGAAATTTTTGATTGTTTTTGAAAATTTAAGGGAATTTATTTAGAAAAGGTTAACCATGTATATTAACAAATGCACGAAGTGTGGTGCAGAATTTGAAACAAAGAATCCTAAACGTATGATTTGTCCGAATTGTTTATATCCGGAACGCAAAGGTCAAGAAGGTGCAAGCCAAGACGGTGAACAATCACCGAAACAGGAATATCCGAACGGATACTCAAGCGGTGCTTCATTTGGCGGAAACGACGATAACGCACCTCAACAAAAAACTTATGACAGACCGCGTTATGACAGAAACAACGGCGGCTATAACAGATACGAAAGAAATAATTACAACAATAACTACGGCGATAGACCGCAAAGAAGTTATGATAACAGAGGATATGGAGACAGACCTCAAAGAAATTACGGTGACAGACCGCGTTACGACAGAAACGGCGGCGGTTATCAAAGAAATAACTACAACCGTTCGTACGGTGACAGACCTCAAAGAAATTATGATAACAGAGGAGACAGACCGCAAAGAAACTACGGCGACAGACCTCAACGTAATTTCAATAACAGAGGGGGCGGAAACTTCAACAGACGCGGCGGCGGATTTAATAAACGTCCTCAACAAAAAAATAAGCAACTTTTGATTAGCAGAGAACAACTCGAACAAATCGAATTTATGTATAAGAAGGCATTGCCTTTGCCAAACCACGATGTTTACGAGGTTATCGGACAAGCACTCGGAATTGAACCCAGAAAGGTATTTTTCGGTATCAATTTGGTAAGACAAAAATTGATGTTGCCGAAACTTCCGTTCCCGAAGAGAAAACTTGCGGTAACTCCCGATCAATTGAACGCAATTAAGATGCTTTATGAACCTTTGTTGCCCGTTCCTCCTATCGGATGTCACAAAATTATTGCGGCACAACTTAAAATGGACGAATGGCGTGTTCACGTCGGTATCGGTCTTATCAGAAAGCAAATGGGCTTAGACAGATGGAACCCCGACAGACCTGACGCACCAAAGGAATTTAAGAAATAATTATCATGGACGAGTTAATTTCAATCGGCAAAATTTTAAATTTTCACGGCATAAAAGGTGAAGTCAAACTTGGCTATACAAAAGGCAAAGAGACTCAAATCCAAAATTTGAAAACTGTATATATTTCAAAAGACGGAAAAGATGAAGTTTTGACGGTAGAGTCCGTTCGTTTTCACAAACAACATGCACTTGTTAAGTTTAAGGAAATCAATTCTATCAACGAAGTTGAGGAGATTAAGGGTAAAGAGGTCCGCATTTTGAAAAAAGTTGCAGAGGATTTTCTTACCAATGATGAATTTCTCGTCAGCGACTTGATTGGTATGAAGGTTTTAAACAGCGACGAGGAACTTATCGGAACTGTTGATGAAGTCGGCAGTAACGGTGCTTCGGAAATCCTTGAAATTAAAGATGCTAACGGTAAAAAACACCTCGTTCCGTTCGTAAAACAACTTGTTCCGTTTGTTGATTTGAAAACAAAAACAATCGTTATTAATGATATTGAAGGATTAATCGAGTGAGATTTGACGTTATAACTTTGTTTCCCGACATTATTAACGGTGCTTGTTCGGAGAGTATGCCTTCCCGTGCGGGCGAAAAAGGGCTTATTTCGATAAATACGGTAAATCCTCGCGAGTTCACGCACGATAAGCACAGAAAAACCGACGATACTCCTTACGGTGGCGGAGCAGGAATGGTTTTGTCCTGTCAGCCTTTTATGGACGCGATTAACAGCGTTGAGGTGCTTGAAAATTCCGAAACAGTTATTATGACACCACAGGGCGAGATTTTTAACCAAAAAATGGCTGAAGAATTTTCAAAAAAATCTCAACTCCGAATAATTTGCGGGCATTACGAGGGCTTTGACGAACGTATAAGAATTTTGTCCAAAGCGAGAGAGGTCTCGATTGGAGATTTCGTGTTGTCGGGTGGAGAATATTCGGCGATTTGTGTGATAGATGCGGTCTCAAGGCTTATTGAAGGAACTTTGGGAAATACCGAGTCTAAGGATTATGACTCGCATTCCGAATATTTGCTCGAATATCCTCAGTATACAAAACCGAGAGTTTATGAGGATTTGGAAGTTCCCGAGGTTTTGCTTTCGGGAAACCACGAAAAAATTGCTCAATGGCGCAGGTTGAAACAGTTTGAAAGAACGATGGCAAAGCGCCCTGATATGTTTAAGAAATTTTTGCAGACTGACTTGTCAAAGTCCGATAAAAAGATTTTGAAAGAAATTGAATGAAAATATTTAAGTGTTAAAATCGTTTTGAAAAGGCGGAAACATGAGAGCATCAGTTTTAAAAAACGGTAAATTTGAAGTTGTAGATATGGATATGCCCGAACTTAAAGAAAAGGGCGCAATCGTTAGAGTTACGGGTTGCGGACTTTGCGGTTCCGATATCGTTAAGTTGAAACACAACAGCGTTCCTGACGGCACGGTTTTGGGTCATGAAATTGTCGGCAAAATCGTTAAAATCCATTCCGATACAGACTTTATGGTCGGTGACGAAATTGTTATGGGGCACCACGTTCCGTGCTTCGATTGTACTTATTGCTATGGCGAAAATTATTCGATGTGCAGAAAGTTCAAGCACACGAATATTATCCCAGGTGGTTTTGCGGAATACATTTACGTTTCCGAAGATCACTTGATGAATACTGTCTTTAACGTTACGGCATCAATTACTGACGAAGAAATTTCGTTCACGGAGCCATTGGCTTGCTGCATCAGATGTGTTAAGCGTACAAAGGTTGATTTCAATTCAAATGTTTTGGTTGTTGGTCTCGGAACTATCGGTCTTTTGATGGGACAAGCCGCAAGAGAATTGGGCTTTAAGGCTTACGGGGTCGACTTGCTTGATGAAAGAGTCGAACTTGCTAAGAAGTTTGGATTTGAAGATGCGTTCAAACTTGGCGATTTGAAAGAAACGGTTTCAGATATGAAGTTGACGGTTAATCCTTCGGGCTTTGATGCGGTAATTATGACCTCTGGTGCTGACCAAGCGCTTGATTTGGCATTTGCATCAGTTCGCGACGGCGGAACTATTAACGTATTTTCATCCGTAAAATCGGACGAAACCGCATATCCGAACAATCAGATTTATTATAGAGAATTGACCGTAACAAGCAGTTATTCGTCTTCGCCCGTTGACTTGGAGGATGCATTTGAATTTCTCCAAAATAACAGAGTTAAAGTCGAAGGACTTTCTACGAGATATCCGCTTGAAAAACTCAATGAAGCGGTTGCAGACACTTTGTCAAACAAAATAATGAAAGCATATATAGAAATTTAAAAGTATGAAAATGAAAGCAGTCAGGTTTTACGCACCTGGGGATATCAGATACGAAGAAACAGAAATCAAGCCTCCAAAAGCAGGTGAGGTCAGAGTTAAAATTGAGGCTGCATTGACTTGCGGTACTGATTTAAAGACTTTTCGCCGCGGTCATCCCGTGTTGATAAAAACGATTCCGTCGGGCTTCGGTCACGAATTTGCAGGTGTTATTGAATCGGTCGGCAAGGATGTCAAAGATTTTAAAGTCGGAGACAGAGTAGTTGCGGCAAATTCTGCACCTTGCGGAAAGTGTTTTTTCTGTAAACGCGGTGATTATAACCTTTGCGAAAAATTAGAATTTTTAAACGGCGCTTATGCCGAATATATCAACGTTCCCGAACGAATTGTTCAAAAAAATATGATAAAACTCCCTGACAGTTTGAACTTTGAAAAGGCTGCTTTTTGCGAACCGTTGGCGAATGTTGTTCACGGCATTGCAAAAACCGACATTAAACCCGGTCAAACAGTCGGTGTCTTTGGTATCGGAACAATCGGGCTTATGTTTTGCAAACTCGCTAAATTAAAGGGTGCAAAAGTTATTGCGGCAGGCAGAAACCCGATGAAAATCAGACTTGCAAAAGAGTTTGGCGACGCGGACGAAGTCATTGATTTGACCAAATATAAAAACCCCGATTTGATATTCAAATCCTTTACGGAAGAAGGCAAAGGCTTGGATGTTGCAATCGAATGTGTCGGACTTCCCGAAATTTGGGAAAGAATGTTCAATATCGTCAGAAAAGGTGGAACCGTAAACCTTTTTGGCGGCTGCAAGGGCGGAACTTCAATCAACATAGACACAAGAAGATTGCACTATGACGAATTAAAAGTAATCGGCGTATTTCACCATACTCCGCAATATTTCAGAGAGGCTTTTGAACTCATTAATTCGGGACAGGTTGATGTTGAAAAACTCATAACTTGTGTAATGCCGCTTTCTCAAACGAAAGAAGCGCTCGAAGCAGTTGAACGCAGTCGTGCAATTAAAGTTCTTTTAAGACCATAGTCGGTGAAATATGTCGAAAAAAAAGAAACAATGGAAGATTTTGCACAATCTTTGTAATGCGTTAATTTCGCACAAAGAGCCTGTTTCTTTGATTTATTTTGTCACAGAGGCTTGCAACGCAAAGTGTCCGCATTGTTTCGTCGAGTTTAAAAGTCGCGAGAACGAACTTTCTTTATCCGAGATTGAGAAAATATCCGAATCTTGCGGAAATTCTTTAAGAAACATCGCTCTGACGGGTGGCGAACCGTTTTTGAGAGATGATTTATTTGATATTGCAAAAATTTGGTGGACAAATTCGACAATTCAATCGGTTTCCGTAACAACTAACGGCAGTATGCCTGACAGGGTTTATGATTTTGCTAAAAAATGCGCAGAAGAAAAAATTCCCGTCTCGTTTTTCTTTTCCTATGATTTTATTGGGGAAAAACACTCGGAATACAGACGGTTAAACAATTTGCACGAAAATGTTTTGACCTCTTATCATAACGTCGTCGACAATTTTCCTATCCATACCGCGGCTTTGAATATCACTATTTCAAAGGAAAATTATCAATCTGCCGAACAGACTTATCGCTATATGCGAGATGAATTGAAAATCTCAAATATTAACTGCACGCTTGTTCGGGGTGATAAAGCCGATATTTTGTCGAATGATGAGCGCAAAGGGGTTATTGAGGTTTACAAAAATATCAGAAAACAGATGGATTTAGACTTTGACAGCGGTAAAATCGGCGGTTATACCGAAAAAAATCTGACACATATCGCGCTCAACGCGAAGAACAAAATGCTTTGGAAATACGTCTCTAAAACCTTTGAAGAAAACAAATTCATTTCACCCTGTTGCGCAGGCTCATTATTTGGTATAATTCTTTCTGACGGTTCGGTTTATCCTTGCGAACTTTTAAAAAATTCTATGGGAAATTTAAGGGATTTTGATTTTGATTTTTTAAAATGTTGGTATTCGGATAATGCAAAATCCGTCAGACAAAGCCTTTCTAAGTGCTTTTGCACTTTTGAATGCAGTTGGATGATGAACATTTTTTCATCTCCGAGATATTATTTTGAATTGGGTTTCAATGTGGTGAAAAACCTTTTGAAACGGGGTAGAAACTAATGGATTATCAACAAAATACAACAATTGTTATACCTGCCAGAAAAGTTGATGACTTGTTAATCGAATGCGTGAGAAAAACTCGCGAACTTTATCCTGTTGTAAAAATGGTTTTGGTTTTGGACGATTTGCCGACCGAAAATATTTTTGATGAAAACGTAGTTGTTTTAAAATCAGAAAAGAAAACAATGTCAGCAAAACGCAATCAGGGTGTCGCTATTGCCGATACAAAATACATTTTGTTCATTGATTCCGATTCTTATCCGAGAAAAAATCTTCTTGAAAAAGCGATTGACTTCCTTGAAGATAACCATATTTACGCTGCTGTCACGGGAAATCAATATGTCCCTGATGATGACAATTTTAGAAAAAAATGTTTGCGCCAACTTCGCTTTTGCAAACTTTTTACCTATTCCGAATGGTGTAAGGTTATTGATTATGAAGCCTCGGAGCAGGACTGCTGCGAGTTTATGACATCGGATGTTTTAATCAGAAAGGATGTTTTTGATAAACTTTCGGGGATGAATGAGGCTATTTATCTTGCTGAGGATAATGAATTTTCCGAAAGAATAATCAAAAACGGCTATAAGATAAGGTTTATACCTGAAGTGAGCGTTTTCCATCACGAGGCGGACTTTGTTCCTTTTATGAGGAAAATTTTCTGCATGTCGTATTATTATGCGCTTGAATTTGCACAAAAGCAGTCGTTTAAGAGTTTGAAAGAATATTTTTGTATATTCTTCCCGTTGGTGGCATTTGTCTTTTCGTTGTGTGTTTATGCGCTTGCTTTGTATTTTGACGAGGAATTGTTGTTCCTGTTTAATTTGCCGACTTTGGCTTTTGTCGTATTTGTTTATTTTGCGGCAAAACTTTCTGAAAAATTGGATTATAATTTCTTGAAATCCTTTTGCTTTTTCATTTTTTCGTTTATTTCGTTCTGTATTGTTTGGGTTTTCGGAATAACTTGCGGCTTGTTGAAATTACCTTGTTTTGACGTACAAAAAATGTACAGACATTATTAATATCTGTACATTTTGAGTTTGTGTATTTTTTGTTTTTATATTTCCGCAATAAGTTTTGTCGGATAGTCTGATGTGAGTTCTTCTCTTGCAACGACTGTAATTTCGGGAATGAATTTTGAAAATACCAAGAATCCGATTTGTCTGATTCCGGTCGGCAAAACGAGAGTGATATCTTTTATCGCAAGTTCGTTTTCTTCGGCTTTTTCTTTGATAACTTTCACGATTTTTTCGATTTTGGTGCTTTCGATTTTCAAAACATTGTCGTCGCTTTTCTTTCCGCTAAGGTCTTTGAGACTCTTTTCGGAAAGTTCGACGAGGTTGATATTTCCGTTTTTATCTACTCTTGATGCTGTGATTTGTCTTGCGAATGCACGTCTCAAGCCGCAAAGAAGTTCTTCTTTTGTCGGGTCTGATGCCATATCGTTGAGCTTTTCAAAAACGTACATTATGTCTTTTACCGAGACTCGTTCTTTGATTAAACTTGCGATAAGGTATTTGAGTTCGCCGATAGAGACGAAATCGGGGATGATGTTTTCGATAAGGAACAAGTTTTTAAGCGCAACGTGTTCGATGTATCTGTTCATATCCGAGTAGTCGAGAATTTCGTCAACGTAAGTAACTGCGACATAATCGAGCAATCTTGCAATGTATTCGTTGCAGTCCAAACCTTGTGCCCAAAAATCTTTTGATTTTTCTTCTTCAATCCAAACAATTTTTTTGTTTGTAATCGGGTCGATATCTTTTATAGAATTTTTCGGCAATTTCGGTAAGTTTAGTTCGTCTTTGAAATACATTCTGTATTTCGGATAACAAGCAGACTTCATTGCTTGCGAACCTCTGATTTTAATCATAAATTCGTTTGCTTGAAGGCAGTCGTCGTTCTTAGGCTTAACTTCGGGGATAATGTATCCGAGTTGTTCTGTGAGATTTTGTCTTACTTGAACAATTCTTGAGAGCAGGTTGACTTCCGTATCGGGGTCAACGAGTTCTGATAATTCTTCCGAAAGGGAGATTGTGAGTCTGTCTTCGCCGATTTTTCCGTACATTACATCGGGTGATAAATATTCAAAAAGTTTCTTTTTTAATGACTCCAATTGGTCAATGTTTACGGAAATTTCTTGATTTAATTGGTTTCTGCTGTCTTCTGACGTTGAATCGAGTTCTGATTTGATTTTTGCAATCTTTGCTCTTTTTTCTTTGATTTTTTTTTGAATATCAAGACAAAGGTCAATCGGCTCTTGCTTAGGAGTCATAATTCTTTCCATTTTTGTCTTGAAACCGTAATAGTCCGAATAATCCTTCGTCAGTTCGTCAGGGAATACTTCTTTTACGAAAATGCAGTTGAATTGGTAACCGTCATTTTCGTCTTCGGCTTCGTGCATTGTGTATAATTCCCAGCCTTCGTCCGACATTGTGTTCAAAAGTAATTGTAATTGTTCCGAATCATCAGTCGGACAAGACTTTATGCAATATTGAGTTTTTGATGCTTTCATTTTTCGTCCCTTTCGTACGAAATAATCATATCTCAAATTTGTCTTTTAGGGAACAGTATTTTGAAGGAAGTTGTCACGCTCTTTTTCGGATGGTTTTTACGTGCTTAATCAAACTGATTTTATATCCGATAAATAAGACTAAAGCGGCAGCAGCCCACGCGGCGGGGGTAGCCGTGCAAATTCCGACGTAACCGAAATAATGTCCGAATATGAACGCACATGCGGTTCTTGCGATAAGTTCCGCAATTCCTGATGCCAAAGGCGCCATAACACTTCCCATTCCTTGCAGAATATTTCTGAAAATCAATAACACTCCGAGGAAGAAGAAGAATATCATCAAAATATGCAGATAAATTTCGGCAAGTCTTACGACTTCCGGGTCGACTTCGCTCATAAACAACGCGACCAAATCTCCCGAGAAGAACGTGAGTACCAATATTGAAAAAATACTTGTTATAAACGCGATTAAAATGCTGGCTTTTGCACCTTCTTTAATTCTCGAAAGTTTCTTTGCTCCGAAGTTTTGCGCCGCAAATACAGCCATTGTTGCGCCCAATGCGAGGTAAACCTGCGTAAACAATTGGTCTACTCTCATAGCCGTTGTGAATGCAGCGACCGCGACGGAACCGAATCCGTTCAAAACGAACTGGAGTGCAATAATTCCGATACTTAATACCGACATTTGAAATCCCATCGGAATACCGACTCTCAAATGTTCCATATAGAAGTCTTTGGAAACATTCCAATCCTCTTTTTTCAATCTTAAAATCGGGAATTTCCAAAACATAAATGCCAAGCACAATATTGTTGAAACCGCCTGTGAAAGTACGGTTGCCCAACCTGCGCCCGCGATGCCCATTTTGAGGTTAACGATAAAATAAATATCCAAAAATACGTTTAAAATTGACGCAAATATCAAAAAATACAACGGAGTTTTGCTATCGCCCAAGGCTCTTATTACGTTTGAGGATAAATTGTAAAATACGGTAGCAAAAATACCTGCAAGCATAATGAACAGGTACGTGTCCGCCATATCAATAATGTCTGTTGGTGTTCTCAAAAATGCGAGCATCTGATATGAAAACGGCGCCGAAATCAGCGTTACTATTATCGTTAATGCTGCTGACAAAACTATCGAGGCTGCGAGTGATTTTTTGACCAAATCATATTCTCTCGCGCCGAATTTTTGTGCCGTAATTACTGTAAAACCTTGAGTTGACGCGAAAATAAAACTTATAATCATAAAAATTATAGGCGAAGTTGCACCGACTGCCGCAAGCGCGTTAATTCCGATTATTCTGCCCACAATGAGCGCGTCTACGAGGTTGTAAAGTTGTTGAAATATGTTACCCAAAAATATCGGTAACATAAAAAATGTTATTAATTTTATCGGACTTCCCGATGTTAATTCTTTAGTCGCCATAATATTTCACCTGAATTGGTAGATGTGATAAATAATATATGGAAAATTATTCTATAATTCAAGTTTTGTAAAATTTTGTGATGATTAATATGCGGGAATAATCGCAAAAGCCCTTTGAAACGGGGTATTATATTCAAGAATATAAACTCCGTCCTGACTTGTATCAATAGTTGCGGACATTTTAGAACGTACGCGTTTGTCGTAAATTTCCAATTCGCGAAGATACTTCTTCGCTTTTCGCTGATGTCCCGTTCTCATATTTTTTTCATAGTTTGTCGCAAGTTCTTCTCGCTTTTCAAACTCTTTATCCTCGACCATTTTTTCGGAATAACCCGCAACTGGAACCCTCGCTTTTAGTTCACGGCTTTGAATAAAAAGCAGATATTTTCTTGAACTTTCCAGCGCAATCATATACATTCCGTGAGGAAGCGTATCTCCTTTTCCGTCATGGATATCAAACGGCAATCTCAAAATAGGATAATCTATGTCGGGATACGCATATTGGTATATCGTACCCGTTCCTTCGTAAAGTCCCGATATCTCGGGCGGGTATACAAACAGGTTATCTCTGTCGTTCCATTTCGGTTGGTCAAAATCCAGCATGCCGTCTTTCTTTCGATTGTCATTATTAACGATTTTACAAATCTTGTTATCGTGTTATGCTTTTACTATAATTATAATGTAAAAGTAATGTTATCAAAGGAAATCAATATGGATTACGGTAAAATTTTGTCATATATGCCGACGGTAATCGAGGCTTCTTCCAGAGGAGAACGCTCTTTTGACATTTTTTCAAGATTGTTAAGAGAAAGAATTATTTTCCTCGGCGAAGAAATCGACGACGAAATGGCAAACGCAATTGTTGCTCAATTGTTGCTTTTGGATAGTGAAAACCCCGAAAAAGATATTATGCTTTATATCAATTCACCGGGGGGTGTAATCACATCAGGCTTTGCTATTTTTGACACAATGAACCACATCAGAGCGGATGTCAGCACAATTTGTATCGGCGAAGCCGCCAGTATGGGCGCATTCTTACTGTCCGCAGGTACTAAAGGCAAAAGATTGTCATTACCGAGTTCAAGAATTATGATTCACCAACCTTTGGGCGGTGCAAAAGGTCAGGCTTCCGATATCGAAATCGAAGCAAAAGAAATCGTCCGTATGAGAACGACTTTGAACGAACTTTTGTCAAAACACACGGGTCAGCCGATTGAAAAAATAAAAGCGGATACTGAACGTGACCACTATATGTCTGCTCAAGAAGCCTGCGAATACGGCTTGATTGACAGAGTAATTACAGCGGCAGATTTTGGTAAGAAAGAATAATTAAATGTTTGATAACCTTTCAGAACGTCTAACGGAAATAATCAGAAAAACTTCGGGAAACGATAAACTTACCGAAGATAATATGCAAGATGCCTTGAGGGAAGTTCGTCGCGCCTTGTTGGAAGCCGACGTCAACCTTACTGTTGTCAAATCTTTTATTTCAAATATCAGAGAACGTGCTGAAGGTGAAAAGGTCGTTCAAGGGGTAAACCCAAGTCAACAATTTATCAAACTCGTCCACGATGAGTTGGTAAACCTTTTGGGCAAAGAAGATGCCCCTCTTGATTTGAGCGGCAGACCGTCATTGATTATGATGCTGGGCTTGCAAGGTTCGGGTAAAACAACATCTTGCGCAAAACTTGCCATGAAGTTCAAAAAAGACGGCAGAAAACCTTTGATGATTGCGGCTGACGTATACAGACCCGCTGCAATTTCTCAACTCAAAATTTTGGGTAACGAAGTCGGTGTCGATGTTTTCACAATTGACGGTTTGACCGATGTTCAAAGAGTTGTGGCAGAGGGTATCGAAAAGGCGAAGGCAGAAAGTTATAACCCTGTTTTGATTGATACGGCAGGTCGTCTGCAAATTGATACGGATATGATGGCTGAACTCTTGATTTTGGACAGAGTTTACCATCCTCAGGAAAAATTGCTCGTAATCGACGCAATGACAGGTCAAGAAGCCGTCAACGTAGCGAGAGATTTTAATGCGCAGCTTGAAATCACGGGTACGATTTTGACCAAAACCGACGGTGATGCAAGAGGCGGCGCGGCTTTGAGCGTTGTGCATCAAACAGGAAAACCCATTAAGTTTTTGGGTAAAGGTGAAAAGATTGAACCGCTTGATGATTTTCACCCGTCGAGATTAGCAGACAGAATTTTGGGAATGGGCGATATTGTTTCGCTCGTTGAAAAAGCACAAGAAGTTTTTGACGAAAAGCAGGCGAAAGAATTTGAAGCCAAAATGAAAAAGGCTGAATTTACTTTCAATGACTTTTTGAAAATGCAAAAACAGATGAAAATGTTCGGTTCTATTGATAACCTTTTGGGAATGCTTCCTATTCCCGGGTTGAATAAGGAAAATCGTGAAACTATTGCAAATGAGGGCGAAAAACAACTTAAAAAAGTCGAAACGTTTATTAACAGTATGACGCCCGAAGAAAGAGACAATCCCGAAATAATTAATACTTCAAGAAAACGCAGACTTGCTGCGGGGTCGGGGCTTCCTATTCACGAGGTAAATCTCATCATTACTCAGTTTGAGCAAATGAGAAAAATGATGAAAGGTTTCTCAAACATTCAGGAAAAGGCTAAAAAGGGCAAGTTTAAAATGCCTAAAATGCCCAATTTCCCTAAATATCCGGGGATGCCTTTTTAACAAAAGTTTTTTACAATATTTAAGTTAAGGATGTGGAAATATGATTATAGTTATGGAGCCAAAGGCTTCCGAAAATCAAATACAAGCAGTTGTTAATTACCTTGAAGGTAACGGATTTAGAGCAGTTCTTAACCGTGGTGATATTATGACGGTTATCGCTGCAATCGGTGATAGAAAGTTGTTCCAACCCCAAGCGGTTGCTTCTTATGAAGGGGTCAGAGAGGTTAAACTCATTTCTGAACCTTATAAGTTGGCATCAAGAGAAGGTCAGCCCGAAGATACCGTTATCGAATTTTCAAACGGTGTAAAACTCGGCGGCAAAAACAGACCGCAAATGATGGTTGGTCCCTGCTGCGTAGAAAAGGAACTTGACGGTCTTTTGAGAGTTGCGGATGCTGCAAAAGAATGCGGTTGCAATTTCCTCAGAGGGGGTGCATTCAAACCGAGAACTTCACCTTATGATTTCCAAGGTTATGAAGAACAAGGCTTAAAGTATTTGAAGATTGCTTCGGAAAAAACAGGAATGCTTGTTGTGACTGAAGTTATGGATACTATGGACTTGCCTTTGATTTGTGAATATGCTGATATTTTGCAAATCGGTGCGAGAAACATGCAAAACTTCAAACTTTTGAAAGCGGCAGGTCAAACGGGTAAACCGATTATGTTGAAGAACGGTCCTGCGGCTACTATCAGAGAATTTTTGCTCGCAGCGGAACACATTCTTGCAACGGGTAACCCGAAAGTTATCCTTTGCGAACGCGGGGTAAAAGGTTTTGATAATACTTATACAAGAAATACGCTTGATGTTGCGGCAATTCCCGTAATTAAGAAGTATTCGCACTTGCCGATTATTATTGACCCGAGCCACGGCACAGGAAGAAGATACCTTGTTGAACCGCTTGCAAAAGCAGGTTTGGTTGTCGGCGCAAACGGCGTTATGATGGAAGTTCACCACGACCCAGACAGAGCATCTTCAGACGGTGCGCAAAGTTTGACTATTGAACAATTCAAGCAAACTATGAAACATTTAAATCACTTGATGGATATAATGGCGGAAGAAGAAATATAGTGTACGGATTTGACTTTGAATTAGATGACTTTCAAAAAGAGGCTGTAAAGTACATTGACGAGGGCAAAAGCGTCGTCGTGTGCGCACCGACGGGCGCGGGCAAAACTTGTATTGCAGAACACGCAATTCACAGAGCGCTTGAGGATGGTACAAAGGTTATTTATACAACTCCGTTGAAAGCCCTTTCTAATCAAAAGTTTTCCGATTTTGGCAGAAAGTACGGCGAGGATAAGGTCGGCTTGCTGACGGGTGATACTTCAATTAATCGTGATGCTCAGATTGTCGTAATGACAACGGAAGTTTTCAGAAATATGCTTTACGGCACAAATTTGGGTGAACTTGCAAAAAACCTGCAAGGGGTTAAATACGCGGTGCTTGACGAAGTTCACTACATGAACGACGAGGAACGCGGTACAGTTTGGGAAGAAAGTATTATTTATTGCCCGACCGATATTCAGATTATCGCGCTTTCCGCAACGGTTGCAAATGCTCAACAACTTTGTGACTGGATAAATACGGTGCATTCGGATACCGAGTGCGTTTATACGGATTTCAGACCCGTTCCGTTGAGATTTTTCTATTATGACTCTTCAAAACCGTTTGATGTGTTGCCATTGTTGACACCTGACGGTAAGTTGAACAGAAAAATCCGCCCCGAACGTCGTGATAAAAGTTTCAGAGCAAAATCTCATCAACGAAATACCGCAAAAGATGTTATTTCCGTTTTGCACAAAAAGGATATGCTTCCTGCGATTTATTTCACTTTTTCGAGAAAAAAATGCGACGAACAGATGGAAAAGTGTTGCGACTTGGACTTGATAACGAAGGACGAGGCTAAGGAAATCCAAAAGATTACGGACGAATATTTGAAAGAAAATCCGTATCTTGCGCATAATAAGCACTTGGATTGCATATACCACGGGGTTGCTTCGCACCACGCGGGACTTCTCCCCGGATGGAAAATTTTGGTAGAAAAACTCTTCCAAAAAGGATTGATTAAGGTCGTCTTTTCGACGGAAACTTTGGCGGCAGGTATTAATATGCCCGCGCGCTCGACGGTTATTTCCGCGATTAGCAAAAGAACCGATAGCGGACACAGAATGCTTACGGCTAACGAATTTTTGCAAATGTCAGGTCGTGCAGGGCGCCGCGGTATGGACAAAGTCGGCTATGTTACGGTTATCGGAACTCCGTTCCAAACTCCCGAAGAGGTTGCGGAACTCGTTTTGTCGGATGCAAATCCTTTGGAAAGTCGCTTCTCACCGAAGTATTCCATGGTTTTGAACTTGTTGCAAAAGTTCTCGCTTGATGAAGCGAAAGAGTTAATTTTAAAAAGTTTCGGCTATTATTCTTCATCAGACAGACTGAAGCCATTGATTGAGCAAAAGCAGTCTGCCGACAGGACGATTGATAAACTCAACTCGTTTGTTTGCCCGTATAAATTGACGAACAAAGATTTGCTCGATTATAACAAGACCAGAGAAACGTATGTTGTTCACAGAAAGTTATCTAAAACTCTTATAAAACAAGCAAAACAGCGCGGTCAAAAAGACGCTCCCGAAGTTACGGAATTTCTTGAAAAGACAAAAAATCTTCTTGCAAAAATGAAGTCTTATCATTGCGATATTTGCAGAAATTACAAAAAGCACATGAAAGATATAGATGTTCTTGAAAGATATGAGAAAAAAGCTGAAAAACTTTCAAAGGATATCGAAAATCAAAAAGACATTTATTGGAAGAAGTTCTTAAATCACAGAGCGGTGTTGAAAGAACTAGGTTATCTTAATAAAGATTTCCCGAATGAAAAGGGAATGCTTTGCTCGACTATTCGCGCGGAAAACGAACTTTATATTGCGGAAGTTCTTCTTAGCGGAGTGTTGGATGATTTGACTCCCGCACAACTTTCGGCTGTAATTTGTGCTTTGATTACGGAAGATTTGAGAGGGGACGTATTCCCGACTCAGTCGATTTCTCGCGAGGCAAGAAAGACTTTAAACCAAATCAAGAATATTCGCAGAAAAATCGCTGTTGTTCAGCGCGAACACGATATTGATACCGAAATGTACATAAATTCATATTATTCTCCGCTTATTGAAATGTGGGCAGACGGCACGGATTGGGAAGAATTGACTCACATGACGGAATCTTCGGAAGGTGATGTCGTCAGATGTTTTAAGCGGACGATTGATGTTTTGCGCCAAATTGCGAATGCTCAATACATTAATCCTCAACTTAACGAAACGGCAAAAGAAGCGATAAAAGCAATTCTCAGAGAACCGATTGACGTTGATTAATGCCGAAAAAATTCATTTTGGCAAATATGTCATGTTTTTAGTATGATTAATTTGAAACAGAGGTATAAAACATGACAGATGTATATTTAGGTATAGACGTCGGTTCGGTAACAACCAAATTGGCGATGGTAGATACAAACGGACAACCCGTTGATTGCTTTATGATAAGAACTTCAGGTCAACCTGTAAAGGCTGTTCAATCAGGTATGAAGAGCCTCTATGCTCAGGCAAAGACCGAATATAACGTTCTTGGCGTAGGTACAACAGGTAGCGGTCGTAACCTTGCGGGTGCACTCGTTGGCGCAGACATTATCAAAAACGAAATCACCGCTCACGCTGTTGCTGCAAGCACTTACGTTCCTGATGTTCAAACAATTCTTGAAATCGGCGGTCAAGACAGTAAGATTATCATTCTTCGTGACGGTATTGTTACTGACTTTGCGATGAACACTGTTTGTGCGGCAGGTACAGGCTCTTTCCTTGACCAACAGGCATCAAGACTTAACGTTCCGATTGAAAACTTCGGCGATGTTGCACTTCGTTCAACATCACCTGCTCGTATCGCAGGTCGTTGCGGTGTTTTTGCGGAAAGTGATTTGATTCACAAACAACAATTGGGCTATCCTGAAGAAGATTTGCTCTACGGACTTTGCCAAGCGCTCGTTCGTAACTATTTGAGCAACCTTGCTTTGGGTAAAGAAATTCTTCCGACAGTAACCTTCCAAGGCGGTGTTGCAACTAACAAAGGTATGGTTAAAGCGTTTGAAGAAGCATTGGGCTTAAAGGTAACAGTTCCCGATAACCACCAAAACATGGGCGCAATCGGCGCTGCACTTTTGGCAATGGAAAATCATCAGTTCACCGAACAACCGACTAAGTTTAAAGGTCAACACGTCGGCGATATGAAGTTCAATTCAACAACTCACCAATGCGCAGGTTGTTCAAATAACTGTGAAATCGTTACGATTACGGAAGAAGATCCCGACAATCCGCTTAAAGAAGGTGAAAAACCGAAAATTATCGCACGTTGGGGCGGTACTTGCGGAAAATGGGATTTGGCATAACAAACCGACAAATATTTTTAAATTAAAAAAGACCTCGATTGAGGTCTTTTTTGTTTAATATAATGCGATGTTGTAAGTCAAAATATTCAGATAAACAGTCGTCCAAAGATACATTGCAAACAGGATAAATATTGCACCTGCGACCTTTAAAAGGACTCCGGTATATTTTTGCATTTGTTGCAATTTCGTGAGAAATGATGCGAACAATCCCGCAAGGATGATGATAATGCATTGTCCGAACGCGAATGCGAATAACATCAGAAACGACGTTAAGTAATTCTTTGATGCCGTTGCGATTGTCATTATGGCAACCAATATCGGCGTCGAGCAGGGTGATGCCAAAAAGGCAAATATTACCCCGATTAAAAACGGATACCAAAATAATCCGGTTGAATTATTTTGCGGAATTTTTTTGATTATAGTCGGGGTCGGCAAATCAATAAATCCGACAAGTTGCAACCCTAATGTCATTAAAATCGAACCGAAAATAATTATTACAATCGGTGATGCAAAACTTCCCAAAACCTGACCGCTTACAGCGCAGAATAAGCCGAATAAACCCATAACGGTTGATAAACCGAGTGAAAAAGATATGAGTTTTATCGCAATTTCTTTGTTTGATTTGTTTGCCGAGCCGCAAATGTAAGCCAAAATTAAAGGCAGAATTGCTATTGCACAAGGTGAAACTGACGAAACCACCCCGCCGATAAATGCTCCGACGATTAATAAAAGTGATTCTATCATTATTCCACCTGTTTCAATATGTTATCAAACTCTTCGTAAGTCATAGAACCTTCCGTTCTGCCTACGACTTTTCCCTCTTTGTTTATATAAATTGCTGTCGGTACAACATAAATTTTATGCTGCTTAACAAGTTTTTGAACATACGCTTTGCGCTGCGTAGCATCGATTTTAACGATGTTAATCTTGTCTTGATGTTCTTTCTTTGCTTGTTCGACAACGGGTGCCATTTTACGGCATTCTCCGCACATTGGGGTCGAAAATACGTAAACCTTCGGCAAGTTTTCCGCATTTGCCGCATTGTGACTTACGCAAAATAAATTCAAAAGAAAATATATTGCCAAAGGCACAATAAATACAATTCCAATAACGATTTTATCTTTCATAATCTGCCTTTCGTGAATACTCCATATTTAATATATATATTAAATCACTTAATTATATTCTACGAAAGTATAATTCTTAGACCAATTCTTCGGGTAAATATATTTTGTTTCTGTTTAATACTCGTCTGATTTGCTCGTAATCCCTCATTCCTTGAGCAAGTTTCTGATATTCCTGTACCACCATAATTACATCATCTGTTGTTAATGCGATATTTCTTCTTCCCTTTTTGTTTTCTAAAATTCTTGCCATAGCCACCTCTTTCGATAAGATTATCGCCTATTAAATCTCAAAGGGGAACAAAACCGCCTGATTTCATCCGTCGTAAGTACAACAGACCATAGCCATTTGGATAATTATTTCAATATTTATTCAAAAAAAATATAAACACCTGCGTAATTTTAATATCATTTGTAAATGAATAAAATATCTCTGAGTAAAGAAAGGATTGACTATGAATATATTGACTTCACCAAAGAGCGAGTTGGTGTCTTTTGATTCGCTTTTTATTGAGATGAGCGTAAAAGCCTGTAATTTGAAATGTAAGCATTGCTATATAGATTTTTCCAATGAAAAAAATACAAAAAATTTTATCCACATTGACCGAATAAAAGAGGCTTTTTCGGATTTGAAAAACGAAAACCTCAAATTCATTCACCTTACGGGCGCAGAACCTATGCTTCACCCTGATTTTAATTCTATTTTGAGATACTGCCTTATGAGGGCTACAACAGTAATTCACACAAACGGTTATTCTATTAATGATAAAAAAGCCCGCTTTTTGAAAAAAGTTGAGGATGAAAATAACAAAGGAAACGAACTCGTTATAAACCTCAGTTTGGAACACTATGATGAAAAAACAAACGACGATATCCGCGGTCGCGGCAGTTATCGAAAATGTATGCATACAATTCAAAGTCTTTTGAAATACGGCTTTAACCCGTTAGTTACGGTTGTAAACCACTTTGACGAGGATGAAAAAACTCTAAAATCAAAGATTGCTGAGGTTTTTGATAAAATCGGGTTTGCTACCGATGACATGAATATTAATATAATACCTTTGGTAAAAAAAGATTGTTATTGCGAACATGAAACGTCTGAAACCGCGATGTATACGGAACTTGACTGCTCACACGGCAGAATGTTAACCCAAACGGGTGTATATAATTGTCCTTTGACCAGCGATGATTACAGAGGTCGCTCGGGCGGTGATTTCAAAGACTTTTCTCGTACAGCAATGCTCGAAAACCCGTCTTGCTCGTATTGCATGGCAAAAAACGGCAGATTTTTCAGTTTGGATTGCTCTAAATTGTAAAGTAATGTTACGATAATTCAATTCTTTGCAATTCTCTCGAAAGGTGCGTCGTTATTGCTTGTTAACCTTGAAAAAATCAGCGTTTTTTAAAAATTTAAAAAAACATGCAAGTATATACTTTTTATATACGCAATATTTCAGAGGTCGCTGTTTTTATATAAGTACGATAGAGAAAACAGATAGGAGAAAATTATGGGATACGCATTATTTACAGCAAGAAAGATGAGTTTGCAAGCAAAAGTAAATCAATATAACTTGAAATTGATGCAAATCGAAAATGAAAAAACGAAGATTACTGAACAAACTTCGAGATTGCAACAAAAGAATAACAGAATAGACGCGGGACAACAAACAGGTGCTAAGACTGCAAGTATCGGCGGCAGAGCTCTCGGTGCAGTTGCAGGTTTCGCTCTCGGCGGTGTAGTTGGCGCAGGCATCGGTTCATCACTCGGCGGTGTAGTTGGTGATACATTCGGTGACGGTGTTAACAAAGTTGTTGACGGTGTTCAAGAAGTAAATACGCAAGCACAACAAAGAGCACTCGCTGCAAAAGACCAACAACTCGATACCGAAAGACAAAGACTCAACACATTGTTGACTGCAGCACAATCAGAATTGAAAACTGTTGAAGAACAAGAAACTCAAGCAATTCAAAAATCTTCACCGAAATATATGGCTTAATCAAGGTTCTAAAACTAAAAGCACCCTCCAAAAAAGGGTGCTTTTT
>SAMEA104315436__coassemble_919_pt1 | contig 30487 bp, 25 predicted proteins | sample SAMEA104315436__metabat2_low_PE_043 | metagenome-assembled genome bin SAMEA104315436 (sample SAMEA104315436) | gut metagenome | biome: Monkey gut; feature: monkey-associated habitat; material: faeces | place: China | collected 2013
ACGAAGAATATTTACCGTCATACTGAGGCTTTAGCCGAAGTATCCATTCGTTGGGGCAAGACCCAACTTACGGACTCAGTTTGAAACAAAACAGGTTTTTCGGGCTTCGCCCTCAGAATGACGTAATGTCGTTCTGTCAAAATTCCTTACGAGTTCGCTCGCTCTACTCGATTATACTCTACCGAAAATTTGACAGAAAGAGGTTTCAGTATATTGAACTAAGTGAAATTCTTTTTGTCAGAATGATTTTTTACACCTTATAATAAGGCTTAAAGTCATTAATTTTCTTAATCAAGAGCGAAAAGTCGCCGTCGAATGTTAAACATCTGTCGTCAACATAAAGCCAACATGGTTCTTTCACATTTGTCACGTCCGATATAAACTCGTCAAGGTCATTATCTATCAGCCATTTTGATGCAAGAAGTCTGTTTCTTGTCGTAAATAATTTGATTTCATATTGCGCTGCCAATAATTTTAAAAACTCTTTCGCGCCACGTTTTATCGGAGGAATAATTTCCTCATCAAACTTTCCCGTATATTCGTTTAACACCCCGTCCAAATCTATCAATATCGTTTTTTTAGTAAAAATTCTACTATTTTTCATAATAAATACCTTTTTATTATTAATTAATATACTATTGTTCTTAAATAATAGATTATCGTGGATTAACTTATTTTGATAAATCTTTTACCATTTTCTTTATGAACGATAATGAAATACTGACAAAAGTTGCAGAAAATATAAGAATCAGCAGATTAAAAAAGAAAATTACGCAAGAAAAACTTGCCGAAATGGCTGGTGTTACACAAAAATACATCAGTTTGATTGAAAAACAAAAAGCAAATCCGAGCATCATCATCACTACAAAAATTTGCATCGCACTAAACATCAGTTTAAGCGATTTATTAAACGATATATAGATTTTTAATATTTAAGATTTTGGAATAATTCTTTTCTCCGCAACACCTCAACAACAAAAAAGACTTTGCGGGTCTATATAGCAGCAGACATGGGATTCTCGGTGGTTGTTAGCGAGAATATGAAATTCGAGCTTTACAATCCACCGATGCAGCGCTAACCCGTAATTTGCGACATCTGAGCAAATTACAGGGTTCGAATAACTTTTCTCCGCATCCACACCTCAACAACAAAAAAGACCCTTGCGGGTCTAAAATGGCGGAGAAGATGGGATTCGAACCCATGATGCAGATTACTCCACATAACACCTTAGCAGGGTGCCGCCTTCAGCCGACTCGGCCACTTCTCCACTATTTAATTGTATAAATTTATTGTATCATGAAATTTTTTCTGTGCAAATGTTTCTATCCTAAACCTTCAAGTGTTCCTTAATAGAAAGCATACTGCCGCCAGCGCCGAAGCCAATCGCGATCACGAACAACGTAAACGTTACGAGATTCGTAGCCAACATCGGAGATGCGACCAAAAAATATTCATGGATGGATTTCAGCCAATTTTCTACCACGCCCATCGGAATCAAAGCCAAAAATGCAGATACAAAGCCGTATATCGCCCCTTGCAAAATCAGCGGGATTTTGATGTACCAATTGCTTACCCCCATCAGCCGCATAATTTCAATCTCTTCTTTCTGATTTTGAATTACGAGTTGAATAGTGTTATTGATAATCGCAATCGTCAGCACCGCGACGAAAATCACGACAATAAACGTCATCGTATTGACAATCTTATTAAACATTTCCATTTTCTTGGCAAATTCCGCGGCATAAGCCAAATCTTCTACCCCAGGAAGCGTTTTAATCACCTTGAAAACGTCGTTAATATGTTCGGGTTTATCGACCTTAACGTGCAATGTATCCGGCAAAGGATTGGAAATATCTGCGACGTCGAAACTGCTCTTCATATCTTTCCAAGCCTGTTCCTTTGTAATAATCGTGACTTTTTCCACGTGGTCAAGCCCCTTTATTCGCGCCGACAAATGCTCGGGTGAAGCATCAGGTCGCAAATAAACGGAAATTTCCAACATGCTGCCAAAGTGTTTTGCAAACTCCGTAAGTGACAATGTCGTTCTGAACAAAGCGCCGAAAATCGTCAAAATAGCCGCCATTGTTGTAATAATAGCAACATTAATCCAGCCTGTTCTGTGTATACCTCTCAGCGTTTCCATAACGATACGATATGTAATTCTGAGTTCGCCAAGCCAATCTTTCGGAAGCCCCGTTTTTACCTTTTTCTTAAACTTTATAGATGTATCAGTCATAAGTACCTGCCTGAATGTCTCTTACAATCTGACCTTGTTCCATTGTAATTACACGTTTTCTAAAATAATTAACCATAGCGTGATCGTGTGTTGCAATCAAAATCGTAATGCCCTTTTGGTTAATTTGTTCCAAAATTTGCATAACTTCCATCGAGTTTTTCGGGTCAAGATTACCTGTAGGTTCGTCCGCAATCAAAAGCGGAGGCCCGTTTACAATGGCTCTTGCAATACTTACACGTTGTTGTTCACCACCTGAAAGTTCTGTCGGTTTCGCACGCATTTTGCCTGCCAAACCAACAACCTTCAAAGCGCCCGTGGTTCGGGCTTCAATTTCTCTGCTGCTCATACCGAGCGTACGGACAACGTATGAAACATTGTCGAATACGCTCTGGTTTTGCAACAGTTTATAGTCTTGGAATACAATGCCCATACATCTTCTGAGGTTGGGCACCTTGTCATCCGCAAGTTCCGCAACATTCGTCGAGCCAATCATTACGGTACCTGATGTCGGCACCTCTTCACGATACAAAAGTTTCATAAGCGTAGATTTTCCTGCACCGCTGGATCCCGTCAAGAATACAAATTCTCCACGCATAATATCCAGATTGATGTTTTTTAACGCATAATTGTTTTTATACCGTTTCGTGACGGCTCTCATTTGAATCATTATTTTACAAATCCTTTGATTTTTGCTGCGAGTTTTTCTGCGGTAAATCCGTAGTAATCCATAAGTTCATCAGCAGTACCGCTTTGTCCGAATTGGTCATAAGTACCGATTCTCAAGACTTTTGTCGGATGATTTTCGCTGAGTGCTTCGCAAACTGCACCGCCTAAGCCACCGATAACCGAGTGGTTTTCAACAGTAACAACTTTGCCTGTTTTCTTCGCTGATTCAACGATTGTTGTTGTATCAAGCGGTTTTACAACAGGAGCGTGAACTACTTCTAAGCTGATACCTTCTTTTGCAAGAATTTCAGCAGCACCCAAAACTTCACAAGTCGTTTCGCCGTTAGTTACAACCGTAACGTCCTTACCTTCTCTCATAACAACTGCCTTGTTAGGATTGAATTTGTATTCGCCTTGTTTGAAGATTACAGGCAAGTTTGCTCTTGATACACGAACGTATACAGGTCCTTTGTATTCTGCTGCCCAAGTAATAACTTCGCGAACTTCGGTTGCGATAACCGTGATATTCGGGATTGCTCTCATAATTGCAACGTCTTCCAAAGCCTGATGGCTTGCGCCGTCTTCACCAACCGTGATACCACAATGGGTTGCAACGATTTTTACGTTGAAGTTCGGGTAGCAAACACCGTTTCTGATTTGTTCCCATGCTCTGCCTGATGCAAATACTGCAAATGTAGAAACGAAAGGAATTTTGCCTGTTGTAGAAAGACCAACTGCCGTTGTAACCGCATCTTGTTCTGCGATACCGACGTTGAAGTGTCTTTCGGGGAATGCTTCTCTGAAATATTTTGTCATTGTTGAACCTGAAAGGTCACAATCAATAACTACAATGTTTTTATTAGTTTTGCCGAGGTCTGCAAGCGTTAAGCCGTATTCGCCTCTTGCTGATTTTTTTACTACTGCTTCAGTCATGTTACACCTTCCTACTTCAATTCTTCTAACGCTTGAGCCAATTGTTCGTCATTCGGAGCCTTTCCGTGCCAACCGGCTTGGTTTTCCATATAAGAAATACCTTTACCCTTAATTGTGTTTGCAACAATTAAGGTCGGTTTTTCTTTTGACTCCTTCGCCTTTTGGAATGCTTCATAAATTGCTTCGATGTTATGACCGTCAATTTCAATAGTATCCCAGCCGAATGCAGCGAATTTTGCAGCAACATCGCCTACTGCCATTACGTCTTCCGTATTACCGTCGATTTGAAGTCTGTTTCTGTCAACAACTGCAATAAGGTTGTTCAACTTGTGGTGTGCAGCGTTCATAGCAGCTTCCCAAACAGAACCTTCTTGAAGTTCGCCGTCACCCATCAATGTATAAACATAATTGTCTTTATTATCCAATTTCAAGCCGATTGCCATACCGCAAGCGATTGAAAGACCTTGTCCCAAAGAACCTGTTGAAACTTCAATACCTTTGAGTTTTGTGCAGCAAGGGTGTCCTTGAAGTTTTGTGCCGAACTTTCTGTATTCAAGCAAATCTTCTTCGGGGAAATAACCGCAATGAGCCAAGATTGAGTAAATAGCCGCTGAAGCGTGACCTTTTGACAATACAAATCTGTCACGGTTTTCAAATTCAGGGTTTTTGTCCCAATCAGGGAATTGTTTCATAACTTTCGTGTACAAAACTGCCAAAATATCAATCGCAGAAAGGCTTCCGCCCGGGTGTCCCGATTGTGCGTTGTGAATCATTTTGACTATGTTCGCACGAAGTTTTTTGGTAACTGTTTGAACCTCTTGGATTTCATCGTTTGATAATACTTTTAACATAAATCACCTGTTTTCTTCTATACTACAACATAATAAATATTATTTTCTATTCATTATAACCTTTATAAGAAATAATGGCAAAGTCGGAAACATTCTCTTGAAACGGGACGGAGTTTTAATCAATCTCCAGAGCCATTCGCAGCCGAGTTTTCTGAAAATCTTCGGCGCTCTTTTAACTTCTCCCGACCAAACGTCGAAACTTCCGCCAACACCGATAAATATCGTGTTTGCAAATTCCGACTTATATTTCTTGATAAAGATTTCTTGTTTAGGAACGCCTAACGCGCACAAAACCAACTTCGGATTATTGGCTTTTAATTCATCGATAATTGCTCTCTCATCGGACTCTTGAAAATAACCGTTTCTGCTGTAACAGATATTAAGAGTTTCAAACTCTTTCTTCAAGTTATCGCAGGCTTTTTCGAGAATTTCCTGCTTTGCGCCCAAAAGAGCCACCCCTTGCGAGGTTTTTGCACAATATTCGATAATGCGTTTTGCAAACTCAATCCCGGGAATTTGCTCTTGCGATATACCGTAAATTTTCAAGGCAAGTTTAATTCCGAAGCCGTCGGGAATAACCAAATCGGCATTTTTCAAAATATCGCCGAACTCCTTGTCATTATCCCCGAAAGCAATCATCTCAGGGTTAATTGTAACCGTTTGAGTGCTTGCATTTTGAGATTTGTCGACAATATAATTAACCGCTTCATCGAAGCAGAACAAATCTACATTATATCCTAATATTTCTTTGGTACGACGTTCCATAAGAACATTATACACAAAAAGAGCGTTTTTGTTTGATGTTAAGCGATTTTTTACAAAAAAATCACACAATAAAAAGCAAAAAGCGGTCGGTGAAAAACACCAACCGCCTTTTGAAAACTTTACCAAAAACTATTTGTTTTCGATAACTGCTTGTGCAGCCGCAAGTCTTGCTTGAGGAACTCTGAACGGTGAGCAAGATACATAGTTCAAGCCGATTTTGTGGCAGAACTTAACTGAATCGGGGTCACCACCGTGTTCGCCGCAAACACCGCCAACGAGGTTAGGATTGTTTGCTTTGCCTTTTTCCATAGCCATTTCAATTAATTGACCAACACCTTTTTGGTCTAATGTTACGAACGGGTTAGAAGGCAAGATTTTTTGTTCAACGTAGGTCTTCAAGAACTTACCTTCAGCATCGTCTCTTGAGTAGCCGAATGTCATTTGAGTAAGGTCGTTTGTACCGAATGAATAGAATTCAGCGTATTCTGCAATTTCGTCCGCAGTTAATGCTGCTCTCGGAATTTCAATCATAGTACCGAATTTGTATTCAACTTCAACGCCCTTTTCAGCCATAACTTCTTTTGCAACTCTAACGAGGATTTCTTTTGCAACTTTGAGTTCATTTACGTGACCGATAAGCGGAATCATAACCCAAGGTTTAACTGCATAGCCTTCCTTCTTCAAGTCGCAGCAAGCCGAGAAGATTGCTTTTACTTGCATTTCGTTGATTTCAGGGAATGTCAAACCTAAACGGCAACCTCTCAAGCCCATCATCGGGTTGGATTCTGACAAGCCTTCAACGATTTCGAGCATTTTTTCGTCTTCAGCGTAATCTTGTTTCAATGCTTTCTTAGTTGCAACTTTTTCGATGAGTTCAACTTTTGAAGGCAAGAATTCGTGAAGCGGGGGATCGAGAAGTCTTACTGTCAACGGTTTGTCGCCGAGTGCTTTGAACATTGCATAGAAGTCTGCATATTGCATGGGAAGCAAGTGGTCAAGTGCTTCTTTTCTTGCTTCTGCAGTACCTGCAATAATCATTTTTTGTACCCAAGGAAGTCTGTCAGGATCCATGAACATGTGTTCGGTTCTGCAAAGACCAACACCTTCAGCACCAAACTTCAATGCGTTTTCGATATCTTTCGGAGTATCAGCGTTTGCTTCAACTTTCATAGTTTTGATTTCGTTAACCCAAGTGAAGAATTTTTCGAAGTCTGAATCAATACCTGCTTCAACAAGTTCGATAGCGCCTTCCATAACTTCACCCGTACCACCGTCCAATGAAATAACATCATCTTTGTGGAATACAGTACCGTCTGCGCAAGTGACAGTTTCTTTTTCGAGGTTGATAGTCAAATCTTCACAACCTGAAACGCAGGGTTTACCCATACCTTTTGCAACTACTGCTGCGTGAGATGTAGCGCCGCCTCTGAGTGTCAAGACACCTTGAGCAACTGCCATACCGTGAATATCATCAGGGCAAGTTTCAATTCTTACGAGAATAACTTTTTCACCCTTGCCGCCGCGTTCTGCTGCTTCTTCAGTATCGAATACGATTTTACCGACTGCTGCTCCGGGAGATGCGTTAACACCTTTTGAAACCTTGTGAGCGTGTTTTACTGCTGCGGGGTTAAAGCAAGGAAGCAATACTTGGTATACCGAATAAGGATCAACCAATTTGATTGCTTGTTCTTTTGTTACGATGCCTTCTTCGTACATATCAACAGCGATTTTGATTGCTGCTTTTGCAGTTCTCTTACCATTTCTTGTTTGAAGAATCCAGAGTTTACCTCTTTCAATTGTAAATTCCATATCTTGAACATCGTGATAGCCGTTTTCAAGTTGTTTTGCGATTGCAACATATTGCTTGTAAAGTTCGGGCATATCTGTTTCGAGTTCAGCGATTTGTTTCGGAGTTCTGATACCTGCAACAACGTCTTCACCTTGTGCATTTACCAAATATTCGCCGTAGAATTTGTTTTCACCTGTTGCGGGGTTTCTTGTGAATGAAACACCTGTTGCACAGTCATCGCCCATGTTACCGAATACCATTGTTTGAACGTTTACGGCAGTACCGAAGTTGTGGTCGATTTTGTTCATGTTTCTGTATGCAACTGCTCTGGGGATATTCCATGAACGGAATACTGCTTCGATTGCTTCTTGAAGTTGAACGTAAGGATCTTGCGGGAATTCTTTACCTGTTACTTCTTTAATAACGTTTTTGTAAACAGGGATAAGAGACTTCCAACCTTCAGCCGAAACTTCGGTATCTGATTTTACGCCTTCTTTTGCTTTTACTTTTTCAACTTCTGATTCGAAGTATTTTTGTCTGTCCATTTCCCAAGCAACCGAACCGAACATAGTCAAGAAACGACGATATGAATCGTAGCAGAATCTCGGGTTGTTAGTTAATTTAACCATTGCTTCAACGGTTTCATCATTCAAACCAAGGTTCAAGATGGTTTCCATCATACCGGGCATTGAAACTCTAGCGCCAGAACGTACTGAAACCAACAACGGGTTAGTTGTATCGCCGAATTTTTTACCGGCTTTTGCTTCAACGTCCTTGAGGGCTGCTTTAACTTCGTCCATTAAGCCTTCAGGCATTTTGTTGCCGTGATTAATATAGTCCATACAAGTTTCTGTTGTAATCGTGAGTCCCGGAGGAACAGGCAAACCTAAATTGGTCATTTCTGCCAAGTTAGCACCTTTACCGCCAAGGAGATTACGCATGTCGGCATTTCCTTCTCTGAAAAGCCATACTCTTTTTTCTGCCATATTTTTTCTCCTTTTTACATGCAGGATGCATGCTGTCTACTAATTTTATGATTTCAAACTATCATAAACATGCCTAATTTCAAAGTAGTTTTGAGAAAAAATTTATAGTCTTTCTGATGGATTTTTACAAACCGAAATTACTCGCTCAGATAAAACGGATTCGTCTTTTCAACGTAGTCGACTTTAGACGGCTTCAAAGTCGTCCAAGCTCCTTTAAGTTGTTGTTTTTCGGTGCTTGCAACGAATATTTCGTCAATATTGTTGTAATATACGAATTTATATTTTTCGGGAACATAAATTTTTTGTCTCCATAAATTCGACATTTTTCTGAACTCGAAACTTACCTGAGGAGAGAACAATTCGGACATCCAGCGGGAATTTTCGATATTAGGTTTTTGGAAAGGAATAAATTCCGAATAGTCAGCCTTTCCGCCGAAGTAGTATCTTCTGAACAAATCAGACGGCATATTGCGCAAGCGGCTTCCCGTGCGAGGGTCTCTGTATGAGGGACTTAATTCCGCAATCATTTGCATTTTCACACCATCCAAGGCTTCAAGCGTTTTTTGGTTGAACATTGAGTCCGAAATGAATACGAGAAAATCATCAAAATATTTGTCATACTTTGACTCTACCGAGCGGAACGTATAGAAGCCCGCGTTTTTCCAGAGTTTTTTAATTGCCGTGTCAGATTCACCGTCAGAATTTTTTATCGCATATTCAAAATCTAAAGAGGTGAACATTGTGACAAAAGTCTGCTTGTATTTTTTACCGTTCATATCGAAAGAATACGTTGCGATATAAGGCTTAATGCTGGGATTTGTAATTCTAATTTTTGTCGAACGCTTGTCGGTTTTCGCTTTTGATTCGATTTTTGAAATCTTACCGTACATTTCTCTGATTAAATAGTCCGAAAGTTCGTCAGAGCATGTCTTTTCGGAAACGAGTTTTATGTTTTGAGCATTCGGATTTGTTGTGTTTACGATTTCAAAAACGTAGTTTTCGGGAGTTTGAAATTTTTTCTTGAATACTCTCAGAGTGATATCTTCTTTGCCCGAATTCAACTTTGCCTGTTTGTCAGAATTTACATCGACGTATGATTTTTCCGACGAGAAGAAAAACATTACATCATCATCCTCGTTTTTTGCGGTAACGACAATCTGTGCGGGATTTTCAACATTGCGTTCCCAAGTAACATCGGATGTTACGGAAAAATCCGTCGGAACTGCCGCTCTTGCAAACTCGATTTTTGTCTTAGGGTCATTTACGGGTACAAATTTATATTTAATTGTATCTGCAAATACAGGTATCGCAACCAATACCAAAGTTAAAGTCAATATAATATTAAAAAAATATTTGTTCATAAATTCAAATCTCCTAAGTTTATTATACAGAATTTTTCAATATATCCTAAAGTTTTAACATTTTTATCCGATAATATAAGTGTTAATTATATTCGGCATGCTTATTATGCCGATACAAAACCCAGTAAACACGGCAATATGGACGCAATTCAAGGTGCTTCTCTGCGACCTTCAAATATCGCAATAAGAAAGCAAACACAAAAGAATAACCAAGTTGAAACTCCGCAGGTTGAAACCGCAAAGTCGAATTCACCGAGCGGCGCAACGTGGCAAGCCATGGTCGGAATAAACACACCGAAGCAATCCGACAGATTGATTAATAAGTTTGCAGTTACGGGAAAACTTGGCATACACGATATTGCAAACCTTAAAAAAGCCGTAAAAGAGGGAAATGCTCAAGCGGAAAATGTTTCTATGCTTTTGACCTTGGTTGACGAAAAAGCAGTCAACGCAAGGACATTGCGCCACGTTTGCAAAGACGGGCTTATGTCTGACGGAATGGAAAAAGATATCAGAATGATTTTCAATGCAAGGGCAAACGGTGTTGACCCGAAAGACGCATACATTCCGCATTACGACACAGCGGAAGCAGGTTTGGAAAAAGCAGAAACAGGCGATATTTTTGAAGTCGAAGGTCAAAAAAATGTATTTATAAAAAACCGTGAAGGCAAAGCGGAACAACTCAAAATGGACAAAGAGATGATGTGCAAATTGTTCCCGCCCGCAGAAAGATTTGCAAACGCGCAAACTCACTCAGCCGACTGTTACTTTGTCTCTACGGTAAATTCAATGATGGACAACCCGAACGCGCGTCCGCACTTCTTGCAATGCTTTGAACAAGACGGAAATGACATAAAAATCAACTTCCCGTCGAGCGATTTTGTTTATACCGCAAAAGATGCCAAAATGCCGAAAGCCTACAAGGGTAACTTTGTTACGGGTTCAACAGGTATGAAACTTGTCGAATATGCATACGGCGAATTTTTGGAAGATATGGTTGCAAAACAAGTTCGCAAAATTCAAACCGATACGATAAACGAATTGCAAGGCAAACTTGCAACCGAAACTGATCCGCAAGAAAAGAAAAATATTCAATCAAAAATTAATAACTATCAGGAAAATTTAGATAAATTCAACGAAGACCAACAAAGAACGAAACGCGAATACGTTGTCGCAATGAATACCGAGCGTGAACCCGAAACAAACGATAACGAAGGGGTAATAATGCGTTCGCTTGACCAAATGAACAGATACAGACAAACGTCGTATCAATCGGCAGGCGATTATTACCGCGGAGACGGCGGATTTATGGAAGATGTTTTCAAAGATTTCGGTTATCAACATACCGAAGCGTATATGATGGAAGATAAGGAAATCAAGGATATCCTTATGAGTCCTGACGCGAATGAAAAATACATCTTCTCGGGCGGAACGAAAAATCAAGGTCGCAGAAACCCGCTCAGAGCCGAACTCATTATGGACAGAAGCCTTAGTATGTACGGCGGACACGCATACAGAGTTTCTCCGTCAAAAGACGAAAACGGCAATGTAGTATTCAAGGTCTCAAACCCTTGGAACTCTTCGCACAACTCGATTTTGACAATGGCTCAACTGGAAGAATTTTTCAGCCAAATCCACATCGCGGAAATTGTTTAATTTGAAAATTTTTGATTTTTAACCTTATTATTTTACGGTCAGGTTCAATTTTTTCAAATCATCTACCGTGATTTCGTCGAGTTCTTTGAGTTTTGAAATCACAATATCCGCAGGGGTTTTACCGTTTTTAACATAATAAGCCAACGGCTCAAGATATTGCGCCTCATCGGTTTTCATCATTTCAAGACTTTGCATCGCAATATTGATAAGTTCTTTGGCTATGTCGAGAAGTTTATATCTCTTAAACGGAGTTTCAAGCCCGTATTCGGGTGTCAAATATCTGAGTTCCTCAAAATCCTTGTATTCGGTATGTTTAAACATATCATCGACTGCGCATTGAGCGTCTTTGTTGTACAAAATCGCTTTCCAAAAAGCGGGAACGGCAGTAATAAGTTCCGATTTTTGAGAATCGTGATTTCTTATTTCGAGATAAGTTTTCAATCTTACATCAGGGAAAAACAGGCTGAGATGGGTATTCCAATCATCCATTGTCGGGAAATAGCCCTCGTAGCCTTTCTTGTAGTATTCTCCAAACGTCATATCGCCTGTCGATATTGTCTTTGAACCCTTTTGAACAAATATCATCGGAACGTCGAACAAGACTTTTTTGTAGTCGTCGAAAGAGAAATCGTTGTGGAAAATTTTCTCTGAAATCAAACCACAGCGCGCCTCATCGGTGTTTAACCAAGAATAAGCCCTAAACGATTTTGACCCCGAAAGTCTGAGGTTTCTGACGGGAGAATTTGCAAACATTGTGCTCACAATCGGAGAGAGCCTGAGTGCCGTCGCGAGTTTGTTCATAGCATCTTCTTCGTCGCGATAGTCAATGCCGACTTGTATTCCTGCGGTTTCTCGCATCATAACGAACGGCAAACGTGCTTTTCGGGGCAAATATTCCGTCATTTGCGCGTAACGTTTTTTGGGAATTATTTTAATTTTTTCGTAAGTAGAGACAGGCTGAATACCCGTTCCAAGCCAGCAAATTCCGAGTTTTTCGGCAATTTCGGCAGTTTCGGCATTATATTTATCCAAAAATAATTTCATCTCGTGAATGCTTTTCACAGGATTGAGACTGACCTCAAACTGCGCCCCCGGTTCAAGCGAGATATGCCCTTGTTCAAATTCCATCCCTATCGGATTTGTATCTTCAAAAACTACCGTTCTGTCGTCGTTTTCGAGTGCAAGTATGATTTTTTCGACATCCTCGTATTTTGCCGCGGTGTAATCTTTTTGGTAAACGGGCAATTTCTCGTACTCAAGCCCGACAAAGGTCTGTTCTTTGCAACCCGAATAAAAGACGTTCGTCAATTCTTGTTGATTTACAATAACTTCGTTCATTATGCGACCGTAGTTTCTTTTTCGGTAATTTCAATCATGTCATGCATAACGGTCTTGTGAAACTCTATTCCGTGGAGTCTGTTCATTTCTCTGAAGAAATAACAAGGACTTGTGACGTTGATTTCCGTGACTTTTTCGTCAATCAAATCGAGTGCAACCAGATAGATACCGCGTTGTGAAAGGTATTTAGAAATTTCTGTTGCCGCTTCAAATTCTTTGTCTGTCAAAAATTCTTTTCTGAAAAATTCGTCGGAATGCGTATTAAATCTGAAATCATCCCGTCCTGCGAGTTTTCTCAAAGATTCTCTGTAAACCTTGTTTCCGACGATAAAAGCGCGCTTGTCTCCACCTTGACCGTGACCGAGAAATTCTTGTACGCAAACGAGGGTTTTTCCGCCGTTTGTAGATTGATTAATCAAAGAATTTAAGTTTTTATCCCCGTCTTTGAGGTAATAAATTCCGCTTCCGAAACATCTGTTAAGCGGCTTGATTATTGCTTCACGGTGTTCTTTGACAAAATCTTTTATCAAGCGGTTATCCGCCGTGATGATGTTAATCGGAGTATATTTCGGGAATAAATTTCCGTGCATTTTTTCGTTAAAATCCAAAATTGCGCGCGGATTGTTGATGATTTTTGTTTTCGAGCAATCGACAAAATCAAAAACATAGCAAGCATTGATATAATCAATGTCCACGGGCGGATCGGGGCGAAATTGAACAATGTCGAAACTGCTGATGAGTTCTTCTTTTTGTTCTTTTTCGTAAAAAATGTTGTTATCCTTGAGATACGCCGTATAAGTCAGCGCAAAGCCTTTATTTTCTTTTATAAAAAGACCGCCTTTAACGGCAACTTCGACATCGTAGCCTCTTTCAAGATACTCTTTTATGAACCAAAAGTCCGTGACCAAATCGTTGAACTCAAAGTATTTAAGTTCAATATCGTCAATTACAATCAAAAGTTTTTTTGCCATATTTCCTCGATTTCCGATTTATATGATACTACAATCTTGAAAACTAAAAATAGCCAAATCGACTACTATCTGTGGTTTACCTCGACTACCCCATGTTGTTTTAAATAATTTTCGGCAGCTTCAATTTCCGCATCGGGAAAAGGATGTGCTTCCATAAATTCTTGATTTAAAACTTTTGAGGCGACGAATTTTTGAATGAAATATTTCTTTGCGCCCGAAACCATTTTACCGATTTCATCGAAATCATCAGGGGTCAAAAGTTCTTGTGTAACAGTAGTTCTGAACTCATAGTCCGCACCCGACGACATTATTAATTTGATACTTTTTTCAATGTTTTGCAAATTAACATTCGTGCAAACGACACTCTCGTATTTTTTCAAAGGCGCTTTTATATCCATAGCGATATAATCCGCGAGACCTCTGTTTACAACCGTTTCAAGCATTGGATATTGAGAGCCGTTCGTATCGAGTTTTATGCAAAAGCCCATATCTTTAACCTGCTGCATAAAATCGGGTAAATCCTTTTGCAAGCAAGGTTCGCCGCCCGTCACGACAATTCCGTCGAGTTTGCCTTTTCGGGTTGCCAAAAAGTCCAAAACGTACTTTTCGTCGAGACTTTCGTGATAAGCCTCAACGAGTTCGGGGTTGTGACAATACGGACAACGAAAATTGCAGCCATGTGTAAACACAATGGCCGCAATCTTTTTAGGATAATCCAATAACGAAGTCTTTTGCAGACCGCCTACTAACATGACGGGCAAAATCCTTCCTTTTTGTCTGCTTCTTTAATTTTGAAAGTAACTCTTTTCTTGAACTCTTCGGCTTTACTTGCGTTCCATTGTTTAACGGGACGAATGTAGCCGACGATTCTTGAATATACTTCGCATTCTTCGCCGCAATGAGGGCAAGTTGCGTGTTCACCCGCGAGATAGCCGTGACTTGAGCAAGTGCTGAACGTCGGTGAGAATGTAAAGTACGGTATTTTGTAACCTTCGCAAATTTTTCTGACGAGGTTTTTCATAACATCTTTGTCATAGATTCTTTCACCTGCAAAGATGTGAACAACCGTACCGCCCGTATATTTTGTTTGCAAGTCGTCTTGGTGGTCAAGAACTTCAAAAATGTCATCCGTGTAATTTACGGGCAATTGAGAAGAGTTTGTATAGAAAGGTTGTGCGCCGTTCTTAACGTCTTCATCGTTAGCGCAAATCAAGTCGGGGTACATTTGCTTATCCAAACCTGCAAGTCTCAAAGAAGTGCCTTCACCGGGGGTTGCTTCGAGGTTGTAGTTATTTCCTGTTTCAATTTGGAAAGCACGAACAGTCGTTCTCATAAAGTCCATAACTTCAACGGCAAATTCTTTTCCTTCAAGAGTTCCGATGTTTTTGCCGAACAAGTTCAAGCACGCTTCGTTCAAACCGATTAAGCCGATTGTTGAGAAGTGGTTCTTCCAATATACGCCAAATCTTGCTTTGATGTCTCTGAGGTAGTATTTGGTATAAGGATAGAAACCTCTGTCGGTCAAGCCTTCGATAACTTTTCTTTTTACTTCAAGGCTTTCTTTTGCGAGAACCATTTTTTCTCTGAGCATTGAGAAAAATTCTGTTCTGTCTTTTGCAAGATAGCCCAATCTCGGCATATTGATTGTAACAACGCCGATTGAACCTGTCAAAGGATTAGAGCCGAACAAACCGCCCCCTCTGTATGCCAATTCACGGTTGTCAATTCTCAATCTGCAACACATTGAACGAGCGTCTTCGGGGTTCATATCCGAATTAATGAAGTTTGAGAAGTAAGGAATACCGTATTTTGCGGTCATTTCCCACAAACCGTCCAGTTTTTCGTTATCCCAATCGAAGTCCTTTGTAATGTTGTAAGTCGGAATCGGGAATGTGAATACTCTGCCGCTGTTGTCGCCTGCTGACATGATTTCGTAGAACGCTTTATTAATCATGTTCATTTCTTCGGAAAATTCGCCGTAAGTTTTGTCCATCATTTCACCGCCAACGATTGCCGCTTGGTCTTTATAGTAAGACGGAACGGTCAAGTCCATTGTGACGTTTGTGAAAGGTGTTTGGAAACCGACTCTTGTCGGCACATTCATATTAAACACGAACTCTTGAAGTGCTTGTTTTACTTGCGGATAAGTCAATTTATCATAGTAAATGAACGGTGCAAGCAAAGTGTCAAAGTTTGAAAATGCTTGAGCACCGGCGCTTTCGCCTTGCATCGTGTACAAGAAGTTTACGATTTGACCGAGTGCTGTTCTAAAGTGTTTTGCAGGTGCGCTTGCAACCTTGCCTTCAACACCCTTGAAGCCTTCCGTCAACAAGTCTTTCAAGTCCCAACCTACGCAGTAGCCCGAGATGATGTTCAAATCGTGGATGTGGATGTCTCCTTTTTTGTGAGCATCGCAAATATCATCCGCGTAAATTTTGTTTAACCAGTAGTTTTTGCTGATGTTTGACGCGATATAGTTGTTCAAACCTTGAACAGAATATGACATATTGGCATTTTCTTTTACGTTCAAGTCGATTTCCGTCAAATATTCATCAACCATATCAACTTTTGCAGATTCAATAAAGTTTCTGACTTTTGCACGTTGTTCTCTGTAAATAACGTAAGACTTTGCAGCCTTTTTATATGAAGAATCCAAAAGAACTTCTTCAACGATATCTTGAATTTCTTCAACAGACATAGTTTTCAAGAGTTGTTGTTTGGATTGCAAAATTTCGTATGCTTTTTCAGCAGCTTGTTGAGCAAGATTTTTAGCGACTTTTCTGTCAAATTCTTTTGTCGCAACACCAGCACGCTCAATCGCGTCGGTAATCTTCTCTTCGTTAAAATCAACGAGTTGTCCGTCTCGTTTAATGACTTTTTCCATGCTTAATCCTTTCAAATCTTCCGTTGAGGGTGAATGGTCAAAAATCCTTACACAAATCCCTTAGTTGATAAGGAACCCCATAGGGTCCATGACAATTTCCTTCCCAATTTCATCCGTTCGGTCTTTCAATTTTAGACCATTTATTCTAATCATGTCAACAAAATGTGTACTATTCATTCTCATTTTTTCTCATATTTTCCGCAAACAAAAATGCCGAGGGTTTCTCGACATTTTACATTTCGTAATGAAGATTTGTTATATTATTTTGCTGACATTTTCGGTATAAATGCAGTCAAAGCGCCATCGTTAGACTTGAACGAAAGAATGATAACTTCTTCGTTATAAGATGACGGAGGTGTTTGATAATCCGTGTAATCATTGATTAATCTTCCGATTGAATCATCCAAGGATTTGTTACCTGAAAATTTGTAAATTTTCTTTCCGACCAATTTACCTTGTTTGTTTACGATAAATTCAATCTGCGTAATACCGTCCCCTTGAATGCCGTCTTTAACCCAAGCTTCGGTCATTTCTCTGGCGATATTCATAACGTAGTTTCTCAATTCTTCATCAATTGAATCCAATTTCGTATTCAAGATTTTTGAAGGATGAACAGATGCCGCAGAAGGAGCAGCCTTAGGCGGAGTAGAATCCCAAATAGCATTGATACTCGTCGGGATTGTGTAATCTTTAACTCTGTCTTTTTGAGCGCCGCTGTTGTCGGCATATTCCTTGCCTGCGCCGATAAAGATGAAGGCACAAATCGAAAGAACTATACAAAGAGCGAAAACACCAATGCCGATTTTGTCAGACATAGTTTGTTTTTTCGGTTTTTTCTTTTTCTTCTTTTTCTTTTTCAACTTAACAGGCGGAACGTATTCTTCCTGATATTCTTCCTGATAACCGTATTCACCATTATCCGAATATGATTGAGCATAACCCGTTTCAACGTATGCGCCGTTTTGCTGATAGTTTTGACCGTCATCATAATAACCGTCATCAGCGTATTCATCGGCATAACCGTCAGTGTAACCGTCGTTATATTGTCTGTTATCATACTGACCGTCGTTGACAATTGTTGCTTGACCTACGTTATCCGGAACTTCTTCAAACTGGTCGCTGCCGCATTCGTCGCAATAGCCGGGGTGTACTTCATATTCTTTATAGCAATCTAAACATCTGAACATATTTTATCTTTCGTTATTCATCAATTTCTTTATCAAGTCTTGAGAAAATTTCATCACAGATATGAATTTCGTATTGAGTGTGAGCCAACATAAATGTTTCCGCAACGAGCAAAGCAGTCGGAACCAATGCGGCGATAAGACTCATCATAATACCGCTCCATTCGGCGCCGCCGATTTCTTGCATAAAGTAAGAAGCGTTCATCGTAAATTCAATTGCGATAACAGAGAGGGCAATCATCAACGATCTGAAGCCGTCTGCTTTCAATTTCTTAATTGCTTCAGAGCCGAACATATCAACACCGTGGTTCATATAGTTGCCAAAACCGTCTTTTTTCATGACTTCCGCACCTGCAACACGTTTGCTGTCAACGAATGCTGCCGTCAAAGTGAAGAATGCGAAAATAATCATACAAGTTGCCAAGAACAAGAATACGGGAGTAATTCTCAATCCGCCTTCACCGAGTTTAATCCAACCCGCAGCATCAGGAATACATAAACCTAATGTGTTTGATACCGCGTAAGCCAAGAACGGTGAAGTTAAGATACCCAAGCCGACTTCGCCTGCCGCCTTCAATTTCAACATAAATTGTTTATCACGAAGGTTTTTGAGTTTAACGGAACTTATATTGTTAATATACATGCCAATCCATTGTTGATAATCTTGAAGAACCTTCTTGAAGTCTTCACGGTTTTCATATTTATCATACTGGATAACTGCTTCGTTCATCGTGCTTCTGAAATAGCCGCCGCAGATTGAACACAAAATCAAAGCAAAGAGCGCAACCATAGAAACGATTGTCGGTCCTTGTTCCAAAGGAGTGTTCGGGTCGAGATAGAAGTTCAAAACGACGATACCGATAGTTACGAAGATTGCCGTTGAGAGCATCAACATAAAGTTTTTCGCAACCGCACCGGTTTTTTGAACGTTTTTATCTTTAACTTTGTCTTGCAACAAGAGGAAAATACCTTGTTTCAAAACCAAACCGTTTACAAAGAGTAAAAGCGCATAGCCTGCGAGTAATCTCATGTGAAGCGGGAATACTGATTTTGCGGCAGGAGGAATAAGTGTTGCCAAAGTATCCGACAATGCAGAAGCCATAATGATAGGACAAATGATGAGGGCGAGGAATAAGAATTTTTCCGCCATACCGTTTGCCGTGATTTTCTTTTTAGCATCATCCAATGCGAAAGAAATTTCTTTCAAAATAGCGACACGTCTTGCTTCAATATCCGCTTTTCTTTTGTCTAACTTAATTTTTGTAGCGGCATTAACGTTATCACCGTACAATTCTCTGATATCATCTTCATCGAAGTCCTGTTGTGCAATAGCCGTCATAGTAACTTGCGGTTGATGCTGAGGTCTTCTTACGGGAGGATGAGGTCTTTGAGGTTGTCCGCCGTTCATCGGTCTTTGCGGTCTTTGACCTTGCGGTCTCGGAGGCATCGGCTGACCTTGCGGTCTGGGCATCGGTCTTTGAGGTTGTCCGTTTGCGTGAACTTGCGGAACCGTTGCCAATTTAATACCGACGAAATCGTCTGTTCCCGCAACCATAAGTTTGCAAGCCTTTTGAACGGGTATTTGAGCACCCATCGGTTGACCTCTGAACAAAATTTGCGGGCTTTGTGATAAATTTGTAACCAAACAACCGCCTGCGGGATTCAATTCAATCGACAAAACAAATTGAACGGGAGAATTGACTACCACATCGCAGTTGGACTGTGTGCCAACGGTTACGACATTTTTATTAAATAGTTGTTCACCATTTTTTGTTGCTATTGTTACGGACATCTATTCTTTTTCCTTTACTTATTATCGTCCCATTGCCGTTTCTATGCTACGGCGGGCTTTATCCATCATTTCTTCGGTCGCAATAACCAATTTTTCTTCACCCAAAACAGGTCCTAACTTGCTCTTTACGAAATCAAGTTTTGACGGGTGAGCATAAAGAAATACCATGGAAAGTCCGGGGCAGTATTTTTTAACTCTTTGAACATTTGCGGGAAGCGTATTCCAGTTGACCTGACCTCTTACGTCACCTTCGTTTTCCAAGTCGCCGATGATGATAACAGACGGAGTATAACCCTCTCTTTGCATTGTCAATGCATATTGCATAGCCTTTTTAATCGCAATACCGTAAGCGGTACCGTAAGCCTTCGAGTCAAATTCCGTGTACTTGTTCAAAGACTTTCTGATTTCGCTGCCGTTTTGAGGAGAACCTTCGTAAACCAAATAAGCATCTTGAGAAATAATCAAGATTTTGATTTTATCATCGGGATCCAAAGTTTTGCAAAGCTGAGCGATATAATTCTTTTGTTTAAAAAGTTGATTTTGGTTTGAAGCGGAAATATCAATCGCGAAGATTGCCGCTACGGGGTGAAAATCAGCGACCTTGATTGAACGTAAGCCGACATAGACCGACTTAATGACAATCGAAAGGACTAAAATAATTATACCCAGCGTTATTAATCGTTTTCCCATAATGTTCTTTTCGTTTCGTTTTCCTAATACATTTTTTTAAAATTTTAGCATGAACTACCTGCAAAATTCAAGCAGTCATGGCGGAAATTATCTTTCCGCCAACTGCTTAACTTCTTTTCTTTTAATTTTACTTGTAGCCGTTCTGGGCAAAAGTTCTCTTGAAATAATGATATTCGTAGGTCTTTTAAACACAGAGAGCTTGTTACCCAATTCCTTAACTTCCGCTTTAACTTTCTTCAAAAGTTCCGCATCGTCGGGAATTGAATCAATAAGTTCCTGTTTCGGAACGATTACGGCAGAAACGTCTTCCGTACCGTCTTTTTGACCGCCGACACGTTTTGTACCGACTACGCAAACTTCTTGGAACATAGGACTTTGTTCCAAAACAGCCTCAACTTCTTCGGGGAATACTTTTTTACCGCCGTTAAGAACAATCATATTCTTAATTCTGCCTGTAATAAAGATAAATCCGTCTTTGTCGATTTTCGCAATATCGCCCGAATGAAGCCATCCGTCCTCGTCAATAATTTGAGCGGTAAGTTCGGGTTGGTTGTAGTAACCTTTCATAACGTTATCACCGCGAACAAGCAATTCGCCTGTTTCTTCGTCGATTTTAACTTCAACATTCGGCAAAGCACGTCCGACAGAACCGAGTTTTGAAGCCTTGTCCGTACTCATTGAAACAACAGGTGAGGCTTCCGACAATCCGTAACCTTCGTAGATTTTGATACCGATTGTTTCCAAAAATTTTGCAATTTCCAAATCCAACGGCGCACCGCCTGAGATGCAACCTTTGAATTTTCCGCCGAATTTTTTGTGAATTGACGGGAATAAATATTTTCTCATTTTAACGGACGGAATGAACTTCGCAATTCTGAAAAGGAAGTTGAACATTGCCTTTTGGAAGAATCCGAGTTTGTTGATTTCCGTTTCGATGTTTGTTTTCAAAAGTTTCAAAAATGCAGGAACAACTACCATAAAGGTAATTTCTTTTTCGAGCAAAATCGGGAACAAATCTTTCGGTTTAAGGCTCTTTGAATAGTAAATCGCGGTGCCCATGCTCAAGAAGGTCAAAAATCCGACAGAAAGTTCAAACAAGTGATTCATCGGCAAAATTGAGAGCAATCTGTCATTTACGCTCAAATTGAAGCATTGGCTGATTGCTTTAACTTGTGCCATTGAGTTTTTGTAAGTAATTTCTACCCCTTTCGGGCTGCCTGTCGTACCTGACGTATAGATGATAAATGCTGATTGTTGAGGATTTCTGTGTCTCCATTTCAAGTTTCTTGCATCGGGCATGTCGTATAAACATTGGCAGGTCTTATCCGTGCAACCCTCATCAATAACAATAATTTCTTCGATAGAAGTAATTTCTTCTTTAAGTTGTTTAGCCTTTTCCAAGTACGCATTTGAGCACATTAAGATTTTCGGCATACAACTGCTCAAAATAGAGTTCAATTCATAAGCAGTCAACTTGATATCCAACGGGATTAAAGTTGCGCCTGCAAGAACGGAAGCGAACAATGCTGCACCCCATTCGGGTTTTGATTCGGACAAAATCGTGATTTTATCCCCTTTGTCAATTCCTTTTTCAATCAAATAAGAAGCTAATCTTTGGGACAAAATGCTCAAGCCCTTGAAGGTCAACTCTCTCCAACCGAGGTTTGATTTTATTCCAAGCGCGTTTTTGTCACCGTATTCCTTTGTAATTTTTTCCAAATACAAAAGGACGTTTTCTGACTTTTCCATATAAAATTCCTCTGTTATTTTTGTGTGTTCGGATTAAATTTTATCATAAACAAAGGAAAAGCAAAAGAAATATTGAATTACTCGTAACGCAGCGCGTCTATTGGGTTTAAGAGCGACGCTTTGTATGCAGGGTAATAACCGAAAGCAATTCCGACGAATGCCGAAAATCCGAGCGAGAGCATAATTGAGCCAAAGGTAATGACGGCAGACATTTCGGAGAAGAACTGTATCGCTTCCGCGCCGATTATGCCGACGATAATACCGATAACACCGCCTATCATCGAAAGCAAAAATGATTCAAGCAAAAATTGCAGACGAATATCCCGAACATTCGCACCGATAGCCATTCTTATACCGATTTCTTTGGTTCTTTCCGTTACGGAAACAAGCATGATGTTCATAATCCCGATACCGCCGACAAGCAACGATACCGAGGCAATTGAGGCTAACAAAATCGAGAAAACTCTGACAGTCGACTGCATACTTTCTTGAAATTCCGCAAAATTTCTTATTTTAAAGTCATCCTCTTGGTTTTTGCCGATATGGTGTCTTGAGCGCAAAATCGTTTCGATTTCTTTTTCCAAATCCGTCAATTTGTCGGCATCTTCACCTTTTACGACAATCATTTTGACAGTTCCCGGGAAGTTCGTACCGAAAACTTTTCTTTGTGCGGTAGTTATCGGGATGAAAACCAAATCGTCCTGATCCATAGGCCCTGAAGAACCTTTTGTTTTAAGTGTTCCGATGATTTTGAACGGAACATTACCGATTCTCATAACTCTGCCAATCGGGTCTAAGTCGCCGAAGAGTTCTGTTGCAACAGTCGAGCCAATAATGGCGACTTTTGCGTAATTGCGGCTGTCTTCGGTCTGAAAATCTCTGCCGCTTTCGATTTCGTAATTTTTTATGTACAGATAGGAGTTTGAAACCCCGTAAACGCTTGTTGCCCAGTTCTGATTGCCATACATAAGTTGTTTGGATTCGTTTGAAGCAACGGCGACCGCATCGACATTATCCGCGGTTTTTGCGATTTCCAAAGCATCTTTGAGGGTCAAAGACGGCTTTGAGCCGAAGCCCTGTTGAACCCCGCCCGCTTTAACCGAAGATGAGCGCACGGTTAAAATGTTTGAGCCCATAGATTCCATGTTGGCTTGAACTTTTTTGCTTGCCCCCGTACCGATTCCGAGCATGATGATAACGGCGCTGACCCCGATGATAATACCGAGACTGGTCAATGCCGAACGCATTTTGTTTATTCTGAGCGAAGTTGTCGCCATTTTTAGTGTGGATTTAAAATCTATCATCAAAACCTCTTTACGATATCGCTTTCGATATTGCCGTCTTTAAATTTCACGACTCGCTTGCAATATTCGGCGATATCAGGTTCGTGAGTAACAAGCACGATTGTTTTTCCGTGTTTTTCGTTAAGGTTCACGAAAAATTCCATAACCTCGATACTTGTTTTTGTGTCCAAATTTCCCGTAGGTTCGTCGGCAAGGATAATAGGCGCATCGTTAACGATAGCGCGCGCAATGGCAACACGTTGCTGCTGACCGCCCGACATTTGATTCGGCAAATGGTTTTCACGTTTTTCAAGTCCGACTATTTTCAATGCCGCTCTGGCGCGTTCGATACGCTCACTTTCTTTTATTCCCGCGTAAATCATCGGCAACTGAACGTTGTCGAGAGCCGTTGTTCTTGATATCAGGTTGAAGCCTTGAAAAACAAAGCCGAGTTTTCTGTTTCTGATAACGGCAAGTTCATCCGAGGACATTGTGCTGACGTCGATTCCGTCGAGAAAATATTTTCCCGAAGTCGGCTTGTCGAGGCAGCCGATTTGGTTCATAAAGGTTGATTTTCCCGACCCCGAAGCACCCATAATTGCGACAAATTCGCCTTTTTTGACGGTCAAAGAGACATCGTTCAGCGCATTGAACGACGTATCACCCGTTTGATAAGTTTTTATCAAGTTGTGTACTTCAATAACGTTTTTTATCATTTTTTAGAACATTCTCGGCGGACCGCCCGCATTTTTCTTTTTATCGGACTTGATGGGCATAAGAACTTCCGTGCCTTCTTGGATTTCGTCAGAGATAATCTGCGTGAAATCGCCGTCTTTCAAGCCTGTTTTAATCTCAATTCTTTCGGGTTTTCTTGATTTAAGCACCCAAATTCCTTGCTCTTTGAACTTTTCTGTCACATTTTTCGGAACATATTTCAAAGCCAAATTCGGAACGCAAAGAGCGTCTTTTTCGTTCATCGTGATAATCGTAACGTTAGCATTCATGCCCGGTTTCAAGATATCGTCATCGTTTTTGACATCCACAATAACCGTGTAAGTCGTAACGTTTGAAACGGTCGTGGGAGAAATTCTTATTTGAGAAACAACCCCTTTGAAAACGTCATCGGGATAACCGTCGAGGGTATATTCCGCAGCCTGACCTTCTTTGATTTTTCCGATATCGGCTTCAGAAACGCTGACTTCAATTTGCATTTGGGTCAAATCTTGTGCAACCACGAACAATTCAGGTGTTTGGAAACTTGATGCAACGGTTTGACCTTCGTCGACAGCCCTTGAAACAACTACACCGTCAACGGGCGAGGTAATTTTTGTGTAAAACATATTTGTTTCCGCAGTATCCAAATTCGCTTGTGCCTGCTTGATATTAGCCTGCATTGCAGACAATTCGGATTGGCTTGCTATGTAGTTTGAATAAGCCGATTCGACTTCATCCTTGGAAACATAATGTTTTTGGTACAATCTGGCATATCTTTCGTAGTTTGATTTTTTGTAGGTCGCTTGCGCCAAAACCTTTGCATAATTAGCCTTTGCGTTGTTCAAATCCGCTCTTGCCTTGTCAACTGAGGCTTGGAACAAAGACGGGTCGATTTCCGCGAGAAGTTGACCTTTTTTGACCTTTGAATTGTAATCGACATAGAGTTTACTGATTTTTCCGGAAACCTGAGAACCGATATCGACCGATTGAACAGGGTTTACGGTACCCGAAGCCTCAACGGTCTGTACCATATCTCGCTTTTCTACCTTTGCAATATCGTAATCTGCATTTTTGCTCTTACCTGCCGAAATTTGGCAAATCGCAATGATTGCGATAATTATAACCGCTATGGAAATAATCAGTTTTTTCTTCATTATCTTTGTCCTATTGATTTATCGAGCATCGCAAGAACTCTGTTGTATTCGCAAATTACATCCACATACTCAAGTTGAGCATTGTAATATTCGTGAGCAGCCTTTTGAAGTTCGATAAAGTTACCTGTTCCGACTGTATAACGACCGTCTGCGAGTTGTAAATACTCCAGCGAGCGTTCTATTTGGTCTAATTTAATATTGATTTCATTCGGGAATTTGAGCATCCAGCCGCACTTATCGCGAACATCCCATTCGTTATCGATTAAGTATGTTTCGGTGTCATTTTTAGCCATATCAAGGTTTGCGCGGGCTTCTTCGAGTTTGGTTTTCATATACATAGCGTTTACGTTACCGAAGCCGAATTTCACACCGATATCAAATCCGTTGGAAACAACGGCAGATGTATTTTTGAGGTTATATCCGAGGCTCAAATCCAAATCGGGGTTATACATTCTTTTTACACCCTTGAGATTTTCTTCTGCCGCACTCTCAATGAGTTTTATGCCGAGAAGATAAGGATTTTTTGTACGGGATTCGTTCAAATACCAGTTCACATCGTGAGGAAGAACGAGGAAATCCTCTTTTTTGTTGCCCAAAATGTTTGCTTTTCTGATACCTTGAGTCAAAACCGTGTTGTATTCGGAGTTTGCAGGCATTTTCGACAAATCGGATTCGTATTTGTAATCCATCAAAACGTTAAACAGTTCCGTCGGGGCAAGAACGTATTGGTTCGGGCATTCCGACCAGTACATTCTGTTTTTCAAAATCATAATTTCCGTATAATACGTGCTGTACGCTTCTGCGAGAGCGAATTTCGCGTTGTTGAGAGCGACTTCCGCATCAACCACATCAATTCTGGACTTTAAGCCTTCCGCATAAAGCGCTGATGCTCTTTCAAAGTTCAACTGTTGAATTGCAACGTTACGTTGATTGATTAAAATCTTTGCCCAATAGTTCAAACTCTTGTAGTAAGAATCTTTTACGTTGTAAGCCGTTTGAACGTATGCGTATTCAAGGTCGAGTTCGGCTGCGCGCTTGTTGTATTTGTCGGCATTCAAGGTTGCGTTCATTTTGCCGAAATCCCAGATTTTTTGGCTCAAACCGACCGTTACACCGTGATAATTTTTGGAATTATCCCAACCTCTGTCGTTTTGAGAGATGTAATACCCCGTACTTGCCGATAACGACGGGAAGTATACGGACTTTGTCTGTCCGATTTTACTGTTGTACTTTAAAATATTATTTTGAGCCTTTTTGATATGAGGGCTGTGAGTGAATGCGTGATTTAGACAATCTTCCAGAGTGATTGTTTCCCCGCCTTTTAAAGTATTCAAATCTTGAATTGCGAATGCCGCAGGTGCAATAACGCTTGTCATTGCAAGGAATAACAGAGCGGCAACTGTTCTTTTTAAGACTGTAAGTTGTTTTTTCATAGTGTTACGATTATATATCAAAAATATTTTTTTTGATAAATTTTTTTGTTTGATTTTTCACATTTCAAGTTTGTACACAATTTATAACGACGTTTTTAAAAAATAGTTCATTTGTTTTGCAAAATTTTTTAACTTTTTAATAATATTTATATATTTTCATGATATGTTATAGAAAAAAGACTAAGAGGCACAGAAAATATGACAAATATTGACGATTTACCGACGGTTTATAACCCGCAGGAAACGGAAAACAAAATTTTTAGATTTTGGGAAGAAAATGATTGTTTTAAGGCTGATGAAAAATCGGACAAACCGCCTTATTCAATTGTAATTCCGCCCCCGAACGTTACAGGCGTACTCCATATCGGACACGCATTGGACAATACTTTGCAGGACATTTTGGTACGTTATCACAGAATGTCGGGCTATGAAGCACTTTGGGTTCCCGGAACCGACCACGCGGGTATTGCAACGCAAAACGTTGTTGAAAAGAAACTTCGCGCAGAAGGAAAAACGAGACACGACCTCGGACGTGAAAAATTCCTCGAAACAACTTGGGAATGGGCTAACGAACACAAAGGTGCAATTCTTGACCAATTCAAAAGATTGGGTGTTTCCTTCGACAGAAGTCGTCAAAGATTTACGCTTGATGAAGGTTGCTCTGCAGCCGTAAAAGAAGCGTTTGTCAAACTTTACGAAAGAGATTTGATTTACAAAGGCGCATATATCGTAAACTGGTGTCCTCGTTGCCAAAGCGCAATTTCCGACATTGAAACGGAATACGAAACAGAAGAAGGACATCTTTGGGAAATTCAATACCACTTGAAAGACGAACCCGGTGCGATAGTTGTTGCAACTACACGTCCCGAAACGATTTACGGCGACGTTGCAATCGCAGTTCACCCCGAAGATTACAAATACAAAGACCTTATCGGTAAAACGGTTTGTATGCCGATTACGGGCAAAGAAATCCCGATTATCGCAGACGAATACGTTGACAAATCCTTTGGTACAGGTGCAGTTAAGATTACACCCGCACACGACCCTAACGATTACGAAGTCGGAAAACGTCACAACCTCAAACCTGTTTGGGTTATTGACGAAAAAGGCTGCATGAAAGCGTGCGAAGATGTTCCGCAAGAACTTCACGGAATGGACAGATACGATGCAAGAAAGAAAACACTTGATTGGCTCAATATGAACGGTCACTTGTTGAGAACATTGCCGCACGAACACAATGTCGGCAAATGCCAACGTTGCAACACGACGATTGAACCGCTTTTGTCGGAACAATGGTTTGTAAGAACAAGCAAACTTGCAAAAGCAGGTATTGAAGCGGTTGAAACGGGCAAATTGAAATTCGTTCCCGAAAGATGGACGAAAAACTTCCTCGGTTGGATGAGCGAAATGCGCGACTGGTGTATTTCAAGACAACTTTGGTGGGGTCATCAAATTCCCGCATATTACAACAACGAAACAGGAGAAATGGTTGTTGCAAAAGAAAATCCCGACCCGTCAAAATACACGCAGGAAACCGACGTTTTAGACACTTGGTTCTCTTCGGGCTTATGGCCGTTTGAAACAATGGGCTGGCCGAATACGGATGCTGCGGATTACAAAAAATTCTACCCGACGAGCGTTCTTGTTACCGCATTTGATATTATTTTCTTCTGGGTTGCAAGAATGGTAATGATGGGTTGCGAATTGACAGGCGAAGTTCCGTTCCCGACCGTATTTATCCACGGATTAATCCGTGATGAAAACGGACAAAAAATGTCCAAGTCAAAAGGCAACACAATCGACCCCGTTCTTTTGATTGACAAATACGGCTGCGACGCAATGAGATTCACGCTTACATCACTTTGCACTTATGGCGGACAAGATATCAAAATCAGCGAAGAAAGATTTGAATACGGCAGAAACTTCGCTAACAAAATTTGGAACGCATCAAGATTTGTTCTTATGAACCTTGAGGGCGTGGATGACAAACCGATTGATTATGCAAATCTTACTATTATTGATAAATGGATTTTGCACGAACTCAATAAGACTGCAAAAGCAGTAAACGAACAGATTAAGACATATCGTATCGGCGAATATGCACAAACGCTTTACGATTTCTTCCGTGGCTCATATTGCGACAAATACGTTGAAATCGCGAAAGTTCAACTTGCGGACGAAAACCTCAAAGCGAATACGCAAAGAGTTCTTTTGTACGTAACTGACGCGGTTATGAGATTGTTACACCCCGTAATGCCGCATATTACGGAACAAATCAGACAGTTGCTTCCTGCAAAATTCGACAATCCGATTTTGATGAAATCACACTTCCCGACTTTCAGCGAAAAATTCGTGTTTGACGACGAAGCGGAACAAGCGGAAACAGTTTTTGAAACAGTAAAATCGCTCAGAAACGTAAGACAAAGTTTCGGTGTTCCCGTAAAATCACCTGTTGACGTAAAAATAGCCGCAGACGAACACCAAACGGAAATCTTCAAGAAAGCGGAATCTTACATCAAACGTCTTGCAAGAGTAGAAAATATCGAATACATTGACAGCAAAACGGATGTAAAACAAGCAGGTTCGGCAGCGGTCGGAAACGCAAAATTAATCGTTCCGTTGGCAGGCTTGATTGATATCGACCAAGAAATTGCCCGCCAAAATAAAAAACTCGAAAAACTTTCAAAGGAAAAAGGCGGCTTGACAGGCAGAATGAACAACAAAAACTTTGTTGAACACGCGCCCGAAAACGTGCTTGAACAAACGAAAGCAAGAATCGAAGAACTTACTATTGAAGAAAATACGACAAAAGAACTCATTGAGTCTTTGAAAGCGTAATTTTCATATTTTCCTAAATAAAAAGAGCGTCAAAAGCGCTCTTTTTTGTTGCGAAAATAAAGTAATGCCACCCTGAAATTATTCCAATATCTGTCACCCTGAACTCGTTTCAAGGTCTTACACTAACGAACAATAAAATTATTTTTTTACGGAGAAATCAGGTGTCATATATTCCACATCAAAAGAATATTTTTTAGAGAGATTTTTTATTCGCAAATAATATATCATTTCTTGTTTTGGATTTTCTAAAATCAGAACCACTTTTGCTTTTTTCCCTGTCATTAATTCATAATGTAACGCTTGCCCGATGCTTTCTGCCCACTTTTGCGCAAAATCAAATTCAACAGCATTTTCAGCGGTTAAACAATCAATTCTTGTAAAATCCTTATTTCTGTACTCAATTATTCCATTGTGTGCTTTGCACCAATGAGTTTGATAATCTCTTTCCGAATGAATGTGTTTCGCATAACCGCTTTCACAAATTAGCAATAACACAACCGATAGTAATATTCTTTTTATATTGCACTCGTGTAATGATTTAAATCTAAAATACATATAACATTACAGGTATGCAACAATCAGACAAAAATAATCTGAAAAAATTCGGACAAAAAGTTAAGTCTTTGAGGATGAAAGAATCAAAGTCCCTTAATGAATTTGTTATGAAAAAAGGATATTTGACTACTGCGACTTGGAGCAGGGTTGAAAACGGCTTGTTTGATTTAAAGTTTTCGACACTTTTAAGAATTGCTAAAATGTTTGATACGGATGTTTCGGAGTTGCTGAAATCTTGTGATTTTGACTACAATTTTCAAGATTTATAATTTTTTCAGGATGTAGGTCTTGCTCAAACGAAAGATACTTCGGCTAAAGCCTCAGTATGACGACAGATATTTTCCGTCATTTTGAACCCACGAAGTGGGTGAAGAATCTATATTATTCAAATTTACTGTATATTTATTCCATTCGGTACTTTTGGCAGCAAAAGTACCGCAAAACTGCCCGCTGCAACTGCGTGACTTGTTTTGGTAAACTCAACCCGAGTGGCTAAACTCGCTAACGCTCAAACAGTTGCCACTTCGCTGTTGTTTCATTAACAAAAACTTACGTCACTACGTTGATGCGGGTTTTATTATCCTACGTCATTCTGAGGGCAACGCCCGAAGAATCTGCTTCAGAGTTTATTTTTAGTTATCTCAAAATATAGGTTAGA
>SAMEA104315436__coassemble_921_pt1 | contig 30109 bp, 29 predicted proteins | sample SAMEA104315436__metabat2_low_PE_043 | metagenome-assembled genome bin SAMEA104315436 (sample SAMEA104315436) | gut metagenome | biome: Monkey gut; feature: monkey-associated habitat; material: faeces | place: China | collected 2013
GTTTTAAACACGACAACTTCGTTGGACTAAAATCTAACCTATATTTTGAGATAACTAAAAATAAACTCTGAAGCAGATTCTTCGGGCACTGTTGTCTTGGATTTTCGGGCAGTCGATTTTTTTAACTTCACTTTAAGACTTCGTCTTAGTCGTTCTGTCGAAAATCTCCTACTTACGAGTTCGCTCGCTTTGCTCGACTCCACTCTACCAAAAATCTGCCAGAATGACATGGAATATCTCTCGTCATACTGAGCGTAGCGAAGTATCTATATTTTTTAATTTTTTTTGTTGGGTTAAAACCCAACCTACAATTTCTAAAATGCTTCGATAGGTTTTTAACCAGACCTATGTTTTTATTTAAACAAATGTGTAAGCGTATAGTTAACAGAATTTACTAATATTGTCAAAACAGATTCTTCACCCACTTTGTGGGTTCAGAATGACGGAAAATATCTGTCGTCATACTGAGGCTTTAGCCGAAGTATCTATTAATATAGACATAATATTCACAAAGAAATAAATTCAGGGTGACAACAAAATGTCATGCTGAACTTGTTTCAGCATCTTATTACTTATGATTTTAGCAAAATATTGTATAAACAGATTCTTCACCCACTTTGTGGGTTCAGAATGACGTAAAAGGGATACGTCATACTGAGGCTTTAGCCGAAGTATCTTTTAATATAGACATAATATTCACAAAGAAATAAATTCATGGTGCCAGTCAAGCCACAACGTACAATGCCAACCTAAAATTTACGGCAATCAAAAAAAACAAAAAAGTGGAATTATCAATGGAAGGACTCGCTTTCCCTTTATCTGACGAACTGTAAAACAGCCCCTCGGGTATAGCCTCGAGATTTTCTATACATCATTGATAACCCGTTTACAGTATGACAGATTTGAATATTTTTTTCAAGCCGGTCGCATAGTCCCCATTTTTCACAAAGAAAAAAGAGCCTGACGGCTCTTGATTGTTTTTGTTTAGTAATTGTAATTAAAATTACAAAGCTCTTTCAACTTTTCCTGCTCTTAAGCAAGAAGTGCAAACTTTAATTTTTTTCACAGTACCGTTTTGGTTAACCTTAACTGTTTGGAGGTTAGGGTATTGTCTGTGAACGTTTTGTTTGTGTGAAAATGAAATCTTTGCTGCTTTTAATGATTTTTTTCCGCAGATTTCGCATTCTATAGACATGGTATATTTCCTTTCGATAAATTTATTTGTGACCAAATCATAAGTTAAACAAAATAAATAATCAATAGTTTAATTCCAAATCGGCAAAAAAATTTACAAGATGTAGTTTGAAAGCAGAGGTTTTTGAAGTACAATGTCAGAGGACGGACGATTATGACAACAACATCAAAAACGATAAGAGAAAATTTAGAAGACTTAGAACTCGAGTATTTAAGCGAATTTGCAGCGAAGAGCAAATTTTCAAAAGGAAGAAAGATTTCCGAAACACCTTGCCCGTTGAGAACGGATTTTCAACGAGACAGAGACAGAATTTTGTACTCGGGCGCATTCAGAAGATTAAAGCACAAAACTCAAGTTTTCTTCTCACCTGATGACGACAATTACAGAACGAGAATGACCCATACGCTTGAAGTTTCGCAAGTTTCAAGGACAATTGCAAAAGCCTTGAGATTAAATGAAGACTTAACAGAAGCAATCGCATTGGGGCATGACATAGGGCATACACCGTTCGGACACAGCGGAGAAGCCGTCCTGAACGAAATCATGGAAGGCGGATATCGCCATAACGAGCAAAGCGTAAGGGTTGCAGAGATTATCGAGAACTTAAATCTTACAAAAGAAACCCTTAACGGAATTTATTGCCACTCTTATGCGCTTGAACCCGCATTCACACTCGAAGGTCAAATCGTCCAACTCGCCGACAAAATCGCTTACATAAACCACGACATCGACGATGCGGTAAGAGCCAGAGTTATTGATATAAAAGACTTGCCGCAAGATTCGGTCGAATATTTTTCATCGGATAAAAATGTTCGTTTTACAAAAATGATTTACGACATCGTGAAAACCAGCCAAGGTCAAAACTTCGTCAGAATGTCAGACGAATGTTTTTCCCACATGAAAATTTTGAGAGGCTGGATGTTCGATAACGTATACCTCGGCTCCGCCGCAAAATCGGAAGAAAACAAGGCGCAAAACATTATCAGAATGCTTTTTGAATACTATTACGACTTTTTGAAAAAGCGTTATCCGTCCTCAACCGAAAAAGCCTTGAAGCGAACGGTTTGCGACTACATATCAGGCATGACCGACAGATATGCAATGATAAAATTCAAAGAAATATATTTGCCGACCTCATTGGGCTACATAAAAACCGACACTTTCCTGAACAGAATGGCGTTAATGAACGGATTGGCGGTATAACGTGGCGCAAACGTATCAGGAAGCAGTTGAAGAAATCAAAAGCCGCTTGGATATCGTTGAGGTTGTCCAAAGATACGTTGTGCTTAAAAAATCAGGCGCGAACTATATGGGCTGCTGCCCGTTTCACAAGGAAAAAACTCCGTCATTTTCCGTAAACAGAGCAAAAGGCATCTTTAAATGCTTCGGTTGCGGCGAAGGCGGTGACGCGATTTCGTTCCTGATGAAAATCCAAAACAAAGACTTCAAAGAAGTCATTGAAGATGAAGCAAAAAATCTGGGAATAGAACTTCCACAATCCTTTGGCGGCGGTAATTTCAACAAGAAAAAACAAGCAGCATCGGATGCAATGAAAATGGCTGCGGAATTTTTTCACAAAAACCTGCTGACCTCACCCGATGCCCAATTTGCGGCAGAATATTTGAAAAACCGTTCTATCAGCGACGAAGTCATAAAAACTTACCAACTCGGATACGCTCCGAAATCTTATGATGCACTTCAAAAAGCCCTCAATATAGACCCGCAAATCCTTGAATCGGCAGGGCTTGTCATAAAAAGAGAACGCGAAAAAGGCTACGTCGACAGATTTAGAAACCGATTAATAATTCCTGTTTGTGACGAAAACGGTCATGTCGTCGCATTCGGCGCAAGAGCCTTGGAAGCAGGACAAAACCCGAAATATTTAAACTCTCCCGATACAATTTTGTACAACAAAAGCAGAATTTTGTACGGATTTGATAAGGCAAAAGACGCTATTCGAGAACAAGACAGCGTAATTATTTGCGAAGGTTACTTTGATACAATTTCTTTGCAGGCTGGCGGGGTGAAAAATGCCGTGGCATCTTGCGGAACGGCATTAACACAAGACCATATCAGATTAATCGCAAAATATTGCGAATCCAGAAAGATTTACCTCGCTTTCGATACTGATAATGCAGGTCAAATGGCAACGGAAAGAAGCGCGGAACTAATTAAAGAGGCTTTTTCGGGACTCGGAGACATAAGACAGTTCGACTCATGCTATTTGACGGCGGGAGATAAGTATTCATGCGAAATTCGGGTAATTTCACCCCCGCAAGGAAAAGACCCCGATGAATTTATTCGCGAAAACGGCGGACAGGCTTATATTGAACACTTGAAAAAAGCCCCGTTGTTGTTGGATTACAGATTTGAAACTTTGTTGAGCAAAGTTAACGACGACACAACCCCTCTCGAAAAGAACGAAATTGTGGCAAAAATCATCTCGTTAATTGAGGAAATAGGCAATAATATAGTTCAAAATGAGTATGTCAAGAGAATTGCAACGAGGCTAAAAATTGACGAAAGCCTGCTTCTCAGAGAAATCAAGGCTTTTGAGCGAAAAAACGAAACACAAAACGAGATTGTTGTTCAACCGCAAAGTCAAATTGTAACAAAATCTTCAAATTTCATTGAAAAAATGCAAAAAAATTTGTGTTCGTTATTTTTTACAAATGTGAGTGATAGCAATCGCTCCGAGTTGATAAGAATCATTAAAGCCCAAAAAATCGAAAATGAAAATCTAAAAACTTTAGTTCAGACAATTGACAAAGCCACATTTACGAGTAATAATACACAAGAATTTGCGGCAGAATTATTCAATGAATTTGCTAATAATAGTGAAATTAAAAATATAATAACGGATTTAATATACTTATCAAAATGCTACGAAAACTTGACCGAAAAAGAAGTCCAAGTAGCAATTCAGGAAACAACAAACAAGATTGAACTTTTACGACGTAAAGAGGAAATCAAGCAGCTTAGGCTGAAATCAAGAAACGTTAATAAAAGTGAGTCAGACGAAGTTCAATATCAAATAACGGTCAATGAAAAGTTAAAAAGTGAAAACTGGAGAAATTAATCAATGACAAGAAAAAGAATATCGGAAGTTTCATCAGCTGAAGAAAGTTTTGAAGATGAATTAGCTGAAGATTCCGTTTCGGATAATGATATGAGCAGCTCAGTTTTGGGCTCATCGGATATTTCAGACGTAATGATGAGCGGCGATCGCTCAAAAATTATTGACTCAATGGAACACGAAGATTTGTTCTCAAGTTCTTCAATCACGGAAGAAGTTGACGTTCCTGTTGACGAAGTAATGATGACAAAGGGCGTTTCTGTTGACGATCCCGTAAGAATGTATCTTCGTGAAATCGGCAGAATCAAACTTTTGACGGCTGATCAAGAAATCGACTTGGCAAGAAAGATTATCGAAGGCGGCAACGCAGGCGCAATTGCAAAGAGAAAACTCGTTCAAGCAAACTTGCGTTTGGTAGTCAGCATTGCGAAGAAGTACGTAGGCAGAGGAATGTTGTTCTTGGATCTTATTCAAGAAGGCAACTTAGGCTTGATTCGTGCGGCTGAAAAATTTGATCACGAAAGAGGATACAAGTTCTCAACTTATGCAACTTGGTGGATTAGACAAGCAATTACAAGAGCGATTGCAGACCAAGCAAGAACAATCAGAATCCCTGTTCACATGGTTGAAACAATCAATAAACTCAAGAAGGTAACTCGTAAGTTGGCACAAGAACTTTCAAGAAAGCCGACGGAAGACGAACTTGCACAAGAAATGAACATTTCAATCGGCAAACTTCGTGAAATCATAAAAGTTGCACAAGAACCTATTTCATTTGAAGCACCTATCGGTAAAGAAGAAGACTCAAGACTCGGCGATTTTATTGAAGATAAAGACGCTGATGCACCTGCAAAGACTGTTGCACAAGAACTTTTGAGAGAAGACTTGGCAGAAGTTTTGTCAGGCTTGTCACCGAGAGAACGTGACGTTTTGAGATTACGTTTCGGTATGGACGACGGACGTCAAAGAACACTTGAAGAAGTCGGACAACTTTTCGGCGTAACTCGTGAACGTATCAGACAAATTGAAGCAAAGGCTCTCAGAAAATTAAGACATCCTAACAGAAGCAAACGTCTTAAAGAGTATGTAGAAGTTTAGAATACAGATTTAAAGCGGTCGTAAATGACCGCTTTTTTAATGCAAAAATATCAAAATCGGTAAAGAGTTGTAAAAAGACTTTAAAATAATAGTTATTTCTAGTATAATAAACTTAAATTTTACAGCGAGGATTTGTAGTGAGCGAATTAAAGTATAAAAGGATTTTGTTAAAGATAAGCGGCGAAGCTCTAATGGGAAATCAACAGTTCGGTATTGCCCCCGAACCGGTTGCAATGATTGCGAATGAAATCAAAATTGCACATGAAGCGGGAGCGGAAATCGGTATTGTTGTAGGCGGCGGAAACATTTTCCGTGGCGGACAAAAGAGCGCGGAACTCGGCATGGACAGAGCATCGGGTGATTCGGTCGGAATGCTTGCAACCGTAATGAATGCAATCGCATTGCAATCGGCACTCAGAAAGTTGAATGTATCTTGCAGAGTTCAAACGGCTATTGATATCAATAAGGTTGCAGAACCTTACGTCAGATTTAAAGCGATGAGACACCTTGAAAAAGGCAGAGTCGTAATATTTGCGGCAGGCACAGGCAATCCGTTCTTCACAACGGATACGGCAGCAGCCCTCAGAGCATCGGAAATCGGCGCAGACGTAATGCTTATGGCAAAAAACGGCGTCGACGGAGTTTATACATCCGACCCCAGAGTCAACAAAGACGCTAAAAAGTATGATACAATCAGTTATGATGACATCATTATAAAAGGCTTAAAAGTAATGGATACGGCATCTTGCTCACTTTGCAAAGAAAACAATATTCCTATTATTGTTTTCGACTTTGCTGAAAAAGGTGCGGTTATGAAGATTTTACACAACGAAAATATCGGAACATACGTAGGAGGTACAAATGTCGGTTGAAGAAATTATGAGTTCGGGAACAGAAAAGATGGAAAAAGCCATCGGACAGTTGAAAAGAGAATTTTCGGCAGTCAGAACAGGCAGAGCAAATCCTCTTATTCTTGAAAAAGTTACGGTAGACTACTATGGAGCTCCGACCCCGCTTCGTCAAATGGCACAAGTAACGGTTCAAGACGGTACAACATTGGTAATTGCACCTTTTGACAAATCAATTTTGAAAGAAGTTGAAAAAGCAATTATTAAGGCTGATTTGGGCATCACACCGAACAGCGACGGTATTGTTGTAAGACTTCCTTTCCCGCCTTTGACAACGGATAAGAGAAAAGAAATCGCAAAAGACGTTAAGAAACTTGGCGAAGAAGCAAAAGTTGCAATCAGAAACGTTCGTCGTGATATGACAGACGGCGTAAAGAAGGCAGAAAAGGCTGAAAATCTTCCCGAAGATGTTGTAAAAGACAAACAAAACGAAATTCAAAAATTGACGGATAAATATACAAAAACCGTTGAAGATCTTTGTGCAGAAAAAGAAAAAGAGGTAATGACAATCTAGTGTCTAACGAAGAAACGACAAAAAAGAACAACAAAACCAGAGTCGTAACAGGCGTAGTTGTCGGATTTACAATTTTAGCAGCGCTGCTCGCAGGGGGTTTTATCCTTGCGGCAGTCGTTGCCGTTTTTGTATATTTTTCGATGAAAGAATACGTTCAAATCCTTAATCATAAAGGATTTCAGCCGTCATTCAGAATCATCCTGTTCATCTGTTTTTTGATGTTTGTAGCATCAGTTGCACACGCAAACGCGTTGTTTCCGTTCATTTTATTCATTGGTGTCACATTGTCATTCTGCGCGGTATTGTTTAAGTTAAGACAACCGTACATCGCGAATGTCGCAACGACGGTATTCGGCTTTATCCTTTGTTGGTTGCCGACATACGTTTATTTGCTCAGAGGACTTGGCGCTCCCGGAAAAGGATTTTTGTCCTTATTCACGACAAACCCCGGCTTGGGCTATATAATTATGGTATTTTTCGTAATTATGGCAACCGATATAGGTGCTTATTTCTTCGGTAAAAAATTCGGAAAGAAACAACTTTCCCCCGAAGTCAGCCCGAAAAAGACTGTTGTCGGTGCAGTTGCAGGTTCCGTATGTGCAATATTAACTTCATTAGTTTTAGGATTTTTCTTTAAATTATCATTTTTCCAAGCCTTTTGGGCAGGCGCAATTATTACGTTCTTTGCACAAATCGGCGACTTATCCGAATCTCTTCTCAAAAGAGATGCAGGGGTAAAAGACTCCGGAAACAGTCTCCCCGGACACGGCGGATTTTTGGACAGAGCGGACAGTTATCTTTTGGCTGCCCCAGTTTCGTACTTTTTCTTCAAATACGTTGTGTTGACAGACTTGTCGCTTGCACAATTCATAACCTTAGCGGAAAAGGTGTTATCAAATGCAGGAATTATGTAATCCCTCCGAATTTTTATCCCGATACGGATTTAAAGACCTCGACGAAAGGATATTTCTTGCCGCATTTACCCATCCGTCTTACGGTTTTGAACACGGTTTAAGCGAAAATGAAAGTTACGAAAGACTTGAATTTTTGGGCGACGCAGTTTTGAAACTTGTCATGAGCAAAATGCTTTTTGAAAAATTCCCGAATTATCAAGAAGGAAAAATGACGAACATCCGCGCTATTCTTGTAAGTGACGACTTTTTGTATCATCTTGCGGAAGATATGGAGTTGAAAAAATACATAAGAATTTCAACCGCGCTGGAAAAAGATGGAGGCAGGAACACTTCGTCAATATCGGCTTGCGTGTTTGAGGCAATTTTGGGTGCATTGTTTGAAAGCAACGTGTCACTTGAAAGAATTTACGAATACTTGGATAAACTTTATTCAAAATACTTGAACGACGTAAAAAATTTCTTGCCGAAATTCAATTCAAAAGCACTTCTTCAGGAATATACTCAAGGCAAAAACAAAGACTTACCGAAATATGAACAGACAGATTGCACAGGCGCGGAAAACAATTGCGAATTTACCGTGAAAGTGACTTACCACGGGGAAGAACTCGGCATCGGAAAAGGAAAATCCAAAAAGGCAGCAGAAAAAGAAGCAGCCTATAAAGCATGTTTAAAACTGAATATTACAGGAGAATAATTATGAAAACCGTTATAGCACCGTCAATTTTATCGGCAGATTTCGCCAATTTAGAAAAAGACTTAAAAAGAATAAGTGACGCAGGCGCGGAATGGGCGCACGTTGACGTTATGGACGGACATTTTGTACCGAACATCACAATCGGCGCACCTGTTGTAAAAGCGCTCAGAAAAGTCACGGACTTGGTGCTTGATGTTCACCTGATGATTGAAAATCCCGAAAAATACATAGACGATTTTGCAAAAGCAGGCTCGGATTATGTCACCGTACACTACGAAGCCACTAAGGAAAACACTAATAGGGTCATCGAGCAAATCAAATCACACGGGATAAAAGCAGGTCTTTCGATTAAACCGAAAACGCAACCCGAAGAAATCAAAGAATATTTGGATAAAGTTGACTTAGTGTTAATTATGACGGTAGAACCGGGCTTTGGCGGACAATCATTCATGCCCGATTGCGCGGAAAAAATCAAATACATCAAAGCAAATTCAAAAGACGATATGGTTATCGAAGTTGACGGCGGAATTAACGCAACTACGGGAAAAATCTGCACAGGTTATGGTGCAAACGCACTTGTTGCAGGCAGTTACGTATACGGAAGCGACGATATAGAAAAAGCAATAAACTCATTGAGGTAGAAAAATGTACAAAACCGAAGGATTAATAGAAACACATTTTCACGGTGCATTCGGCATTGATTTTATGAACTGCGAGGCGAACGACTTCGTAGACGTAGCCGTAGAGATAGCAAAATACGGCATCACAAGGATTTATCCGACCCTTATGACAGGTCATATCGGACAGATTAAAGACCAAATCAAAAAGGTCAAAATCGCTCAACAAAAGCAGCCGAAAGACTCAGCGTTAATTGCAGGTATTCACCTTGAAGGACCGTTCATTAATCCTTTCAAAAAAGGTATCCACGAGGATAAATATATCGTTGAGCCGAGCGTTAGAAATTATCAAAAAATTGAAGATGAAATCATCAAAATCGTAACTTTGGCACCCGAATTAGACGACAACAGGGAACTTTGCAAGTATTTGCATTCAAAAGCCGTGCTTGTCCAAGCAGGACACACTATGACGGGTGATTTGTCGGAATGCAACTCCGTAACTCACTTCTTTAACGCAATGGCGCCTTTGAACCACAGAGTGCCGAACATTATTTCGGCTGCGCTTTCCAATGACGATATGTATATTGAACTTATCGCTGACGGAAACCACGTTATTGACGAGGTTTTGAAGATGGTGTTCAAGGCAAAATCCAGAAACAAAATTGTCTTGATAAGCGACGCGTTGCCAATGACACACGGCGATTCAGACCATTGTACTTTTGCAGGACAAGATGTTCACAACGAAAACGGAACATTTAAGAATGACGACGGTACAATCGCAGGCAGCGGAATGTTGACGGCTGATATTTTAAAAAGATTGGTCAAAAACGACATCTTGCCGTTTGAAGAAGCCGTTTATATGATGAATATTACACCCGCAAAATACTTAAACGTCTTGAATAACGCGTATGTAACCTTTGACGACGACTTAAATCCGATTAAAACGGAATTTATAAAACATCACTAATCTTCGTCAAATTCGTCTTCGAGTTCTTGTTTGATGTAAATGGAGCCGATGATTTGTCTGAAAGATGACAATTCGTTTTTCAATGCGTAAATTTCCTTGTCTTTTTCAGCCATATCTTTGCGCATTTGTTCGGATTCAGCCTTACTGCGAACTAAGTCCATAATAACTTCATCAATTCCGCCGAGTTTTTCTTCGAGTTTTTCTTCCAAAAGAACGGAGAATTTGTTATAAACACCTGATTCAATGCTTGTTACGGCTGCTGAAATCTGTTTTAATAAAGCCACCGTTTCAGCGTTTGAGGAATTTTCGGGAAGTTGAGATTTTGCATCATGTCTTTTAGCGGGCAATTTTTTCAAACTGTTTTTGAGTTGAATAACAGGTTCTGACTTTGTTTTGGCTTGAATTTCCTGAAGTTTTTTAAGCGTCTTAACATCTTCGGTCGTAAAATAAGTCAAACCTTTTGCGTTTTGTCTCAGAGGAACGTCACCTTCTTTGCAAAGGTGTAAAATCTCATCGTTGTTGATGTTTAATAATGCTCTAACCGTTTTCGGTAAAATTTCAAGGCTGTCTGCCATGCCGTATCCCCTTCATATTCCCTAACAATATTATAGTAAAAGCAAAGTCATTGAAGTAAAAAAGGGGATTTATTACAAAGTTTTGTTACAAGAAAATAAAAAGCCGACTCACGTCGGCATTGTAAGAATGGAATTTGATTGATTTATTAATAGTCTTTAACTGCTCATAAGTTCAATTGCTTCTTGAAGCAGTTGTTTGTTCGTTTGAACCAATTTGTTTGAAATGCTCAATTGAGTTTGAGCCATCTTCCAGAAGTTGATGTTTCCGCTCAACCCTGCGTTTGAAAGTTCGATAAGCCCGCCTCTTACTTCGCCCGTACTTGCAACAGGTTTACCTGATTCGTCGGTTTCGATAAATTGTTGAGGCTTAATTTCAAACAATTGTTGAGGGTTATGGAAGTTCATAATTGCGATTTTGTATAAAGGTGTCTTGACCTTTCCGTTGTCGGCTTTACCGTAAACGATACCGTCGCCTTCAATTTTAAATTCGTCATATTTGCCGAGGTACTTTCCGTTACCGGGGTCAATCCAAAGTTTGATATCAGTCGTAGGAATTTGAACGCTGCCTCCGTTGATTGCCGCTTCGTTAAAGATGTCGGCATCCATCGGCTTTGTACCTTGCATAATTTCGCCTTTGTCGTTCAAGATGTAACCTTGAACTCTTTGTCCGTCCGCAGTTTTGTAAACACCTTCACCGTCGAACTTGAACTCACCGAGTCTTGTGTAAGAAACTCTGCCTTTGTCATTTCTGATAACAAAGAAGCCTTTTCCTTCGAGGTAAACGTTTTCGTCGGAAGTACCGGGGGTTGATTTACCTTGACCCGTACTTTTCAAAACAGAATCGGGAGCGATACCGCCCATATAGGTTTTGAAGTTGATTTTGTTTTCACGGTAACCGGGGGTGTAACAATTCACCATGTTTTCCGTAATACCGTCAATCCAATGGTTTGTGGCAGCTTGAGTATTTAAAGCATTAACAAATGAATCATTCATTATCCTTCTTTTTCATCCTCTCTGTCTTGATAGTAAAACTGTCTGTTTGCATTACTGCTGTTTTGTTGGTCTTGTCGTTTTTGACGTTGCTGTCTGTATGACAATTCCGTGTACGGAATTTCCTGTTCCTCAAAAGCCTGTTCAAGATATCCGATATTGTTTCTCAAATATTCTTCCGCTGCTTTGTCGGAGGGAATAAATTGTGCGCTGATTTTGCCGTCAACAGAAACTTTCATAATCGCAGAGATGTCGTTTCCGAAATCAATTCTGACAGATTTGCCCGTTTGTTGAGAATTTGCGAGCATATCGACCAATGTTTTGGAGACCTCTGCACTTTTGTAAACTTGAGAAACCTCTTGAACGCTTGTTGCCTGATTTTGCATCAGGACTTCACCGTTTACCGAAAAGGCATAGTTTTCACCTTTTACGGAGTTTGCAAAAAACATCGCATCGTTTCTGTCCATAGTAAGACAATCGTACTTGAATGATGCTCTCAAACTGTTTACGTCTTCTTCGTCCGAAGTCAATAAACTGTTCGTCAAATAATCATTCATATATTCCGAAAGTCCTAAAGAGGTCGGAACTCCCGTTCCACCGATTAAATCACGGAAACTGAAACCGTCTTCGGTATCGTAAGCCGTTTTTTTCTCGATTTTTGTTTGGATATTTTCCGTATTGTTTGCCGCTTCTATTTTCAAGAGTCTCGGTTCCTTCCGGCTTCTCGTTCAGCATCTTCTTCGGCTTCTTTTCTTCTTGCGAAAAATTTCTGAACTGCTACTTCTGATAATCGTTTTAATTCTTGGGCTTTTTCTTCTTCCTTGTAGATTTCGTGCATTCTCTCTTTGTGCTTTTCAAGAACCTTAACGTCCTTTTCTGCTTCTACAAGTTTTCTTTTTTCTTCTGCAACAACCTCTTCGGCTTTCTTTTTTTCCTCTTCAAGTTGTTCCGCTTTTTCGTAGAGTGATTTCAAGAATTTGTCGTAAGCGTCAAGCATATAGAAATCCGCTTTTTTCATATTTATTCTTGTTGAATCAATTTCCCGATTGTTAAGCTCAATCATTCCTTCGATTTTGTACACTTCTTGCTGGGCAAGGATTACGACTTGCAGTTGTTGGTCTTTCTTCCTAATCCTGAAATCTAATGCCTTTTGTAGTCTGTATCTGAACGGCATATTTATTTCCTTGTATCAAGTTGTACTCGCTAATTATCTTATGTTTCTCTCGGAATTTATACATACATTTGTATGATGTTTTTCAATTAATGATTATAAAAGCAAAGTCAAGGAAAATTCATATAAAAAAATGATATAGACTAAACGGATTGTTGTTATATAATATAATCAAGGGAAAATACAGGCATTTATCCCGAAAATAAACACGAACGGAATAAAAATGGGAAAAAATAATAAAATAGATTTTAACGCAGATGCAGCGCAAAGTTACGGCGTATTTGTAAATGATGCCGAAAGAGAAGTAATTTCGAGAGTAAGCAGCGTCAACGTTTCATGCGGATTTCACGCAGGAGACCCCGCAACTATCAGAGAAACATTGCTTTTCTGCAAAGAACACAACCTCGCAATCGGCGCACACGTAGGATATCCTGATATTCAAGGTTTTGGTTACAGACCGATGGACTTGGACGAAGATGAAACCGAAGCAACAGTTTTGTATCAGGTTGGTGCGGTTGCGACATTTGCAAATTCATACTCGCTTTCCGTCGAACATGTCAGATTGCATGGCGCGATGTATACAAGAGCGGCAAATGACGTGGATTTTGCAATTACGGTTGCAAATGCGGTTAAAAAATTCGACAAATGGGCAGTTTTATATCTTCCGTTCGGAAAAATTGCCGACGAAGTCGAAGCAACAACGAATATAAAAGTTGCGAGAGAATTATTTATTAATAAGTATTATGATTCTGAAGGAAATCCCTCGGAAGCAACGACTCCGTTGGAAAAAGATACAATGTTAAACAGAATCAGAACGATATTGCATTCAGGCAGAATTAAAATCGGCGGCGGAGAATTTTTGGACGTAAATTGTGATTCTATTCACTTTGACTCAAAAGATATCAAAACCGTAGAACTTTTGGATGCCGCAAGAGAAATTATCGAGCCTACACCGTACAATTACAATAAGGCTTGTCTTGCAGGTTGGAGTGAAACTTTAGCATAGTTGGAATTGAAAAAATGATAAGAAAAATATTTAAGAAAATGATGCCGAAAGAGGCAGTTTGGTTATTACCCGGATTAGAAGTAAAAAGATGGTTCTTTTTCTTAATCGTGGGAACGATTTTGGCGGTTATCGGATTTTGTATCATCTTTGATTTGCAACCGATTTACCACTTAATCAGCCTTATTATGAGAGTTGCAGGCGCAAATCTTATCATCGGAAGATTTATCGGCGTTGTGCTTATTTTACTTGGCGCATACGTTTTCTTAAAAGGTTGGAAGCACGCTAACTATTCTATTTTGAACGTCAATGACGAACGTGACAGACATGCCGTTCTTGAAGACTTGTACAGAAGAAGAAAGTTAAACCACGGACCTAAAATCGTCGCACTCGGCGGAGGTACGGGTCTTTCAACAATGCTTAAAGGCATCAAAAATATCACAAACAATATCACGGCAGTTGTTTCCGTAGGTGATGACGGCGGAAGTTCAGGTCGTTTAAGAGAAGAAATGGGCATTTTGCCTCCCGGAGATATCAGAAACTGTATTGCAGCATTGGCTGATGACGAAGATTTGGTTACAAAACTTTTCCAATACAGATTTACAACCGGTGCAGATTTAGGCGGACACAGTTTCGGCAACCTGTTTTTGACCGCAATGTGCGAAATTACTGGCGATATGTACAGAGCCGTAATGGAATCTTCAAAGGTACTTTCTATCAGAGGAAGAGTTCTTCCCGCGACATTGGACGATATGAAACTGGTTGCGGAAATGGAAGACGGATCAATCATCAAGGGTGAATCCGAAATTCCCGAATCAGGCAAAAAGATTAAGAGATTATTTTCTGATCCTGCTGATTGCAAGCCGCTTGAAGAAGTAATCGCGGCAATCAGAGATGCGGAATTAATCATCATGGGTCCCGGAAGCCTTTTCACAAGCGTAATTCCGAACCTTTTGATTAAAGAAATTGCCGAAGAAATTGAAAAATCAAAAGCAAAGAAATTGTATATCTGCAACGTTATGACACAACCCGGAGAAACTGACGGTTTCACAGTTTCGGATCACGTTAGAACAATTCTTGAACACGCAGGTAACAGAAAGATTATAGATACGGTTTTAGTTAATAATTACTTACCCGAAGAGGCTTTGGAAAAATACAAAGCAGAAAACTCTTACCCCGTGGTAACGGATTATGAAGAACTAAACAAACTCGGAGTAAACATATTCGAGTACAGATTGACGGATAACGACAGTTCGGGATACGTCAGACACAACCCCTCACGCTTGATGCGTGCAGTATATTATTGGTTTAGAAAGTCCAACAAACAACAAGAAAAAGAAAATCAACAAAATAAAAAATAAAATTAAAGAGTTTGGACAAAATAGCCGATAAACAAAACCGACAAGGCTAGTCACCCAGTTAAGTGAAAGAGAAAGAAATGGCTAATGCCTCGGCGCGACACAAAAAGAACGTAAAAAGAAAGGTAACGCAAAAGACAGTTAAGGTAAGAGAAACTGCCTCAACTTTTGCGATGCTTAAAAATTCAGTCAAGACAATACAAGTCTTGATAGGTAGTTATGCGTTCTTGGACATTATGTTCTGGCTCGCATATACGGGCAAATTTGTCGGTCAGGAAGGCATTTATTTCCTGTTCAAACCCGCTTGGGACTTTGTAAATATTTTCTACACGTATAAATCGGTGCAAGGAAAAGACGAGGTCGACTTTACGGGTGTTGTTTGCGCGATATGCCTTATGGTTGTTGCAATTATCCTTAAATCAGTTTACGAATATCTTGCAGAACTCGAAGAAAACGCAAAGATTGCGGATATAAAGAGAAAAGAAAGAGCAGAAAAACGCGCGGTTGCACAGAAGAAAACCGCTATCCACAACCGTAAACTTGCAAAAAATCAAGAATCGGGATTTGTCTTTTTGCTTGATATCAGCATAAAACAGGTTTCGGGCTTTATACAGGAAGACGCACTTTCACCCGAAGAAATTGCAAAAATTAAGAATAAATTTTTCACAACTTTGATGAACAACCTCAACTTAAATCAAGTTTTGCAAAAAGGTTACTATAAGAAAAAATTGTTCTTGGTGTACAAAAACGCGCAATATTTCGACGATTTCATCTACTATACGAGAGAAACTCTCAACTCAATGTCAAAAGAATTTGTTCGTCCGACATTGAGAATAGATTTTCTTGTAGGTTTGAACGCGATTGCGCCTAACGAAGATTTTAAAGAAAAACTGGATATCCTTGATACCGTTAATAAATTGAACTTAAAGAACGAATTTATTTGTACTCAAAGTTTGAAAGACATCTATTCATGCATGCCGAAGCAAAATTACGTAATGTCGTCAAAAGGTGTGTATAACTTGTCCAAAAACCTTAACGTGTCTAACAATCAAGAGATATTCTCACTTAGAGAGGACACATACTAATTATGGAACTGAAAATTTTAAGACTCCCGCATAATAAAGTTTTGCCGGAGTATAAAACCGATGGCGCATCGGGGATGGACTTATCGGCAGCAATTGAAGAACCCGTTACCCTCAAATCGCTTGAAAGAAAACTCATCCCGACAGGAATAAAAATCGAAATTCCTAACGGATACGAAGCACAAGTTCGCGCGCGCTCAGGTCTTTCTATCAAACACGGAATTACGCTCATCAACGCAATCGGCACAATTGATGCGGATTACAGAGGGGAAGTCTGCGTTCCCGTTGTGAATTTATCGGCAGAAGAATACACAATTCAACCTCAGGAAAGAATTGCGCAAATGGTCATTTGCAAAGTCGAAAAGGCTGATATTACCGTAACGGAAGAACTTTGCGAAACCGAACGCGGCTGTGGCGGCTTCGGCTCAACTGGCAAAAACTGATAAATATTAATCGCGCACATTTGGTACACAATTCTCAAATAACGAAGCGCGAGAACACAAAACATTTTTCAAAACAAAAACGAGAAGGGTCACTTCTCGTTTTTCAGTTATAATTTATAAATTATCAATTTAAACTATTTATTTCTGTTAATCAAATAGAAAAGACCGATAACCACGATAATAATAACGGCAAGAGTCAATCCCGATAATTCGGTGACGTTGATTTTAAAGCCCGTAAAAAAAGAAGTAACTACAAAAATCAAACCGATATTTGCAGTCAATTTGTTCAAGCCCGATTCAGCACTTTTTTGTGAAGAAAAGAGGTTTGCCATTCCGCCGATAGCGCCGAGACCGTCGCCTTTAGGTGAATGAATAAGAACTAATATTGTCAACAAAACTGCTGAAACTATTTGAATAATCCATAAAACTGTAAGCATTTTTAACTCCGTAAAGTGTAATTATGTATTAATCTTATCATAAAGACAAATTTTTTGTACCAATTCATCGTACTGAATTTTTTTTATGAGAATTTTTTTGTCTCTTGATTTGTCGCCCGAAACCAACTCGACGGAAGATTTCGAGAGGCTTAACCAATCGCGAAGAAAATCCAATAATTTTTTGTTGGCTTTATTTTCGTTCGGGGGAGCGGAGACTCTGATTTTAACATAATCCTGACAGTAACCCTGAATTTCGTTTTTAGAAGCATTGGGGGTTAATTTTACGACCAAAACCACCCCGTCGTCAGTCTTTTTCAAGAAATTAAAATCGTTCATCAGCCCTCACTTTAAGAAAAATTATAAAACAAAATAATAAAATTTTAAAAATTTGTGGAAAAATCTCACGAAACAGTTTACAATAGTGGCAAGACAAGGGAAATAAAATGAACGAAGAAACGCTGGTTGCAAAAATACACGATATATTGAAAGAACAAGGCAGAACGGAAGAAGAAATCGCAGAGATTGATAAAGCCTATCAGTTCGCGAAGAAGTTACATGCCGGACAATACAGGGTAAGTGAAGAGCCGTACATCATTCACCCGTGCGAAGTCGCACTTATTCTTGCAGACTTACACGTGGATAAGCATACGATTATGGCGGCATTTTTGCATGACGTAATTGAAGATACAGAAACCACACCCGAACAGATTGAGGAAGAATTTGGCGAGGACGTAAAAAATCTCGTAGAGGGCGTAACGAAACTCGGGAAATTCCAGTTCAAATCAAGTGAAGAAAGACAAGCGGAAAACTTCAGAAAGATGTTTGTTGCAATGGCAAAGGATATCAGAGTAATCTTCCTCAAACTTGCGGACAGACTTCACAATATGCGTACATTGAATTATATGGCGCAAAACAAGCAGCAGCGTATCGCACAGGAAACCTTGGATATTTTTGCACCGCTTGCAGGCAGATTAGGTATCGGTAAGATTAAATCCGAACTTGAAGATTTGTCTTTGAGATATTTGCAACCCGATAAATATTTTGAAATCGCACAATTGGTTGCACAGAAAAAAACAGAGCGCGAACAAGCCGTACAAATGCTTATGCAGACGATTTCGATAAACTTGAAACAGAATAAAATCGAAGCGGAAATTACAGGCAGAGCAAAGCATTATTACAGTATTTATAAGAAGATGAAGCGCCTTAATATCGCATTCCACGACCTTTACGACATCACAGCGGTAAGAATTATCGTCAACACGGTCAGAGAATGTTATGAAGTTTTAGGGGTAATTCACTCTCACTTCAAACCGATTCCGGGAAGATTTAAAGACTATATCGCAATGCCGAAAAGCAACGGTTACAAGTCTTTGCACACATCGGTTCTCGGACCGAGACAAAAACCCTTGGAAGTTCAAATCAGAACGAAAGAAATGCACCACATTGCAGAATACGGGGTTGCAGCGCATTGGAGATACAAAGAATCAGGCTCGGTTAAGGCTAATTCAAAGACCGATATTCAATTTGCATTTATGCGTCAAATGCTTGAATTGGAGCAGGAAAGCGCAGGCGCGGACGACTTCGTAAAACGCGTTAAGATGGACTTGTTCACAAATCAGGTATTTACTTTTACACCGAACGGCGACGTTATCGACCTTCCGATAGGCGCAACGCCGATTGACTTTGCGTTCAAAATCCATACCGACCTCGGCTGCAAAACAACAGGCGCGTTGATTAACGGACGTATTGCACAACTTGATACACAACTTAAAAACGGCGATATCGTAGAAATTTTGACCACTAAAAAATCCGAACCAAAAATGCATTGGTTGAATTTTGTGGTAACAAAACAGGCTCAAACGAAGATAAGACAATGGTTTAAAAAGCATAAACGCGACGAATATATCGGAATCGGCAAAAGCCTTATGGAAGCCGAACTTACAAAGACTGTTTATGACGAAATCGTCAAGAGCGGTGAATTGTTGAATATCGCGAAAACGATGAATTTGACGTCAATTGACGACTTGCTTGCACTTCTCGGAAACGGCGAAATCTCGGCGATTAAAATCATGAACCGACTCAAAAAAGATACTCAAGGGGACGACGTTTCGCACTATATGTCTCACCAAAGAGCGCAATCGAGCAAGCAAGAAATTATCGGACTTGAAGGCTTGATGTACCAGTTGGCAAAATGCTGCCTGCCGCTTCCGGGGGAAGATATCGTCGGAGTAGTTACGAGAGGAAAGGGCATTTCCGTCCACAGAAAGGATTGCAAATCTTTGGAAACAGTCCAACCCGAAAGACTTTTGGACATTTCTTGGAACCCCGAAATCGAAAAACTCGGAAAGAAAACCTACGTTTCCGCAATCAGAATTGACGTCGACGACAAACTCGGAATGTTGAAAGACATCTTGGAAAAAATTACCGACTGCGATACGAATATTAATTACGCAAACGTAAAATCAAACCCCGGCAAAAAACTCGGTATTATTGAACTCGGACTCGAAGTCAGCTCGATTGATAAATTGAATTACGTAATCGGACAACTCAACGCGATGGAAGATGTCCAATCCGTAAAAAGAGTTCCTTTGAACTCAAATTCAAGATTGTACGTTCCTGCGAAAAAGAAAAGAGGAAAAGCAAAATCGAACTAAGAGTTAGAGTTTTTTCCTTTCGCGCAAAATATTTTCAAACTCGGTCATGGCTTCAACACCCACGACTTGTTCGAGAGCAGCACGTTTTGTGAGAAAGTCCATCTCGATTGACTGCTTTTGTTCGAGCGCCGTTCTGTAATAAGCATCTGCAATGAGCATAACTTCTCTCGACGAATTTTGAACCGCCATAAGGTTTTTGTATCTTGTTTCGACCATAGCAGCGGCTCTTTCCGAAGCTTGCATAGCGGAAATGTAGTCAATGTAATCGTTGATTAATTTCTTTTGCAAATCATCAACGCGCTTTAAAAGCATAATCATATCCGCATCTGTAACTTTTGTGAACTTGTAATTCAACTCCTTGTCGTCGGTTGTTAACGAGTTAAACAACGCACCGCTCATAATTGCAGAAGGCGCCGCAACAGGGTTCAAAAATCCCGCACCTGCCATTGAGGAAAATCCCGCGAGAGGACGAATAACCTTTTTGACAATATTTTCATCAGGCTTGTCCGCATCGGGGTTTGAAAGTTTGTAAATTGTAAATTTCACGGTTTCGGACTTTGCCGCAGCACCCTGCCAGAGAATTGCGATATCCGCAACCATTGTTTCTCGGTCTATATCAACACTTTGAGCAATTTGAGTTGAAAGTTCCGCAAGAGTAGAATCCGCGTATGTCTTGCTTTGAGCCTTTTCACGTCTGTATTTTGCTCTGGTTTCTTCAATTGATGTCTTTTTAATCTTGTATTCCAACTCAGGCTCTTTGCTTGTGCCAAGACGGTACGCAGGATTTTTCGGAGTTTTCAATTCCTCATAGAGTACCTCTGCTCCGCAAAATTGAGGGAACAGAACGGATAAAGTTATTAAGAGTGTGAATAATTTTTTATTCATTGTTTTTCTTAATACCCTCCGGATTTACAAACATGTTTTTGTACGCATATTGGGTCAAATGCAACTTGGAAACGACCTTTGCCCCCGCGAGTCTTTCGAGTTCCAAATAATATTTTTTTGCTTCCTGCTCGTCAAAATATTCTTTTAAAAGCATATCTTCGTACATTGAAGAAGATATAATCAAATCGAGTTTATCCCCTGTTTGAATAGCCTCTGAGTAATTTTTGTTATAGAGAACCAATCTTGTGCGAGTGTCTTTGAGTTTGTTCAAAGAACCTTTGTAGTTGTAATATGCCGAAATTATTGTGTCTTGTAAGGCTTCAATTGTACCTGCAAGTTCGATTAACTCCGTGTCGGAAATCATTTCTTGAGTAGGAGTTGAACCTTTTGAGAGGAAGTTGTTTACGAGTTTGCCCGTTGCAAATGAGGCTGATTGAACGAGTGAGTCCGTTCCTGCGAATGTCGGAAGAAAAGATGCACCGTAAACCACAGCAGAAAGTGTCTTTGCGGCGAGTGATGAGTGCAACCTGCGCTGACCTTCGGGGGTGTTCAATTTTTGCATTGTAAACTTGATGAGTTTGTTGTTATCAACAGTCGCATTCCAAAGCATTTCAATATCTTCGATTTCCGATTCCTGTTGAATTTTGATAATCTCGGCGATTTCTTCCTGCTTGCTGATTACCATGGTTTTTGTTTGTTTTTTTTCAACGGGATGAAGATTTAATTCCTGCTTTTTGATAACGGGCAAAACAATCTCGTCGGAAGCAAAAGCCGCCCCGCTTGCCAAAATGATACATGAAATTAATAGCGCAAATTTACGTTTCATCTTTACAATTTTATACCAGTTCAGCAATGTTTTTCCAGTTTTTTTTAAATCAGGTAAAAAAACTTAATATCTTTATAAAAGGTTAAAAAGGCTGTATAATTTGGATATTAAGGAGAAAAACATGACAGAAATTGCAAAAGTAAAACTCAGAGATTTTGAAATCGGTGGCGACAAATTGACCATTTTGGCAGGACCTTGCGCCATGGAAAGCAAAGATATTTTATTCAGCGCAGCGGAAGCACTCAAGAAAATCACTTCGGATATCGGAGTAAATTTCGTGTTCAAATGCTCTTATGACAAGGCAAACAGAAGTTCCTTGGATTCATACAGAGGACTTGGCATGGAAAAGGGGCTTGAACTTTTGGCTGAAGCAAAGAAAGAGTTTGATGTTCCGATTGTGACGGATATTCACGCGGTAGAGCACGCGGCAATCGCGGCAGAAGTCGCTGATATAATTCAAATCCCCGCGTTTTTGTGCAGACAAACTGATTTGCTTGTAGCAGCAGCAAAAACCGGCAAAGTCGTAAACATTAAAAAAGGACAATTTTTGTCACCTTATCAAATGAAATCTATCGCGAAAAAAGTTTCAGACAGCGGAAACAAAAACATTGTCGTAACAGATAGAGGGGTCTCTTTCGGCTACAATAACTTGGTTTCTGACATGCGTGCAATGCCGATTGTTCACGAACTCGGCTATCCGATTATTTTTGACGCAACGCACAGCGTGCAACTTCCCGGTGGAGGCGGAACGTATACCTCGGGCGAAAGAAAATTTGTATCAACCCTTGCAAAATCAGCGGTTGCAGCAGGCGCTGACGGTTTGTTCTTTGAAGTTCACCCGAATCCCGACGAAGCCCTCTGTGACGGACCGAACCAAATCAACTTTGAAACGGCACGCAATTTAATCGGCATCTGCAACGACATATTCAACTTGTTAAAATCCGAGAAATAGCGCATGGCAAGGAAAACGAGAGTTAAAATTTTTGCCCAAAACAACTCTGAATTTTTAAAAAATTCTCTGTCACTTTTGGGTGAAAATTTTGAATTTTCCTGCTGCGAATTTGACTCCGTACTTCAAGAAAGTTTTGACGAGCAGGATTTTGACATTGCCGTTTTAATCCCCGACTTTGAAAAAGTCAAAAAGCACGACGATTGGATTAATTTCGAATTGTCGTTTTGGCAAACGGTTTGGAAAAATCTTGACGGCAAAAAAATCGTCCAAATCGGCTACGATTACGATGAATACGGCACAGACGGATTTTATCTATCCACCCTGTCGGGTCAGATAAAACAAATTCGTACAATCAATCAAACCCTTGCGGAAAAATTGCCCAAAGGCTCTTACTTTATTGACCTTGACGCAATTTCAGGATTTTTCGGAAAAGATAATTTTTACGAAAAAAGAAACTATTTTTGGTTTAAACAACCATTTTCCAACGAGGGAATGAAAAAACTTTCACAAACAATTATAACGGCTTGCAAAACTCTCGTGAACGGCGGAAAGAAAGTCCTCGTGCTTGATTTGGACGGCACATTGTGGGACGGTCTTTGCGGAGAAAAAGAAATTACATTTTCTCAAAACGCAATAGATGAGGCATATACGACCTTTCAAGAATATCTGAAAGGGCTTGCAAAACGCGGGGTAATCCTTGCGGTTGCAAGCAAAAACAACCTTGAAGATGCCAAAAAGCCTTTTGAAAATACCGTTTTGAAACTCGAAGATTTCTCTGATTTTCAGGCAAATTGGTCATTGAAAAGCGAAATGATTAAGGAAATTTCAAAGAACCTGAATCTTCCGTTGGAAAGTTTTGTCTTTTTTGACGACACTCCCGCGGAGCGCGAAGAAGTCCGCCAACATCTGCCCGAAGTTTCGATTGTCGAGGTACCGAATGATGTTTCAAACTATATTAAAGCCCTCGAAAACGGCATGTTCTTTGAGACTTTGTCCATAACGGACGAGGATAAAATCAGAACAAAATACAAGGTGAAGCCCGTTTCGACCTATCCGAATGTCGATGAATATCTGAAATCCTTGGAAATGCACGCGAATATTGAACCTTTGACAGAAAAGAACCTCGACAGAATTCATCAGTTGGTCACAAAAACAAATCAATTTAATATGACTACAAAAAGGCATTCCGTCGGCGAAATCAAAGAATTGCAAGCACTTGCGCTTGTTTTGCGAGACAAATTCGGCAATCTCGGACTGACAGGCTTGATTTTGTATAGAGAAAATCAGATGAAAACCGTCGAAATCGACACATTTTTGCTGAGTTGCAGAATTATCAACCGAACCGCGGAATATTTTTTGATGAACAAATTCGTCGAAACAATGAAAAACGAGGGCATCACAAAAATCTGGGCAAAATATAAACGCACGGAGAAAAACGAAGCATTTAAAGATTTTTATGAAAAATGCGGTTTCAAAAAAATCGGCGGCACGGATAAAAATAAAGAAAATTTTGAACTCGACGTCGCAAATTTTAAAGAACTCAAAACCTTTGTAAAATAAAAACGCCCTCTTTTAAGAAGGCGTTTTTGCTTATCGTTATTGATTATTATTTAAGGTATTTGTCTGCAACCGCGTAGAACTCAGCCTTTTCTTCTTCGTTCATATTAACGAGCGGAAGTCTGAGAACGTTTTTGATAATGCCCATTTTTGAAAGCATATCTTTAACGGGAGCGGGGCTCGGATACATAAATAACTTTTTGAAAATCGGGTAAAGTTTTTGATGTTTTCCGAGAGCAGCAGCGTTTTCTCCGTTTTTGAAAAGTTTAATCATTTGCTTCATTTCAGTTCCGACAACGTGAGATGCAACGCTGATAACGCCGTGTGCGCCGAGTGCGAGCATCGGAAGTGTCAAACTGTCATCGCCCGAATAAATAATAAAATCGTTCGGACAAAGATTTTTCATTTCGCTGATTAAATCCAAATCGCCGTTGCTTTGTTTTACGGCAACGATGTTAGAATATTTTTTCGCAAGTTCTGCAATCGTTGCAGGCTGCATATTCACGCCTGTTCTTCCGGGGATATTGTAAAGAATAATCGGAAGTTTTGTTGCTTCCGCAACCGCCGAGAAGTGAGCAATCATACCTCTTTGGCTGGGTTTATTGTAGTAAGGTACTACTGTCAAAATCGCATCAGCACCGAGTTCTTCAGCCTTTGCCGCTGTCATAACCGCAGTTTCCGTGCAGTTTGAACCTGTTCCCATAACGACCTTAACTCTTTTGTTTACGGTTTTGATGACAAATTTGAGAACATCCCATTCTTCTTCGTGAGTCAAAGTCGGACATTCACCTGTCGTACCCGCAACCAAAATTGCGTCCGAACCTGTATTTATGAGGTGATTTACCAATTTTTCCAATGATTCATAGTCAACTTCTTTATTTTCGTTGAAAGGCGTTACCATTGCGGTAATAATTTCACCTGCATTATATCTTACAGCCATTTTATTCTCCTTTTTAGAACAATTCCATTTCGATAACTTTTTCGGCAATTCTTACGGTATTCAAAGCCGCACCGATTCTGAGGTTATCTGCAACACACCAGAGAGAAATGCCGTTGTCGAAAGCGAGGTCTTTTCTGATTCTTCCGACATAAACGGGGTTTTTGCCCGCAGTATCTTTCGGAGTCGGGAATACCATATTGTCGATATCGTCCATAACTTCGACACCCCAAGCGTTTTCGAGAAGTTCTCTTGCTTTTTCGGGAGTCATTTCTTTTTCAAACTCGATTGTAACGGCTTCGGAGTGGCTGTTGAAAACAGGAACTCTTACGGCAGTACAAGTGATAGGAGTTGATTCGTCGAGGTGAAGAATTTTCTTAGTTTCGTTAACGACTTTCATTTCTTCTTTTGTGTAACCGTTGTCGCAGAATACGTCGATTTGCGGAATTACGTTGAAAGCGATATCTTTTACGAACTTTTTGTTTTCAAACTTTTCGCCTTTAAGACTTGCTTCCGTGCTGTCATGAAGTTCGTTGATAGCAGCAAGACCTGCGCCGCTAACGGCTTGATATGTGCTGACGATTAATCTTTTGATTTTTGCATAATCGTGCAACGGCTTCAAAACGAGCATCAACTGTGATGTTGAGCAATTCGGGTTTGCAACGATACCTTGGTGTTTCTTCAAATCATCGTGGTTAACACCTGCGATTACAAGCGGAACATCCTTTTCCATACGGAAAGCGCTTGAGTTATCAATGTAAACACAACCTCTTTTAACGGCTTCTTTAGCGAGTGCCAAACTTGTTGAACCGCCTGCCGATGCAAGAACGATATTTACACCTTCAAACGAATCGGGAGTTGCTTCTTCGATTGTATATTCTTTGCCTTTAAATTCGATTTTTTTGCCTGCACTTTTTGAACTTGCCAAAAATTTGATATTTTCAAAAGGTACGTCATTTTCGACTAATATTGATAAAATTTCTCTGCCTACAACGCCTGTTGCACCGAGAACCGCTAAATTAGGTTTTTTCATAATCTTCCTCTTTTTATACTTTCGGGCTTTATTATCACTCAAAAAACGATTGGTGACAAGTTTTTACATAATATTGTCCAAACCGTAAATAAAGTCTTTGTTTGCAAAGACGTGTTTTACGGCAAGAAGAACACCGTTCATATAGCATGCTCTGTCCGAGGTATCGTGTCTGATTGTCAAAATTTGACCTGCAGAACCGAGAATAACCTCTTGTGAAGCCGAATATCCCGGCATTCTGACAGAGTGGATATGAATTTGAGATTTTGCGGTTGCACCTCTTGCCCCAGTCAAAAGTTCGGTTTCGGGACAATTTCCCGTAGTGAAGCATTCGTTTTCCATAGCCATAAGTTCGGCAGTCTTAACTGCGGTACCCGAGGGGGCATCTTTTTTTTGATTGTGGTGAAGTTCGATAATTTCCGCATTATCAAAGTATTTTGCCGCTTCTTTTGCAAACTTCATCATCAAAACCGCACCTGTCGAAAAATTAGGAGCAATAAGGCATGCTACATTTTTTTCTTTTGAAAGGGCAGAAAGTTCCGCAATTTGTTCGTCTTTCAAACCTGTTGTACCGATAACGGATGCGATACCGAGGTTTATATATCTTTTTGCATTTTCAAAAACTGCAGAAGGTTGAGTGAAATCAACGACTACGTCGGGATTTGATTTTGCAAAATCTTTTTCCGCATCATCGCTGATGAGGACACCGTTTTCTTTGTGAAGCACGATTTCGCCGATATCCGAGCCGACCTCAAACTTGTCGATTGCCGAAACGAGAACGGTTTGCTCGTCGTTTGTAACCGCCTTTATAACTTCTTTGCCCATCTTTCCGAGAGCGCCTGAAACTGCAACTTTAATCATATCTTTATCCTTATTTTAATTTTTTTGAAAATTATCGCATATAAATTATAGAAAATCACTCTTTATTTATTTTTGTAATGTATTCATTAGTGTTATTTTTATTTGATGTAGAAAATAAAACAAACAGAGCCAAGCCGTCAGTTTTGGGTTTGAGTTGTTAAACAGATTTCAGCAGGGTTAAATTATGGCAATATTTTCGTCATACTGAGGCTTTAGCCGAAGTATCTTTTATTTAAAAATCAACCTTACATTTTAAATACACTTTATTTATTTTTGTAATAAAATATTGACAGTAATTATTTTAAAAGAGCAGGATTTATTATGTCTGAAGAAAAAAAAGAATATAAAAATACTCTTAATTTGCCTCAAACGACACTTGAAATGAGAGCAAATGCGACGAAAAAAGAGCCTGAAACTCAAAAGTGGTGGGACGAAGAAAAAATTTACGAAAAAACTGTCGAAAACAGAGATAAAGCAAACGCATTTATTCTCCACGACGGACCTCCGTACTTGAGTTCGGAAAAAATCCACGTTGGTACGGCGTTAAACAAAATTTTGAAAGACATTCTTATCAAATACAAATCTCAAAGAGGATATTATGCACCGTACGTTCCGGGATACGACGGACACGGCTTGCCGATTGAAAACAAGGTTGTAAAAAACATCAAAGGCGGCAGAGAAGCACTTACTCCGCTCGAATTGAGACAAAAATGCCGTGAATACGCGCATAACAGTTTAAAGGGACAAGAAAGCGAATTCAAACGTCTCGGCGTCCTCGGAAACTGGGAAAACCCTTATTTGACAATCAATGCGGAATACGAAGCAGAACAAGTTCGCGTATTTGGCGAAATGTACAAAAAAGGCTACATTGAAAAAGGTTTGAAGCCTGTTTACTGGTGTGCATCTTGTGAAACGGCGCTTGCAGAAGCGGAAGTTGAATACGCAGATCACACTTCGACTTCAATCTACGTTAGATTCAAGTTCGACGATGAAAGCACAAAAAATTTAAGAGAAAAATTCGATTTCTTAAACAACGGCAAAGATATTTACTCGGTAATTTGGACAACAACTCCTTGGACAATTCCGTCAAACCTTGCCATCAGCGTACATCCGAGATTTGAATACACCTTCTTTGAATACAATAACGATGTTTATTACGCAGCAACCGAACTTTTGGGAAGTTTCTTAAAAGACGTTGACTGGAGTGAAGCAGACATCAAGGTTTTGGGCATTTGCAAAGGTTCAGACTTAGAAAATCTTACTCCGAAACATCCTTTGTACGATAGGAAATCTCCGATTTTATGCGGCGAACACGTAACTCTTGATGCAGGTACAGGCTCGGTTCACACAGCCCCCGGACACGGTCTTGAAGACTATGAAGTTTGCTGCAAATACAAAATCGACGTTTATTCACCGCTGGATTCAAAAGGTGTTTGGACTGAGGAAGCAGGCGACTTGGCAGGCATTCCTTATTACAAAGGAAACGAAATCGTAATCGAAAAATTGAAAGATTGCGGCGCACTTCTTGCAGCAGCAGATATCCAACACAGTTACCCGCATTGCTGGAGATGTAAAAAGCCCGTAATTTACAGAGCGACACCTCAATGGTTCGTAAAGGTTGATAAATTCAGAGATAAAGCACTTGAAGAAATCAAGAAAGTGAAATTCATCCCCGCATCAGGTGAAGCGAGAATTTCAAACATGGTTGAAGGTCGTACCGACTGGTGTATTTCACGTCAAAGAGCGTGGGGAGTGCCGATTCCCGTATTCTATTGCGAAGACTGCGGCGAAGTTATTTGCACGGATGAGACTATCGCAAATGTTGCAAACATCTTTGAAAAAGAAAGTTCGGATGCTTGGGTAAAATACTCGGAAGAAGAACTTTTACCGAAAGGTTTTGTCTGCCCCAAATGCGGCAAAACTCACTTCCGCAAGGAAAAAGACATTATGGACGTATGGTTTGACTCAGGTGTATCGTGGAGAGCAGTTGTCGAAAAACGTCACGAAGAGTTAAATCACACCCCTGTTGATATGTACCTTGAAGGTTCTGACCAACACAGAGGCTGGTTCCAATCTTCATTGTTGACATCAGTTGCAACACAAGGCATTGCACCTTACAAACAAGTCTTAACTCACGGCTTTGTATTCGGCGAAGACGGTAGAAAGATGTCAAAATCATTGGGCAACTATATCAGACCCGACGATATTATTAAGAATTACGGCGCAGATATTTTGAGATTGTGGGCTGCATCGGTTGATTACAGAAACGATATCAAAATCGGCGACAATATTGTTAAACAACTTTCAGAAATCTTCAAAAAGACAAGAAACACGGCAAGATTTTTGCTCGGCAACCTCTATGACTTTGACCCCGCAAAAGATTACGTGGCATACGAAGACTTGAAACCGCTTGATAAATTCGCTCTCCATAAGTTGAACGAACTTATCGCAAACGTTACGGAAGCATTTGAAGCATACGAATTTTATAAGTATTTCCAATGCTTGCAAAACTTCGCGGCAGTAGACTTGAGCGCATTCTATCTCGATATCGTAAAAGACAGACTTTACACGGCAGGTAAAAAATCGCTTTCAAGACGTGCTTGCCAAACTGTCTTGTATGAAATCTGCTCGGCATTGAACAGAATTTTGGTTCCCGTAATGCCTCACCAAGCGGAAGATATTTGGAGAAACACTCCTGAAGCGCAAAAAGCAGGAAAGCCCGAAAGTATCATTCTTTCCGATTGGCCGACGACGAATGAAAAATGGAATAACCCCGAAATCGAAGCCGACTTCACGGAAATCTTGAAACTCAGAGAAACAGTAACAAAGGCGATTGAGGTTCTCAGAGGAAACAAAATCGTCGGAAGTTCACTCGAAGTAGCAGTAACCGTAACGGGCGACAAAGTTGCATTGTTGAATAAATACGCAAGCGAATTGAAATCGGTATTTATTACATCACAAGCGACTGTTTCGGCACAAAAACCCGAAGATGTCTTGAGCGAACATTCGGAACACGGCTATACAGCGTGGGTAACAAAGGCAAAAGGACACAAATGCGAACGTTGCTGGAAATATTCGGAATTATCAACGGAAGCAGGATACGAAACAATTTGCCCCGAATGCTTGGAAGCAATTAAAGGCTAGTTTCAAAAAAGCAATGAAAAACGAAAAAGGACAGTCGACTGATTGTCCTTTTTTTGTTAAATAAAAATAGAGTTGCAGGTCTTTTTCCCCAAATAAAGATACTTCGCTTCGCTCAGTATGACAGTAAATATTCCTCGTCATTCTGGCGGATTTTAGGTAGAGTAGCAGCAAAAAACATAACGTCATTCTGAGGGCAGCGCCCGAAGAATCTGTTTTGACAA